>Ga0265293_10000522_pt1 | contig 91548 bp, 92 predicted proteins | sample Munlanlewell138R_FD_192505 | JGI IMG/M metagenome (GOLD analysis project Ga0265293, IMG submission 192505) | Leachate microbial communities from a municipal landfill in Southern Ontario, Canada - Leachate well 138R | ecosystem: Engineered > Solid waste > Landfill > Unclassified | place: Canada... | reverse complement strand
CCAATATTTTTGTTAATTAAATCAGTCTGTTCAGTTGTTGGGTACAATCTATATTTATAAGCTCTGTTCATCATACTCAACTCCTTGATATGAGTATATCACAGCTAGCTTAGTCGAACAAGTGTTTAGAAGTTCATCTCCTACCTACAGAGGAAGGAGTATTCTTACCAAGAGATTTTGATAAATAATAGAAAAACTGGAAGGACTATAATGCCAACTACTGCAAGAAACAATACTACTTCCCCCAATTTTGTTACAGGAAATATTCTCATTGGATAACCCTCCTTACCCTAAATCACAACATCTTTAAGGACTATGTAAGCTCCTAATATACTTACATACAGGGTTGCAAAATAGTATTGCCATGCCAGTTTCTTTCTATTAAGTAAATATAATACAAAAGCTATAAACGCTCCCCCTATTCCAAGTACATGATATTTTGGTAACTCATATAAAGTAATTCCCAGTAATACAAGGAATACCATAAGTACCAATGAATAAAATGTTGCCTTTATAGTAGGATTAAGTTTGGATGTAAAAACTTTCCAGAAGATAAATATTATTAAAGTAACAAATATTATCATTCCAAGTAATGGTGGCGAATCAGTTTCAGACATTCCCATTAGCTTCATGGATCCATTTATGACAAATGCAGCTAGCATAAACCCTAAATTAAATAATAAATATCCACCTCCAACTATCACTATTCCTGACAGAATCTTTTTAAGTATTGATTGACTTCCCATGATAAGGTCTCCTTCTAGTATACAAATTCTTATACCTTTAAATCCTCACTTAGTTGGTAATCTTTGTTATATATTTACCCAATTTTATTATATGTTATGGTAATATTTTACAAAAAAAGAGTACAAATCAAATAGATCTGCACTCATAAGATACTTTTAGGGATAAAGACCATCTTTATTCCTTTGATGTTACGCTTTAATGGTGAATGGGTTTATACTGTGGAACTAAAGCTAGAACATCATGATCATGTAACTGGTTGTTAGTTGTTTTGTGAATTCCGTTCACCAAAACCATACCAACATCTTCTTCAGATAATGATAAGTCTTTCAGTACTGTGGATACTGGAATATCGTGTAAGTACTCAAATTCCTGCACTTTCCACCGTCCGTTCCTGAAGGTGGCGAACAGCTTGACTTGTACTTTCATAGCTATCAACACCTTTCTTTGGATTATTATTTATATACCCTAAACAATGTAAAATATTACTGGTTTGTGAAATTTTTATCTTGATTTTTCCTTTTTTCTTTCTTTTAGTGTTACCGCTATCATATCACCTGGTTTTTTGTTTATCTTTGCCCTAATATCTTTTCTGATTCCTATTATATGACACTCGGTCTGCATCCTAACTAGACTTCCCTCATAAGGTTCCTCATCAAAAGTAGCATGTACTGGGACTCTACCTTTTCCAAACTCAGCTTTCACATCAAAAGGAATTTCAATGTAGGCACCATCTATATCTGGCACTTTCTTTATTATGGCATTAAATTTATAAATCTTCTCCATTATCATCCTCTGATTTCTTAATCAAATTTAGTGAAATCTTCCATCATCAATCTATGAGTCTTCTCTAAAAATTCTAGATTAACTTTATAATTATACTTTCCTTCATTTTTCTCAAGAACGATTATCTTGCTTGAAGTCAAATTGCTAATATGGTAGGATATGGTGGCTTGGGATACATTTAACAGCTCAGATATTTCCTTGGCGGATTCTACTCCTTTTCCTATCAATCTCACAACCTCGTACCTTGTTTTATCTCCAAGGTTTTTGAACAAAATTACCCTCTCTCTGATGGCATTTTCTTCAGCGTCTTTAATATTTTTTAACAGAGTTTCAATATCAAGTCCCCATCTGGTATACTGAACTTTAGACCTTGTATTTAGTTCAATAGAGTAAGAATTAATAAAAGAAATTAAGATATTTCCATTGGGTAGTAGCTCTTTTTTTACTATATTGTCACTTAACTCAGAAATAGCATCTCCCTTAGTTCTATTAAAAGCTTCTTCCATTCTATTTCCTAGAGCTAGAACTTCACTCTCTTTCTCTTTATAGAACTTATCAAATAAGGGCTCAACTTCTTCAATTAATTCCACCCACTCCATTAGCATTTCTTTTGGTTGCCTCAATATCTTAGATAACTTCCATTTTTCATCATCCGACAACTGTAAGGTTTCCAAAAGTTCTATTTGCTTGCTTTTATCCTCCATCAGCTGGTTCAAAACTTCTTCATCTATTGGCTGAGTATTGTTTGATAAATCATATATCCTTGATACATAACTCATTAGGATTTCTTCAACATTAAGATCTTTCAAGAAAGAAATATAATCTTTATATTTCCCATACCCAAAAGGTGGGAAGTTTTTGGATATCAAACTAGGCATACTACAATCCTCAAAATAGAATTTATAGATTCTGCTTTCATAAGGTTTCAAGGCCTCTTCCATGGATTTGAAAAGTTTTAAATTGCTCTCAGGTAATAGGTCTATATAATTGTTGTTATCTATTTCCTCCTTTTGAGCTTTCCCAAATTCAATACATTCTGGAAAAGCTAACAAATCCATTATTCTACTTTCGGTTGGATAGAATTTATATCGCATTTATTTTCCTCCTTATTTATGTGAAGAAATGGTTTTCTAAAGTATAATGTGGCACCTAAAACTATAGCCCCCACTAAAAAAACAGCAAAAGCAGCTGAATACATATCAATTATTACACCAAATAGGACTTGCCCAATGGGTATGGAAGCAATCAAGCCTAAGTCCATAACTGATCCTACTCTTCCTAAGAATTCTCTAGGAACAATGGTTTGGAACATTGTACCCAAGGATATGTTTACTATTGTTACTAATAAACCAGTTAAAAACATAATACTGGTTACAATAATCAAAGGTATCAAACTGCTACTAAATTGTCCTATAAAATAACCAGTTGTAAAATATGAGAGAACTAGTATAATCCCTCCAATTACAAAGAATGTCATTATTAATAGCTTCCCAATATGAATCTTTTGGGCTCTTTTCCCAAATAGTAATGGTGATATTAGAAGTGATGAAGCAAATATGGCGGATATGAATCCATACTGAACTTCTGATGCTCCTAACATATCTATAACGATAAATATTAAACCTACACTTAATAAAGGTCCTAATGAGAAGTTTAAAAATACCCCAAAAGCAATAATATTTAATAGTAGTTTTTCTTGCTTTAAAAGATTTATTCCGTCAATAAAATCTCTTTTAAAGTTCTTAAAATCAACCTTCTCAGGCTCCTTGTTAAACTTTGGTATATCTATACTAAGTTCAAACAAAGCTGATAATAGAAAACTTATTGAGTTTACTATCAATATAACTTGTAACCCAAAGAACCCATACAGAGACGAAGCAATAATGGGTGAAATAATATTAGCCATACTCCCTATCATAGATCTTACACTGTTTGCTTGAAATAGTTCGTCCTTATTTACAATACTAGGAACAACTGCTCCCATTGCACTACCAAAGAAAATTTCTACTATTTCAAGAATAATTACAAATATATATATACTAGTTATTGACATTCCATTATTCAGATAAAAATAAATGGCATAAAGTCCCATAATCAAACTATTTAGTAAATCCAATCTTACTATAGTTTTTTTTCTATCAAACCAGTCTCCAAAAACTCCTGCTATTGGTGAAAGAAGAATTCTTGGTAAAGTTGATATAGCAAGCATTGAAGCAAAAATTGTAGCTGAGCCCGTCAGAGCAAAGACATAAAGTGATAGAGCAAATTGCTGAAGATTGCTTCCTATGATTGAAGTAGCCTTCCCTATCATCAACTTCTTAAAATTTTTATTATTTAAGATTTCCATATAATTATCTCCTTTTATTAGATAATCATATTATCTTATTAGTTTATGTCTATGTCAATACTATATTTAGATATTTATCTAATTATAGTATTGTTTGTTTTATCCATCTAACCTTAGTTTATATGTTTTCAATTGGATGCCTAACAACTGTCTTCATTTTTAATGGATCTACTTTCCTGGGATCACTTAGATAAATCTCATGATGCCTTTTTAAAATGCCCTCTAGACTCATCTTTGAAATTGAACTTTTATACCCAGATTCTTGTGCATATCTATCTATTTTTCTCACTGTTACATCTTCAGTATCAAAATGACCAATATGCATCATCTGAACACATAAGCCTTCAGTGTAAGTTGATAGTCTTACTTTGGCTGTATCCAGATATGGTTTCTTCTTGTTTACTTCTTCCACTGCCCATTTTAATACTTCATCATCCACAAATTCTGGTTGCCGTATCATGGATGTCCAAATAAGGTCATCCTTTCTTTTAACATCAAATAATATATCTTCCTTCATCCACCATAGTCCCTCCAAAGGTGGAACAACATACTTAAAGAAGTCTTTAATATCTTTATCACTTTTGTTACTCATGCTTATTGTATAAGAAATTGCATATAAGACCTCTACAGATTTACCGTACTCTCCATCAGGATCATTTGGGCTTCCCTTTCCATCAATCATTAAAAAATTCATTTTTGGAACATTTACTATTACAGGAATAGCTTTTGGTAGATATAATTCTTTATTTATTTTCTTGTAATCAAATTTATCAATCATAAAGCTAAGTCTCCCTAGATATTAATAGTTCTTCCAGTGTACATATACTCTATCTTATTATCCATAAGCTCTCTTAATCTATTAAATGCTTCCTCCCCTGTACAATGGCCAGTGTAGAATTTAGTATTACTATCTAACAAAGCTTTGCTTATATTTATTAAATACTCATCATCTTCCATACACTTCCCTTTAGAAGAAAGGTGAAACCCACCTAGGACTACATCCGGATATGAATTATATATACTAAAATAATGGGATAAAATATTAATAATCCCATTGTGAGAACAACCCGTAATCAATACATTTTTACCATCTTCTCTAATTACTAAGTTTTGTTCATGTACAAATCTTTCCCTAATAATCTCATCATTATATTCTTCCATTAAGGCTTTGTTAGACTTAGGCAAGGCTTCCTTATGGGGTACTCCAGAAAAAAGATTCACACCATCATATAGTTCTAAATTATTATCAATTAGAACCACTCTTTCATTGTTTTTAATATCCTTATCTAGACCTATATACTCCAATTTGTTTTCTTCTCTTATTGCATAGTAATTATTAAATGCATTCTTATTTAAGTAAATATGAGCTTTATTGTTGTTCTCTATAAAAGTTTTCAACCCTCCACCATGATCAGAATGTCCATGAGAGATTACAAGGTCTTCCACCTCACCTATATCCACTCCTAATTTGGAAGCATTTTTGAAGAATAAATCACTTGCCCCTGTGTCAAAGAGAATTTTCTTTCCCTTGCTTTCGATATACAGACTCAATCCATGTTCTACTTCTAGTTCCTTTGAATGACTTGTGTTTTCAAGTAATACTTTAATCAACATAGCTTTCCACCCACTCCTTTAATATTTTAGTATGAAGCCCTTGGCTATTCTTAGCAGCATATTAAACTCTCCATATTTCCTCCTGTATAAATCATAGTTTAGTGTCTTTATTATACCTAATTTCAATCTTCAAGCATATCTAATAACATGGAATTAAACTCATCATAATGGGTTTCCATTGGGCAATGATAAGCATGGTCTATAATCCTTAAGTCAAATCCAGGAATCAAATTTTTAACTCTCTCCCCTTGATTTATCGGAACCCAAGAATCATTTCCACCCCATATACCGTATAACTGAACATTTAAATTATCTAGAATACCTATATCTTCGTTATTAGCAGTACTAATAACATCAAATGCATATTTGTTATTAGGAGAGTACACCAATGGTTCTAAGTATCCCTTAATTTCAGCTTCTGCAGGTTCCCTTCCATAGGCAGATCCTAGAAAATTACTTATTCTTTTTTCATCTAAAAACCTTTCAAAGAATACTAATCCCCATCTCCTAAAGGGCGGATAAAATGAAATAATCTCTGATAAATAACTAGGATTATTTTCAAATACAGCTCCTGCTACTAGTATCCCTTTATATACTCTATCTGGTCTTTCAATGGACATGGCAGTAACTGTACCTCCACCCATTGAGTGCCCTACTAAAGACCAGTTCATATCCTTAATATCTTCGTCTAGAGATAATTCTATATCATCAACAACTGCCCAGATTAGCTTAGACCTATTTTTTTGACTATGGTTTATTTCTGATTCTTTGCTACTATACCCAAATCCTGGCAGGTCTACTGCTACAACAACATACCCCTTATCCATAAAATAATCAACATTGTGCCTCCAGGAAAATGTTGATCCCCCTTATCCATGAATAAAAAGTATCTTTCCTAGAATATTCTCAGATTCTGGTATCCATTTTCTGTAGTGTATTGTAACACCCTCAACTTCTACTAATTCACTCTCGCTAAATGGTAATTTATATGAAAAGTTATTCATATTTTTAACTGGAATCAGATAAGGGATAATGCTACCCACTATAAATATAAATGCAAATATTGCTAACATTACTTTTAATATTTTTTTCATAATAATCACACCCATTTCTATTTTACAAAAATAATTCCCTTTAACAAAATAATCCTAAGTAACTAAGTATTAAATTAATTATCTAATATATTCAATACCTTTCTCTGGTAATTTTTACCCCTATACTAAAAAATGAAGCTAAGTAATATAAAATCCCCCTTTTACTAAGGGGGATTTTAATGTGAAATTTCTATATTAAAAAGATTCTCTATAAAATAATAATACCAATTATCTAGAACTCCAATGTGGGTTTTTTCTTTTATCATTTTTCTTTGATATGGTCTTCTTAGCTTCATTCTCTCTTCTTTCTCTTCTAATCTTACCAGTTGAAGCTTCTTTAGTTTTGGGTCTTGTATCATTTTGTATATAAGTTTTTGTTGAAGAATATTTCTTGTTTGATCTTTCTTTAGGCTTATCACTTGTATCCACCAAAGGATATGGATGATCTGTAACTTCATGTATATTTTTGGATATTAACTTTTGAATTGCTCTTAGTAATGGTTTTTCTCCATGATCACAAAATGATATGGCTTTACCACCTAAGCCTGCTCGACCAGTTCTACCTATTCTATGAACATAAGTTTCAGGAACCTCAGGCAAATCAAAGTTTATAACATGGGATAATTCTTCAATATCTATACCTCTTGCAGCTATATCAGTAGCAACTAATATTCTAGTTTTTCTCTCCTTGAAATTATTAAGAGCTAATTGCCTTGCATTTTGGGACTTGTTTCCATGAATAGCTTCAGCCTTAAGTCCTGCTTTTTCTAGAGAAGCTACTATTTTATTAGCACCGTGCTTAGTTCTAGAGAATACTAAGGCTGACTCGATATTTTTATCTCTTAAAATATTGACTAGTAAGTTTACCTTATTTCCTCTATCCACATAATATAGGCTTTGCTCTATAATATCCACTGTAGAAGATACTGGTGTTACATCTATTCTAATTGGATTGTTTAATATAGAATTGGCTAATTCACCGATTTCTGTTGGCATAGTTGCTGAAAAAAACATGGTTTGTCTAACAGCTGGAATGTATGTTATGATCTTTCTAACGTCTTTTAGCATACCCATATCCAACATTAGATCTGCCTCATCTAGGACAAAATACTTTATATTCTTCAGACTAATAAATTTCTGATTTATTAAATCTAGTAATCTACCCGGTGTAGCAACTAGAATATCTATCCCATGTTTTAAATCTCTTGTCTGTGGATTCTGACTAACCCCACCATATATTACTAAGGTTTTTAAGCCAAGATATCTTCCATAGGACTTGAAACTTTCAGAAATCTGAATTGCTAACTCCCTAGTAGGAGCCACAATCAAGGCTTGTGTTTGTCTACGTTCTTTTGATATCTGCTGTTCCTTATATATTCCTTGTAGTATTGGAATTGCAAAAGCAGCAGTCTTACCTGTCCCTGTTTGGGCACAACCCAACAAATCTTTCCCTTTTAATAGTTCTGGTATAGCTTTAATTTGTATTTGTGTAGCTTCAGTGTATCCTTCTTTTTTTAGGGATCTTTGAATTGGTTCAATTAAATCTAATTCTTTAAATGACAATATAACTTCTCCTTTAATATGATATTAAACTTTTTATCTGTATTAACTCATATATTTCTAATTTTATCGATCTTCCAAGCATTTCACTCAATGCTGACTAATTATATAGCATATCTAACATATATGCAAATTTATTTTGTTATAGGCCTATATTCTTACTAGTTTCTATATAGCAAATAACCATGTTATACAAATAATATCGGTAGTAATAAAACCAAATTAAACAGTCTTATTACTACCAGAAATATACGACTCTATACTGATATTAGTCTCCAGCCTTCCTTAAGTGCTTTTGTAAATGGCTCACCTACATATTTAACATCTACTCCTAATTTTTCTATTTCTTCAGTTACACCTAGATTGTCAGAACATGCCTTACACGCATCAACCTTTACTCCTTCTTCAATCATTTTCTTGATATACTCTTGAATTTCCTTATCCTCTGCTACTAATTTGGCAGATGCACCCCAAATTACTAAGTTGACTTCATCCCACCATCCTCTAACCTGAGAATTTTTAGTGTACATAAATACCATGTTCAGCGCTGTTTCCTTATCATTACTGGTCCACAAAACAAGCAATTTGTTAGTTGCCTTATCCATTTTTATCCTCCCCAATGTTAATAATTTTTGAATAACACCTTGATTTTTTTCCAGTGTTTACCATATTATTGGTTGTATACCCATTCCGATACTTTATCATCAGAATAAATTTGATAGTTTCTTTAAATTACTTGTTGAATTAATGGGTATTAAGTCTACTAGAACCCTTTAACATTACTTTAACTTATAAGGAGATGATAGACATGAGTGGAATCAAAACGAAACAACACGATGCCGATGTTTATGAATTCATTAGAAACTTTGCTAATACTAATCAAAAAATTGAAGATAGCCTAGAACTTGTTAAATTGATGGAGGATATTAGTGGACATCCAGCAAAAATGTGGGGTCCAACTATGATTGGGTTTGGATCTTACCATTATAAATCTAAGAGAAGTAAACAGGAAGGAGATTGGCCTTTACTTGGATTTTCTCCTAGAAAAGCTGCTATATCTCTTTATGTATTCACAGGATTAGAAGAACATGAGTATTTATTAGAAAATCTAGGGAAGTTTAAAAAAGGAAAAGCATGTATTTATGTAAAAAAGCTTTCTGACATCAATATGGATGTTTTAAATGAATTAATGAGAGTTACTCTAAGTTATATGAAAGATAACTACTAATACTTGTTAATGCCAAAGTAAAACCCACTTTATTTTAGTGGGTTTTACTTTGCATTTAGATATGTTTGTGTCAAATAAATTATAGAGATATACTGCTTTATTGCTTAATTATAATCAACTCTATATAAATCATATAAGTTATTAAACAGTAATTCCTTAATAATACTATTGTTGAATATTATTACTTTTTATCTGATAGGTCTTTTTGATTTGCTATAAATACTGCATCGCCTTTTAGAGCTTTAGTATAGGTCAATAAAAGTCAATAAAAATATGGTCTTATCTTTTTATTTCAACTATTACAATAACTGCCTCTTCTATTAATTCTGCCTTCATATTCTCAAAAATGTAATGAATAGAAATTTTATAGTCTTTTCCATTTTCACAAATTTCACAAAGTGCAGCCCCATATTTTCCATGAGATATTGAGGAGTCAATTGTTAGCACCTCAATATTAGTTTTTAGATATTCTTTAATATCAATAAGATTTGATTTCCCCGTTATCAGACCTCTATCAGGGATTGATATTTTAATGTTTTCAGCTGACATATTAGCCAAATTATCAAAATCAAAGGATAGAAGTGTAACTGTGTAGTCTTGAACAAATTTATTCTTAGGTGAATTACCGCAAGTTGAACTTAATTTTATTTTCATATAATTCCCCCATTTAATTTTATAAAATCTATAGTGCATATAAATCTACTAATGCTCACCTATAGTATATTATTCACCCACCATTTTATCAACCTCTTTACCCATTTATCTTCCAAATATCCCGAATTATCCAATGTCATCTGTCAAATGCCCTATTTTAAAGGGTCAAAAAAGGGTGTTTTTTCACCGATTTTTGACCCAATTTTCATCCTCAAACCACTATATGTTGTGGTCTAACCCTATTATTTCTTATCCAAACCACAATACGTCATCAGAATTGCTGCTTCAACATGGGTTGAGAGGACAGAATAAATGTCTTTTGACCTGTCAGTTCTCGGAAACATATCCACGGCATTTTTAACACTATCGGTAGGCGGAAACATATCCACTACATTCTTATAATATGAATGATGTGACATATGAACCACCTAAGATAATACTCATAATCTTTTGTGATATCAAGAACCAAGCCTTTCATCGAAATCTTCTAATTTTTTAAAAACACCCTTTACCCATTCCTCGTTTTCCCATAAATTAGGATCATTTATCTCTCTTTCCGCTGGATGACCTGTGGCAAACGTATCCACTCCGTCCTTACTTCCGAAGTACAAGTCAACAAGTTTTAAAGACTTGTATTCGGTGGTTATTAGCATTTTACATCCCATTCCTGAGCCCTCAAATTCATATTGCAACTCAAGATAGTAAAGGTTATCTTCCACGTGTTGTAACTTAGCTTGGTTAAACTCATTTTTTAACCCATAATTAATAGTATTGCCTCCTAGTAAATCCTGTTTTTGTGTTAGCTCCAACATTTTGTCTGTGAATTTTAGTAGATTTTTCTTCGAAATATATTTTTCAAAGGATACTTTCTTTTGCTCTGCAACTGCTCCGTTAAATAAGTTTATAAATGCCTTCCCAAACTCTACAATCGTTTCATCATCAGCATTATAAAGGTTTTCTCCCTCGATAGAAAAGTCTTGGTTTACAAGTTGATTTAGTACATTCTCCGTTGATTGCTCTCTTTTAAATAACACCCATTTGTTATTAATCAAGACAACAATATTCTCCTCATAGTAAGCATATTTTGAGCCTAATGAGCCAAAGTTTGATTGACCTTCTTCAGTTGGCTTTTCAGACTGGTCAACCAAAGAGCTGATTTCTCCAATAATTGCACTATCATCAATTTCAACCGGAACTTGTTTCCCGGTATCCAGATATAAAATACCATTGACCATAATCATCGGTCGCCTATCGGATAAGCTTGCTTTTATATCAAACAACCTAGATACCATATCTCCTCGTACATATGACAATGTACCAATTGTTCCATCTTCTGTATGGAGATATCCGTATTCGCCTGTGTCAAATCGGACTGCAAGGTGGCTGAATTTGCCAAGCTTTGTTGAATTAATGACTTCTTCTATAGGAACAAACTGGTCTCTAAATGAATCCTTCATTGGCTTATAAGTAGTTTCCTGCAATGTATTATCCGAAACGGTGTATACAAACATATTTTCACTGCCTATGGGGTGTAATTGCACCGTATTACCATCTAAGCTAACCGAAACATCACAATAATTGTCTCCCTGCGTTTGATGGCAGTTTAGAGGCTTTAAATCTAAGCTTCGGACAATTCTAAGAGAATTAAGATCATATACAAACATTCCAAAATAGTCGTGGAAAATTACTATATCATCAGAAGCATAGTCCAACTGCACCATGTCAACTCCTACGATTTGTTCAGGAGAAAACTCTGGCGTAGTAGGTTTAATAGTTGCAGCTTTCGGATTTACCATCAGTCCAGCCACAACTGCTATCACAATAATAATTGAGAAAACAATTACCCAAAACCTTGGCCTTTTATAATTCAACACATTCTTTATCCGCCCCTTTATATTTCCCTCGCCAAAGGCAAGAGGACTTCCATTTAAAATATGCCTTCCGGTAGTTAGCGACAATAACGAATTAGCATAAGGTTTTTTGACATCTTCATTTATTTCTTTCAATACTCTTTCGTCACAAGATAGCTCCACATCTGCACTCATTAACATAAACGCAACCCACACAAAGGGATTAAACCAATGTATGGACAATATTATGAAAGCTAATGTTTTAATGATATGGTCTTTTCGATGGATATGGGTCTGTTCATGAAGGAGAATATAATTTCGTTCCTCTTTACTCAATCCAACCGGTAAATATATCTTGGGGTTTATTAATCCAAGCACAAATGGTGTTTTCAAATTCTTAGCTTCGAAGATATTCTGCTCTATTAACTGTGCACTTTTAAGTTGTTTTTTTAATCGGAAAACGGACACTAAACTGTAAATAAGTAATACCATTATTCCTAAAATCCAGATGTAAGCACCTATTTCTATATAGATCTGCAATGGATTTACACTCGCCCCAATAGTCGGTACGGGAAGTGACTGGCTTACAAATGTATCTACTACTTCTATCCCACTATTAATCTGTGGACTTTGCTGATAGATGATATCATGGGGGATTGGAACAGAATTTGTATTCCGTGGCATAAGACTAAATATGCTTTCAAAGGAGAATGGAGTTATAAGACGAAATGCCACCACACTCCATAAGGCATAGGATATGACTTTGGGAGCTTTTTTGAGTAATAGCCTGACAAGTATCACAAAGAGGATTACATAGCTTGCCGTAAGACTCATATTTAAAACAGAAAGAAATAGTTCACTCATTGCTACGCCTCCTTGTGCTCATCAATCAATTTTTTCAACTCTTCAGCTTGGTGTTTACTTAATTTTTTTGTTCCAATAAAAGACGTCAGAAATTTCGGCAAGGACCCTCCAAAGGTATCCTCAACAAAACGTATACTTTGCTTGGCATAATATTCATCCTTTGTAATTAGAGATGAAACTACAGCATTTTCATTTTGAAAAATACCCTTTTCACACAACTTTTTCAGTACTGTATATGTTGTGGACTTTTTCCATTTCATTTCTTTTTCACTTAGTTTCACAAGATCGCCAGAACCAATCGGCTCGTTCTGCCAGATTATTTCTGCAAACTTTTCTTCAGTTTCTGCGAGTTTATAATACTTCATGGCAAACCTCCTTGGTCTATTCTACATCGACTTTATGTTTTAAGTCTATACTAGATAGACTAAGTTGTCAATGATCATTTCTTTAAGAAAATGTAGCAAATTAGGATTGAATAATAAAAACCGCCAACCAAGAGAATTTATCTCCTGATTGACGGTCAGCCACCATTTTTATATTTCTACATCTATCCTATCTTAACAACCCTATGGATGTTATCTATTCTGTCAACTCGACCCCACTTCATTTTGCGGTTCTATTTCTATGGCTAGATATGTTCCCTAGAACGCACTTTGGCACTTTAGGTCGAGTAGACAAGATGGATGTAGACTAGCAAACCCATTAAAATCAATGCTTACGCCCTTGTTATCAATACAACTGTCTCTACGTGGACCGTAATAGGAAATAGATCAACCCCAAAATCTAACTTAATTATACACCACGCAATACAAATTACAAATCATCACTTCATTCCTTGAATTTAAAATACATCTGGGCAAGGGTTCAATTCCCCCCAATCATCAAATGTTAGCTCACTTCTCTGCATTATTTTTCAGAAAATAAAAAAGCCAAGAAAGCTTTACATAACTGGCGTTGATGCAATGTTAGCTTTCTTGACCGTCATTCTTGGTGGAGGCGGTGAGAGTCGAACTCACGTCCGAAAATCCTTCCACAAGAGCTTCTCCGAGTGCAGTTAGTAGTTTAACATTCCCTCTACCTATCTCTTACTAACCAGATATAGGCTTTAGTAGCTTCATAGATTCCGTTTCTAACTCAAAGCTTTGCTAGACTCGGTTCCCTACTAAGATGACGATTTAATCCAGGTCGTAGGATTCCCGGTTAAATCGAACAGCTATATTAAGCTGCTAATGCGTAATTTTTGTTTGCGTTTAATTTTTGTTGCCACTTTTAACGTTGCTTGGCGACAACGACTCGCTACTCCTGATTCCGTATCCCCGTCGAAACCAAATTCGCCCCCTTGTTATTCATAAGAATTGTAACATATGTTCGTGTTTTTGTCAAGATGCGTCCCTATTGATATTTTTCGCTGGAATGCTGTTTCATTCTTCTCTCTGCATCCTTTTTAGCTATAGTATCTCTTTTATCATATAATTTCTTACCCTTTGCTAAGGCTATTTCAACCTTAACTCTTCCATCCTTTAAATATATGGAAAGTGGTACCAAGGTGAAACCTTTTTGCTTGGTCTCACCTATTAGTTTTCTTATCTCTCTTCTATGAAGAAGTAGTTTTCTCACCCTTAATGGATCAACATTGTAGATATTCCCTTGTTCATAGGGACTTATGTGCATACCTTGTATGAATACCTCTCCATTATCAATTACAGCATAGGATTCTTTTATATTTACTTTTCCTTGTCGTATGGATTTAACTTCAGTACCAGTAAGGACTATCCCAGTTTCAAAAGTATCCTCAATGAAGAACTCATGCCTTGCTTTTCTATTGGTAGCTAAAACCTTAATCCCTTTTGTCTTCATATAAATCAATTCCTTTTTTTAATATCGTAGTTTAGTTTAACAAAATTAGGATTTGCTGTCAACATCCTCATTAACTAAAGCAAAATCAATGTTTTTCTTACCAACATCTGCACCAATTACCTTAATTCTAACTTCATCACCAAGACCATACATCTTCTTGGTCCTCTCTCCAACTATCATATAATTCTCTTCATCAAAATAGTAGTAGTCATCAACCATAGTGTTGAAATGAACCAGACCTTCGATTGTGTTTTCCAGTTGAACAAATAATCCAAAGTTAGTTACAGATGAAACTAACCCTTCAAACTCATCTCCTATATGTTTAACCATGTATTGAGCCTTCTTAAGATCATCTACTTCTCTTTCAGCTTCCTCAGCTCTTCTCTCAGTCATGGATGTTTGTTCTGCTATTTCAGGAAGAATCTTCTCAAGTAAATTCATTTTCTTATCAGTTAATCTTCCGTGTAGATAATCCTTGATTATTCTATGAATCTCAAGGTCAGGGTACCTTCTTATTGGAGAAGTAAAATGAGAATAATACTGGGCAGCAAGTCCAAAATGAATTCCCGCTTCAGCACTATAAACAGCCTTTTGCATTGTTCTCAGAAGTAAGGTGGAAATTACAGGTTCTTCTTTTTTACCCTTGATCTCTGCAGTTAGAAGTTGAAAATCTTTTGAGTGTAGTTCTTTGCCCTTTATTGAATACCCAAATCTATGGATAAATTTAATAAAATCAGCTACTTTTTCAGGATTAGGATCTTCATGTATTCTGTATAAAAATGGTATTTCAGCCCAAAAGAATCTTTCAGCTACTGTCTCATTGGTTATTAGCATAAACTCTTCTATAAGTCTATTTGCTATTCTTCTTTCAGACTTTCTAACATCTATTGGATCCCCATTTTTATCAACTTCTATATAACTTTCTGGGAAATCAAAATCAATACTTCCTCTTCTATCTCTGTGTTCCCTTAAAATAACCATTAGTTCCTTCATCATAAAAAGTTCATCTTTAATGAGGCTTAGCTTTTCTTCAGCCTTTGAGTCTGTCCCCTCTAATAGATCTGATACATCATCATAAATAAGTCTAGCCTTACTATTTATAACTGACTCATATATTTCATTATTTAGTACTTTGCCATCCTTATTTATTTCCATAAAAACAGTCATGGTAAGCCTATCAACGTTTGGATTTAAGGAGCAAATACCGTTACTTAACTCATGGGGAAGCATAGGTATTACTCTGTCAAGTAAATATACAGAATTTCCCCTTTTTAATGCTTCCTTATCCAGGGGGGAACCAGCTTTTACATAGTGAGAAACGTCTGCTATGTGAACACCTAGCTTATAGTTTCCATTCTGAAGCCTCTCAATGGATACAGCATCGTCTAGATCCTTTGCATCAGCACCATCTATGGTAAATGATTTTAAATCCCTTAAATCAAGTCTTGAGGCTATTTCCTCCTTGCTAATGCTACCTGGTACATTTAATGCTTCTGCCCTAACCTCATCTGGAAACTCCTCAGGTAAATTAAACTGTCTAATTATTGATAAAATATCAGTTCCTTTCTCTGATAAGAAACCTAATATCTCAACAACTTCTCCTTCAGGATTTCTTCTGAATTCTGGCCATCTTTTTATTTTAACTACAACTTTTTGCTTATCTTTTGCATTCAAAGTCTGGGCTTTGGGAACAAATATATCAAATGCTATTTTATGGTTGTCAGGAACAACAAATCCGAAACTACCATTATCTTCAAAAGTTCCAATAACTGTTTCATTAGCTCTTTCTAATATCCTAACTATTTCTCCTTCTTGTTTTTTGCCAGGGCTTTTCCTAGAAATTAGATTAGCTATAACAGTGTCACCATGCATAGCCCCAAGCATACTATCTGCAGGAATAAATATATCTTCCCCTGGGCGATCCTTGGACATTACAAAACCAAATCCTCTTTCGTTTCCTTCTAATCTCCCAACTACTAAGTATTCAGAGTTAAGAAGATTATACTTATCATTATTAAGTCTAAAAATTATACCTTCTTTTTCCATTTGGTTCAAAATGTTAAAAAAGTCTTTAAATTCACTCTTATTTATTCCAAGTCTCACAGCTAATTCTTCTCTAAACATTGGTTTATAGCTTTTTTCTTCCATTAATTCAATTATCATATTCTTTACTCTCATAATATCTCCCTCCCGCTCATAAGTAATATGTACCCTTTTTGAAGAAAAAAAATGTAAGATATTAAAAATATCCTACATTTTACCGCCTTTTGAGCCATAAATTGTTCTATTAAGCAAATTAGAATCAAAAGTATACATATTTTCATTTTTTTCTCTGTGTGTTATCTCAGCAATATCCATCATCTTATTTATTAGAGTCTTAAAGTCATATCCTCTGCCTTCCCACAAATAAAATGCTACTGATCCAGGTAATGTGTTTATTTCATTAACAAATACATTTCCATCTTTATTAACTAAAAAGTCAATTCTAGCATTTCCTCTTCCGTCAATTGTAGTAAAAGCTCTTTTCGCAAGATCTTCAATTGTAATTCTTAAGGCATCGGGAATATCAGCTGGTATAGATCTTTTGGAATCAGATGATTTTTCTGATTTACTTCCCTTTTTAACATACTTATCTTCAAATGATAGAATATCAGTCCAACCAAGGGGCTCTTCACAAAGAGAAGTTTCTACAACATTATCATATCCTATAACAGCACAATTGATTTCTCTGGGATTCTCGACTGCCTGTTCAACTATTACTTTTCTATCATAGCTAACGGCTATATTAATAGCTAGCTCTAATCCTTCTCTATCTTTAGCTTTGCTTATTCCAATGCTAGATCCTAAGTTTGATGGTTTAACAAATACTGGATATCCAATTTCTTTTTCTATTTTAGCTATTAGAGCTTCCTTGTCACTTTTCCATGCTTTTCTATAGAACCATAAATATGAGACAACAGGAATACCATTAGACTTATAAACATCCTTCATTAAAATCTTATCCATTCCTACTGATGATGCCAATACCCCTGCACCAGCATAAGGTATGTTATTTAATTCCATTAGTCCTTGCATAGTTCCATCCTCTCCATTTGTACCATGGAAAGCCAAGAATGCCATATCAATTTTATCTACTACTTTGTTCTTTGTAAACATTCCAATCTCATCTGGATGCAAGTATAAATTATTATCATTATGATTTGGAGATAGGATTATTCTTTTTGCATCCTTAAAATTACTCTCTTTATAGGTTATAAAATTAAGAAGTGATTCTCCAGTTAACCATCTACCATCCTTATCGATATAAATTGCTACTGGTGTATACTTATTTCTGTCCATATTTTCGATTACTTGCATTGCAGTAATTATTGAAACTTCATGTTCAACACTTCGACCGCCAAAAAATACCCCTACTTTTTTCAAAGTAATTCCCCCTTACTCACTGTAGTTATCAGGTAGATCATTCTCAAACAAGACAACATCCTTAGCTCTTGCGATTAGTCCAATCTGCTTTGTTGCTTCATCAAGATTGTTAACAACAAATATATTGTCCTTGTTAAAATTAACATCTAGTAATCCATCATATATTGGTTTTGTTCTCTTCTCACCAACAAGTATAGCATAATCACAAACCTTACCAATATTAGTTCCAAACTCTCTATTTGCAGACTCTTCCATATCTCCTAATTCTATCATTCCAGGTGTCACTATTATTTTTCTACCCTCTCTAAACTGACCCAGAACCTCTAAAGCTGCTTTTGTACCAATTGGGTTAGAGTTAAATGCATCATCAATTATTATAACTCCATTTGGTGAGTGGATAAGGTTAAGTCTATGTTCCACAGGTTCAACCCTTGCAATACCACGACTGATTTCTTCGAAGGTAAGTCCTAAGATTTTCGATGCACAAGCTCCAGCAAGTAGATTATAAATATTATGCTTTCCTAGTAATTTCGTTGTACACTTAATGCTGTTTCCTTCTTTGTCCTTTAAAGTAAATGTTGACCCTAATTCATTTACAATTATATCTTCAGCATACATATCAAGATTCTCATTTTTCTCCAAACCATATAGCATTTTTTCCTTAAAGGTCTTATCAGCTAATTTTTTTATATATTCATTATCATAATTAAAAATTGCTACTCCATCCGTAGGAAGTTCTTCTATTAGTTCATATTTAGTCTTCATGATGTTATCTATATTCTTAAAGGTCTCAATATGAACTGGCCCAATTGAAGTCAGAATTCCAATTTTAGGTTGAGCAAGTTCTGCCAATTCTCTGATCTCGCCAATTACCTTTGCTCCCATTTCCGCCACAAAGATTTGATGATCAGCATTAAGTTGGTTATTTATAACCTTTGATAAACCCATGGGAGTGTTGTATGATTCAGGTGTATTTAATACACTAAACTTTTCAGACAAAATTGTACCCACTATAAACTTAGTGCTGGTTTTACCAAAACTTCCTGTAATACCAACAACTGTCAAATCTTCCCTAGATTTGATCGTGTTTTGAGCCTTTGAGTAAAAACCATAGTTTACTCTCTTTTCTATTGGTGCCATAAGCCCTACTGATAAACTCATTATAAATGGCTGAAAATAAAAAACTGCTGCCATTGCTAAAACTAATACTACAGCTGTTACTAAAATATGTCCTGCCATAGTTCCAAGAACAATAGTTGGTATTATAACTATTATCCAAGACAATACATAATTACATAGATAAAGTCTTTTAGCCCTATCAGTCATTACCAATGGTTTTTTAACCGGTTGCACTGATTTTTTTGCCGAATATGCTCGTTCCTTATTCTGTTTTAACCACTTATCATAATGCTCCTTATCATATCCCTCAAGCTGAGCCATATGAAGTGACTCTTTTGCTCTGTTGCCATTAAAATGCTGAAAAATTGCACCAATTACCATGGCAACTAATATCATTTGAAAATCCATAATACCCTCCGTTTATTTACTTATTTAATGTTAAAGTATGATTCTATAACTGATTTAAATCTATTATATTGGTCTAAATATGAATAGTGACCTGCCCCTTGAAATACAACTAAACCACTATCCTTAATCTCTTCCTCCATTATTTTTCCTTGATACACAGGTGTAGCATCATCATTGCTTCCCCAAATTATTAGAGTAGGTGCCTTAACCTCCCTTAAAATAGGTTTTAAGTCTTCATTTACTACTCTAACTAGTATTTTTCTCATTACACCAGACGAATTTTGATAATCATCTGATCCAAATCTACTGTACAGCTTTTCCATTTTCTTCTCATCTGCTTGCCAAAATACTAATGTCTGGTATAGTTTTTTAAATATTTTAAAGCTTTTGACCCTTAAATGATACTTAAGGGTTCTCTTAGGTATTAAACCTGCACTATCAATTAAGACTACTTTATCCACCAATTCAGGATACTTTGAAGCTAATATTATAGATAATTTACCTCCAAAGGAATGTCCGATTAGAGATACAACTTTAATATTCATCCTATCAATAAATTCCTTAACTACATCAGCATAATTAAATGATCCATATACTTCTTTCGGCTCTTCTGATTTACCGAATCCAGGGAGATCAAGTGCATATACTTTATGGGTTTCTTTTAGGATATTTAAAATAGGTACAATTGTTTCAATATTGGCACCCCACCCATGTAAGATGAGAATATTATCTCCTTCTCCTTCTACTATGTAGTTTATATCCATATTATAAATAGAAATCATCATGAAAAGTCTTTCCATCCTTTTATTTTCAATATTGTACCTATGAATTATATCATATTCTCAAGAATTTATACAGTAAAAATGAGCTTAAAAAAATCCCTCTTAAAGAGGGATTTTAGTAGATTTCTTAGAATAATATTCCACCGTAGTTTAAGAATACTTGTGAAAATACTAAAGCAACAATTGTCATAAGTTTTATTAGAATGTTCAATGAAGGTCCTGAAGTATCTTTGAATGGATCTCCAACTGTGTCTCCAGTAACAGCAGCCTTATGAGCTTCACTACCTTTTCCACCATGGTTTCCTTCTTCAATATACTTCTTAGCATTATCCCAAGCTCCACCAGCATTAGACATAAATATTGCCATTAATACTCCAGTTACTAGAGCTCCTGCTAATAATCCTCCCAATGCCTCTGAGCCTAATAATAAACCGATAAATACAGGTACAGCTACAGCTAATAAACCAGGTATTACCATCTCTTTAAGTGCTGCTTTTGTACTTATATCAACACAAGTTGCATACTCTGGAGTTGTTGTTCCTTCCATGATACCTGGAATTTCTCTAAACTGTCTTCTTACTTCTTCAATCATTTTAAATGCTGCTTTTCCTACTGCATCCATTGTCAAGGCAGCAAATAGGTATGGAAGCATACCACCTATGAATAATCCTGCGATTACTGTAGGTTTTGTTACATCTATTGAAGTTAACTGAACTGCTTGTGTGTAGGAAGCAAATAATGCCAAAGCTGTTAAAGCTGCTGAACCAATTGCAAATCCCTTTCCAATTGCAGCTGTTGTATTTCCTACTGAGTCAAGTTTATCAGTTATTTTTCTTACTTCTTTCGGTAATTTACACATTTCTGCTATACCACCAGCATTATCTGCAATTGGACCATATGCATCAACTGCTATTGTCATACCGGCTGTTGAAAGCATTCCTACAGCTGCTAAGGCTATACCATAAAGTCCTTTTGCTGGATCAGTTGTTCCACCTGAAGCATAGAATGCCACAAGGATACCTACAGCAATGATTATTATTGGAACAGCTGTTGACATCATACCAACTGAAAGACCACCAATAATATTAGTAGAAGCACCTGTTTCTGACTCTTTTGCTATTCTTCTTACTGGCTTATAATCTGCTGATGTGAACATTTCAGTTACTTTTGCAATGGATAATCCTACAACTAGACCTGCAATAATAGCGATAAATGGTTGGAATGATCCAAGTATAGAAATACTTAAGAATGCTCCAATTATCATTGTTATTGCTGAACTTACCCAAGTACCCTTATCAAGTGATTTTTGTGGGTCCCCATCTCCTCTTACAAAGAATGCTCCAACTATAGAAGCTAGGATACCAACTGCTGCTAAAGCAAATGCAAAGTTTACTCCACTTTCTCCAAAAGCTATTAATCCAAGTGTTATTGCTGAAATTATAGCTCCAACATAGGACTCAAATAAGTCAGCTCCCATACCAGCTACGTCACCAACGTTGTCTCCAACGTTATCTGCTATAACTGCTGGGTTTCTTGGATCATCTTCAGGAATTCCCGCTTCAACTTTACCAACTAAGTCAGCTCCAACGTCAGCTGCTTTTGTATAAATACCTCCACCAACTCTTGCAAATAATGCAATTGATGAAGCTCCTAATCCGAAACCGGTTATAATTGCTGGATCTTTAAAGATCATATAAGAAGTTCCTATACCAAATAAACCTAAACCAACAACGCTCATTCCCATTACTGCTCCACCTGAGAATGCAACATTTAATGCTTTTGTCATTCCACTTTCCATAGCTGCGTTAGCTGTTCTAACGTTAGCCTTAGTTGCAACTCTCATACCAAAGTATCCTGCCATGATTGAGAATAATGCACCATAGATGAATGTTACTGCAGTAGTAAGATTGATTAAAAATGCCAAAATTACAAATAAAACTGCAATAAAAATAGCCAGTGATTTATACTGTCTAGTTAAGAATGCCATAGCTCCTTGTTGAATATAAGTTGAAATTTCAATCATTCTGTCGTTTCCTGGGCTAACTTTATTAATTGATGATGCTTTGTATAATGCGAACAACAAAGCAACTACTCCCACTAATGGAGCAGCGATTAAAGCGAAATTCATTTTACCTTCCTCCCTTTATTATGCTGCTAATGCAATAGCAGATATTATAAAAACCACTGCTGATACAATAGTTACTTTCCTTAACATTGCCTGTCTACTAGTTCCAATGCTCTTGCCAAACATTGAATCCACACTTCCTCCACCCATTGCTCCTAAACCTTCTTGTTTACTTTCTTGTAATAAAATACTACCAATTAATGTGATGCTTGAAATAAGCATCAAAATTGAAAACAAAGTTGTCATGCTACACCTCCTGTATCTCTAAAAATATATTTAATCCCATATCTATAACATTAACATTTTAACACAGGGGTAATTTAAAAGCAATGCCAAATCGTATTATATCCAATTGTCTTTTACTAGCTTTACCTTTGGCATTCAGGACAAATTCCCCTTATCTCAAGATTGTGTTCAAGTATTATATAATTGGTTCTCTTTACCAATGCTTTCTCATACTCTTTTAAAGGACAACCACTTATGGGAATGATCTTGCCGCATTTTACGCAGATTAAGTGATGCCTATGTTCTTTATGATTGATCTCAAATGTTGCCTTCCCATCTATATTTAAATTTGATTTTATAACTAATCCCTTCTTGGTAAAAAGAGTAAGAATTCTATATACTGTTGATATATTGATATTGCTATCATCATTTTTTATTAAATCTAAATATATATCATCAGCACTAATTGGTTCTCTCTTATTATTTAATAATGAATATATCAGCAGTCTTTGTTGTGAAAATTTAATCCCATTCCGCTTGAAAAGATCTTTGATTTTAATATTGTCCATAATCCTTCTCCCTATTCTATATCTTAATTAATTTTTTCAAACTAACAAACAAGATAAATAAAATTGCATTAACCATAACTATACTTGCACCTGAAGGGAAGTTAAAGATATAAGAACCTATTACACCTAGGATAACTGCCAATACAGATACCACTGCTGCTATTAAAATTGTTGATTTAAAGCTCTTTGATATTTGAAGAGCAGTAACTGTAGGAAAAACTATCATGCTTGAAATTAGCATTGTGCCAACTACCCTAATCCCAAGAACTATAGTAATTGATGTTAATGTAGCAATAAGATAATTCATCCTCTTAGTCTTTACCCCTATTACACTGGCAAAGGATTCATCATGGGTAACTGCAAATAAGTCATTGTAGAAGAAAATAATCATTGATATGACCCCGAAAGCAAGAGCAATTGAAAGATACATATCAGATTCCTTGATGGCTAATATACTTCCAAAGAGATAACTGAATAAGTCAACATTAAATCCCCCTGCAATACTTGATATTAAAACTCCAAGCGCTACAGAAAAAGAAGATACCAGGCCAATTGCAGCATCTCCATGTATCCCCGCTCGCTCATTGAGTTCCATAATAAATATTGAAGCTATAACAACTATTGGTATAGAAACTAACATTGGGGATGTCCCTAATAGAAGTGCAATAGCTACTGTTGCAAAGCTAACATGAGCTAATCCATCTCCAATCATGGAGAATTTCTTTAGAACCAAGAATACTCCAAGTAAGGAGCTACTTATAGCTATTAGAGTTCCCACAATCATTGCTCTTTGCATAAAATTATAGCCAAATGCTTCCTTTAATATATCTATAGTGTCCATTAATTATTTACCTCCATATGGATGTGATCATGTATTCCTTCAACAAAATTAACATTTATGCTGAAATCATCAGAAGGTCCAAAATACATCAACTCTCTATCAAGTAGCATAATTTTCTTAGAACATTTCTTTATACTTCCCAAATCATGGGAAACTAGCAAAATACTTGTATTGTCATTCTCATTTATATCTTTGATTAATTTAAAAAACTCGGTTCTTACCTTTGGGTCTAAGGCAGATGTAGGTTCATCAAGAATGAGAAGTTTAGGTTTACTCACCATTGCCCTTGCCAAGAGCACCCTTTGTTGCTGCCCACCTGACAAATCCCCAATCTTCTTATGCTTAAGTTGGAAGATGTCAAGTCTCTTCAAAATATCATCAATTTTTAAATTATCTTCCTTGTTAATCTTTTTAGGGAATCTTTTTGAACCCATTAAACCAATACCTACAATTTCATGTACTTCAGCTGGAAACAATGTGTTACCAGTGACAGCAACTTGAGGCAAGTAACCAATACCCTGCTGAAATTTGTCTGCATCAGAATACTTAATACTTCCCGATGTCAATGGAACAAGACCAAGTATTGCTTTAACCAATGTAGTCTTTCCAGAACCATTTGCCCCAACAAGTCCTATATAATCTCCTTCTTCTATGCTAAAAGATATATCCTTTAACACTTGTTGTTGACCATAGAATATATTAAGATCCTTTACCTCTATTATCTTACTCATTATACCCCAACCCTAACTTTAGATTTTCCAAATTCTGATACATTATTTCTATATAGCTAATTCCTTTTTCCAATTCATCTTTAGAAACATTATGGGTTCCATGTAGAAGTAAGAGGTCAACACCTGTTTCTTCTACAATCGTTCTACCTACCTTTGGATCAATTAACTCCTCGTAGAATATGGCTCTTACATTAGTTTCCTTAATTTTATTAATTAAATTAGTAATACTTTGTGGTGAGGGTTCAGCATTTGGCGAAAATCCACTGTATGGAGACATATGCTCTAGGTTGTAGGCCTTAGCAAAATAACCAAAAGCGAAGTGCCCTCCAGATATAATGGTACTTGATTTTGTTTTTGAAAGAGCTTCTCTAATATCCTTATCTAAAACAACTAGGTCATTCTTTAATTCTTCACCATTTGACATATAAATATTGCTATTATCTGGATCCAAAGAAGTAAATGCTTCAACTATTGTATCCACCATAACCATTGCCATATTTGGATCTGTCCAATAATGTGGATCAAGCCCCTCATCCTCATGGCTGTGATCATGATCATGATCATCACCTTCCTCTAATTCAAGTAAATGAATGTTTTTGCTTAAATCAACAACCAGTATATTTTCACTTTCTAGATTAGAAACAATATTTTTTGACCAGGGCTCCATAAGCTCTCCTGTATACAAGAATAAATCCGATTTTAAAAGTCCCACTATGTCTTGTGGAGTTGGTTCAAATGAATGAGCTTCAATTCCTGGTGGTAATAATAGTGAGGTTTCAACCAATTCCCCACCAATGGTTTTTGCAAAATCATATTGTGGGAACAGAGTCGTTATAACGGTTATTCTTGGTTCAATAGTTTCCCCTGGTTCAATTGTCTCTTCAGACTTTATTTCTTCTTCAGCAACTTCATTTGATGAAGTACATCCTGTTATTGAAATTACTAGAATCAATAATAATATTAAAAGAAATTTTCTCTTCATTTGTATCCCCTCTTTATATTTAATGTAATGTAATTTTGTGAATTTCTTTGTAGTTATACCCACAAAAAAAATAATAAAACGCAAATGCAATTAATTTGCAAGTGCGTTTTATTTTACATCATTTTTTAATATGCTGTCAATACTATTATCCTTTTATATTGTAAAATGTTTTAATCCCATTATATTTAGACATTTCACCTAAGCCATCTTCAATTCTTAATAGTTGATTATACTTAGCTACTCTATCAGTTCTTGAAGGAGCACCAGTCTTAATTTGACCTGCATTTGTTGCAACAGCTAAATCTGCAATAGTAGAATCTTCCGTTTCACCTGATCTATGAGAAATAACAGCTGTATAACCGTTAACCTTAGCCAACTCTATTGCATCTAGAGTTTCAGTTATTGTACCAATTTGGTTAAGTTTAATTAGGATTGAGTTTGATACTCCCATTTCAATACCTTTTTGAAGTCTTTCTGTATTTGTTACAAACAAATCATCTCCAACTATTTGAATCTTGTTTCCTAGTCTCTCAGTCATTAGTTTCCAACCATCCCAGTCATCTTCTCCAAGACCATCTTCGATGGAAATTATTGGATATTTATCAACTAAATCTTCATAGTATTTGACCATTTCTTCAACTGTCAGGATTCTTCCTTCACCTTTTAAGTTATATGTCTTATCTTCTTCATTGTACATTCCTGAAGCAGCAACATCCAAAGCAAGGACTATATCTTCACCAGGAGTATATCCTGCTTTTTTAATAGCTTCAACAATAGTTGATAAAGCTTCCTCATTACTGGAAAGATTTGGAGCAAATCCACCTTCATCGCCTACTGATGTACTTAAGCCCTTTGATTTTAGTACAGCTTTTAGATTATGGAATATTTCAGTACCCATTCTCAATGCTTCTTTAAATGATTTTGCACCTATTGGCATTACCATAAACTCTTGAATGTCAACGTTGTTATCTGCATGCTCCCCACCATTTAAGATGTTCATCATTGGAACTGGCAATGTTTTTGCGTTTACTCCACCAATATACTGATATAGAGGTATTCCTAATTCATTTGCTGCAGCCCTTGCAACAGCCATTGATACGGCAAGTATAGCGTTAGCTCCTAATTTTCCCTTGTTATGAGTTCCATCAAGTTCAATTAACACCTTATCAATTAATACTTGATCAAATACTTCCATTCCAATAACTTCATCTGCTATGATGTCATTTACATTATCTACGGCATTTATAACTCCTTTACCAAGATATCTTGACTTGTCCATATCTCTTAACTCAACAGCTTCATAAATCCCTGTAGAAGCACCTGATGGGACAATTGCTCTTCCAAATGCATCAAGTTCCGTCCACACCTCTACCTCAATTGTTGGATTTCCCCTTGAATCTAATACTTCCCTTGCATATACATCTGTAATAATACTCATTTTTATCACTCCTATCTTCTTAATTCTTGATTGTGCACTATTAAGGATTTACCAGTCATTTCCTTGGGTACCTCTAATCCTAATAATTCCAATAGTGTTGGTGCTATGTCTGCTAGTATTCCTTCTCTTAAAACCTTATTTCTTAGACCCACTAAAACCAAGGGAACTTCATTTGTTGTATGGGCTGTAAAGACACCACCTGTTTCTTCATCTATTAGCATTTCTGAATTACCATGGTCTGAAGTGACAATAATTTTACCATCAACCTCTTCCATTAGTTTAACTATTTCACCAAGACATGTATCCACAGTTTCAACTGCTTTTATAGCAGCAGGTATGACACCTGTATGACCTACCATATCTGGATTGGCAAAATTTAGTATTATTAAGTCATATTTCTCCATCTTTATCCTATTGATTACTTCATCCTTAACCTCAAAAGCACTCATTTCAGGTTTTAGATCATATGTGGCAACCTTCGGAGATGGTACTAAGACTCTATCCTCATTTTTAAATGGCTCTTCTCTGCCCCCATTGAAGAAAAATGTTACATGTGCATACTTTTCAGTTTCAGCAATTCTTAGTTGATTTAAATTATTCTTACTTATATATTCACCTAGTGTATTTTCTAAACCATCATTCTTGTAAGCAACATGTACATTTTTGATTGTTCTATCATACTCTGTCATGGTCACATAGTAGGTGGATACTTTTTTCTCTCTAGTGAATCCATCAAATTCTTCATCAACTATGGCTCTTGTTATCTGTCTAGCTCTATCCGGTCTAAAGTTAAAGAATATAATTGAATCATTATCTTCCACAACTCCAAGTGGTTTATTATCCTCAAGTATTACTACAGGAATCATAAACTCATCATTTATTCCCTCTTTATATGAATTTTCAATTGCCAAAACTGGATCAATGTTATTCTCACCTTTTCCAAGGACAATTGCATCATATCCTAGTTTTGTTCTTTCCCATCTCTTGTCTCTATCCATTGTGTAATATCTTCCAGATACAGTTGCAATTTTCCCTACTCCAATTTCACTTATCTTTTGTTGAAGTTCTCTAACATGAGTACTCCCTATTGAAGGAGCAACATCTCTTCCGTCAAGAATCACGTGGATATAAACATTTTTCACATTTTCTTTTTTCATTAGTTCCAATAATCCATACAAATGTGTGTTGTGACTATGAACACCACCATCTGATACCAGACCAATTAAATGAACTGCAGAACTATTGTCTTTTGAATTTTTAATAGCATCTGAAAATTCTTTTTTAAGAAAGAATCCACCTTCTTGAATTTCCTTTGATATTCTAGTTAATTCTTGATATACAATTCTTCCAGAACCAATGTTTAAATGCCCAACTTCTGAATTCCCCATTTGACCTTCAGGTAGTCCAACTGACATGCCACTAGCTTTTAAAGTAGTATGGGGATATTCACTTAAAATTCTATCAAAATTTGGAGTCTTGGCTAATCTTACAGCATTTCCTGGGTAGGCTTTTCCCAACCCAAAACCATCTAAAATCATTAACATTACAGGGTTTTTAGTCATAATAAACCTCCGTTAATAATTCAAAAGCTTCAAGAAATCATCAGCTTTCAAACTAGCTCCACCTACTAGAGCACCATCTATATTATCTTTTCCCATTAATTCTGTAACATTATCAGGTTTAACGCTTCCACCATACTGAATTCTTACACTATCTGCTGTCTCTTCATTGTATTTTGATTGGATAGTGTCCCTAATTAATTTACACATTTCTTCAGCCTGATCTGAGGATGCGGTTTTACCTGTTCCAATTGCCCATATTGGTTCATATGCTATTATTAATTTTTTAATCTGGTCTGCATCAACTCCATCAAATGCTTTAATCACTTGATTTTTAACTAAGTCAATGTGTATTCCTTCTTCTCTCTGTTCTAATGTTTCTCCTACACATACTATTGGAATTATGTCTTCTTTGATAGCAGCCTTAATCTTCAAGTTCACAGTTTCGTCTGTCTCATTAAAGTATTGTCTTCTCTCTGAGTGACCAACTATAACATACTCAACTCCCAGTTCCTTGAGCATCACAGGCGAAATTTCTCCTGTAAAAGCACCCTTTTCTTCCCAATGCATATTCTGAGCACCAATCTTAATATTTGTGTCTTTAACTAGAGTATGGGCACTCTGGATACTTGTATATGGAACACAAATAACTGCATCTACACCTTCTTTTAATTCTTTACTTACTAACTCCTCTATTAATTCTTTGCTCTGGGTAATTGTGTTATTCATCTTCCAATTTCCAGCAATTATTGGTATTCTCAAAAAAACTCCTCCTTACTCACTGATAGCATCAATTCCAGGAAGTACTTTTCCTTCCAATAGTTCTAAGGATGCTCCTCCCCCAGTTGATACATGAGTGATCTGATCTGCTAATCCTGCTTGTTCTATGGCTGAAGCTGAATCTCCACCACCTACGATAGTAATAGCTCCAGAATTAACCATAGCATGACCTATGGCATATGTTCCCTTATTAAAGTTATCCATCTCGAACACACCCATTGGCCCATTCCATATTATTGTTTTTGCCTCTTCGATTACTTTTTGGAAAAGCTCTATTGACTCATCTCCAATATCTAATCCCATCATATCCTTTGGAATATCTTCAACAACTACCGTTCTAAATTCAGTGTCACTTTTAAATTCTTTTGCTACAACTACATCTATTGGTAATACTAAGGCAACTCCATTTTCTTTAGCTTTATTAATAAGCTCAGATGCCAGTTCAACCTTGTCATCTTCTAATAAGGATGTTCCAATTTCATATCCTTTTGCTTTAAGGAATGTAAATGCCATACCTCCACCTATGATAATTGCATCAACTTTATTAATGAGATTCTCAATTACTCCTATCTTATCAGATACCTTTGCACCTCCAAGTATAGCAACAAAGGGTCTTTCTGGATTATCCAAAGCCTTACCCATTATGGATACTTCTTTCTCTACTAATAACCCTAAAGCTGATGGAAGATACTTTGAAACTCCAACATTGGATGCATGTGCCCTATGGGAAGTTCCAAATGCGTCATTTACATAGATTTCTGCAAGATCTGCTAATTCTTTAGCAAACTCATCATCATTTTTTTCTTCTTCTTTTCTATATCTGGTATTTTGAAGCAACATAATATCCCTTGGCTTAAGAGATTTTGCCATATCTCTCACTTTATTAGTCACAACAAGATCCTCATCTGCAAAGATGATTTCCTTTCCCACTAGTTTAGATAATTCTCTAGCCACTGGTTCCATAGAGTATTTAGCTTTTGGTTCTCCCTTTGGTCTTCCAAGATGTGACATAAGAATTATCTTTGCATCATTCTCTAGGAGATAGTTAATAGTGGGAAGTGAACTTCTAATTCTGATGTTATCTGTAATATTCAAGTCGTCATCCATAGGGACATTATAGTCAACTCTCACTAGCACTGTTTTCCCAGATACATTTATATCCTTTAATGTTTTTTTCTTAAACATATTAACACCTTCTTCTTATAGTATTAATCTAAATTTTCAATTTACAAGTCGGGTCCTTAGACCCGACTCATTATTTTACCACTTAGAAGCTATTAAACTTGCAAGATCAACTACTCTACTTGAATATCCCCACTCATTATCATACCAAGCAATAATCTTTACCATATTATCAATAACCATAGTTGAATCAGCATCAACTATTGATGATCTTTCATCTCCAAGGAAATCTCTTGATACCAAAGGCTCTTCTGAATATCCTAGTATACCTTTCATTTCATTCTCACTAGCCGCCTTAAGGAATCCATTTACTTCCTCAACTGTAGTAGGTCTATCAACTTCAAATACAACATCTACCATTGAAACTGTTGGTACAGGAACTCTAACTGAGAATCCATTTAGCTTACCCTTAAGTTCTGGTAATACTAATGAAACAGCCTTAGCAGCACCAGTTGTAGTTGGTACTATATTTTCTGCAGCAGCTCTAGCTCTTCTAGGGTCCTTATGTCTTTTATCTAATATTTGTTGATCATTGGTATAAGCATGAATTGTGGTCATTAAACCTTTCTTAACTCCCAATTTGTCAAGGATTACTTTTGATACTGGTGCTAAACAGTTAGTAGTACAAGATGCGTTTGAAATAATATTGTGCTTTTCATGATCGTATAAATGATCATTTACTCCTAATACAATCGTTATATCTTCGCCTTTTGCAGGTGCAGTTATCATTACTTTTTTAGCTCCTGCTTCCAAATGCTTTGATAAGCCTTCCCTATCCTTAAATGCACCAGTTGAATCAATTGCTAAATCCACTCCTAAATCCTTCCATGGAATTTGAGAAGGATCTCTATATGCTACTACTGGAATTTTCTTGCCATTAATAACAAATCCACCTTCGTAAGTGTCTATCTCACCATCAAATTTTCCATATAAACTATCATACTTAAATAAATGGGCTAAGTCTTTTATGTCCCCAGAAGCATTAATTGCAACGATTTCAAAATCTTTTACATCATTCTCTGCCCAAATTCTAACTACATCCCTTCCTATCCTACCAAATCCACTTAATCCTACTTTTAAAGTCATAATTATTTCCTCCTTATTTTAAGTTAATATATTAATTATTTTGTTTCCAACAGCCTCATCAATTATTAAGGTTATGTCTTTTCTAAGGGATGATAAGGCAATAATTGCTTCAGCCTTATCTTCTCCCCCTGCAACACCTATAATCTCATTAATCTTCATGTAATTGTCTAAGGTAATTCCAACAGTTTTATATTCCCAAACTTCATTGCCACTTATGTCAAAATAATGTCCAAAAGCTTCTGCCACAGCCCCTTCTTCTAATAGAGATTTAATTCTCTCCTTAGATAGGTTCCTTCTGTTTGCCATAATATCTGCTCTTCCAATACCAAATAGTAGAACACTCATATTTTTAATAAACTCAAGAGATTCTTTTATTTCCTGATTCTTAAGAACAGCAGTAAGTGCATCTTCAGATAAGCTATCAGGGATATATAGTAACCTATACTTTGCTCTTAAGCCCTCACCAAGTTTAGCTGCAACTGAATTTGCTTGTGTATTGAGATCAATCCCTAAACCACCTCTAGCTGGTATGACTGTTACATTAGGAAACTTACTATCGGTGTTTATTGATTCAGATACATTTGCCATGGTACTACCGCCAGTTACTCCCACAATATCATCATCTTTTAAAATTTTTACCAAGTAATTTGTGGCTGCCTTACCCATGTCCTTAAGAACAAGCTCATCCTTACCTGAATCCCCTGGAACAACCAGGATTTTCCTTAGCTTAAGTTTCTGGTTTAATTTTTTTGTAAGTTCAGGGATTCCCTTAAGATTCTTATAGAATTCATCAAGATCAACTATTAATCGACTGCCTTCGTCTGTAACATACATACCCATATTATTATTATTTAATAACCCTAAAGTCTTTAGATTTTCTATCTCGTTTCGTACTAATCTCTCCCCCATATCCAACTCTCTAGCTAGAGATCTTCTGCCTATTGGTTGCCTATAATTTACGGTTCTTAGTATCTCATATCGTCGTTCTATATCAAAAATTGACTCAGGAGATAATTTCCTTATTAAGTTTAATAATTCCACTTCATCTCCTCCAATCCGGGACTTTTTTAGTCCCTCTATAATCATTTTGTCCCGCTTACTATAAAAAAAATAGACCTCATGATTATTATAACCCATGTAGTCTGCTTTTGCAAGCTTTACATGGGTTAATATCTTCTTCTCATGGAAGAGGAGGCTATATTTAGTTCATCCCTATACTTAGCTACTGTTCTTCTTGAAACAATCATTCCTCTTGCCTTAAGAGCATCAGAAATTAATTGGTCACTTAATGGTTTTTTTGGATTCTCCTCATCTATCATTCCCTTGATTATTGACTTTACCTTAATTGCAGAAACATCTCCATTGGAACTGGATAGTCCCGTTGTAAAAAAGTACTTCAGCTCAAATACTCCTTTTGGCGTTTGAACATACTTTCCATTTGTTGCCCTGGAAATTGTTGACTCATGCATATCAATATCTTGTGCAACATCCTTGAGAGTTAGTGGAACTAACTGTTTCTCTCCGTACTTAAAAAAGTTCTTTTGAAATCCAACTATGGACTGTATCACTTTATACATTGTCTGTCTTCTTTGTTCTATGCTTTTTATGATCCATAAGGCTGAATTTAACTTATTTTGCAAAAACTCTGATGTCTTATCATCCTTGCTACTTTTTATTAGGTTCTTGTAAAATTCATTAATATTTAATCTTGGGCCTGTAATTTCATTAATAAATATAACATACTCTCCATCTACTTCTTCAATAGATGCATCTGGAATTATATACCTTATGTCATCACCATCTCCTCTAAATGTCCTCCCTGGTTTTGGTTCAAAAGTTTTTATGATATCGCAATATTCCTGCGCTCTTTCTATGGATATGCCAAGTGTTTTTGATATATTTATTAATCTATTAGTTGCTACATCTTCTAGGTGATTTTTAATTATTAAATTTAACTTAGAATCCTTTATTTCCTTACTTTGAATCAGTAGACATTCCTTTAAATCCCTTGCTGCTACTCCAAGGGGTTCAAATCCTTGAATTACAGTTAGCATCATTTCTACTTCTTCTAAAGATACCTGCAATATAATAGCTATCTCATTTAAAGAACCTTCTAAATAACCATTGCTATTGATATTTTGAATAAGGTATTCTGCAATTGTTTTTTCCCTATTCCCAATTGTGACCATGTTCAACTGTTCTAGTAAAAAGTCCTTTAACGATGGAGAATAACTTACATAAGACTCGATGGTATACTCCTTATGATTTCTATCTACTTCTGTCTTATAGCTTATATCATCATATTTTTCGATAAATTCTTTCCAGTCTATATCTTTCTCTTCGCTTAGACTTTCAATATTTTGCAATTCCTCAATTGGTCTTTCCATCTCCAAAAGAGGATTCTCTTCCAATTCCTTAGATAAGTACTCATTTAACTCAAGGCTAGTATATTGAAGTAATTGAATTGCCTGCCTCAACTCAGGTGTCATTATCAACTTTTGGCTTTGTTCAAGATTTAAATCATAGTTTAGCTTCATATTTCTAACCCCCCTCGCCACATTTCTAATTATATCAAATTAAGTCTTAATGTACAATTAGGCGAAAAAAAGCACTAAGAAAAAATATCTTAGTGCTTAGTTATTGATTACTAGCAATCCTCTGCTTGACCTACTTCATAACCAGCTTTTGCTAGTATGCCAAGAGCATTAGAAACCTTTGACTCATGAACCATAACTATTGGTCCAGTACATCCCATTCCTGACTCTGCATAAATTCCATTTTTCCACAGAACTGCGACTGCATCATCAAGTTCCATAATATCTATTCCATCAATTGTACCAGTTACTGGCTCTTTCTCTGGAGCTTTTATCTCTTCTTGACTTGCTTCTTTTTTCACTTCCTTAGTTAATCCAGCTAAAATTTCTTTTAAACCAGCTTTGTTAGCCTTTTCAAATTCAGTCTTAGCCACTGTTAAAGCTTCACCCTTAACTAAATCCGCAGCATAACTCAAAGCATTGGCAACAACTGGAGAACCTGATGCCCTGGATAATATCAATACTAGTCTATCATAGCCCTCTCCAATTCCAGGACCATATCCATAGCCCTGTGACTCATAGCTGCCACCTGTAGTGTATGATGAGAATACCTTCATCATAATATTACCAGTTAAGGTGTCTGTTACCATAACATCTGGTGTTCCTGCCAATAGATCGTTTCCTCTCATTACAGAACCGCCATCAGCTCTTGTTGATTCCGTAAATTTTAGATTGTATCCCTTTGAAATTAGATCCTTAAATGCTCTTTCTACCTGTCTAGCACCATCTACATTTAGAATACCTAATGTTGGATTCTTCAAGCCCATAGCTTTTGCTGTTATAATCCCATAGATTCCATTTTTAACCATAGCTTCAACTCTGTGAGAAGAAGATGTTCCTGTAGTAGTTGCAATAAACATTTCTTTTCCTTTTCCAGGAGTTATAACCTTACCTACTGTTGAAACACCTATTGGAAAACTATAATGAAGGGTTACACATGCTCCAATTTCTTTGCTATCCAACATTTTTTCCATTACCTTGTAGCCTTCTTCTTCTGTTTCAACAACAACTTGTGTTAAGGTTGAATCTACCTTTGGTCCAATTAAGACAACTTCCATTGAGTTATCTCTCTTTTGAGCCATTTCCGCTCCCAAGACCATATTTTCTACACCTAATTCACTCCCAAAGGTTGTTATACCAACTCTAACCTTTTGCCCAAATTGCCCTGTTTCCATTGCATTAGCAATATCATTAAAAACCTTGCCAATCATTGATTTTACATTGTTTTCAGACATATTATCACCTCTAGCCTTGAAGTAGATGTGAAGCAAAATCCCTCATAGCCTCAGCTACTAGACTTCTAACCTCATTTTCTGAGATTCCCTTGCTTTCCTCCATCACTCCAGGATTCTTTTCCATAACTATTGAAACACCATCGAATAGGTTGGTCATTCTTCCTAGGAATAAACTTCCTTTACCAACTATCATTACTCTATTTACTCTTCCTGCTTCTATATCTTCTTTGGCAAATCCCACATAAGGAACTCCTGAAGGTATATGTCCTTGAGTTGGAGCCCATCCTTCCATTCCATGTTTTACTATAAAGTCATTAATAGCCGTTCTTTCCAATTCCCCACGCTTTACTCCAAGAGCAGCTATCATCTTGTAGTTTGCATTTGGAACATCTCCAGCTCCTGCTGGTTTTGTTACATCTGGATTTTGCATTTCCACTGAATATTTATCAATATCAGTTATTTTTAAGTTTCCTCTATCAAGGGGTTCAGTAACCAATGAAGTAATAACAGCTTGTGGTGATGATCCAGTACCAACAGTATGTCTACCCACAAGATCAGTTCTTAATATTGGGCTTGATCCATCATTCTCGCTAACAAGTACTGCAAATCCTCCTATTACATCCTCAAGTATTGGAAGACCTTTTTTTACATGGTCCTTACCATTCATACCTAGCTTTGCAGTGGATCCACCTGATACTATTAGTACATTCTTAAATGTTCCAGCCTTTACCATAGATGCTGCTGAAATCATTGCATGTGTTGGAGCTGCGCAGAAACCTCTTACATCTGATCCTGAAGCATTTTTCAATCCAGCAACTTCAGCAATTGCTTTTGCGAAATTACCGCCACCTCTTTGGTTCATATCTCCACATGCTTCTTCAGAGCACTCAAGAACATACTCAATCGCCTCTGGATTTATATCTACTTTATCTAGTAAATGAAGTGCAGCTAATACTCCAGATGCCTTGGAAACTAAATTTTCAAAAATTACATGTGCATTCAAGTTAACATCAACATCATGTGCTCTCTTAACACACCCAACTACTGAATTATTTGAATATATTGGTTCAGCGCCTTGCTCATTGATGAATTTCTCAATGTCATTTATATCGTCCCCATCTTTAAGTTTAGCAACTAGCTCTTCACTAACTAATGGATGGTTTGTTAATTCTTTTTTAACTTTCGCCGTGAAATCTTTAGTCAATTTAACTAAATCAAATGCATCTACTATTTTTACTAATCCAATAAATTCATCTTGAGGCATAATTTCACCAAATTTACCTTCTCTATTTGGGTTATTTAAACCTAGATCAACCCAAGGTTGTGGGTTTTCTCTCAATGACTCTGGACTATAATTTCCTATATACACTTGGTTTGGCAAATAATCAACAGCTTTTTCAAAGCTTCTTAAGCTATTTGGTAAATTCTTAAGATACTCTGAGTTTGGATTAAGATACTTTTCCGTTGTTTGGGTAGTACCATTATGAAGTACCATATCCGGTGCTTGCACTAATACATAGCTTGTACCTTTTACTACTGAATAACTCAATTGAGTCACCTCCATAAATTATATATTATAGGAATGGGTGATTCTAAAAGTATCACCCATTCAATGTCAATTACTATTTATCAAATACTGTTTGTTCACTAACTTCAACTGTTAATGCATTAAGAGCTTTTTCTACAATCTTTCTTCTTAATGATTTTTCCTCTGCTGGATCCAAAGCTGGATTTCCAAGGGGATGAGGAATTGCTATTGCTGGAACAATTCTATTTGCACCAACTGTCAATGATATTGGTACTACAGTACAAATATGAACTACAGGAATTCCTGCTCTTTCAATTTCTTTTACCATCGTTGCACCGCAACGTGTACAGGTGCCTCAGGTTGAAGTTAAAATAACAGCATCTACGCCATCAGCTATAAGCTCCTTGCTAAACTCAGCAGCAAATTTCTTTGAGCTTGCAACAGCTGTTCCATTACCTACTGTTGAGTAGAAGTATCTGTGTAATGAACCAATTTTACCTTCTTTTTCCAAGTCTCTTAAAACATCCACTGGCAATACTCTGTCTGAATCTTGGTTAGCATAAACTGGGTCGTATCCACCATGTGCTGTTTCATATGTCTCTGAAGTTAAGTCCATAACTCCATCAATGTCATACTTTCCATATTTTGATGCTGATGATGATTCTATATGATCAGGATTTCCTTTTGGAACAGTTCCTCCTGAAGTAACTAAGGCGATTTTAGCCTTAGATAAATCTCTTACAGCTGGATTTGGATCTACCCTATCAAAGTTTGGCATTGGATATTCAGTTACGAAATCTTGCCCTTTAAGTTTCTTAAGAAGCATATCAACTGCTCTTTCTGAACCTCTTTTTTCTGTGAAGTAATTCTTCCTCAATCCTCTTTCAAGATATCTCTCTTCAATTGGTGAACCAATTATACTTCCATTAACTAATTTTCTAGCTAATGGCACCATACTACTAACAGCATCCTTCATACCTGCTGCACTATCTTTTGTAGAAATTATATAAACTGACTTTTTAAACATATCTGCTCCTGGGTTTTCTATATACATTCCAGTTAGTGCAGGTATATTAAGTTCGTTTTGAACTGCCTCAGTCATAGTACCACATGCGAAACCATATCTTCCTGCATTAAAGGCAGGACCTGCGATGAATAAATCAGGATTATATTGTTTAATTAATTCAAGAACTTCTGCTTTAGCCTCATCAGTATTTTCGCCAAAGTAGCTATCACCACAAATTACAGTCGCTACTATTTCAGCTTCTCCACCAAAACCTGCTAATAGAGCCATTCCTGGGCCAACTGCGCCTTCACGTACTTCAGGCTTAATATCAGCTTTATCTTCTCCACCTATTCCCGCAAAGAACTGGTTTAGGTAGTGTACTATTCTAATTTTCTCCATTTGGTTCCCTCCTCTCCTATATTATTGGGAGTATTAGTATTTTCCGTACTCACTTCTCATTTTACTTACTTCTTCAACTATGGCATCAACATCCAATACCATTTCCATCATACCTATTTGATCGTCGTAAACATCTGCGTCTACTGACTCTTTGAATTCTGGCTCTACTGCATGGTATACTTTAAGTCCCAACGGAACTCCTGCTAATGGACCTGCGAATGTAGGGTCTCCTGCAGTTACTGTCTCAGCTGCTAATCCTGCTGATTCTGCTTCTGCTCCACCGATTAATACTACAACATTTTCTGCTCCGTATTTTTCAGTTAGGTCTTTTACCCTCTTTTGATTCTCTAAGTCCATTGCTCCTGCAGCCGTTCAGACAAAACATTCAGTTGCTGAAAATACTACCTCTGCAGGAGTGGTTTTTATACATTCTTCCATGGCTGGCCCTGGAATACCGTCTCTGTCTCCTATAACGATTACTTTACTGTTCTCGTTAAATATTGACATTTCTCCACTTCCTTTCTATATTCATCTATTATTATATATCTTAGTAAGTTCTAGCTGACATTTTATTAAATCCAATTTCATTTGTAGCTCCAGTAATTGCTTGAATCTCAACAGTGATTGTTCCATCTGCCGCAAGTGATCCATCAAATCCTCCAGCTATAATATCAGTATATGCTAGAGTTCCAATTACCTTATCCATTGGAGGTAATACTATTACTTCGTTTGCATTTCCACCTGTTACTACTGCATCAGCTGATTTATCAGCATCAGCTAGGGACTGGCTCGCACCATCTCTTCCTGCATATTCGTCCGTAATAATAACAGTTTTAATGCCTTTAGCTTCGATTTTCTTACAGTTCATAATAAGGTCTGTATCTGGATTTCCAAATCCCTCTTGAGAAATAATAACTCCATCAAGATTTAGATATTCAGCTAATTTCGCAGTCCAATTTGAAGATCTTTCCTTGTCTGCTAGATACACGTTTTCATTGGTAATGATTACTCCAACAAAGTTAAACTCCTTGCCATGAGCCTTTAACATGTCGTGGATAACTGGATTGTTTAAGTGATGATAAGTTGTATTCTTATCACATGCAGATACACAGTTTCCAGAAACAATTGCCCCATCCATCATCTCAGTTGGATACATGATAGTTGGAACTATTTGTTTAGCATCTACTCCATATACATAAGTGTCATGAAGGAGACCTTGAGTTTGAAGCATCTGTACATATCCAATTCTTGGAAGTAATGGATGTTTCTTGATTCCTTCAACAAATGTATCTACTTCGTAAACCTCTACATGATCAGGAGTTAATGACTTTGCAGTTTCAGCTAAATATGCTGCTGCCTTAAATCCTGCAAATCTAACTGCTCTTTCATGATCGTGTTGCTTTAATCCTGCAACAGGTTCACAATTTAAAACTATATTGATAGTCTTTGAAAAAGGAGTATATTCTGCTCCTGGTCCAGTCATATCAACTATTCCTTCTTGGAATCCAACGATTTTACCAGTTGTCATAATTGCACAACCTTTTAATACATTGGTTTTTCCTGAACCTACAACATCAACTTTTGATAGTACCCCTGGGAAAACTCCTCCAGGACCTTCTACCTTAACCCTTGGTTCAACTACGTCTTTTACAGGTGTAATTCTTACACTTTCACCTGGTTTGGCGATATCAATATCCACAGTAGCTAGGTGTTCATCTTCCTTTATTAAGTCTAATAACTCAGATTTATTTATTGTAAGAACTCCATTTTGTAGTTTTGTAGTATCGCCGAATGTAACATCTTTAATTAGTACATGCCCTAATTCTAGACGCATTAACTTCACCTCCTTGAATATTTGGTTGATCTATCCTAAACCGGCCAATCCGGTATTTTAGGTATTACTAGCAATACTTAGTGATTAACTCTTCAACTGATTTTGAAGTTGCCTCATCTCCAACAACTGAATCAATTCTTTCGCCGTTTTGGTAAATAGCAATAACTGGCAATCCCAATACTTTTTGACCAATTGCAACTCTTCTTGCAACTGTTATATCTAATGAAGTAAATTTGATCTTATCACCATATTTTTCTTCATATTCATGAACATGTGGCATAAGTGCTTTACATGGTTCACATGAAGGTGACCAGTAATCTACCAACACTGTTCCTTCTGCTTTTAAAACTTCTTCTTCAAAATTCTCTTTATTTAACTCGATCATTTTTCTACCTCCTATTTAAAAGTTATCTTCTATATATTTTTCAGCTTGAGTAGCTGCTATTGCTCCATCTGCAGTTGCAGTAACAACTTGTCTTAAAGACTTAACCCTGTTATCACCAGCAGCAAATATTCCAGGAACATTAGTCTTCATGTTGTCATCAGTTATTATATACCCACCATCCATGTTTAGAACACCTTCAAAAAGTTTTGTGGCTGGATCATAACCTATAAATACAAATACTCCGAATGTTCCATCATTTTCATCAGCAAATATTTCTGTCTCTTCATTGGTTTTAAGATTTTTTACTACTATTGATTCAAGTAGCCCTTCTCCTTTTACTTCAGTTATCACTGAATCCCAAAGATACTCAATTTTTTCATTCTTAAAAGCTTTTTCTTGTATTGACTTTGCTGCTCTTAATGAATCTCTTCTGTGAACTATTGTAACTTTTCTTGCAAACTTGGTTAAGAACATAGCTTCTTCTACAGCAGAGTCTCCTCCACCTACAACGAAAACCTCTAAATCTTCAAAGAATGCTCCATCACAAGTTGCACAATATGATATTCCTCTACCAGTTAATTCCTTTTCTCCAGGACATCCTATGTGCTTAGGGACTGCTCCAGTTGCAACAATGATTGTCTTAGCTTGATACTCTTCCTTCTCACCCTTTAACACTTTTATCTCTTTTGAAAAGTCCACTGAAAGAATAGTATCCGAAACTCTCTTTGCCCCAAACTCCTCTGCTTGTTCAACCATTCTAGCTACTAATGATGGTCCTGTTGCGTGTTCAATGGAGCCTGGATAATTTGCAACTTCATCAGTAGTTGCTATTTGTCCTCCCGCAGCTTCCTTCTCGATGATTAAAGTGCTAAGTCTAGCTCTAGCAGCATACAATCCGGCTGAAAGTCCAGCAGGTCCTGCCCCAATAATCACTACATCATAAATCATCTAATAACCTCCTTCTTATATTTAGTTAGGCCATATAACTTAAAATCTGTTAAAAAAAACAGAATAAATAGACCTTTGCCTATTTACTCTGTTTATTAACCTGAGAGATTCTCTGTACCTATAAAAAGCACAAATTGCTCCTTCGGTGAAAGACGCTTTCCAGAGTTCTGTCCTATTACGGTCCTTTTGCCTGAGAGGTTCCTGGTAGAGGGGCTAACTCTATCAATTTCTCCTTCGGCGCCACTTTGGGTCTCTCCCGCAATAATCATTCAGAAGTTTTCAGAATTTTGAATCTTGTTTGTTACATTTTTAACAACTCTATCATGGACATTATACTCCATAATAACACAAATATCAATAGATAATATTAAATATTTGAATAAAAACTTATGTCTCATTGAAAAAACTAATAATACCCGAAATGCTCTTTATTGCTGTATTTGATTAGTGTGATCTTGAGGCAAAATGAAACCTCTAGCACTTGCACTAAAGGTTTTTTTCTAATCAATATTTATTACATTTTTTCTAATCTTTGAACTTATCTAGGACATACATTGCTATATTTCTAGCATGATCTGAAACTCTTTCAAGATTACTAATAGCATCTAAGAATACTATCCCTGAACCTGTTGAACATAACATCTTATTTAGTCGGTCAATGTGATTCGCCCTATTTTGTTTTTCTAATCTGTCAACTTCATCCTCGAGTATTAGTACCTGCCTTGCAAGAATCTCATCAGTATCCTTGTAACTTGTCAATGCAGATTTGAAAACTTCATCACACACATCAAACATCTCTCCCATTTCTTTAACGGCCTGGGGAGTGAAATATAGGTTGTTGTCTGATTTATATTGAGCTAACTCTGTTATGTTTTCTATGTGGTCCCCAACTCTTTCAATATCTCCTATAACATAAAGCATTGCATTTACATCAGCATGTTGTTCATCTGATAATGATGCATTCGATAATCTAACTAAATAATCGGTTATTTCTCTTTGAATCTTATTAATGGATTTTTCCCTATCGAAAATAGCATCTACACCTTCAATTTTATCTTCTAGCATCACAACTCTACAAGCAGCTAGATTCTCTAAAACTAAATTACCCATTCTATTAGTTTCCCTTGCTGCCTGACCTAAGGCTATGGAAGGAGTTTCAATTATACGCTTATCCAGGTATTTAGATTCTGTTATATCTTCATCATTTCCCCCAGGCACTAACCACTCAGCAGCCTTTACTATATATGAGGCAAATGGGAATAGAATAATAGTATTAATTACATTAAACGTTGTATGTGCATTTGCTATCTGCCTTACTACATCATCTGGAGTAATTCTGGTTACAATTGCTTCAATAGGATATCTAAGTAAGGTCATAAAGACTAATGTACCTATAACCTTCATTAAAAAGTGTATCATTGCAGCTCTTTTTGCTGTCCTATTAGCTCCAATACTAGAAATCAAAGCTGTAGTAGTAGTACCTATGTTTTCACCAAATAGAATGGGGAAAGCCATGTTCATATTAACAAACCCTTCGCCTGCCAAAGCTTGTAGTAATCCAATTGATGCCGAGCTCGATTGAACTATAGTGGTAAGACCAAGTCCTACCAACATTCCCATTACTGGGTTGTTTAGACTAATTATTATATTTGTGAATGCAGGAAGATCAGCTAACGGTTTTAGTCCATCACCCATCATATCCATACCAATAAAAAGAATACCAAATCCTATAAGTATTTCTGCGTATGTCTTAGCCTTCTTATTCTTTGCAACCATCCAAATTGCAACACCAACAGCGACTGCAAGAGGCGCATAATCAGTTAACTTGAATGCTATTAATTGGGCTGTTATTGTTGTTCCAATATTTGCACCCATTATTACACCTATTGCTTGGGGTAGTGTCATTATACCAGCATTTACAAATCCAACTACCATTACTGTTGTGGCACTACTACTTTGAATTAGCATAGTAACAAATATCCCTACAAAAATTCCTTTAATCCTATTAGATGTAAGTGCCTCAATCATCTTCTTTAGCTTATTTCCTGCAGCTTTTTCCAGTCCACTTCCCATGGTGTTCATACCAAATAAAAAAAGTCCCAACCCTCCCAGTACAGGAAGTAATAAGTCCATATTGTCTCCTCCTTTGTTTAGTCACTAAAATATATTATCACATTTAGTGGTTTAAAAGAACAATAATTTTTCTATTCAAGATTTTCAAATCCATGTTGTCTAAGCACCTCATATATTATTATGTTTGCTGAGTTAGACAGATTTAGTGATCTGGCTATATTCTTCTTCATTGGAATTCTTATAGCTGTATCAATATTCTTATCAATTAAATCCTTTGGCAACCCTTTGGTTTCCTTCCCAAAAACTAAAAAAGTGTTGTCGGGATATTCAAACTGAGCATAGTTATTCTTAGCCTTAGTAGTGGCATAATAAAACATTCCATCAGGATTCTTGTCCATTACTTCCTGAAAACTATCGTAATATGAGATCTCAACCAAATGCCAGTAATCGAGTCCTGCCCGTTTCATGTGTTTGTCATCTGTTGAGAATCCCAATGGTCTAACTAAATGGAGTTTAGCTCCCGTTAAAGCACAAGTTCTGGCAATACTTCCTGTATTGTGTGGAATTTCAGGTTCAACTAGTACTATATTTAAATTCATAAATTATCACTCTCTTACAAAACAAATTTTTCTATTGCTTTTGCCACTCCATCATCTTCATTTGTTGCAGTTATATACTTAGCAGCTTTTTTTACAACATCTTCTCCATTTTCCATGGCAACTCCAAATCCGGCATACTTAATCATGGATAAGTCATTCTCATTATCCCCTATAGCCATTACTTGAGATCTACTAATCCCAAACTGGTTACATAGATACTCAATACTATTTCCTTTTGAAGCACCTTTTGCCATAACTTCAATATTATTGTTCCAACTACTTGATATATCAATGGTATCCATATCCACTAACTTCTCTCTCAATATTTTAAGTTTATCCTTATCATTATCGATAAACAAAAACTTATATATAGATAAATCTCCAATACAAACGATGTCACTTATTTTGTCATATATTTTTATTCCGATTGCTTGACTCTGAAATTTTTTAGTTGTAGGAGTATAATAATCTATTACTTCTTGAACAAGAGTTTTTGTGAAAAATGTATCTTCGTTATAAAAATGAAAATAAATTCCCAAACTATGTCCTAACTCCATAACCTTCTCCAGGTCTCCTTTGCCTATAGGTTTTTTAAGTACTGGAGTACTAAACTCATCTACTACAATAGCTCCATTACATGCTGACACATAACTATCAAGATTCAACTCTTTTGAGTAGTGAAGAGCTGACTTCAATACTCTTCCTGTTGCTATTACAACCTTTACTCCTTTTTCTTGTGCCTTGTTAATTGCATTAAATGTCCGATCTGTTAATTGATTTTTACTATTTAGTAAGGTTCCATCCATATCTATTGCTATTAATTTTATGTCGTTCATCTTATACCTCCATATACAATCAATATATCACACACGAGGTGAAAATTAAATAATTACCTACCAAAAAATAATAGAGCCATTAAAATGCCTCTATTACTTTAATTCTTCAATTATATCATCAATATTTTTAATAACCTTTATGCCTTTTGCCTTCATACTATCCAAAATGGTTGTAGCTTCTCCATTTGTAAAGTCAAAGTTCTCATAGTGGTCTTCTTCATAATAAATTATTTTTTTCCCCAGTTCAATGGATCTCTCTGCTAATTTTAGGTTAAGGAGATTTCCTGATCCAATAGGTACATTTGTCATTATAACTATGTCTGATTCTTTCACTTTATCTAATGCTTTTTTGTATGATTTATCAGAAATACTAGAAAATGGTTTTTCTTCTACTATCTCTATCCTTAAACTCCTACCATGTTGCCAGTCACTATCTCCTACATTGAGCACTCCAAGACTTAGACTATGCCCTTCCCCATATAGACGATTTATTAGCTCCTGCCCCGTACCACCACCTGATATAATATGGATATTGTAATACTTTTTATCCTTGATTCTATGCTTGATCTCTATTGGAGTTAGATATATGTGATCAGTGTACTTATTTCTTTCTATTGCGACATTCATTCCATAAGATTTTTCAATATTTTCTATACTTATAACTTCCTCTGGGTTTCCTAATCCAATGACTTCTCCACTATCCAAAAGTAGGATCCTGTCAGAATATCTACTGGCTAAATTAATGTCATGGATTACTAGGACTACTGTTATTCCATTTTCTTCATTCAATCTTTTTAGAAGGTTTAAAATATCCATCTGATGATTAATATCTAAATGGGATGTGGGTTCATCAAGAAGTATAATACTTGGTTTTTGAGCTAATGCCTTTGCTATGAATACCCTTTGTCGTTCTCCTCCTGAAATTTCGTTGATATACCTGTTTCTAATCTCCAGTGTATTAGTCAATTCCATGGACTGGTATATAATGTCCTCATCTTCCTTGGTTTCTTGTTGGAATCTCTTCTGAAAAGGATGTCTACCCATTGCCACTACCTCTTCTACCCTAAACTCAAAATCAACATTAGTATCTTGAGGGACCATGGCCATATACTTAGCTAAATCTTTCTTCTTATAGTTTTCTATAGGTAAATCTTTAATCAGAATTTGTCCTGACTTAGGTATAAATATATGGTTTAATGTCTTTAGCAAGGTTGACTTTCCTGATCCATTAGGTCCAATAATACTCAAGAATTCTCCTTCTAGTACATCAAAGGTTATATCTCTTAATACATCTTTTTTATTATATCCAAACAAAATATTCTTTACAGTTATAGCATTTATAATAACCACCCCCTAAATACTCTTCTTCTTAAGTCGAAGAAGGTAGATGAAAAATGGTCCTCCGAATAAAGCAGTGATGATTCCTACCGGAACTTCCATTGGACTTATTGCTGTTCTTGCTATTGTATCTGCAATTATCATAAATGTTCCACCTGCAAATGCTGATGCAGGAAGTAAAATTCTATGATCTGGACCAGTTATAAGACGAACAATATGAGGGATAATTAACCCAACAAAACCAATTATACCACTAACGGAAACGCTAAGAGATGTAAGAAATGTACCTAGTATTAATATGTATATTTTAGTCCTTTCAACATTAATTCCTAAACTCTTTGCAGACTCTTCCCCTGTAAGCATTACATTAAGGTCTTTTGCAAAAAATGTTAGTATTATCATTGTTATAGTTAATGGAACTCCTAATGTAGTAATCGGTGTCCATCCTTTTCCAGCTAAGCTTCCCAATGTCCAATAAATTATCTTTGTCATATCCTTATTGTATATAACCATTAAAAATGACATGATGGCAGTTAAAAATTGTCCAACTGCTACACCTGCCAATAGAAGGGTTGTGACTGGAACCTTGTTCTTAATCCTACCAATATTGTACACAGTAAATACCGCTAATAATGCACCAATAAAAGCTGTTATTGAAACAAAGGAAAAACCAAAGAATGAAAATGTAACTTTTGTAATAATAGCTATTGAAGCTCCCAGAGCAGCTCCAGATGATATCCCAAGAATAAATGGATCTGCCATGGGATTCTTTAATAGCCCCTGAAATGATGCTCCGGAGATGGCAAGACTAGCCCCAACTAAAGCACCTAAAATTACCCTAGGAAGTCTAACATTCCAAATAATTGTATGTTGACCTAAGGTTATATCTCCAATATCAATTGTTCTACCTATGTAAGGAATTTTTGAACTTATAATTCTAAATACATCATAAGTTGAAATGCTGGCAGAACCAATATTAGATGTTATCATAATTGCTAGTATCAATGTTATAAACATTGATACTAGCACTACTGCATAGGATTTTCTTCCTAAAATCTTCATATTATCACTCTACTTTTATTTTTCAGGGTGGATTGCCTCAACAAGTGCTTCCAAGGCATCAATAATTCTTGGACCTGGTCTAGACATTACATTTCCATCTAGTATATAGACTCTGTCATTTACAACAGCATCCATATTTTCATACCCACTTCTTTCTTTTATGGACTCCACTGTTTTTTCTGGAAAATCATAGGAAGTTAAGTACACTTGTGGATTTCTTTCAACTAGTTGTTCTAAGTCATAGTTTGGATAAGGACTATCAGCATCAAAGGCTATGTTTTCTCCACCTGCCAATGTCATCAATCTATCAATAAAAGACCCTGGACCAGCTGTCATAAGAGGTTCATGCCATATTTCATAAAATACTCTAACTTTTTCTACACCCTCAACCTTAGCTAGAGCAGCTGCTTCTCTTTCTTGTAAACTTGCATTTAATTCTTTTGCACTATTTTCAACACCAGCCAATATACCAATTCTCTCAATTGTTGAATAAATTTCATCAATACTCTCTGGCATAAACCCAATAACCTGGATCCCTGCTTCTTCTAACCGCTGATTTTCTTCTTGTATTCCTTCACCATAATTAATAACTAGATCTGGTTCCAGCTCAATAATTCTTTCAAGATTATTCCCATTAAAATCTCCCACTTTTTCTATATCTACTACCTCTACTGGATAATCATCAAATGTAGTAACACCAACTACTCTATCACCAATACCCAGTGCAAATAATATTTCAGTATGACTTGGTGCTAAGGATATAATTCTCATTGGAGCTTGATCAAAAGTGACAGTTTTTCCGTAATCATCTGTTGCTTCCAAAGCTGTGGTTTCTAAACTCTGGTTACCTGGATCCTCTACTTCAACCTCATTATCTGGTTGTTCATTACTACATCCTGCTACTAAACTAAGTACTAAAATCAAAGCTAATAATCCTAAAATCAATCTTTTTTTCATCATCATTCCTCCATTTTTTTAAATATAAAAAGCCTATCCGAAGGATAGGCGTAAACACACAGTTAAACATCCCTCCCTCCGAGGATATATTACGATCACTTTTCACGGGCAGATATCCTGACTTGCAATTCATCCTACTCTCAGCGCCTTCCCAGAATTCCAGTGGCTATTGCTGATTTTGTCTTTGCTTACAGTAGCGGGGGCTGTAGTGGATTCTAACCACTTTCCCTTTTAAATCTCTTCGAGATACCTATGAAAATATTAAGTTCTACTTAATAATACCAGATAGTCTAAGTTATGGCAAGGTAACTTCTTCATCTTCGTCAATTACCTCAACAGCCTTAGGTCCAACATTGTAAATATAATCTCTTTCCCTATAATAGTCAGACGATATCTTTTCCTTGCTTATTACTTTATTATCTTGAATAATTGACTTAAATGTAGAAACTTTATAACCGGTTCTACCATCTTGGACTAAAACCCTAGCTCCCGGTTCTAATGTGTCATCATAAATTTCTCTTACTTTATAAGGTATAGTACCTACAAGCTGAGTTTCGATTTTAATTGTGTAATCTCTATTTTTTAAATCACCATAAATTTTAAAGTGAACATTGTTTCCTTCAACATATGAATCTATATAAATTGGGTAATCAAAATTATTCTTAAATCTAAGATCCAAGTAACCCGTTGCCACAGCTCCATCTGTACCCCTTGGGACATAAGCCGGTGCGATTGAATGAGGATGCCTTTCCACTATCTCTAAATCAGCAAGTAGCAGGGCATTATAAAGGGTTGTTGAAGTCTGGCATACACCTCCACCCATCCCTGGAGTAAGTTCACCATTCAGTATAACAGGAGCTTCTTGATATCCGAATTTCTCTTGCCTTGGGCCAGTGGTTTCATTGTATGATATTACATCACCTGGCATAATCAACATTCCCTTAAATGATGATGCAGAAAGTTTTATATTATGAATCCTTCCTGGTGCACTTCCATAAAAATTGGTTGAAAATTCACCTATTACCCCATTGATCTTACCATAATATTCATCCATCTCATTAGCAGGAATATAACTTACAGGAATTTCAATTTCCTTTATTCCAGGAAATCCATCCTCTAATTTTTTATACATTTTATCAACATCTACAATTCTTCCATCATGGTGCTTGGTTATAACAATTTCTCCGTCCACAAAGCTAAAGGTTGAATCTATAGGTTCTGTGTTTATGTCCTTTGCAATTTTTGAAAACACGTCTTTAGCTACGGATAAATCATATGTTGGTGTTAAAGCATAAGTTCTTTTGTTTTCCTCAAGATCTTTTACTGCCCTATACCTATCCAGTACATTTCCTTCTCTACCAATTTTAAATGCCTCTGTTGCAATTTCATTAATATTAAAACTATAACCAAGATCACTATAGTTTATATAATACTTGCCTGCGTAAAATTCTTTAGTACTTATTTCAATTCTACTTTCTAAGACATCCCTTTTTAACTGATTTAGCTTTTCTATCCCTTCCTCAAGGGATAATCCACTCATATCTAATCCTTCTATTTCAATACCTGGGTAGAATTCATCCTTACTTATATAGTTATCTAAATACCTGTAACCTCCAAAAATGCTCCCGGCCGCCCCTAACAATAAGACTAAAAAAATTATAATTGCCCTTTTCATATCTTTTCCTCATTTCTATAGTACAAGCAATAAGTATTTAAATTACAGCTAATACACGATGGATTTCTAGCCTTGCAAACTCTTCTACCATGGAATATTATCATATGATGTGCTTTTGTCCACATATATTTTGGAATAGCCTTTTGCAAATCCTTTTCAGTCCCATCAACATTTTTGCTATTAGCTAGTCCTATTCTATTTGATACCCTGAAAACATGAGTATCAACCGCAATTGCAGGTATTCCAAAAGCATTGCTAGCGACAACATTAGCTGTTTTTCTTCCTACCCCTGGAAGAGTCATTAATTCTTCTATTGTAGTTGGTACATTTCCATTGTATTTTTCAACTAATATTCTACATGTTTCTACAATGTTATTACTTTTACTATTAGATAAACCACAGCTTCTGATTCTCTTTTCCAGTTCACTTGTGCCCAGATATATATAATCCTGTGGAGCTTTTAATTCTGAAAATAACCCTTTAGTAGTTTTATTAACCCTTACATCTGTGCACTGTGCAGATAATATAGTAGCTATTAACAATTCAAAGGGATTTGTAAAATCAAGTTCAGCCCTTGCATCAGGATACATTTCTTCTAAAATTTCAATAACTTTTAATTTTTCTAATTTAGTCAACTTTTTCTTCATTTTTGCTCCTAGAATATCTCAGTATTTTGATTTACAATTTCAAGTCTGTTATCCCCGTCTATAAATTTTATAACATTACTTATTATACTCTGAACATGACTTGTTGTATTTGATACACAGGAAAATCCAATTATGGAGGAATTCCATCTTTCAAAATTATCAACTTCAGCAATTGAAATATTAAACCTCGATTGTAATCTTCCAAGCAAGCTTTTTATAACATGTCTTTTTTCTTTTAAAGAGTTAGATTCAAATATATGCACTTCTATCAAACAAGTCCCTACAATCAATTTAAACCCTCCCAAAAAGATTTAAAAATTGCAGAGGGATAATCCCTCTGCTAATCTTATAATATTCCCATTTCTTCTCCGACTTTCTTGAAGGCTTCAACTGCTTCATCGAGTTGTTCTTTAGAATGTGCTGCTGTTACCATGCATCTAAGCCTTCCTGTTCCTTTTGGAACTGTTGGGAATACAATTCCTGAGACGAATACACCTTCTTCTAGTAATTTTTTGCTAAACTCCATGGTCTTAGCTTCATCACCTATAATAACTGGAGTAATTGGAGTCTCACTGTTTCCAATATCAAAACCTAATGTTCCCATTTTAGATTTGAAATACTTGGCATTATCCCATAATCTATCTGTATATTCTGTTGATTCCATTAACATATTAATTGCTTCAGTTATAGCTCCAACTGCAGCAGGTGGCAATGATGTTGAAAATAGTACAGGTCTAGCTCTGTGATTTAACCACTCATACATTGTCTTTGAACCTGCAACATACCCTCCCACAACTCCAATTGCTTTGGATAAGGTTCCTATTGTAAAATCAATTCTTCCATGTAAGCCAAAATGGTCAACGGTTCCTCTACCACTTTCACCTAAAACTCCTGATCCATGGGCATCATCCACATAGGTCATAGCATCGTACTTTTCTGCTAATTCAACAATTTCTGGAAGTTTAGCTATATCACCATCCATGCTAAATACTCCATCTGTTATTACTAGAATATTTCTATACTTATCTCTACTTTCTTTAAGTATAGCCTCTAGGCTATCCATATCTGAATGCTTATATATTCCTCTTGCCGCCTTGGATAATCTTGTTCCGTCTATTATGGAAGCGTGATTTAATTCATCAGATATAATAATATCTCCTGCTTCTGTTATAGCCTGGATTGTTCCTGCATTACAGTTAAAACCAGATTGGTATACAAATGCAGACTCTTCCCTCTTAAACTTAGCAAGAACTGTTTCTAAATCTTCATGTAACTTCATGTTTCCGATTATTGTTCTAACAGCACCAGAACCAACTCCAAACTCTTCAACAGCTTTTATAGCTGCTTTCTTTAGCCTTGGATGGTTTGCAAATCCTAAATAGTTATTAGATGATAAATTTATAACCTTTTTGCCGTTTAGTAGGACTTCTGCTCCACTGGCGGATTCAAGTACTGGTAGCTTTCTATATACTCCTTGATCCTTTAATTCTTCAATTTTTTCCTTTAAAAATTTTAGTTCATGAACATTACTCACTAAAACCCCTCCTTCTTAAAACATAATCTATTTATTTCTCCATCAATTATACCATAACTAATCCCTTACTGAAAATTTACTTTTAGGTCATATCCTCTAACCTTTTAATATATTCATCAAGTAGAGGACTTTTCTTAGATTTTAATTCATCTAATAATTGTCCATTTCCCTTATAGGAAATATTGGCTAAAGCAATTAGTGCGTTTCTTATTAGAACATTCTTTCCTCTCCAACTTCCTGACATAGATCCATACTTTTCTTTAAAGTCATTTTTTGTCATAAATATAAGTTCCTCTATATCAATCATTCCCTGGGTTTCAGTTGGAATAAACTCTGGATTTATATTTTTGAGTTTGTCAATATTCTTGGGGCAAACTATTTGACATGTATCACATCCATATACTTTTATACCCATTTTCCTTGCCAGTTCTTCAGGAATCAAGTCTTTTGTCTGAGTTAAATAGGAGATGCATTTTTTTGGATTCAATCTAAACTCATCCAATGCTCCTGTTGGGCAAGCGTCTATACACAATGTGCATTCCCCACATTCACTTGGCAGATTCCCCCTATCTGATTCAATAAATATATCTGTGAGAATATAACCTAAAAATATAAAGGAACCATAGTCCTTGTTTATTATGCTACAGTTTTTACCATAATAGCCAATTCCAGACTTATACGCTAACTCTCTATCAACCAATGGACCAGTGTCTGAAAAAATCATGAAATTCATACTCTCATCTTCTAATATTCTATTAACCAGTTTCTCCATCTTTCTATGCAATACTGTATGATAGTCCTCACCCCAGGAAGATTTTGATAAGGAGCCTTTGATTTTTACTTTCTTTTTTGATTTGTATTCTTGATTGTAGCTAACTCCCACAACTATAATGCTTTTACACTCTGACATCACTTCCTTGGGATTAATCCTCTTAGAAATTACTGATTCTTCAAATTCAGTTACAAGGTTATTTTCTACCCTATTAAATAAATATTCTTCAATCCTATGGAGTTGTTCAGAGTCAGTAACAGCTATAATATCTATTCCAACTTCTTTTGAGTATTCAATTAATTTTATCTTATCCATTTTCTCCACCTAAATTTCGAATGTAACTCTTTATTCTTCTACTTATACTTAATATAATATGTTATAATAGTCAATGATGTAAAGGAGAAATGATATGTTTAATTTAAGGAAAAAATCATTCAAAAAATTTGATTTTATATTATTAATTACTGCTATATTATTGAGTATTTATGGGCTTGTAATAATATATAGCGCTACTTACAATATGGAGAATATTAGATTTGTAAGAACTCAGGGAATATCTACACTTATAGGTCTATTTGCAATACTTATATTAGTCTTTTTTGACTTTCAGTTCTTAGGTAAACTATACATTCCCATATACTTATTATCAGTAGGGTTGCTAGTTGCTGTTTTAGTTCTTGGAGTTGGAGATGACCAGTGGGGGGCAAGATCTTGGCTATATATTGGTGGATTTGGTTTTCAACCTGCTGAATTTGTAAAGGTAGGCCTTATTATTTCCCTAGCCAAGTATATGGATAAACACAAGGAAGACATTAACTCACCCTTTGTTCTAATAAAGACTCTACTAATGGCATTTATCCCTGTGGTATTAATTTTATTGCAGCCAGATGCTGGTACAGCAATGGTATTTATTTTCTTTATTGCAGCCATGTTATTTGTAGCAGGAGTTAAATGGAGATACATATTAATGGCTTTTACAATTGGTATACTGAGCTTGCCTGTAATATGGATGCGCTTGGATCAATTTCAAAGGGAAAGAATTTTTAACTTCTTGGATCCAGAAAGGGATACTTCCAATACAGGTTTCCAGGCACTGCAAGGTAGAATAGCTATTGGTAGCGGGAAAATATTCGGCAGAGGATTTCTTGAAGGTACCCAAACTCAGTTTAATTATATTCCAGAAAAACAGACTGACTTTATCTTTGCAGTTCTAGTTGAAGAATTTGGATTTCTAGGGGGAGCATTCCTAATCCTTCTATATTTCATATTGCTTAGTAGAATAATTAGAATAGCTAGAAATAGCCAGGATAAATTTGGCTCATTTATGTCTATAGGATTAGCAGCAATGTTCCTGTTCCATATATGGGAGAATATTGGTATGACAATTGGTTTAATGCCAATAACAGGAATTCCTCTTCCCTTTATGAGTTATGGGGGGACATTCCAATTGATAAACTTAGTTTCTATAGGAATAATACTAAGTGTTGGTCTTCACAGAGAAGGTTTAAGTTTTGAGTAAAAAAAGAAGATTAAAAATCTTCTATTTTTTTATTTCAGTACCTTGCGTTATAAGGTAGCATGTGTTATATTATACTTGTGGAAAGGAGGTTGCCTATGAATATTCAATTTAAAAAGGGAGTTCTTGAACTTTGTGTGCTGAGCTTACTAGATAAAAGAGATTATTACGGGTATGAATTAGTTGAAAATATATCAAGATTTATAGAAATATCCGAAGGTACAATTTACCCTCTTTTAAGACGATTTAGAAGTGATGGTTATGTTTCTACTTATTTGGAAGAATCTCAGGAAGGGCCTCCTAGAAAGTATTATAAGTTATTGGATAAAGGTAGGGATGTCCTAAATGATTTAGAAATTGAATGGGAAAGTTTTGTTGATGGAGTTAATCATTTGTTAAGGGGTGATTTAAATGACAAAGGTTGAATATCTAAATAGATTAAAGTCTTTCCTTCACTACTTACCTGAAAGTGAAGTGAGAGAAATATTACTTGATTATGAAGAGCACTTCATAATAGGTAAAGAGAAGGGCAAAAGCGAAGATGAAATATCTAGAGAATTAGGGGATCCAAGAGAAGTTGCAGAAAGTATAAGATCAAGTTACAGTTTTTCTAACAAGAATGACACAAGTTATAATACATCAACCAATAAGAGCCCTAATGCAATCATTCTCATCTTACTCATAGTAATGAACCTAATATTTGTATTTGGTCCCTTCATGGGAATTGTAGGATTATTAGTCGGTTTTTTTGCAGCAGGCTTTGGGATTTCAATCGGAGGAATTGGTTTATTGCTTAGATTCCCTGTAAATTTTATTCTTTCAACCTTTGTCCCAGGAATTGTTACATCAACCGCATTTGGGATTGGGCTAATTGCACTTGGAATATTAATTGTGATAATTACCATATTATTGTCTAAACTCTTTTACAAACTTTGCGTCCTTTATGTACAATGGAATAAAAAATTGGTATATAGCTAGGGGGTTGGAAGATGAATTTTAAAAAAATAGGTATAGTTTTATTTGGTGTGATGTTAATATCCTTTGGAATCGGATTCTACTCTCTTTACTATATTGATAACTTCAGACTAGAAGATTACTTAGTTGGAAACTCAGTTATTATATCTGAGAAGGATAGTACAGTTAAAATTGATCCTGAAGGTATTCTTGTACAAGATGGGGATAAACTAGTATCAATATCTTGGAAAGGAATAGTTGTAGATGATGGTAATAATAAAACCACAATAGGAATTAACAATTTAGAAGACTTATTCAACAATATAAATATTGGTAGCACTGGAAAAACTTATTCAGAAGATTACAAGGGTGAATTCCCTCCTGATGATATAAAAAATATATCAATTGATACCATATTTGTTGACGCAAACATCTATAGCACCCAGAGCAAAAATATAATCATACTATTAAAGGGGACTTATTCTTCTAATAAAAAGTTTGAATTTGATTTTAGTAAGACAAATGATACCTTAAATATTATTAGTACTCCTAATTCAGGTAGCTTGACTATCGCAAATTCAAATTTGAAGCTTGATATTCTAATCCCAGAGGTTACGTTAGAAGAAATCCAGTTTGTTTCTTCATCTGGAGACTTGAGTTTAAAGGATCTAAAAGTAAATTATATTAACTTCCAATCAAGCTCTGGTGGGTTTACTTCAAATAATACTATTGCTAATAGTTTCGAGATTAAGTCATCCTCTGGTGATATTTCAATAGACCCACAAAACGGTACTGCCAATCTTAATAGCAGTTCAGGAGATATTGATTTAGTTGTAACTGAAAATACAAATAATCTAAAGATAAATAGTAGCTCTGGTAATATTAGAGTAATCAACAGTATTTACTACAATGGAAGTATCTCTGCAGCTACATCCAGCGGTGGTATTTTCTACGAAAATTCCCGTGCACCGGGTAATTCTTTTATAATTGATAAATCAGGCACCAACTATTTTATGGATATTAAAACATCATCAGGTAATATAAACATAGAATAAGGACCCTCAGGGGTCCTTATTCTATGAAAGTTACTTGATTCTTATTAACAATTTTTTCTTCTTCTCTCTTTTCCATTACATAACAGGATCTACAAAGGGGTTCGTATTCTTTAGTTGCTCCAATTACAACCCTTTCAAGTGCCTTTGTTTTTCTATGACTTACCCATGCATCTGTTCCACACTTTACACAAACTGCATGATGCTTAGTAAGATAATCAGCTATAGGCATTAATTCCTTTAAAATTTCAAAAGGTTTGCCACTAAAATCGATATCTAATCCTGCAACAATTACGGTTATATCTTTTTCTAGTAATCTATTGATTCCCTTAATTATTTCTTCAATATCTCCACCTAAAAATTGCACCTCGTCTATGGCTACAACCTGGGGATTTGTCTTTTCACACAGATCCAAAATTCCTGATATATCTTCCACTAACAAAGCCTCCAGCGCAGTCTTATCGTGGGATATGATTTCTGTACTAGGATACCTAGTATCTACTGATGGTTTGAAAGCAATAGTATTATAACCTGCAATTTTAAACCTTTTAACGTCTTTTTCTAAACTTGAAGTTTTCCCAGAAAACATTGACCCAGTATGAATAATTAGTTTTCCTTTATATTGATGCATAATCTCCCTCCTAACTGATGACTTATATATTATAACATGAAGATGGTATAATTAGGAGTTCAAATCGAAATCTTTAGGGAAAATAACGCTAAAAATTGTACCCTTCTCTTTAGATGATTCAACTTCTATACTCCCTCCCAATCCAGAAACTATATGTTTTGATATGGCAAGTCCTAACCCTGAGCCAGTGGATATATTTCTTGAACTATCAATTCTATAAAATCTTTCAAATATTTTATCTAGTTGATCTTCAGGTATTCCTATACCTGTATCTTTAACTTTAATTTTTATATTACTATCTTCTTCCATAACATTAATCCAAATACTTCCTTTAAAAACATTATACTTTATGCTATTTTCTACTAGATTTATTAAAACTAGTTTTATAAGACCCTCATCACTTCTAATGGTGAATTTTGAATCTTCAAATCCCACATTTACATTTAAGTCCTTCTCACTTATCTGTTGACTCAACACATTTATAACTTCAGTAATAATCTTGTCAATATCAACAGCCTTTAGAGACTTTTCTTCTCTCATACTCTCAACCTTAGAAAGAATAAGTAACTTGTTTATTAATTCTCTTAATCTCAAGCTTTCAGCCTCAATAATATTCAGAGATTTAATCTTGGTATTTTCATCCAAGTCTTCTTTTTTAAGGGTTTCTATAAAACCTAGTATGGATGTAAGGGGGGTTCTCAATTCATGAGAAATATTAGCTACAAAATCCTTCCTTATCCTTTCAACTACCTTCATAGAAGATACATAGCTATTTAATTCTTTAGTCATTGAATTGAAACTAGTTGTTAAGTCTCCTATTTCATCATCTGAATCAATCTCAACAGTTTGAGAAAAATCTCCTGCAGCTACTAATTTTGAAGTATTGGTTAATATTCTCAAAGGTCTTATGAGGTTTTCTACTGTTATATATGATAGGATCGATGCGATTATTAAACTTCCAAAAATAGCTATCATAAGATATAAAAGGAAATTATCAATTAATCTGTCCGTGCTATCTATGGTTTCTCCAATTCTTAATATTACACCATTGTTATTATCAAACTTTAGTAATGAAGAATAATAGTGGTAATTTTTTCCCATTTCTCTACTGTATTCACTATATAATTTAGAATCTTCAATCAGAGCATTTTTAAATCCTTGAGAATCAGAAAAATTATCAAATATTATGCTATTATTGTCTGAATCAGCCAATGGATATCCATCGTTCCTTATAAATGTTACTCGGGCTGATGTTAAATCAGAGTAAAATTGAGCCATTCTAAAATAATTCAAGTTATTAAAGTCTTCATTACTGCCCAATATAGAGCTTTCAATAAGTTTCATATTAGATATATACTTGTCTTCTTTTGATTCTAAATGGTTAACTTTTATAGTATAGTAAGCGATATACCCTGTTAGAAATGAACTGATTATTAATATTAAAATGTAATTAAGTAAAATTTTTTTTCGCATAATTATTTGACCCTATATCCTATTCCTCTTACTGTTTCGATAAACTCGTCCCCATCAATTTCTATCTTCTTCCTAATGTTTCTTATGTGGACATCAATAGTCCTTATATCAGTCTTATCCTTGTCAGAAGAGATCACATCCATCAACTCTTCTCGTGTATAGACTTTATTTGGATTCTCAAATATTTTGCTCAATAGTTTAAACTCGCTAAGGGTTAAGTCTGCTTTTAACCCACCCACCAGCACTTCATACTTATCTTTATTTATATATAATTTATCTCTTTCTTCTATTGATAGTTTATTCTTTTCACCAGCATTACTTTTGCTTCTTCTTAATACACTTTGGATTCTAGCTTCTATTTCTTTTATACTAAATGGTTTTGTGATATAGTCATCAGCTCCGGCAATTAGTCCTTCTATTTTATCTTCTTCCTCACTTTTAGCTGATACCATTATTATAGGGATATCTGATGTCTTTTCATTACTTCTTATCATTGAACATATTTTAATGCCATCACTGTCAGGTAGCATTACATCCAATAGAATAAGATCCGGTGTATCTGTGGATGTTAACGTAATAGCCTCCATTCCTGTATAGGCAGATATAACATCATATCCATATCTTTCTAGATTAATCTTAAGTAATTCTACTATGTTCTTTTCATCATCAACAACAAGTATTTTTATCTTACTCATATTCTCACCACCCTATTTAATTATACCACTAGATAAAAGGATTAAAAGACCAATATTATCCCCAGTACAAGAAATCCTAAATGGATTAAAAGACATGAATTTCTATTCAATACCAAAAGAAGGATATGTACCAACCTATACAAGAACAGATTTTACAGATGCCTTGCATGAAGTATTCGGATTCAGGACAGACTATGAGATAGTCAGTACAAAAATGATGAAAAATTATTTTAAAGAAACAAAAAAGAAGAAAATATTACGCAAAACTTAAGAGAAACATAAAACCCTGAAACGCACTATTTGCAATGTGTTTAAGGGTTTTATTTTGTTTCAACTGTCAAACTTGGGAATATATCATTAACTTTGTTAATATTCAACATAAATTTTACATATTTTATTAATATTCTATTAACAAAGAAAGTATCGAATCCTAAATATGATTCGATACTTTCTTAACTGGATTCTTAAATGAACATGGTAAATCTACTAAACACTTCCCACATACTTCAGCGCTTCCCAAACTACTATAAATCTCTCCATTTTCAGTGCACATCTCAAAACATTTATGCCTATCAAAGTGTTCTAAACTTAGTGCTCCATTTACGCATCTATCAAGGCATTTTGTACAATTATATCCTGCTTTATTAAAGCAAAATTCATCTTCACTTCTCTGGGTTGGTTCAATATACAGGCTAGTTATAACATTTCCAAGCCTACCACAACACCCTTTTGATGTTATTAACATATTATTGATTCCGAACTTTCCTAAACCGGCTATATACCCCACATGTCTATTTGACCATACACTGGTAAGTTTTTTATAGTCCATGTTCTGCTCTGGAGGTAGTTTATTAGTTCTATATCCCATTTCTGTTAGGTACTCTATTAAATGATCATTTATTAACTGGATAAGTATGTTTGTCTCAACATATGCCTTGGCCCACTTTTGCGATGAATTTCTATCTGCTACATTACTATTTGGTATCTCCTCGTCAAAAGGTAGAAAGTATGTAATAACGGTTTTACCTTCAGGGTTAATATCATAAGGTGAAAGATGTAAAGGATTTGCAACTTTTTTTAATACTTCAAAAGTACTATCTTCACATGATGCAAATCCTATTACTGGTTCTTTCCATCGAGAAGAGACTTCTTCTCTACCCTCATAATCAGACATAACATTTTTGATTTCATCCAATATGAGTTCTTTCATGATTTCACCTTAATAATTTACAATTTCAATTTTTTCTATCACCACTGGTTTCATTGGTTTAGAATTACCATCTACCTTTAAACTGGCAATATTATCTACCACATCCATCCCCTCAAATACTTGTCCAAATACTGTGTGTTTAAAATCTAACCAGTAGGTACCACCATGTTCTTTATAGGCTTCTATAACTTCATCAGGATATCCTTTATTTATACCTAAAGATTTCATTTGATTTAAGATATTTCCTTCTACTTCTCTTTTCTGAACAATAAAGAATTGGCTTCCATTTGTATTAGGACCTGAGTTTGCCATGGATAGCGCTCCTCTAAAATTTCTGTAATTAGTATCAAATTCATCCTTAAAAGGTTTCCCCCAGATACTCTTTCCTCCTCTACCAGTTCCTTCAGGATCTCCCCCCTGAATCATAAAGTCACTTATAACTCTGTGAAAACTAATTCCATTGTAATAACCATTTTTAATGTGTGTAGTGAAGTTTTCGACTGCTTTTGGAGCTACCTCTGGAAACAATTTTATTCTTATTTCTCCATGATTTGTAGTCATTACAACAACTTCTTCATTTTCTTGTGGCATACTTAATTGATTTAGCATTTACATTCCTCCTAATTATTACTTAAAGATTTATTATCATACTCAATTGACTTTATATCCTTTATTCTGTATAAATCGTCAAAGAGTTTATTCTCATCAAGATTCATGGGTACTTTAATATAAAACTTTATTTCTAAAATTACGGGTTTTACTTCTTCTTCATTTTTTGTTTCTATATTAATATTTCTGATAGAAATACCATACTTTCCAAGTTGAGTTCCAATATCGCCTATTAAACCTGCACGATCCAATCCGTTTACTATTATAATTTTGTTTGCACCTCTTAATACTTTCTTTTCAAATTTACCAAGAACTACTAATGATAATATAACGATAATTGCTGTTATAACTCCCCCTAGGTAAAATCCTGAACCAATGGCAAGGCCGATTCCAGCACACACCCAAAGGCTTGCTGCTGTAGTTAAACCCTTAATATGATTTCCTGTTCTAAGAATGGTTCCAGCACCTAAAAAACCAATCCCACTTACAACTTGAGCAGCTATTCTTGCTGGGTCTGCACTGCTAGGAACCCCATAAATTGATACTAACATAATTAAAGTAGAACCTACACTAACTAAAATATGAGTTCTGAAACCAGCTGGTCGATTGCTTGCCTCTCTTTCAATACCAATAGCTCCACCAATTACAGCTGACAAAACTAATCTAAAAACAAGTTCGAAAGTATCCATTCTAGACACCACCTTATATAAGTAGTTGATTTAACTATCCCTTATTTTCGTTTTATACCCACTTCTTGAAATATTATGGTTATGATATAATAAATTAGAGGTGTTTAATGTGACAAAAACGAGTTTACAGTGTAAAATCTGTAGTGTTCAATGTAACTTAACTATTGAAACTCAGGATGAAAATATATTAATAACTGGAAATAACTGTGGTAGAGGTTTAGATTATGCAAAATCTCAAATATCTAAAGATAAAACCATCCTTAAGGGAAGATGTATACTCTTAAAGGGTTCTATGGGCAGATTACCTGTTATCTCTAGTGAACCTATTTCAAGGGATTTATTAGATAGTGCTCTTGAATTAATAAGTAATACTAAGGTACTAGCTCCAGTAAAAAAAGATCAGGTTATAATTTCCAATATATTAAATACTGGTGTAGATATCATATCACAAAGACGGGTTAAATAGGTGCTTCATTAACTCTCTTAAGGACAATTCTAAACCACAAATAAATCAAGATACCCTTTGCTATTCCAGTCCCTGCTATGGACCACCATATTCCAGATAATCCTAAGATGGCATCTTGGGATAGAATCAATGCTAAGGGTATTCTAAGGGCGTTTAAGCTTATTCCACTAATGGTGGGGGGAATTGTCCTGCCAAGTCCATTAAAGGCACCAGCAGTTCCAATTTCAATACTCATAAAGAATTGTGAAACGCCTAGTATCCTTAAGTAAACTATACCTTCTCTTATAGCTATTTCATCGTTTGGTGTAAATATTCTAAATAGATGTTCTGCTCCTAAAATAAGAATAATAGATGCTAATACACCTAATGATCCCAATACTCTTATCCCTTTATGGTATCCTTCTTTTACTCTATCCATTTTATTGGCACCATAGTTTTGACCCACAAAAGCAGATATTGCAGCTGAAAATCCCTCAGCAGTCATCCAAGTTATGGATTCAATTTGGGATCCTATGCTTTGAACTGCTATAGGTATGGGACCAAATCTTGCAATTATTCGAGTTAGAATCATACTAATTACTGCATGGGCTCCTGTTTGCATTGAAGGAGGCAAGCCAAGTTTTACAATTTGCTTAATTCTTTTTAATTCTATCTTTTGAAATATATTCACATGTGAATATATTAGATTAGCTTTCTTTCCTAAGTATATAAAAAGTAAAGATACAACACCTTGGGAAAATATAGTTGCATAAGCAGCACCCTCAATTCCCATCCCAACTATAGGACCAATTCCAAATATTAATATAGGGTCTAAAACCATATTGGTAATTAAACCTAAGGTATTAATCTTAAAAGGTGTTAGACTATTTCCAGATGAGTTAAGAGCTGTTGAAAATATTGGATTTAAAAAATGAAAAATAATTCCCATACCTATAATTCTAAGATAAGACTCTGCCATTGCAACTACTTCTAAATCATCTAAATTAAAGAATCCAATTATATTTTTTCTAAAATAAAACAAGCAAAATCCATATATTAATGCAATAACTATATCCAGTTGAAATCCTGATGCAATATACTTTTGAGCTTCCTTATACTCACTTCTCCCATAGTTCTGTGCGACATTAACTCCTACTCCAATCTGAGATATCAATATAAGTCCTGCTCCAAACCACAGAAAAAAACCTCCAGTACCTGCAGCTGCAACAGCACCAGTACTAAGTCTTCCCAACCACATTATATCAGTTAGATTATATGCCATCTGAATAAATGATGTCCCCATAATAGGTAGTGCTAGTTTTGTCAGGGTACCTAATATACTTCCTTGAGTTAAATTGCCTTCTCTTCTCATGTCTACTCCTTTTGCTAATAGTATCATCTACTAATTTTACACTACCTTTTTACATATAACAACAGAAATATAGGACAAAGGCCAAACCCTTGTCCCTAATTATCCTATGCGTAATACTTCATAATTTCTAAGGCTATCTTTGCGGAGTTTTCAAGATCTTTAATGTAAAGATGTTCCTCAAGAGTATGAGGTTTTCTCTCTCCAATGCCAAGATTTATTGCTTCTATTCCATTAGCATTAAAAATATTGGTGTCACTACCTCCACCTGAAGCTTTCTTCACAGCTGGCAATCCAAGCTTTTCACAAACAGCTTCAACTGACTTAACTAAACTATGATCTTCAGCTATTTTAAAGGCTCCATATGCATTATCTATACTTACTTCAGCCTTTCCTCCAAATTTCTCTGCAGCTTCTTCACAACACTTTTTCATGTGATCAGACTGCAACTGAAGTTTCTCATTGCTTAGGCTTCTCGCTTCAGCATGAATTACTACCTCTTTTGTAACGATATTTGTTGGTCCTCCACCTTCTATGGAACCTAGGTTAGCAGTTGTCTCTTCATCAATTCTTAATAGTTTCATTTTACTAATTGCTTCACCAGCTATTTGTATAGCACTGATTCCTGTTTCTGGAGCAACACCAGCATGGGCTTCCTTGCCTATAAACTTAATATCTATCTTATTCTGAGCTGGACCTTGAACTATAATTGTCCCTGTGTCTCCGCTACTATCTAAGACGAAGGCTTTTTTAGCTTCAATCTTTGAGTAATCGAGATTCTTAGCGCCAAATAATCCACCTTCTTCAAATATAGTAAATGCTACTTCAATTGTTCCATGGGGTATATCATTATCTTTTATAGTTTCTAAAGCTTCCATAATTGAGGCAATTCCAGCCTTATCATCTCCACCTAGGATAGTTGTTCCATCACTATAGATTACACCATCGCGTATAACAGGTTTTATACCCCTGCTGGGAGAAACTGTATCCATATGAGAGCTAAATAGTATTGCTTCCCCTTGTGTAGTTCCCTTCAATCTTGCAACTAAGTTTCCAGAATTACTTCCTACTTTTTCACCTGCATCATCCATAGTTACTTCAAGTCCAAGATCCTCTAATTCTTTTTTTAGAACTAGAGCAAATTCCAACTCCTCTTTAGTTGGACTATCAATCTGAACATACTTTAAAAATCTCTCTAAAAGTCTCTTTTCATTAATCATTCTTTACTCCCCTTTCCATTCCTTGATACCCAATTATTAAATATTTATTGAAAAAAATGAGGCTTTCGAAAAAGCCTCACTTGTATTTCTATTAAATGTGAATAAATGCTTCTGGACCAAGTGGTAAGTTTGCAAAATACCAAAGAGCCATTAAAGCTGTCCAACCAATCAAGAACACTAAAGAATAAGGAATCATTGTAGATATTAGCGTACCAAGTCCACTTTCTTTATCGTATTTCTTAGCAAATACAACTATCATTGCAAAATAACTCATTAAAGGAGTGATAATGTTAGTTGTTGAATCTCCAATTCTGTAAGCTGCCTGAGTCAACTCTGGACTTAATCCAAGTCTCATCATCATGGGTACAAATACTGGAGCCATTATTGCCCACTTAGCTGATGCTGAACCCATAAATAGGTTAAGGAATGCTGATATTAGAATAAATCCAAAGATTAGTGGAAGTCCAGTAAAACCAATGCTCTCAAGGAAATCTGCTCCCTTTACAGAAAGGATTGTTCCAAGATTAGTTCTTCCAAAGTAGGCTACGAATTGAGCTGCAAAGAATGCAAGTACTAGGTATCCACCCATACTCTTCATAGCATCTGTCATAGACTCAACTAGATCATTACTATTATTTATCTTACCAACTGTTTTACCATAAACAAACCCTGGAATCATAAATACTAGTAGAATCATAAATATTAATCCGTTGCTTAGGAATTCATTAATAGTCATTTCCCCAGCAGCATTAGCTGTCTTAAATACAGCATTAGCTGGAACTGTTAAGAATAACATAAGGGCACCAAATGCTAGTAATGATAACCCTGCGTTTCTTAATCCTTTGTTCTCTAAATCAGTTACTGATTCTTTACTTGGCATATAATCACCAGTGTAAGCTCCAAGATTCTTCTCAACGATCTTTTCAGTAACAAAAGTACCTAAGAAAGTTAAAAGGAAGGTTGATGCTATCATAAAGTAATAGTTAGCTGTTGGTAATATGCTGTAATCAAGTCCAGCACTTCTCAAAGCTTCATTGGTAATTCCTTGTAGTAATGGATCTAATGTTCCTAATAATAAGTTAGCAGAGAATCCTGCAGAAACTCCTGCGAAAGCTGCAGCTAAACCTGCTATAGGATGTCTTCCTGCCCCAGCAAATACAATAGCTCCCAAAGGTATTACTACTACATAACCAGCGTCTGATGCAATATTTGACATAATACCAGCAAATACTACAACTGCTGTTAGTAATCTTGGGTGTACGTTAGTTAATAGCTTCTTTAATGAAGTATTTATAAGTCCTGACCATTCTGCTACTCCAACACCAAGCATTGCTACAAGAACTGTTCCAAGTGGAGCAAATCCTGTAAAGTTTTTTGTTGCATTATTGAAAATATAACGAAGACCATCTGCTGATAGCATATTTACTGCAGATACAGTAACTTCAGCACCAGCTCTTGCATCATAGTATGTTACACTTGTACCCATTTGAGCAACAATAAATGATATAACAACTACAGCTGCACTAAGAATAACAAATATCATTGCAGGATGAGGCATTGCGTTACCAACACGTTCAATACCTTTAAGAATACCATTTTGTTTAGGTGTATCTTTTTTGTTTTTTGCCATAATACTCCTCCTTAAAAATATTTCGATACCAGAATATTATACATGTCTATAAGCTTAGTTGTCAACCCTCTGTTGATTTTAGCTAACAATCACTTTGCTGTATTACTATGCAAATACTCACTTTTACATTTAATTGCAATTAAGTGTAAAATCTAATGTGCTTATTTTCTGAATTTTATCTATTTTTCGATCAAAAAAATACTCCTTTCTATAAGGAGTACCTGTAATGATCTTTATATTCTATGCTAAATAAATAACTATCCCGGCAAAGTGTGTTATACTAGCTGCCAAAACAAACAAATGCCATATTCCATGATTATAGGGTATCTTTTTAACTCCATAGAAAATTGTACCGAGAGTATAGAGCAAACCTCCTGCCAATATATACAAGAAGAAAGACCATGATGTTGCATTAATTATTGCCTTTAAGGGGATTATGGCTAACCAACCCATACCTATATATAATATCAAGGACAGGGCCTTATACTGGTCAAACTTTCCAAAGGTAAAGATCTTGAATCCTACTCCACTTAAGGCAATTGACCATATTCCAATTAGTATAATCCATTTAAATGCTCCTGTAAGTGTTAGTAAAACTATAGGAGTGTAAGTTCCTGCTATAAAGAGAAATATGGATGAGTGATCAAATACCCTTAATATTTCTTTAATCTTTTGTTTAGCGAAGCTATGATATAAAGTAGAAGACAAAAACATCAATATAATACACGAACCATATATAGTAAAAGCAACTGTAGCTGTTATATTTCCAGATCTTATGGAATTATTCAACAATACTATAAGAGCAATGATCCCGAATAAAACTCCTGCTCCATGGGTTAACCCATTAAATATCTCTTCTTTTTTTGTATATGTCTTTGCCATTTTAATCCTACCTTTCTTCTCCTTGGTCAGTAAGTATTATCGGACCATCTTTTGTTATGGCAATGGTGTGTTCATATTGAGCTGATAATTTACCATCTGTCGTTCTAGCTGTCCACTTATTATCATCCAATTTCATGTTATATAGACCTTCATTTACCATAGGTTCAATTGTTATTACCATACCTTCCACTAACCTAACTCCTCTACCTGCTTTCCCATAGTGAGGGACTTGTGGGTCCTCATGCATATCCTTACCTATTCCGTGTCCAACAAAATCTCTAACCACGGAAAATCCCTTGGACTCAACGTGTTTTTGGATTGCATTTCCTATATCCCCTAACCTATTACCAACTAAAGCTTGCTCAATTCCTAGATATAGTGATTCTCTTGTGGTATCAAGGAGTTTTTTTGCTTCTTCAGAAATATTTCCAACACCGTAACTCCATGCTGAATCCGCTAACCAACCATCGAATCTTACAACCATATCTATAGCTAATATATCTCCATCTTTGAGTTCTTCCTCCCTTGGAAAGCCATGGCATATTTCATCATTTACAGAAGCGCATGTTGCATATGGATACCCATGATAACCTTTTTGTTCAGGATAAGCACCTCTTTTAATTAAATAATCTTCCACAAATCTGTCTATTTCCATGGTGGTTATTCCTGGCTTGATCATCTTAGAAATCTCCTTATGTAGATTTGCTAAAATCTCGCCAGCCTTTTTCATTTTTTCTATTTCCTCTTGTGTTTTAATAATTATCATTCTCAATATCCTTCCTTACATTATTCTTTACATTGATCAATATATTAATAAATTCTTTGTCTTCTCTCAAACAATCCAGGTCTCGATCACTTTCAACCCATTTTAAAAGTTTCGGTGAAAGTTCAAGACATTTTCTTATGTCATTAAGGGCTTCTTCTCTATTATTTAGTATAGCATATGAACAAGCTCTATTGTAGTATAAATCATGATTGACTTTACATTCTGCAATTCCTTTTGTTAATACATGGATAGATTTTAAATAGTCTTTTTTTTCAATATAAATCGCTGAAAGATTTAAATAAGTATACTGATAGTCCTCTTTTAAGCTTAAAGACTTATTATATTCAAATATTGCTTCCTCATCTCTTTTTAGTGCCTTGAGAATAACACCTAAATTAAAATGAGATAAATAAAAATCATCCTTAATGTCTATACTTCTATTCACGTACTTTAAAGCTTTTTTATACTCTCCTCTTGATTCGTACAATGACCCTAAATTATTCATTGCATAGCTATTACTGGGATCTAGTCTTATGAGATTTAGATAAATACTTTCAGCTAGATAATCTCTTCCCATTGTATCGTACAATACAGCCAAATTATACAGAGATAATTTATCTTCAGGATCAATTCTTAGTGCCCTTCTATAGGACTTAATTGATTTATTTATATCTCCCACATCTTCAAACAGTAGACCCAACTGATAATAGGCGTCCTTATAATTTTTGTCATTTTCTAGAACTTTTTTGTTGTAGTATATGGCCTTTCTAATATTTCCCATTTCCCAAAATATGACACCTAAATTAAAAAGGATTAAACAAGTGTCATCTACACTTCCCCTGTAAGTTAAAGCTTTGTTATAAAACTCTATGGCAGATTCTAGCTTTCCATTATAGTAGAATTCTTCTGCTAATATCCTATAATTATTCCTATGATTATTCACAATATCACCTTGCTTGCTTATTTAAAAAGTAGAGGTTTCCCTCTACTTTTCTTATAGTTTGTACTTCCCTATAAATCTATACTTATTATCTTTATAAATTTCTTCCCTATCTACTAAATCCCATTTATTTTTCATGCCCAGGGCTCTAGCAAGTTCTTCAAAGTAGTACATTATTATACCTGCATCTTCATAACAGACTTTATCATTGTCTTCTAATAATGCGAGTTCAATAATATCATCAAATACAATAAATCTCCATGGTTGTTTATTTAAGGTTGATGGTGCGAATCTAATGTAGAATAATAAGTCTCCTAAACCTCTCTTCTCTAGTTCATCCATTGAAATTGGATTTCCTAATTTTTCTGAAAATACCATTTCTTCAACCCCAATTCTCTCACTAAAAGGCTCGTGGATAAATGGATTCTTAGGTTTTGCATAACCAATTGCTAGTAAATAGTCTATTCCCTTGGCATCTTCTCCGAATATAACTTTTTTTCTTTCATCTTCTATGTCATTCAAACTTACCCAACAGGTTCCAATACCTGCATCATTTAAATGAGTTACTATCTTCTCCATGAAATAGCCACTGGCTATTAAGGTATCTCTGTTCTTATCTTTTAAATCCAATCCAATATAATGAGGGCTATCAATCATTACACCAGAATATCCTCCTACACCTTTTAGACTGTCATAAATCCTTTGTCCGTACTCAAAAAGCTTGACTTCCATATTCTTTTCTTCTAGCTCGATATTAGACTGTGCAACAACATCCTTGATCTTTCTTAGATCTATGTCATTTACATTCTTACGCTTAAATTCTCTAGTTGACTTTCTAGTCTTTAAAAAATTCATCATATTCATGGTTAACCCTCCTTGTAATTTATATATTAGATTAATTTTAAATATTAAATGCTACATACGATTAGTTTATACCCAAAATCGATCCAAGTCTTTCAACATAATTTATAAAATATAGGTAAACAGCTAAACTTGCAAATACTCCTATAAAAATACCTGCTGCTACATCTGTAGGATAATGAACTCCTAAGTATACTCTACTCATGCCTATGATAAAGGCAAGCACCAGTACAAAAACTGCAGTCCTAGGCATATTAAGGGCTATGGTAGTAGCTAATGAAAAGCTAGCTGTTGTATGACCTGATGGAAAAGAGTAATCTCTCATTTCTATACCGAAGGTATGAAGGTGTTTCAATATCTTATATGGTCTCTCTCTACTCATAAGTTTCTTCAGAGATTGTACAAAAATCTGCCCGAAAAACAAAGCAATTATTGCTTCTACACCAATTAGTTTAACCTTTGAATTTCCAACAAGTACTAATCCCAATGCAAATATTGATGTGAAAACCGCGCCACCTAGGTCTGTAATCCTATACATAATCTTATCTAAATACTTATTTTTTATCTTAGAATTAATCAAATGAATAAAAAAATCATCAAATCTCTTTAAAATATCCCTCATGCCAATCACCTCATTTCAACTACAACAATTATAATACATAATTACCCTATTATAAAGAATATATTTAAAATCATTCTACTGAATTGGTAATTGTGGTAGAATTATATAGGATTACTAAAGGAGGATCAAAATGCGATTAAGTAATGAACAAGTAGCTTCAATAAATCATTTATCTGGGCCTGCTTTGATATTAGCTGTTCCTGGCGCAGGAAAAACCACCGTTCTTCTTCATAGAACAAGAATTTTAGTAGAAAAGCATAAAGTAGATCCTACTAGGATCTTATCAATAACCTTTAGTAAGTCATCTGCAAATGATATGAAAAAAAGATACAACAATGATTTCTCCAAGGGTGATCTGTCCCCTCATTTTATGACTATTCATGCTTTCTGCTATACAATTGTTAGAGATTTTTATAGGGTAACTAATAAAAAACTAACCTTGATTGAAGATGAGTCTATCCAACACAATAAATACCTAATCATTAAGAGTCTTTTTTCTAGGATTAATAACCAACCTATTACAGAGGATAAGCTTGAAGCTTTTTTTAGTTACTATGGTTACATTAAAAATAAGATGCTTTCCCCTAGGGATTATTCCATGGATAACCGAATAGAAGTTGAAAACTTTCAATTATTATTTTCTGAATATGAAAAATATAAAAACGATCATCAATTACTAGATTTTGATGATATGCTGACAATTGCCTATGATATTTTAAAAGAAAATCCTAAAATTCTAAACATCTACAGAAGTAAATTTGACTACTATCAATTAGATGAAGGGCAAGATACATCAAAGTTGCAATTTGAAATTCTAAAATTATTAGCATATCCCAACAATAACTTGTTTGTAGTAGCAGATGACGACCAGTCGATATATGGGTTTAGAGGTGCAAATCCTCAGGAGCTCCTTGATTTTAATAAGGTCTTCAGCAATGCAAAGATATATTACATGGTTGACAATTATAGATCTTCAAAAAATATAGTTACTGCTTCAAATGGCTTCATACAAAGCAATACAAAAAGATATAGAAAAACCATTAAGACTTCAAACCCACCGACTGACCCTGTGGAAGTTATAAAGCTGAAAGATCAATCTTCTCAATATGATTTTATTATGAAGGATATTCTAAGAAATAAGGGTAAGAGTGTTGCAGTATTATATAGAAATAACCTTTCTTCAATTGGTCTAATAGATTATTTCGACAGGCAAAGTATCTCCTTTGTAACAAATGATACTAAACTTAAGATATTTAATCATTGGGTATTGAAGGATATAGTAGCCTTTATTTCTTTTTCTGATAGTTCATTTGACTATGATTCTTTTTTTCAAATCTACTACAAAACCAAGGGTTATATATCAAAAGGCATGCTCCTTTGGGCAGCTAGTAATCATATTAATCTTAATGTATTTCAAAGACTACTTAGGTATCCTGGCATTTCTGAGTTCTATAAGAAGCAGATACGCGAATTAGAACTTGATTACAGAAGGATAAAGAAATTGACAATAGATATGAAGATAAAATATATTTTGGATACCATGGGATATGATAAATATCTAAAAGACAATAGTATTAAATATGGTTACTCCTACAAGTATCTTAGAAGTATTCTAGATAGCTATATAATTATTGGCAAGTCAATCAAAGATCTTGATTCCTTTAAGAGTAGGCTCAAACATATAAGTACTTTAATAAAGAATAGCTCAACAATTAAGTCTAAGATAACATTTTCAACAATTCATTCAGCGAAAGGTTTGGAATTTGATCATGTATATATTATTGACCTAATAGAAGGAGAGTTCCCTTCTATTACTGAATCAGTGAAAAATAATGGAAATAATTTAGATGAATTAGAGGAAGAACGGCGAGTCTTCTATGTGGGTATGACCAGAGCCAAACACAATTTGAAACTTTTATGGTATGCTAATAATGGCAACTCCAAAGCAAATCCTTCACTTTTCATAAAAGAACTTTCAAATAATATAACCCTAACAAATTAATTGATTTGTTAGGGTTATAATTATCTTAATACTCCTTTATACCGTTGTAATTTACTATGAATTCTTCTCCTTCTTTCAAGGCAATATGACCAGATTCATAAGGTTTCCCATCTATTGTTATATAAACGCTGTCTGTATCGAAAAAATCACCTAAGGTGTTAACTATGCTTTTTAGCAATTCAGCCTCTAATGATGACCCTACATTCCATCCTGGTATTAATTCCTTGGAAAAATCAATCTCAACTCTCCAAGTATTTCTTTCAAACCTAATACTATTTATTACAGTATCCTCTGATATCAAAGCTATCAAGCCATCCTTAACGGGATACTTGAATATATTTTCAAATACGCTTTCTAAACTATCATTAGTGTTAAATAATAATTTATGATTTACAAATACAGTGTCAAATTGTTGACTATCCTCTGGATAAAAAACTACTATATCTCTTTCCATGGGGCCATTAGTTATATCACTTAATAGTGTTTTAACCTGAGTTCCATCATTTGCAGAGTAAATAGTTGCAACAAGTCCAATACCTTCCACATAGTAATTTATTGATTTTGCTCCACCATCTAGAGTAGTGGTTACCTCCACAGCATTAAAACTATCATATGGTGTTTCAATTTCCACACCGACTCCTGTAATTTCACGTTTGTATGAGTTTTCTACCATCCATGAATTCCCTACTTCAACTGGTTCCTTAATAGCAATAATATCCTTAATAGGCTTTACACTTCTCATATCTTCAATATGATAAAATTCACCTTCATAATAGACTTCTTTTATTTGATCAGATGTTTTTTGCAAAATTCTAATAGAATTTGTTCCAGGGTTAATTATTTTCAACTGAGCCATGTTCTCATCAATATATTCAAAGAAAACTTCCTGACTAGCAAACTCATTCCCATATCCTTCGTATATAAGTTTAACATTCTCTTTAAATGGTATTAAATCTGAAACTTTAATATTTGTATTTTCTTGATCATTAATTTCTGGCAAGTCAGCAGGTAACTTAGGGCTAGAACATGCAGTAAAAAAAGTTAATGAAAGTACTATTATTATATAAATCATTTTTCTCATTATAACACCTCTTTTAATCAATCTACCTCTCATATTGATTATACTATATATAAGGTGTCAATAATTTACGATAGTATTACAAATATAATTATTCCATTTCTATAATAAATCAATATCAGCCTTACATTTATAAATTACATTTTTTCTTTCAACAATTATCTGTATTCTCCTGGATAAAATTTCATCCGCCTTAATCTCCAATATAAGTTCTTTGTTGGGGTTAATTGCCACTGGGTTACCCATTCTTCTTAACATTGACAAATCTCCAGTTGTATCTCCATAGGCATAACTCCTCACAAGATCAACATTGTATTTAGATATTAGGTCATCAAGTACTTTCTTCTTACTCTCAGAATCCCACATTCTTATAATTTCACCTGTAAATTTATTATCACTATCAACTATATATTGGGTTCCTTTATATTCTGTAGCACCGTATTTTTCTGCCATTTTAGAAACTAAAAAGTCTGGGCTTCCTGATATGAAGAATACCTTGTGCCCTTGATTTTTATGCCATTCTATTTGATCTCTTGAATACTTATATACCATATCCCAGTTAATGTCTATTACATGATTAGCCACAAATTCAATATAATCTTTTCTAACACCTTTCAATTCTTGCAAGTAGACTCCTGCTAATATTTCAAGATACTCTTCAAAATCACCATATCTTCTCTCCCATTCATCATAGGCTTTCTTAACCTTGGTATACCAAACTTCCGGATCAATAAGTTCAAATGTAATGAGTTTTCTAAAGTGCTCAATCATAAGTGAATTTCTAAAAATTGTGCCGTCTATATCAAAAAAAGCTGCAATATTCTTCATTCTAACCCTCCGTTCTTTTTTGTATTATAAATCCAGATATATACCCTGTCAACAAAATTTGGTTAAAAAGAAAGGCAGAGAATATCTCTGCCTAAAAAATTACCCAAACAAGTAATGCTATAAAAAGAAATATTCCTAGTAATGCAGGAACCATATAATAGGCTAAGGCGAGCATTATAGCTAAAAAATCACCCTTCTCTAGTTCCACATCTGCATTATCTTTTAAATCCTTCTTTTTTAAAATATCTTTAATCTTCACAACGATTTCCTTTCTATTTCACCTTAAATTTCACCAGCAAAGTGGCAAGTTACAAAGTGATCTGGCTTAACTTCTCTATACTCAGGTACTACTTCCTTACATATATCTTTAGCATAAATACATCTTGTGTGGAATTTGCATCCAGGAGGTGTATGAACATTACTTGGAATTTCACCAATTATTGCATGCATTTCCTTCTTCTTAGTTGGATCAGCCACTGGTATTGCAGATAACAAGGCTCTAGTGTATGGATGAAGTGGATCATCGTACAAGGCCTTCTTGTTTGCCAACTCAACAATAGATCCAAGATACATTACACCTATTCTATCACTGATGTGTTTAACTACTGAAAGGTCATGGGATATAAATAAGTATGATAATCCCATCTCTTGCTGCAAGTCCATCATTAAGTTTAGAATCTGCGACTGAATAGATACATCCAAAGCCGATACGGGCTCATCAGCTACAATGAAGTCTGGATTAAGAGCCAATGCCCTTGCTATACCAATTCTCTGTCTCTGTCCACCTGAGAATTGGTGAGGATATCTATAAATATGATAGTCTGAAAGACCACATCTTTCTATAACCTCTACTACCTTCTCCTGGAATTCTTTTCCTTTTTTAACGATTCCATGAGCAATCATGGCTTCTCCAACTATTGTACTTACGTTCATTCTTGGATTTAATGAGCTATAAGGATCTTGAAATATTATTTGCATGTCTTTTCTAAGGTCTCTTAACTTTTGACCTTTAAACTTAGCAATATCTTCTCCCTTATAAATAATTGAACCATCTGTAGGTTCATATAACCTCACTATAGTTCTACCCAAAGTAGATTTTCCACATCCAGACTCTCCTACTAGTCCAACTGTCTCTCCCTTATGTAATTTAAAGGAAACATCATCAACAGCTTTAACATAGCTTCTTCCACTGTCAAGAAAACTCTTCTTTACTTCAAAATATTTTTTAATTTTATCAACTTCTAGTATTATTTCGTTTTTCATATTCTTTTCCATATCTCTCTCCTATTCCTTATAAAGATAACAGCTTGCAGTGTGAGTATCATTTATCTTATAAGTTCCTGGATGTTCAGTCCTACAAATATCCATTACATGTTTACATCTAGGAGCAAAATAACAACCTTGAGGTAATTCAAATGGATTAGGAACTACACCTTCAATACTGTTTAGTCTTTCTTTTTCTTGGTCAAGACTTGGAATAGACTCTAATAAGCCTTGAGTATAAGGATGTTTTGGATTCTGGAATAATTCAAGAGAAGGGGCTGCTTCTACAATTTTACCAGAATACATAACTATTATCTTATGGGCCATTTGTGCTACAACTCCTAAATCATGAGTTATTAGCATGATAGCAGTATTTGTCTTATCTTGTAAATCTTTCATTAGCTTTAGAATCTGAGCTTGAATAGTAACATCAAGTGCTGTTGTAGGTTCATCAGCTATAAGAATTTTAGGGTCACATGCTAATGCCATTGCTATCATAACACGTTGCCTCATCCCTCCTGATAATTGGTGGGGATAGTCTCTTGCAATTTTTTCGGCTCTTGGAATACCTACTAAGTCCAATAGCTCAACTGCTCTTTTCATAGCTTCGTCCTTTTTCATTTTTTTATGAAGTAAAAGGGACTCAATTATTTGATCACCAATTCTAAATACTGGATTTAGGGATGTCATTGGCTCCTGGAATATCATTGATATTTCGTTGCCTCTGAACTTTCTCATTTTACTCATTGGAAGTCCAACCATCTCTTCTCCATTGTATTTAATGGATCCACTAACTATTTTCCCTGGTTTCTCAATAAGATTAAGTATACTCATAGCATTAATACTTTTTCCACATCCGGATTCCCCAACAATACCAAGAATCTCTCCTTCGTTAAGAGTATAGGAAACTCCATCAACAGCCTTTACTGTACCTTTATCTGTAAAAAAGTAAGTTGCTAAATCTTCAACACGTAATATCTCTTTCATAGTCTCTACCTACTTTCCTTTGGATCAAAGGCATCACGTAGACCTTCACCCAATAAATTAATACTTACAACTGTTAACATTATCATTACTCCAGGTGGTATCCACATCCATTGATATGATCTAAAAACTCTTTGGTTTCTAGCACGCTCAATCATATTACCCCAAGTAGGAGTTGGAGGAGTTACACCTAGTCCAAGGAAGGACAATCCTGCTTCTGTAAGAATTGCACTTGCCATACCAAGAGTAGCACTTACAATAATATATGCTAGTGTGTTTGGCAATAAATGTCTTGCAATACGTGAGAAATCGGATAATCCAAGTGCTTCAGTTGCCAGCATAAATTCTTGCTCTCTCAATGAGAGTATTTGACCTCTTACAATACGGGCTAAGCTTGGCCAACTTAATATACCAATCAGAAACATTACCAGATACATTTTGTTCTCTGATGATACCCTGAACATCAGAGCCGCGGATATTGATATTACTGTAGGAGTAAATGGTATGGAATAAACAATCTCAGCAAATCTCATCAGTAGGTTGTCAACCCAACCACCATAGAAACCTGCTATACCACCAACAATTGATCCAAGGATAATGGTTACACCTGCAGCCATTACACCAACTCTAAGTGAGATTCTTCCCCCTAGCATAAGTCTTAATAACACATCTCTACCTTGTTCATCTGTCCCAAGTAAATGTTTTGATGTAGGTGAAAGGGTTTTTTCAGCTAAGTCAAATTGTGACATTTCATAAGGTGAAAACATTGGGCCGAAAGTAACAAAAAGTAGAACTAATATAAATATAAATGCTCCTGCTACAGCAACTTTATTTTTCCTAAATCTATCCCAGGCTAATCTCCATGGTCCAACGGCCATGGACTTTTTCTTTATTGAAGTATCTATAGTTTTATTTTCAGTCATATTTTCACCCCCCTATTTAACCTTGACCCTTGGGTCAACTAATGCATAAGAAATGTCGGCCAAAAGATTTCCTGCTAGCATTAAAACTGCATAGAAGACATTGGCTGCCATAACCATTGAGTAATCACGATCAAGTATAGATGTATATAGTATATTACCTATTCCAGGCCATATAAATACTGTTTCAAGGAGAATAGAACCACCAAATAATCCAGGTATATATAATCCAAGAAGAGTTACTATTGGAAGTAATGCATTCCTAAATGCATGCTTATAAATAACAACTTTCTCTGATAATCCTTTAGAACGAGCTGTTCTTATGTAATCCTGATTAATAACCTCAATAACTGAGTTTCTAACATATCTTGTTAAACTTGCTAAACTTGAAATTGTAAGAACTGTTACAGGTAAAATCATGTGTTTCCCAATATCAAGAATTTCCGCCATTTTTGATGGATATCCTTTGGCTGCCATAATTGCTGTTCTCATTCCATTTAAAGGAATCCATGGAACAGGTATGGCGACGAAAAACACCAGTAATAAGGCAAAGAAAAATGATGGCATGGAAACTCCGGTTAGTGAAAATACTGTCCAGAAATTGTCAAATAACCCGTATTTCTTAACAGCAGATTTTATTCCGACGGGTATTGCTATGGCAAAAGCTAAAATCATTGCAACAATATTCAATCTAAAAGAATTCCATATAAATTGACCAATAACATCGACAACATCTCTTCTATATTTTAAGGACTTTCCAAAATCACCAGTTAAAACTCTCTTTAACCATAATCCATATCTAACTACTGGCCCTTCATCAAGACCAAGTTGTTCTCTAAGTCTTTGTTGTTGCTCAGGTGTTGTTCCAGATCCAACTCCTAAATATGCATTAATTGGGTCTCCTGGCATCATCTCAACAATCGCAAAGATTACTATAGATATAATAATAATTACTGGGATCAAATGGAGGAGCCTTTTTCCAATATATTTTAACATTATTTCACTCCTTCTCTTATGCTGACTTCACTCGCTTTACTTTAATGTAATAAATTATATTAGTAGAGGCAGCCTATTTAAAATAGCCTGCCTCTACTTTCTAATCAGTTTATTGAATTTCTTATTCTACTACTTTAGCATCCTTCATCGCATCTACCCAACCATAAAGTGAGCTTGTTACGAAGTTAGTAAGCTTTGGATTGTATAGATCGAAATAAGTGTTCGCATATACAGGCATCATAACTGCTTCTTCATTTAAGATTTGAACTACTTCTTGGTAAACAGGTTTTGCTTCCTCTTCACTCATGATAGTCTTACCTAGGTCAAGTAATTCATCAACTCTTGGATTAGAATATCTACTTGTGTTATCTTGTCCGCTTCCGATGTAATCAGAATGGAAAGAAGTATATAGTGTATGAGGATCTGGTGTAGTTATTGATGTTGCTAGGAAGAATAAACTCCACTCTTCAACATTTGCATCTGAGTTGTAGATTACGTAGTCAAGAACTGTATTAAACTCAAGGTATGCGATATTAAGAGTAATTCCTAATTGCTGACCCCAGTCTCTTTCCCACATTGGAATTAATGTAGCAAGGATATCATGATCTGGCATTGCTGCGATATTTAAAGTCATTACTTGACCGTCTTTCGCTCTCTTACCATCTGCTCCTACTACCCAACCAGCTTCATCTAATAATTCTTTAGCTTTTTCTATGTTGTAATCGTAATTATCTAATGTAGCTACAAATGCATCATCAAGTGCCCAAGAAATTTGTGAGAATGGGTGAGCTTGAGTTGACGCTAAAACTGTATCAGTTTCTTCATCATAATAGTAGCTGTTTACGAATTCATCTCTATTAAATGCATAGTATAGAGCTTGTCTAACTTTAACATCTGAAGTTGGACCCCACTCATTATTAGTTTTAACATATCCATAACCACTTCTTGGATATGAGTTTATTTCCATTCCAGCTGCTCTAGCATCTTGTATTTTTAGCGGATCAATAACTCCAGCAAGTAGATCAACGCCGCCAGTTGTTAATTCAATGATATCTGTTGTTTGGTCAACAAACTTAAGAATAAGGTCTTCTACCATATAACCTTCATCAGTAAATTGGTCATTTCTTGTAAGGTAAACTAACTCTTTTTCTCTAAACTCTACAACTTTGTAAGGGCCAGAACCTATTGGTGCTCCAGTTATTGCTTCAACTCCAGCTGTGTTACCATAAGCAAAATCTGCTCCATAGTAATGCTTAGGAAGAATTGCATAACCAGCGTTTGTAAAGTTAACTCTTAGAGGCTCTACAAAGTTGAATTGAACTGTGTAGTCGTCAAGTGCTACAACGCCTTGGAACTCTTCAGTTTCACCGTTGAAGTACTCTTCATAACCTAGCATATCTTTTACAGCTGCACCATATCTACCTGAGTAGGATGGATCTGCCAATACTTGGTAAGTGAATACAACGTCATGAGCTGTCATTGGTGTTCCGTCTGAGAATTTCTTGTCTTCTTTCATTTTGAAAGTTATTGTTTTATCGTCATTTGAATATTCCCATGACTCAGCTACTGCATAACCTTCTACAAATTCTCCATCAAAGTTTCTTCCAATTAAAGCCTCGAATGTCAAATCTACTACATATCCATCATATGCTGATGAATAATATAGTGGGTTAAAGTTACCTGATGCTTCAGTAATTCCTACGATTAATGTTCCACTTGGTTCTTCAGCTGGTTCCTCACCTGGTTCACTTGGTTCAGCTGGTGTTGATGGTTCAGCAGGTGTTGATGGTTCAGCAGGTGTTGAACATCCTGCAAGCATTGAAAGAACCATTGTTAATGCCAATAACAAAACTATACTTTTTTTCATCATTCTTGTCTTTCCCCCTTATTATTCTTAAGTGACCCAGTGATCACTCCTTAAGTTTTTTTGTCGGCCTTTCAGCCGACTGCTGGTACACTATATTGCTGGTATAGTTATTACCTTGTATTTTATATTATTTTCACTATAAATTCAATATGTTTTTAATATATATAATTGTCTGAATATTGTCAATCCACCTAAATAGCTAATTCCCATACTTCTAAAGAAGAATGTAATGTCTGATTAAATTAAATTAACCAGACTTTTCTCATTATTGTATTAATTTAAAACTCATAACCACTGGATTATGGTCCGCATATACAAAATTTGTATCAGTTCCAGATATACCAGTAATTTCTAAGTTATCGGAAACATAAAAGCCATCTATCACTGCCCTGAAATTTTCACCCTCTACATAGTTTTTTTCAAGTGTTCTTACAGTTGGTGTTGAATTATCTATGATCCAACTAAAACCCTCTATATAAAAGTTTTCAGGAAGATCTTTTAGCCAAAATGGCCATTCTTCATTTGTTGTAAATTTTGATGGATCACTACCAGGTAGATTATGATTCCAATCCCCACCCACAATAATATAGTTGCCCTTTTTATGTTCATTTTCTATGTGAGTTTTAAGATATAGTAATTGTTGTTCTCTTATTAATCCTCCTTCATCAAAGGCAGATAGATGCAAATTGATTAATATTAAATCCTTATCTCCTATTGTATTGAATCTAGTTTCCACGAAACATCTATCTAGTTCAAAGATTTGAACTGGCCATTTTTCACCACCTGGAAACTGAAATCTATTAGCATCATATGCATTGTACTTCGATAGGGTTAATAGCCCTGACTCTACACTACCCATGGGATTGAATAATGGTACTGGCACCCATTTGACATTATAATTTCTTCCAAATGAATATGAATAATTCGGATACAGATTTTTAATAAATTCTATTTGGTTTATTTTATAACTCCTGCTGGCTTTTTTGTCTACTTCCTGTAATAACATAAAGTTGGAATTAGTAGAATCTAATACTTCAACTATTGACTGTAAATTAGACATTATCTCTTCTTCACTAAAAGCTCTAGACCTTGTTCCTCCATCAGCAAAGAAGTCTTGTTCTTGTCCTAATCCCCCATAACCAATATTATAGGTTGCTATGATTAGTTCTTCATTCAAGGGGACTGTTCTAACCTGATTATTGACAATAGGTATTCCCATTACTTCATCAGGCTTTTCATCAATAAATGTCATAATACCAACAAATGACGCAAATCCAAATACGACTACTAAAATGACTCCCAAAAGAATTCTAATCCATTTCATACTATCCTCCAGAAATATCTATATTTTATTCTTCATGAAAAACAGTGCTAGGGTACCAGGTCCAACATGAGCTCCAATTGAAGCACCTATAGAATTTATAATAAACTCTTCTGTACCATATTTTTCTGCTATCAGATCTCTAAGTTTTTCTGCACCTTCTAAATAATCTCCATGTGTAATCACAACTGTAGAATTCTTTAGGTCAGAATCCATCTTCCTCTCATCCACCAGCTCAGACATTCTTTTGAGAACCTTAGCTCTACCTCTAACCTTCTCAATTGGAACTAATTTCCCCTCATTAACCTCTAAAATAGGTTTAATATTTAGCATCCCACCTAGTACTGCACTAGTTCTTGATACTCTACCTCCTCTATATAAGTACTCAATATCATCAACAGAAAATACTTGATCCACTCCAGCGATATATTTTCTTGCTAAACTTATTAAGTCCTCTTTGGCCATACCTTTATGGGCTGCTTTTGCTATTTCATAAACTATTAAACCATAACCTCCAGAGGCTGCTTTTGAATCAATAACTTCAATTGAAAAATTACCATACTTTTCCTCAATAGCCATTTTTGATAATATTGCAGATTGGAAGGTTGCTGATAAACCTGAGGAAAATCCAATATATATACACTCCTCATCATTTTTAGCTTTTTCTTCAAACACCTCTTCAAACTCCACCGGCGTAATTTGAGATGTCCTATAAGTAATGCCCTTTCTCATTCCCTCATATACTTCCCTTGGGTCTATATTCACCTGATCTTTAAACACATTATCTCCACATATTACATTGATAGGTAATACTTCTAGGTTGTATTCTTCAATTATTTGTTTAGGCAAATCACAAGCACTGTCGCAAATTATTTTTACTGTCATACTTACCCTCCTTACAATATCTCTTAATCTATTATATGCCCAATTTTCATAATTTTATACTGACTTTTAAGTATTTTTGACATTTTTGATGCAAAAAGTAAAAGGTAGTGTAAAATATACTTGAGGAGGGATAAAATGAGAGACAAATTAGTTAGCAGATTTTTAGATTACGTAAAGATAGAAACAACTTCTGATGAAAGTTCAACAAGTGTTCCTAGCACACCTACTCAATTTAAGTTTGCAGAGAAATTGGTAGAAGAATTAAATAGTTTAGGCCTATCTGATGTGAGCCTAGATGAAAAAGGTTATGTAATGGCAACTCTACCTAGTAATTCAAAAAAAGAATTGGCCACAGTGGGTTTTATAGCTCATATGGATACAAGTCCTGATATGTCAGGTAAAGGGGTTAATCCAAGAATTATTAATAGTTATGATGGGAAGGATATAATTTTAAATGATGAGTTAAATATTGTAATGAAGGTTGAAGACTTTCCTGAGCTAAGTGATCACAAGGGTCTTGATTTAATAGTAACAGATGGTACTACCTTGCTTGGTGCAGATAATAAAGCTGGTATTGCTGAGATAATAACAGCTATGGAATATCTAATTCAAAATCCAAATATAGAACACGGTACTATAAAAATTGGATTCACTCCTGATGAAGAAATTGGAAGAGGGGCAGACTATTTTGACGTTGAGAAATTTGCAGCAGACTTTGCATACACCATGGATGGAGGCCCTGTGGGTGAATTAGAATATGAGAATTTCAATGCAGCCTCTGCAAAGATATTTATTCAAGGTAGAAACGTTCATCCAGGAACAGCTAAAAATAAGATGCTAAATTCAATTCTTATTGCCAATGAATTAAATAATCTTTTGCCAGTAAATGAGCGTCCTGAGTATACTGAAGGATATGAAGGCTTCTTTCATTTAGTTCATTTTGATGGTTCTGTAGAAAAAACAAATATAGCCTATATTATTAGAGACCACAGTAAAAATAAGTTTTCACTAAAAAAACAACTCATCACAGAAGCTTGTGAATTTATCAATAAAAAATATGGAGATATAGTAACGCTGGATCTAAAGGATTCCTATTACAACATGGAAGAAAAGATCCTGCCTGTAATGCATATAATCGATCTTGCCAAAGAAGCCATGAAGAATATTGATGTAGAACCTGTTATCAAACCAATACGTGGTGGAACTGATGGGGCTAGGTTATCCTACATGGGCTTACCTTGTCCTAATATATTTACTGGTGGCTTAAACTATCATGGGAAATATGAATATATATCGATAGAAGGTATGGAGAAGGCGGTGCATACCATTCTTGAAATTATTAGCTTAATAGAGAAAAAATCCTAGGTTTTAGCCTAGGATTTTCCCTGTTAACTTATTATATTCATTAAGTATGTTTTTAATAATTTTATTTTCTGCTGAATTTATTTTTAAATCATCAACACTATTTACCGGAAGTACACCTATACTCGTACCAGAAATGAACATTCCATCAAGACGATTTAAATCATCCACATGAAGTTCCTTTTCCACCAAATTTAGTTTTAAGTCCTTAATTGACTTTATAATATGCTTTCTGGTTATCCCAAGAAGTACCATGGAAGATGGAGCTGTATACATTGTATCTCCAATTAAGTAAAACATGTTTGAGCGACTACCTTCGAGAATATATCCAGCCTCATTGAGAAGTAAAGCCTCGTAGGCATTTGATTCCTTAATTGCATTCGTAACAGCTACTTTATAATCCAAATGCTGAACTTTAGCATTTGGATTATCTCTTGTATGCTTAAAAATGATAGTCTTAATCCCCTCTTTATATACACTGTCTGGTGGATAGTAACTTTCTATTGCATAAACCATAAAAATTTTTCTCATATCATTAAGCTCAACAGCTAATAATTTAATATTGTTATCTTTTATTTTATTAATCCTTATACATTCTCTTGCAAAATTTGTAATGTCTTCTTGACTATATGAGTTTTCATAATCAAGTAATTGAAATGAATCAAACATCCTTTGAATATGATCTTCTATAAACTGCTCTTTTCCCCCTATAACCCTTACTACTTCATATATAGGTGATTTTTCAATCTCCTGGAAAACATTACATTCTTCTACTTTTTTAACTTTACCATCAAGTAGTAAAAATTCCATTATAGCTTCCTTTTGCAATTCTACTCCCCCCTAAAGTATTGGTGACAACAACCTAGAAACTGACTCTTTTATCTTTATTATCCTAGATCTCTTTTTGTATTCTTCAAGTGTAATCTCTTTGCAATTGTGTAAATCATTTAAGAATCTTTCAGTCAATTTTCCATTTATGTCCTGATCGTATATAAACGAGTTAATTTCAAAATTAAGTTTAAAGCTTCTAATATCAATATTTGCAGTACCAACAGAAGAAACTAGATCATCCATAATAACAACTTTTGAGTGCATAAATCCCCTCTTGTATGTGTAAAATCTTACTCCTGCTTCAAGTAGCTCTCCTATGTAGCTTAAACCAGCCCAATATACAAAGGGGTGATCTGGTTTATTAGGTATCATAACTCTTACATCTAAGCCTGATAGTCCTGCTATCTTGAGAGCCTCAAATATACTATCATCTGGAATAAAATAAGGTGATTCTATATAGATCTTATCCTCAGCATTTGTAATCATCTTTAGATAACCATCCTTGATGCTTGGCCACTTTGAATCGGGACCACTATTTACAATCTGAATTCCGATTTTACTATCATCTATAGTTTCACTGATATAACTTTGACATGCTTTCATTTCTTGCTTAGTAGAAAAACGCCAATCCAAAAAAAATTGCCACTGAATAGAACTAATGGCTGAGCCTCTAATTCTAATATGAGTATCTCTCCAATACCCAAACTTTTTAGAAATACCCAAGTACTCATCACCAATATTGAATCCACCTAAGTAAGCTTCCCTTCCATCAATTATGCAGATCTTCCTATGGTTTCTATAGTTAAGTCTAACATTAATCACTGGAAAGAAAGGTGGGAAAAATGTAGTAAATTCTCCTCCAGCATCAAGTAAGGGCTTAATGGTTTTTTTATTTAACCATCTTCCACCCATCCCATCAACTAGTAATTTAACTTCCACACCCTCTTTGGCTTTTTCAGCCAGGGCTGAGATAACTCTTTTACCAAGACTATCTTTTTTGAAGATATAGTATTCCATATGGATATATTTTTCTGCTCTTTGAATACTATCAAATAAATCTTTAAACTTGTCTTCCCCACTAAAATATAATTTCACATCATTATCTAGTGTATATACTGATTTTGCACTCATCATGTTTAGTTTAACTATATCATCATATCTCTTATATTCTGGATTGTGTTTTAAGAAGTCTCTTCCCTCAAAACTTCTCTCTTGATCAGAAACTAGGACATCAAAACAATCATCCTCTTCTTCCTTGGTCTTAAACATTTTTTTCTTTGACATATCTTGACCTAGGAATAAATAGAGTATAAATCCTATTACAGGAAGAAATACAAGTGTCATTAACCATAACCAGGTTGATGTAGGATTTCTTCTTTCAAAAAATATTAGAATTATTGCAAGTATAATATTTATTATAATTAGATTACTAAATATCCAAGAATAATCCGAAATAAATTCAATCATGAGAAATCCTCCATTTGCTATTTTTTGGACTTATATCTCCTATTTGCATCCAGTATTCTCTTTCTAACTCTTATGTTTAAAGGTGTAATTTCAATTAACTCATCATCTTCAATAAACTCTAAAGCTTCTTCCAAACTCATATTCTTCGGTGTTGATAACCTCAAGGCATCATCAGATCCAGAAGCTCTAACATTGGACTGTTGCTTCTTCCTAGAAATGTTAACTTCTATATCTAGTCCCTTTGGATTGGATCCAACAATCATACCCTCATATACTTGAGTACCTGGAGATATAAATAGAACCCCTCTTTCTTGTGCTGAGTATAATCCATAGGTGGTTGCTTCTCCCGTTTCAAAAGCAATAATAGATCCAGATTTTCTTCTTGGAATCTCGCCTTTAAATGGCGCGTAGCCTTCGAAAATAGCATTTAATATCCCATTACCCTTAGTATCAGTTAAAAACTCCTGGCGGTATCCTATTAGCCCTCTAGATGGTATGATAAACTCTAGCCTTGCATAACCTCCAGTTGATTCTGACATTGATACTAACTCGCCTTTTCTCTGGCCTAGTTTATCAATTACCGCTCCAACATATTCAGTGCTTACATCCACTGTTACTTTTTCTATTGGTTCATTCTTTGCTCCATTTACTGTTTTATACAATACCTCTGGCTTTGAAACCTGGAACTCATATCCTTCTCTTCGCATATTTTCAATTAAGACACTAAGATGTAGTTCTCCTCTTCCAGAAACTTTGAAGGCATCAGTAGAATCTGTATCTTCAACCCTAAGGCTAACATCTGTATGAAGTTCCTTATATAGTCTATTCCTAAGTTGTCTGGAAGTAACAAACTCTCCTTCCCTACCTGCAAAAGGACTATTGTTAACCGAAAAAGTCATTGCCAACGTTGGTTCTGAGATCTTTACAAAAGGAATAGCCACAGGGTTTTCTATATGACAAATAGTATCTCCAATCTCTAAGTCACTTGGTCCTGTCAAAGCTACTATACTTCCCACGGTTGCATGGGGTACTTCAATCCTATTTAGTCCTTGAAATTCATAAAGCTTATTAATCTTCGCCTTTATTTTTCTCTCAGGATTAGCATCATTCAGAATAGCTACTTCCTGACCGGCATATACTGAGCCTTTATCTACCTTTCCAATTCCTATTCTACCAGTATATTCATTATAGTCAATTGTGGATATTAAAAGTTGGGTTGGTCCATTTTCGTCTCCTTCTGGAGCAGGGACATATTCAATTATTGTCTTGAACAAATCTTCCATTGTTTCTTTCTTGTCACTTACATCCAAAGTAGCACTACCGATTTTTGCGGATGTAAATACAAATGGGCAGTCTAATTGAGAATCCTTTGCACCAAGCTCAATAAAAAGATCCAATATTTCATCTATTACCTCTTCAGGTCTTGCTTCAGGTCTGTCAATTTTATTTATAGCTACAACAACAGGTAGTTCTAAATCCAGTGCTTTTTTCAATACAAATTTAGTTTGAGGCATTGGGCCTTCAAAAGCATCTACTAGAACAACTACACCATTTACCATTTTTAGTACTCTCTCTACTTCTCCACCAAAATCAGCATGTCCTGGAGTATCTACTATGTTTATCTTAACTCCGTTATATACAACAGCTGTGTTTTTAGCAAGTATGGTGATTCCTCTTTCTTTTTCTATGTCATTTGAATCCATAACTCTCTCTTCAAGAACTTGATTTGCTCTAAAGATTCCTGATTGCCTCAACAAACTATCAACCAAAGTGGTCTTTCCATGATCAACATGGGCTATTATTGCTACATTTCTTACATCATTTCTAATCATATTCTATTATAATTCCCTTCTATATTTAATTGTCTCATGCTTAACTGTATAATGATATCATACTTTCATGAAAATGTATAAAAAAAATTACATCTAGGGTTTACCTAGATGTAGTTTTTTTACTTAAATACAAAGTTATATATTATACTAGCAGCATCTTCTCTCTTCAATTCATATAGTGGTTTTATTAATCCACTACCATCTCCAACTATTATTCCCAGTCCATATGCTAAGTTAACATATCCTTTCATCTCTTCTTTAATAGAGTTTGAATCTGGGAATATATCTGCATAAATCCTTGGAATCTCTGCTATTTTACCATAGTTCATTGCTCTGATTACATACTTGATAGCTTCTTGCTTTGTTACTATTCTAGTTCTATTAACCTCTTCGTCCTTAATGATACTAGTACCAATTAATTCATCATAAACAAGATCTATTTGATCCTCACCTTCGTTTCTATAGGGATTAATGGCTTTCCAAAGTAGATAAATAAATTCACTTTGAATTATTTTATCTTTAGGTCTAAAGCTCTCTTCATAAAAACCTATTCGATATTCAGCTAGGGTTAATATCTTTTCTTTTGCGTAGGATGAATCAAGATCACTATAAGCTATATTCTTTGTGTCCACATATGGTTTTCCAGAGTAGTCAAGTACTTCTCCTGTATTTGCATCAATTATGGCTGGTTTATTCTCACTTAAACCGTATACTAATTTTATGCTTTTTGATTCAACCCCTAGAGAATCATACTCATAATACATCTTATACATTAAGCTGTAGTCTATTTCATCAAATAAAACTTCATACGCCTTTGCAATATCAATTACAGAATCCGTTTTTGGCAACTCTTCTTTATACCACGCTTTGTTATAGGAGAAGACTTCTTTATTAACTGAATTCACCCCAATTGAAATTCCATCATTCTCAACATAATAACCATCTAGATATCTCTCAAAAGTGAAATAGAAGGATAAATCTCCATCCTTTTGATATTTATCATCTTTAATTACCAAGTCGCTTATGATACTTGGATTAGTTTCCTTTAAATAATTGTTGGCTATTTCCAATGCTTGATCTTTTGTTATGACAGCTTTATCGGTTTCTTTATAGTCATAGCTTTTATAAAAGCTTAGTAATTCTCCAGTCATAGCATCAATTGATATATCGGATGAAAAGATCTTGTTTTCTTCTATTTCTTTTACAAAATACATGTTCCACTGATATTGATCCTTATTTCTCCACGTGTTATATAGATTTATATTTCTAAGAACATAAGTGTCATCTAATCTTAGTTTGTCTCTTCCAATTTCTTCTGCTTTCTCTCTGGTTATTAAATCTTTTAGTTTTTCAATTTCAGCTCTTTCTTCAGGAGTTATTATAGGTGCTTGGGATGATTCTTCATTAACAGCACTATCTTTACCTCCACCTTCTAAATAAGGTCTATAATAAGATAGTTCAACAGCCTCTCCTGTCTTTGCATCAATCCCTGAATATTGACTTCTTATTACATAGGCAAGATAGTAGTCCATCTCATCACCATTAATATCTACTGGTCGTGGGTAATAATAATTAGCCTTATAAACTAATTCCAAGCCTATTTTTTCTTTGAAAGCTTCCTTAGCATCATCTAATGATATTATTTCTGTTGGTTTTGGGAATGATAAATCTCTCTCCCAATTACTATTGTAATTCATAACTTCTCCAGTATTCTTCGAAATACTTATTGACACGTTGTTTTCTCTAAACAATACACTGTTGATTTTTCTCTGGTAATTGAAGTTATAATTAGTATCCCAAGTGCTTGTATAGTAATTATCCTCATCAAATACCATTTGTCCAAACATTACCGAATCAATTTTCATCATAAATCTTCCTGCAATACTCAATGCTTCTTCTTTTGAAAACTTGGGTATCTTATTCTCCTGGGGCTCCATGTTATTGTAATACTTGTTGTAAGATTGGATATTGCCAATTTCATCAGTAGTTATGTTTATTGTTGGCAAAACTCCATCTGGATCCTTCCAGTTTAAACTGAAATATGTGTCCTTATTATAAGAACTTACCTGAGATGTAAAGTCCTTATAATCATTGCTTATTTCAAACATTTCTTTGGTCTTAAGAATTACCTTCTCCAATTGAATTTGATAGTCCTCCTCCCCTAACGCAATAAATGGTATCATCACATTTAATAAGAGTGATAATACCATTATATAAGATACTTTCTTTAACATTTTAATACCTCCTAACAGATATTCTTTACTGACACAACCCTATTTCTATCAACGTAAAATTCATCTGATAATCCATTCACTAAAACTAGACCCCTACCCCAAGATTTTAAATCCGTAGGATTATACTCGGTGGGATTATAATTTATACCATTTCCCTCATCTTCAACTTCTATTGTTAATTTATTCTCATTCATCTTAACTGTGAGGCTAACACATTTAGTTATCATACATTCATTTCCATGGAGTGCCCCATTTACAATAAGCTCATTAAGAATAACGCGGATGTCAAAAATAATATCCCCATTATTAATTATTTCTCCTAGTGTTTTAATTGTCTTATCAATAAAGGATCTTATAGTCTCTAAATCACTACATACTGTCCCTTTATAAATGTAGTTCATCTCTATCACATCCATTTTTTCTTTTCATAAGTATTTTACCCATTTATATTTGGATTAATCTATATAATATTTTTCAATTTTTGTTTTTTTTGTTTATTAAATGTAATTATATGGTATAATAATCTCACTAAGTTAAATTCAATATCGAAAGGAGAATGTCAAATGGATAAATGGGTATGTGGACCATGCGGTTATGTTTATGATCCTGCAGAAGGAGATCCAGATGGAGGAGTAGCTCCAGGTACAGCTTTTGAAGATATTCCAGAAGATTGGGTTTGCCCAGTTTGTGGAGCAACAAAGGATATGTTTGAAAAAGAGTAATAGTACTTATTAAAGGCCAGTGAACTTTCACTGGCCTTTTCGTTTGTATGACGGGCATGCCTTCTGTCTGTGGTGAAAGTCCACAAGGGGCGTAGTTGCCGACGAACCCTATAGCGACTTGC
>Ga0265293_10000521_pt1 | contig 91661 bp, 124 predicted proteins | sample Munlanlewell138R_FD_192505 | JGI IMG/M metagenome (GOLD analysis project Ga0265293, IMG submission 192505) | Leachate microbial communities from a municipal landfill in Southern Ontario, Canada - Leachate well 138R | ecosystem: Engineered > Solid waste > Landfill > Unclassified | place... | reverse complement strand
ACAAAGGCAGAGGGTGACACAGAAGTTCAAACAGAACCAGATACCAGTGATGAAGTTTATACAAAGGCAGAGGGTGACACAGAAGTTCAAACAGAACCCGACACTAGCGAAGAAGTATATACACCACAGATAGGAGATTGAATATGAAACAACTAATAAATTATAAGATAACAGGAAAACAAATTGAAGAGTTTAAAGAAGTCAAGTTATTGCATGACAGGGAAGTATTGGCGGAGATACCTATATGCGTTATTGAGTTTGGGAAGATATATACCAAGGCGTATATCAATGGCTCAAGTAACATACCAGAAGCAATAGACGAAGAAAGACTTCAAGAAATAATAAACAAAACAAGAATATATCATTTAAAGGTCAATGAAACAAGTATGCAAGAGGTAGAAGTTAAAGAGGCAGATATAAGCGTTAGGCTACCTATAGACACACCCGTAGAACATCTTGTTTACGATAATGGTGAGATATTTCTAGCAAAACCAATAGAAAAAGGAGATGAATAACAATGGCATATACACCTAATAAAGTTCAATACTTTAAGAGAGGCGAAACAGGGTGGGAACTATTTTACTTTGAAACATCCGCAGACCAAATAGCCGCAACAGATACGCTTCAAGTATCAACGAAAGCACAATTAAACCTTATCAACACTTACTTAAACGATTTTAACACTGCAGAGCATTTAGTACAATTAGACAGCGGTGGCGAGATACCAGTTGAATTATTGCCAAGTTTAATAGATACATACTTAACAAAGAGCAGCCCTACATTTACAGGCACACTAAGTGGTGGAGAAGCTAGGCTAACAACTATTAAAGCATCTGATAATACGTTTGCTTCAATCACTCTTGGCGGACAAGATGAAAGCATCATTTTAAATGGTAACGGGGCTTTAGAGGTAAACACTGATGCCGGTATGTTAGTAAGCAACGGTTGGATAAACATGTTAAATAACAGAATTATAAACTTAGCAACGCCAGAACAACCAAACGATGCCGCTAATAGAGAGTATGTAGACAACAAAGTAAGTTCAGGTTTTACAACAAGAGAACCAGTTAAGGCTGCTTCAATAAGTAATATCACTATCACTTCTGCACTCAATGCTTTAGATGGCGTATCACTTAATGCGAATGATAGAGTTTTGATTAAAAACCAAACAACAGCATCACAAAATGGTGTATATGTATTAAATGCATCTAAAATACCACAAAGATTAGAGACAGATAGTGCTTTGGGTAGTGCAGTGTTCGTTGAGTCTGGAAATACAAATAACGACTATATCTACCATTGCTCGACAGAAAACACATGGGTTGCATTCTCAAAGCCAGATACAGTTAAGGCAGGTCTTGGTTTAGCAAAGAGTGGAACAACCTTAAGAGTTGGGAATGATGCAATAACTAACGAAATGTTAGAAGGAAATATAGACCAGAGTAAGATAAAAGCCTTTACGTTGAATGAAAACGTTGCGTCTTGGGATGATTTGCCTTTTAGTTCCAGCGTTTTAAGTATAAATAGTTGGTTTAATGCCCTTGCAAAGGCTATTAAACTATTAAGAGGAACTACTAATTATTACACTAGCAACCCTCAAACAATCGCAGGAGCATATAACGCAGCCCAAACAGCTCATGATTTAGCAGATGATGCAATGGCAGCGATACCAACTATAGGCGTAGGGATGGCTTTACCAACAAGTGGAATGAAAGCGGGAGACTTATTCTTTTTAAAAAAATAATAGGAGGCAATTATGAAAGCGAGTTTGTATAGACACGATGGAAGTCAATGGGTAGAACAGGTTGATTCAGGGCAACAATGGAAACTCCTGCGAGATAGAACCCCAACAACTTACCTAACTTCCGTTGGTGCAGGAACAACCGTAGGTTCACTAAACTTAGGCACAACCATTAACAGGGGCGATGTATTAGCAATCGAAGTATCTTTAAACAGTAATTCATACGCATTACCAGCTCAAGTTGTGATAATCACAATGAACTATGATACAATATCACCAACAAGCACAACAGAACACTATCACACAACCATTAGCAGGCTTTACGGCGATAGACTAAAAAACTATACCTTTACTTGTTCTTATAGAAATCAAACAATATACTTTGGAAACAAAAGATACTTAGAAGGCTATTTTAGTGGCAACGAAATTCAATGGACAACAGCTAACTATACTTTATATGTTGGTAAAGTATGGCGGTTAGAAGGTTAGTTTATGGCTATTAAAATAAACGGAGTAGAGATTACAAGCAATAAATTAAATAATGTTGATATACTTGTTGAAAGACTAAACGGAACGGTAGTATATTCCAAAACATTAACATTACAATGGCAATTTGTAGGTCAATTTTCAAGTGAGCCTTACAATTTTGACTTACTTATTGCTTCAGATATTAACGGCCAGTATAAACAAGGTATTCAGTATCTTGATATCAACTACCCAAACTTTGAGTTTTATAAAGCAACACTCGGAGATTATGAACAAGCCAATGTTAAATTAAGTGTGACCGTCCCAGAGGGTGCCGGTGAAATGGATGTTATGAACGCTTTCATGACGCAACACACCCAATGGTACGTAGAATATGTTGTTGATTGGGGTAGTTGGAATTATGCAGTAAATAATATAGCACTTAGAGCTGATGATGGAACGAGCTATTCTTATTGGAAACTAAGACCGGCGGGTGATTATTATGAGGGCTTCGTTATTGTTATTGCTGACCAATCAACACTTAACTACTTTGAATACGTTGTTGCTGCGGTTGCAGTTTAAAATCGGAGGTGAAAGCTATGGGAGTTAATCAATTATTACAAGATAAAATAAAAGATTTAGATGTTATTCATATATTCGTTGTGGGTAGTCGGCTTTATTCCGATAGCCCTAACGATTATGATTATTTAGTTGTTGCTGAAAATACTACAGCACATAAAATTAAAGACACCTACGATAATAAAGCCGTTGATATATTAATTTTAAATCCACAAGAATTCCAAAATAAACTTAATTTTATTGACACTGAAATTAGACACAGCCTTTACAATTATCAACTAACGATTAAGTCTAATGACAACGATTTAAGCACTGTTGATTTCCAAATGTATGATTCAAAAATTAAAAAGGTTTATTTGAAAACGATAAAAGATTATTATTTTGAAAGTGTTGGAAAATTACCACATCATTTAAAATATCAATTCGCAAAACGCTACACGCACTTTTTCTTAATTTTAAGTTTTTATGAAAACGGGTCAAGTGAATTGACTAATGAAATTTTAGAAAAAGTAAACAACTTACGCCAACAACAAAACGATTATAAAGATGTAGTTGATTGGGTTGATACTACACTTCACAATTTAGAAATAGAATCATGATTAAGCGTTGGTGGGACTGGTGGGTTAGGTTTTGGAAAGGTGTCTGGGCAGTTGTCAAGTCAATGGGTAGCTGGAAAGGCGTATTATCATTACGCATAACTTGGCTGGCTATAAGTGGTAGTGGTATATCCCTTATTGGGATTATACTAACAAATGCTTGGCGTACTAGAGGAGCGAATTATGGAATGACAGAATGGAATAAAGATATGTTAAGTGGAATAGGTGGAACATTCACAAGCGACCCAACTATCAACAGAGATTATTATGTTGAAAATCAACCAGTGTAAAGGAGGCATTAACTTATGTCAAGAAGAATACCAAAAGAGTTAAATAAAAGATACAACGACTCTTCTATAGTTGAACAATACATAGTCCCATATACAGTAGAGGATGATTCATTTTATAAAAGAATAGATGAACTTCTTTTAGAAGATGGTAAGCGAATCAAAGCTACCTTAAGTCCTTCTGATATGGTAGTCTTTCCTTTTGGTGGAAGAGATACTATAATTGTAACAGAAAACAGAATAGATGTTATTGCCACCAAATATTATGGTAAAGCTTCGCTTTGGAGAGCAATAGCATATATGAATGGAATTAAAGACCCTTTAAAACTACAACAAGGAACCCCCTTAAATTTACCTAGTAAGCGTAGTCTTAGAGAGTATCCTAATCCACTTTATTAAGGAGGTACTTATGGCAGTAGGAGCAGATTACAAAAAACTATTTAATCACGAAAAAGAAGAAATTAATCTCCTTAGTGGAATTGACCTTATCGTGAGAGAGTTAGAACTACTTCTTAATTTTCCTAGACACTCCTTATTCTTTGGAAACAACATGGGATTAGACTTAGAGAAGTATTTATATTTAAGCAACAGAAGAGCTATCTTTAATTTGATAGCAGACGATATTAAAAAGTTTTTTAACACATACGGAAGAGTTAACTTAACTTCATTAGAAATGTCTTTTGATGATATTAACTCTAAAATAATTATAGATATAGAAGTTGGGCTAGGAAATGAAACTAGAACAATAACATTAGAGAGAGGTTAGATAAATGGATAGTTTAAAAGATAAAATATTAAAAAACCTATCATATACATCAAGAGATTATGAAAGCATTTTAGGAGACTTAATAGACTTCATTAAAGGTGAAGATAGTGTAATAGGTTGGGAATGGGATAATGTTTCTGAAGCAGACCCTTTATTTCTAATCCTTCATTTATTAGCAGCTCACACAGATATCTTAAACTATATGATAGACTATAGAACATTAGAGGGTTATATGTCTACTGCTAGAGAAAGAGCTTCTATGGTTAGGATTGCTAACTCAGTAGGTTATAAAATACCGAGTTATAAACCTGCCGTAGCTTATTTAGATGTTATTGATGGATTAGGAGAGACTTCAACTCCTTTAGAGCGTTTTACAGTAGCTAAAGAAGTAGATGAAAACTCATTCTGGATTTATATAGGTGATAGTATAGAAATTAATGAGAACTCAGTAGAACTACCTTTTGCTCAAGGCAGAAAAGAAAGTATCGCTTTTAGTACAGAAACCTTAGCTGGAAATAACACAAAAGGGATTACTGATAGGTCTGTAGCAATAGGTTCTAAAACACCTTATCAAACAAGTCGTCTTTTTGAAACAACAGGAAGCACTATTACTGAGTGGACAGAAGTAGACTCTGTTATTGGTAGAGGTAATGATGAGAAAGTATATGAGTTAGATGTAGATACTTTAGGGATAACTTATATTAAATTCCCACAAGGCTTTAACGAAACACTATCTTTAGTCTTTGAGTATATTATCACTGATGGAAGTTCTATAACTAAATTCCCTACAAAAGGAGTTACGATAGGCAATATTACTTTCAACCAAGAATCAAACACAACTTTTGTTAGAGGTAGTGACCCAGCAACAGCAGAAGAAGTAAGAGAAGGTTATAAACTATTCTTTAACACTTCTAACGCCTTAGTTACTTTAGATGACTATAAGAATTATATTATTAATAAACAAACAGCATTACCTAATGTAATAGACTGTCTAATCATTGATGGTACTGCTGATACTAAGGGTGGTTTTAAAAGAGGAGAGAACCATTTTGATAAAGGACAAATCGGAGTTTATGTAGCAGTAGAAGGTGATGACCTCTCTTTTGATATACCAGAAAATACGACAGCCTTACAAACTTTACTAGATAACTTTAAAGTCTCTGGTTTAGAAATCTTTATTAACAAAGACAAATTCAACACTTCTATTTATCAATCTCTATTTGACATTAAGTTAGTATCAAGAGCAGCTTCACAAGTAACTGAGGAAGATAAAGCCCAACTTAAAAATATAATTAAAAAATATCTTAAAGGTGTAGGTATTGGTGGAACTATCAGTGCTTGGGACTTAGAACAAGCAATTTTAGATTCAGAAGTAGGAAGTATTTTCAAAAGACAAGGACTAAGAGCATTTATATGGAAGTTTAATGAAAATGAAGAACCAGATTATGTTGAAGAATTAGAGTTATTATTCTGGGAATTTCCACACTACAATACTTTAATTATTGAAGCACCTTAAGGAGAGGTAATATGTTTAATGAAATAAAAGAATACTCTTTGACTATTAAGTATTTTTTAGAAGAAAATCTTTTAAGTGAAGAACAACTATTTGTTTTAGAATATGTCATAAATACTTTTCCTGAACCTATGTTATACCTAGGTAAAGGTGAAGATAAAGAACCAGTGTATAATGAAGATATTATTTTACTTCTTATATTACTGTCTTTTGTTATTGGTCAATCAAGAGAAAAGATTAACAACTTAGAAAATGCTCAAGACATTGAAACCCTTTTAGATATAGTTAAAAGTGGTGAAGGAAACAATCTAAAAAATAATGAAATACTTTTAGCTTTGTTAGCCTCTAACTTAAACATCTTAGACCAAATAGAAAACATAGATACAGAAAAACTTCTTAAAGAAGTTAAAGATAAAGAAACACTTTTACGTTCTCAATTTAAGTTATTAACTTATAGAGGAACTAAGTTTTCCTTAGATGAACTTTTCAAAATCTATGGTAAAATGAATAATATAACTATTGGTGTAGAAGATACTGAACTCTTTAAGATTACAACTAAGGTAGGTACTAGAGAAAATCCAATAGAAGAAGATAAAGTACTTCTAAGAACTCTACTTGCTCTTAAACCTGCTGGAGTATTGATTGAAATGGTAACTTCAGAATTACCTCAACTAAGTAATAAAGTAAGAGCTTTAGTAAATATGGATAACTCTACTATAGATAACTATGACCACGGTTGGAGACCTTATCTTGGAGAAAAAGATTCTAACGGTAATTACTTCGCACCTGATAGTGTAGTGTTTGTAAATAATGGAAGTACTTTTCAAATCAAATTAAAAAACTATAATAGAGAAATATTAAAAATAAATAGTAAAATAAATGTTGAGTTCTGGTTAGGTGGAGTTAAACAAACAATACCTTCTGAACTCACTGATATCAACTTTGCCACAACAGTAGAAAGTGTATCATCTGTAAATGCACCTGCATTTAGTGGACTACACCCTAAAGAAGCTTCAACGCTTGTTTCTGCTTTTAATATAACAAATAATACAGTATATCAAAAAGTAATTACATCTGTAGAATTGTGGTTTTCAGAAATAGGGAATCCAAATAACATATCTACTAAAAAAACAATACAACTTACACAAAACAATATTATAGAACCAAGTAGTTATCCTAGTACTTATATCGCAGAACCTTTTGTTGTTAATGAATTCCCAGATACTACTAAAAATGTGTTCTTAGCTGAAATTAGGGTAGTTAATACACACAAAGAACCTATTAAAGTAGCTGCTAGAGCACAAGCTTCTTCAGTAAGTAGTCCAACATATATTTATTTAGAAACAGAAATAGAACCATTAAAAGTAGGCACAGTGAGAATGATAGATTCCAGACTTAGCCCTACCTTAGGTTTAAGTAATACTGTTGAAAAAATTATAGGAACTACTTTTATGTTCTATAAACCAAACCAAACGTCCAATAAACAAGAAGTATCAAAACAAATTGCTTATAAAGGACTTCCTTCAAACATAAGTACTATTAGTAGTGTTAAAAATAAACGAGTGTCTATGGAGCAGGTAGCTGAATGGACACACGGAGAAAACTACATAGATGATAACTTCATTTATATTAAAGAAGTTTATGATGTACCAAGCCAAAGCTTTGCGAATTATAAAGCAGGTTTTAACGGTTTAATCAAATCATTTAAGTCTATCTACAATCCAAAAGCAACTTATGTTAAAACGGTTGGTTCTAGTCCTTTCGCACTATATAGAAACGGTGCCTTTGTAGTATCTGAAAACTTAGTAGGACAAGAAATAAGTATGACTTCTGGTTGGTCTAGTCCAGTAATTTATTCTGAACTGTTTGGTGGCAATCCAATGGGTGGAAATTACAAAGTTGAAGCTACTGTTGGTGGCAGTCCAAGAGGACTCATTAAGTTAGACGATACATTCTCTTACCTAACAAGTTCTAATGAAACAATAGAATTATTATCTCCTCTAGGTGAAATAGACACACCAAGATATTTTGAAGCTGACATTAGTATAACTCGTGGTAACTTAATTAAACCAATTCTTTCAAATATTGCTTGTAGTAAAGTAACAGGAAACCTAACAGCAACTGTTCAAAACAATAACCCACAAGTTGTAGATGTTATGTCTGGTGGAGTAAAAAGAGACACCATAGCTGCTAATAGCTCTAAAACAGTAACTTTTGCGACATACTTAACAGGAACGTTAAGTGCAACAGTTACTGCTTACTTCTCAGACCCATCAGGTTCTTTTGGTAATAGTAGTTCAGCGAGTATAACTAAAACAGTAACTTGTATAACGGGCCTAGATAATGTGGTCTAAAAAGAAAATATAAAAAGAAAATAAAGGAGAGATAATATATGGCTGATTTTAAAATAAACCACGACATTAAAACAATACTTATTAAAGAATTACTAAATGAGACAGGACCAAGGTATCTTTATCTTGTGTTCTCTAAAGATAGTGCTCAAGGAAGTGTTTCTCAAACAGCAAATGTAACTTCCTTTGTAGGTGGCACTAAAAACCTTGTCTATGTAGTTAAAGTAGACACAGGAAATGATGCTTATATTGGAGTACCTACAGAAAGAAGTTCAGGTATTTCAGAAGTAGATAAAGTAGTTAAAACAGGAACTCTTTTAGAAGGCACTAACTATGAATATATTAAGAAGTCTAACTTAAATAATTACTTAGTAAATAAGTTTGACTTACTAACAGTTATTAAAGGCATTAGTGCTACTACTCAAAAAGAGTATAATATAATATCTTTAGTTAAGTGTGATAGTCTACGTGATGATGCTGATTTTTATGACTATACTGGTATTTCACCAGACAACACTTTGTTTGATGATAAGAAAGTTCAAATTATAGGACAATATAGAACACCTTCATTAACACCCTTACCAATAGCACCAACACCACCTAATGAAATAGATGAGATAAAGATAGACATTAAAATATAAGGAGTTGTTTAAATGCAACAACAAGAAGTAAGTAAAAACACAAAGTCATTTGAAGAATTACTAACTAACTTAAAAGATGTCTATAGTAAGGATGAATTAGACACAATAAGAAATGCTTGGCTTCAAGCGAAGTCTTTAACTAAAGCTGAAGCCAAACTAATTCGTCCTATCGTCCCTATTAGAGAATGGGTCAACAGTCCCTACTATGTAGGTGGTAGTGTTAACACACTTTACCCCTATTGGAAACAAGCTCTAATAGATGTTTATGAAGCACCACAAAGAGTCAATCAACTAATCTTGACAGGTGCTCAAGGTGCTGGTAAAACAACCTTTGCTTTGTTAGTAATCTTAAGAAGGATTTATGAATTGTCTTGCTACGAGAATGTAGCACGACTTTTTAACCTTGATAATATATCTAAGTTAGCCTTCGCTTACTTATCAGTTACTAAAGACCAAGCTATGAACTCAGGATTCTCTAAACTAACAGAGTGGATAGATGATATCCCTTACTTCCAAGAACACTTCAAAAGAAATCCTGGAATAGACTCTTCAATTATTTGGCCCGATGCAAGAGTGTGGGTCACTGTTGGTTCTAGACACAACCACTTTATTGGGTTAGATATGATAGGAGCAATCTTAGATGAAGCTAACTTTAGAGAGATGGCAAGTGCTACTAAAGATAATGATTATAACGTAAATCAAAGAGTTTTAAATTTATACTCACAACTAATGACCAGAGCTCAAACAAGGTTTGTAGTTGGTGGCACAAACTACTCTTTAATTATCTTAGTATCATCCACTACTCATGTAGGCTCATTTACAGAAAGTGTGATTTCTCAATACTCTCAAGACCCACATACTAAGATTTATTCTCCAGCACTGTGGGATGTTAAACCTCAAGAATATAAAAAAGATAGGTTTTTAGTTTTTGCTGGTGGTAATAATGTAGAACCGAGAGTAATCAAATCAATGGGAGATATTAACTTAATCTTACAAGCCTATCGTAAACCTATGTTTGATGATGGTGATTTAAGTACAGTCTATGAAAGACTACCTAATGAAATTAAACCTTTAATCTTAAAAGTCCCTGAAGAGCATCGCTCAGTCTTTGAGCTAAACATTACAGAAGGACTTCAATCGTTGGCTGGATACTCAGTCGCTTCAATTAGTAAATTCTTTTCTAATAAAGAAGCTTTTGATAGGTCTATTAAATCATACATAGAAGAACCTTTTACTAAGCAAGAAATAATCTTGTCTACTACAGACAATAGTTTTGAAGATGGATATCAACCAATTAACTTTTACTTAAAGCCTAACTTTAAGTTTAGAAATCCTAGTGCTCCAAGATTTATGCACATTGACTTAGCTTTATCTAATGACAGTGTAGGAATATCTATGGCACACATTTCAGGACACAAACCATTATATCAAAAACAACTAACAGCACACCAAGAAAAATATGGTGATGAGATAGAGTATGATTCTACTTTACCGATTGTAGGAGTAGACTTTATGCTAAGAATAAAACCACCTAAAAAACCACACAGAATATCTATCCCTAAGATTAGAGATTTTATTATTTACTTAAAACAAGTGCTTGGTGTAAACATAGCTTTAGTTACAGCTGACCAATTTCAATCAGCACAACTATTACAAGAACTTTCAGAATTTGGTATTAAGACTGAAAACTTATCTGTAGATAGAACACCAGAACCTTATAACACTTTAGCTAACATGATAGATGAAGGTCGTTTTGAAACATATAGACACGACTACTTTGAGAAAGAACTTTTTGGCTTAATCTCTTTCTCAGGAGGTAAGAAGATAGACCACCCACCAAAAGAGAGCAAAGACGTTGCTGACTCTGTTGCAGGTTCAGTCTATAACACAATTAAAGCAGCAGATAAGTCAGACACTAACGAAAGCACTTTAATGGATTTATTTATTAAAACTAATAAGTCAAACAAAGAAACAAAAGACTACATAGAGAAAGCCTTAAACGATTTAACAAACCTATTAAAAAACAACTAATATAAAAAGTTAGAATTAACACTATAGCATATGTAAGATAGTATATTTACTATGTCAAAAGAACAGGAGTGAAGTCATTGAGAACTGAAAAAGTTATTTTAAGAAGAGTTCAAGATTGGCAAAACAATCCCCATGTTGCCACTGGTTTGTATAGACTCTTAACATATTTAAAGTGGGAGAATGTTCCAGAACAATATAAGCCTTTTTTTAATAAAGATATTATTGAAGTCTGGGATGATGATTTAAAAGATTTTAAAGAAGAGCATATTTTATTAGATATTGATGCAGAAATTAAAGCAGCCTTTAGAGGACTATTCAAAAAGAACATTACTCAGGTGCTTTCTATCATTCCAATTATCTTAGCAGATATTTTTGTGTATGGTAAACAAACAGATAGAGCTCAAGCAAAACTACATAAAGTAACTCAAAACTATTTAGACAATGTGAGTGTAGATGTAGACTTAGCAGAAGCGGGAGCAATCTTTGAAATAGTAGAACTTTTAGAGTACCTCCAAAACTTAGTTAAGATAGACTTAGGATTTAATCCTCAAGAAATGCTCTCTAAGATTATTGAAGAAGCAGGATTAGCTAAAATCAAAGAAGATAGCCAAAGACAATTTAGAATAGATAATATGATAGACCAAGCTCTCGCAGAGTATGAGCAACATAAAAAGGAAGAAGAAAATGCAGAAGAAAAAACCGATATATAATTTATCTGCTTCTATAATTAATACTTACCTTTTCTATTTGAAAATCCCTACTGAAGACTCTTTTCAAAGTGTTATCAATAGTGTAAACAAAGTCTTTATTCCTAATAAGTATTTTGATAGAGGAAACATTTATGAGAAAGAAGTATTTGAAGGTAAGCATGGTAAAGTATCACAAGTAGTTCAACCTCTTGCTAAACAAGTCTGGGGAAACACATATATAGAATTTCCAGAATATACAATCTTTCTTTCAGGTAAAGCTGATGCAATAGATATTGTTAATAATAGAATATTTGACTTAAAAAGAACTAATAAGCTGTATGAAGATTCTTATACAGAAAATGTTCAACATTATTTCTACTTCTACCTATTTCCTAAGATAAAAGATTTTTATTACTTAATAGCAGAAGGTAAAGAAAAAATAGAAGAACATCACATTGTTCATATAGAAAGACCTAGTCAAGAAGAGTTAGAAGAAAAAGTTAAGAGTTATATTGATGATTTCTTTTTATTTCTAAAGCAATCCAATCTATGGGAATCATTTACAATAAATCATAAACATAAAGGTGGTAAGTAGTATTGAAATATAGAGATAAAGTATTAAAAATAGCAGAAGAAGTTCGTAATCGTAATAATGGAAGAAATGATTGGAACGAAGTATCTGACAGAGTTAGAAAGTTATTCCCTGATAAAAGAGTAACTCCAGAAAGCGTTAGAGGCATCAATAGAAGACATGGGCAAAAGCATGTAGACCCTAACATTAGTTCAGCTAAACGAGCTGATAACTTAGCAGGTAGAGAATCTTTAGAAGAGAGAATACTTTATAGAATTAAGCGTAAAACTGATATTAAAGCTTTAGCAGATATTTTAGAAGTAACAGTTAATGAAATACTTTTAGAAGTAGCTAAACTTCAACTTAAAGGTTTTACTGGAGTTAAGATTTGGACAGAAGGTAAAAGACAATATATTCAAAACCTTCGTAAAGCCAAAGAGTTTGGTAATGAAGAAGACTTAATAGACAGGTGGCATAACTCCGAAGAAATAGTAATTGGTATTATTGCAGATACACACTTAGGTAGTGAGTATTGTGATGAAGAATCACTAAATCATTTCTATGACTTAGCTAAAGAAAGAGGAATTGACACAATTCTCCATGCAGGAGATATTTTTGAAGGTTATAAAAACACTAGAGTAGAAACATTTTTAGGAAACAAAGCAATCGGCTTCCAAGAACAATTAGAATATGGTATTAAACATTATCCTAAGCGTGATGGTATTACTACTTATGTAATCTCAGGTAATCATGATGAGTGGTATATTCAACAAGGTCTAGCAGATATTGTTAAAACTTTTGCTGGTAGTAGAACTGATATTAAATTCTTGGGTAATTCATACGCAAGGATTTGGTTAACACCTGAAGTAGATATTACTTTATATCACCCTAACGATGGTTCAAGTCTAAATGTGTTTCATAAACTTCAAAACTTTATTAACAGAGGTCAAGACAAAGTATCTAAGATAAATGTCTTAGGACACTACCATAAATTAGGCTGGATTAGTTTTAATGATATACACGGTATTTATCCAGCTTCATTTCAAAAACAATCTAAGTGGATGAATATGAACAACTTACGCTCCGAAGTAGGAGCGATAATTCTTACGCTTAAAGTAGATAAAGATACTGGCGAGTTATTATCACTAATCTTTGAACACATTGATTACAACACATATAAATAACAAGCCAAAGCTTGAATTAAACAAAAGTTAAGTATATTATATAATGTAAGGTGTGTGTATACCTTACATTGTGTGTAAGTGTGTCTATGGATAATAAGAGCAGTCTATTTATCTAAACCCTCGATTTCTCTACTCACGTCCTAATCGAGGGAAGGATTGCAACGCCCTACGCGGGGAGAGCAAAGCATCTTCCCCAGCTAGAGGAGTTCCAATCCTTCAGTCAAGCAACTTATTTAATTAAATCTTTTTAAAAGAAAGTAATTCAATAGGAGAAGTCTATTTGAATAAAACCTGCGTGAAGTGTCACGCAGAAGGAAGCTAGTAATTGTCAGTCTTACTTTCACCTATTTCTCTACTCACGTCCCATAGAGTGAAAGAAAGAACGACGAATACCAGCTTCATAGTCAAGCACATTAATTAAATAACTAGTTTAGTATTAAATCTACATTAGTAGAAAGAAAGTTAATAAGAGAAGTCTACTTAACAAACGGTCTGCTAACGCACACTAACGTTACTAATAGCAGACCTTGGTGAATTCTGATTGCCCACAAAGCGTTTGAAATGACGTTTTATGGAGCAAACCAGAATTCAGTCAATCACATTAATATTAAACTAAAACAGACACACTACACATTATTATAAACATATTGTTGCTTGTGTGCATAATATGTGCTATAATAAAGGCACAAATACAACAAAAGAAGGTGTATTCAATGATAACAAAACAAGATGCTATAGATATTATTAAAGATGAGTTAGGATTAACTATAGTCAACTTAGAACTAAGTGATGCTAATATAGAAAGAAATATCAAAAGAGCTTTAATGACCATGAGTTCATATTACTCATCACCAACTTATAAAACAGTAGAACTAAGTAAAGACAGTTCAGGAAGCTCTGCTGGTGGTTATATTAACTTAACAGATATTGACCCAGAAGGTGTATCTATAGTAACTTCAGTATATCCAACCTCAAACATTTTAAGAGCAGATGCTGCTTTGTTAGGATTAGGTAGTATGTATTTTCAAATGGGCTTAGCCTTAGATACACAAATCCAAACTTATTCTAATATGATAAGTAGATTAGCTTTATTAGATTCTATCTTAGGAAGAAATGCTAAAGTTGTTGGAGATAAGTTATTTGTAGACCACTTCTTTTCTAATGTTACTATAGCCTATATTCCAAGTAAAATAGATATAGAAAAAATCTCTGATGGAGAATGGTTAAAGTGGGTCTTAGAGTATGCTACTGCATTATCTAAAAGACAACTAGCACAGACTAGAGGAAAATATATTGTTACTTCAAATCCAGTGACTACAAACGCAGAAACGCTTCTAAGTGAAGCTAATGAAACAATTCAAAGATTAGAAGAAGCCTTAACAAATAAAGGTGTTCTAATTGCAACAAGGTATTAAGAGGAGAGTAAAGTATGGATTTATATGAGTTAAGGAAGCATTTAGAAGATTCTGCTAACCTACCTATTAACTATAGATTAAATGGGGTTAAAAAGTATTACCTAAATGAAGAAGTTAAAAACCCTTTAGTAAATAGATTAGTAAAGAAAGCTAGAGAGAATAAAGACTTCAAAACATTAGATTTATTAAAATGGTTCATAGAGTATCAAAAATATATCATTAAAGGTACGCCTTATGATGTAGATGAGAAAACTCAAAACACCTTTTTAAGAATGATGTGGGAAGCTTCTGGCTTAGGCCCAGAAGTAATCAAGCAACTTAGGGGTGGAACTTTATTACCAGAAATAAATAAAGGTCCTGAAACACCAGAAGAAAAGAAAGCTCGTCTAAGACTTCAAGCTAAAAGAATGAGAGAGGCTAAACTAGCTAAAAAGAAAGCAGAAGAAGAAGCACAAGCAAAAAGTGTTGTTGTTCAACCAACACCACAACCTCAAGCTAAGAAGTTATCAGAAGAGGAAATAGAAAGAATCCAATGGCTTAGAAAACTATGAAAAAAGAAAATAAATTATTATTCTATCTCTCAATACTAACTTGGGGACTACCTTATACAATTATTTCATTCCTCGTCTTTCTATTTATAATTATCTTTTTAAGAAAGAAAGTAGAATCTATTAAGGTAGTACATGGTAGACTGCAAGTAGCTTATATCTCAGAAAATTTAGGTGGAGCAAGTTTTGGCTTCTTTTACTTAATCGGAGCAGATATAAAAAACAGTGCTCATGTAAACCAACATGAGTTAGGACACACAATACAGTTAAAGTGGTATGGTCCCTTCTTTATCTATATAGCCTTACACTCTGTAATTAGAGCAGGTCTGTGGGATAGACTTTATGATAGGCACTATAAAAAGTATGGTAAGTATTTAGACTATGACGGTATTTGGTTTGAAGGACAAGCCACTAAATTAGGGGAACAATACTTCCCAGATATAAAACAATATACATAAAAAAACTACAAGGTATAAACAAAACCTAAAAGACCATCTCACTTTGTTTATACTAAGTGAGATTTTTTAATACAATAAAGGAGAAGATTAAATGTATATATTAACAGACTTAGACAAACAGATATTAGACAATGAAGCTTTCAATGAGGAAACAAGTAAAGCAGAGTTCGCTCAACTAACAAGACTTTATCTTAATCAATTTGTTTCTAGAAGGGAAATAGGTGATTCAAGAGGAGCTATTCAAAACGCAGAAGATGTTATTAGAGAACTTAACAACGTAATAAGCACTGGTGAAGCAGTAACTTATGAAGGAACTATTGATGGTCAAAGACGAGACATTTCCGTAGATGTTGACGTTGCTAGACAAGCTATTAAAAACTCACTGCAAATCCTTCTATTAGCTTACCATGATTCAATTTCTGGTCTTAGAGCAATTCCAGAAGAAGACATTATAAGCCTTGAAGAATTTGGTGAATTGCCAGAGGGTATCTCACCTTATCTAATTAAACTAAATAGGTTATTAGAAGAAGGCCTTTTAGGAGATACTATAGACCAAGTTAGGGCGACTGAATTTGAAGATGATGACTTTGAAGACGAAGATGATGACTTTGAAGACGAAGATGAAGAGTTTGATGAAGAATATGATGAGTAGGTGAAAACAATGGCTAGAAAGAAAAAACTAACAGAAAAAAGATTAGACACCTTATTAAAATTACAGAGTGAGTTTGGATTAGGTAGAACAGAAATTGTTCAAGAAGATGGCACAATAAAACTTTACGGTAATTTAGGTAAGCACATTCACGAAGCTGTGTTTAATCCAAGAAAAGTTATTAAGTATCCTAAGTATACTACAGGTATTATATCTTTTCAGATTGAGAATAGGAATGATACTTATGCCTTAGTTAGAAACATAGGTGGGAGAGTTCAAAGACTTTTACTTACTAGAGATGAAGTCAAGTTTTTAGAAAATAAAGAAGTTAGTTCTGAAACAGTTAAAGAAGTTGTAAACTTAGTTCAAATTCAGAAAGCGAGGTTTGGTATTTAATGTATAAGAATAGATTAATTATCTTAGAAAATAAAATAGATACAAACACTCCTGAAGGAAGAAGAAGAGCCTTTTTAGCTCCGTTAGAAAAACTTTATGATAACTTAATAGCTACAGATGATGTCAACCTTAAAGAAAGAAATGTAGATATAGGACTACCAGAAGCAAGTGCTAAATTTTTAGTGGATGTCTATAAAATGATAGACCTAGAAAACCTTCCTGAAAAAATTAAAAGTAATAGAAAATACTATAATTTATTTAAGTCAGGCTCAGCTTCAGGATTCTTTGCAAACAACCCTAGAATATTTGTAGAGTTTATTAATCATGTTATATTAACAGATGAGTTATATGATAAGTATGATATTGATTTTAATACATTAAACGGTAGTTCAAAACTTATTAGTAAAGACGCTCCAGAAGAAGAGATGGAACAAGTAATATCTCAAGAGATTAGTAGTTTAGAATCTCCTTTTGATACCCCTTTTGCAGAAGATGGTAATTATGTTACTTATACATCACAAGGAAAAGGAACAGTTTATAACTTACGAAATTTCTACCAAGTTTATTATGCTAATGACCCTGTATATGAAAAACTTAGTGAAAGGGCTAAAGATGAACTTACAAAAATTGGTAGTGGTTCTTTAGTACCTTCGTGGTGTACTTTCTCTAATAGAGACTTTGCATATTCACAAACACACCTAAATTCAGATACTTGGTTTGTAACATTCTCAAAAAAACCTTTATTAGAAATGATTCACTTAATCTATCCTTCAGTCAACAGAAGGTATTCATTAAACGATTTTAAGGAATATGTTGCTACAGATGAAGGTTTTGATTGGTTAGACAGCTTTTTAAAGCACGGTCCTACAAGAGATTATGACACAATATATAAAACAGTCGCTGAAAACTACTTATTAGATACTACAGGAAATAGTCCAGAAGGTGCCCGTAATTATGGATATCATAGCTTTAAAAATAGTCCAGGGAGTGGTTCAACTTTTAATGAAATATCAGGTATATTACTATCCCCAAGACCTACTTACTCTTACACAGGAGAAATTCTTAAATCTGTTGAAATCATTAAGGGTAAATTAGTTAAGTGGTCAGAGAATGTAGAAACTGTTAGAGTCCCTGAAGGAGTAATATCTATTGAACCTGGAGCATTTAACTCATTATCAAGAGTATCTACTGTTTACTTACCTTCAACAACAACTATGATTAAAGAAGGTGCCTTTAGGAATGTAAGAAACTTAAGGACAGTAGTTGTCACTAATGCCTTAGAAGTAGTTGCACTTAGAGCATTTGATAATATAGCATCACTTACACTAGGTGTCCCAGTTTATGATGGGCAAGGAACACCTAGAAAATTTGTAGCACCTAAACGCTTAAGATACTTCCCAGAAGTATATACAAGACTAACTAATTTTAGAGATGATAGCTTTAAGTTTAGAAATGATTTATCTAAGAGTGACCTTAATGATAACTCATATGCAATCAGTAGGCCTTTATATTCTCAAGACTCTGGTTATAACATAGAAGATTCAATTCTTACAAACGTTACCTTAGGAGCAATGAGTGAGGAACGCAGAGAAGTGTTTAATATTCCTTTCGGAGTTACTACTATTCTTCCAGAAGTAGCTAGTAGACGCTTACCTAAAAAACTTGTCTTCCCAGAATCTTTTGTAGCAATTCCAGAATATGGGTTTAGAGGGTCAAATGTTCAAGAAGTAGACTTTAAAGCATGTAAGAACCTAACAGTAATCCCTAAAGGAGCTTTTGAAAATAGTGCTCTTGAAAAAATAGAATTACCAAGAAATGGTGCAGTACATACTATTGGCGAGGATGCTTTTAAACAAACTAGAGAACTAAAACAAATCTTTTTAGGTATGGGTATTAGAACAATAGAGGACAATGCCTTTAGAGGTATTATTGGATTAAATAGAGTTATCTTACCAGTAGGTAGAATAATTAGAGAAAGTGGAACAATAGGAAATAGAATCTTTGATGATTCATTAGCTAATCTTGAAATAGTAACAGACAACGCTGAGTGGTTAAAGAGTGCCATTGAAGTAGGAACTCACCAATGGAAAGAAAACCTTAAAAATAGAATAGTTCAGTCTGGAGAAGTAGTAGAGCCCAATGCTCCACTATTAAGTAATGTTAGTGAAGAGCCTGTAGTTGCTCAACCAACACCACAACCAGAAGAACAAGTAGAAGAGCCTGTTGTAGCCCAAGAGCCACAACCAGAAGAATTGGCAGAAGGAGGCAACTAATGGAACAATTAAGAATAGATTCAGTAGCACAACTAATTAAAATCCTTTCTGATATTGATTTAGTAAACACCAAACAATTTTATAACATAGTTGAAGCCATTGGTTTTGAAGAAGATTATGAATCTACTTATAATAATTTAGGGGTAGAAGTATCTTACAAACTAATGCCAGTAGCTATTGGTGCAGAAGTAAATGTAAAAGTAGTTCTATTAAGACAAGCAGATAAAATAGTCTTAACTATGCCTCAAGATATTGTAGAAGCCTATAAAGAGATTTTAGATAACTTAGAAAACTTAGACACAATAAATAGAAACTTCTCACTTTATTCAGAGATTTATGGTTTTGATAGTAAAGATTTAGAACTACAAAAACTAATTAAAAGAACATATTTATATGCAGGTAATAGTCAATCTGCTTTTGAAGTAAGTGGAGAACTTGCGAAAGAAAAAACTGAACAAGGTAAACCTGAAGCAAAAGATTCAGAACTTGATGACTTAGACTTTCCAGAAATAGAAGACACTTCAGGCTTAGACTTAGGTGTAGATGATATTGCAGATATTCCAGAACTTGGAGTAAATAAAGAAGCTTTCAAAAAGTTTAAGAAACAAACAAAATACTTAGAGAAGTTTATTCGTGATACAATTACTAAAAAGCCAACTATCATTAGAGACAATGTTAAGTTTAAATTTATTAGTAATGTCTTACTAGTAGAAGTAAACAACAAAAACATTTATGAAACCTTAGACTATAATCCTAAAATACCTAAGTTTATTATTTCAAACTTCGGAGAATCAGTTAAAGATTTTCACGGTATTCAATTAATAGATAGTTTTAGTAAACAAGGCAGAAGATACTTTGTCTTAGCTGAAGATGCTGGTAATAACTATTGGAATGTAATTAATGAAGCTTATAAATTACTTCCAAGTAATAACAAGCGAAAAGTAATCGTACCCTTAGAAGAAGATATTATCACTTTAAATAGAAGCTCAATTAGAGAAAACTCTAGAAAGAATGTCTGCTTCTTAAAAGAAAACAAATTAGTATATATTAAAAAATAATTCAGGGTGTTGACATCTTTAAAATAGTGTGTTATAATTGAGTAAAATCAAATATAGGAGGCAGTTATTTTGGAAATTAGTTATGAACACAGTTTAGAAGAGTTAGTTGAGTTTGCGTATAAGATAGCAGGAAACTTTTATTATGACAGAACTTGGTTCAGGCGTGTAATAGATAAAGGAGACTTCGTTCAAGAAGCAGCGATGTTTGTAGTCAAGAAGTTTAATGAAGGTACTTTTAATACTATGCCAACAAATAAAGTTAAAGGTTATATCTATATGAGTATTAAAAATTGGTTCTCTAAGAACTTACAAGAAGTAAATAATAAGTATGCTATAACAGAAGTGCCTATGAACTATTTATTTAACCAACCTTATAATGAAGACTATGATGGGTTTGAAGATGATAAATCTACATTATTAGCTGATGAAACACCACACGCAGACAATCTCTTTAATTTAAACACTGACTGGGATGAAGGAAAGAATATCTTTAACAAACTAATCTCACAATTAGATGATACACCTTATCATACGATTAAAGATTACTCTACATATATTCCAGAGTTCAAAGCAGTAAAGAAACCTAGTGATAGATTATTAGGCACACTACTACTCTTTAAAGACAATCGCAAAGAAATATCAATGATGTTTGCTGAAGATAAAGATGTTAAGTATTATGGTTGGGATTCTAAAGCTCAATACATAGCTACTAAACTTACAAAAGTAGTAGAAAAACTAAAAGAAAAAACAATGCAGTTAAATCAACACGAGTTAATCAGTTTAAGAACGTATATAAGTAATCTAGAAGGACTCGTGTAGTCCTTCTTTTTTCTTTATATAATTATGGACTTTTAACACTATAGTATATAGGAGGTTTTTACTATGTTAGATAAATTACAAAAAATAGATGAAGATACTTTAGAGTTAATTAAGAGAGCTAATCAACTCTTTTTTAGAGTAGGTATTAGAACAGATGAAGAACGCACTTGGGAAATTATTAAGGAGTTATTTAAACTACCTTTTAAAATGATTATAGAAAAGAATCCTGAAATAGAATATCAAGGTAAAGGAGTTCATTTAACTAATAAGCAACACCCTACACAAGTAATGACAATTAGAGAGTTAGGTAGGTTTGAACTCAAAGCAGTATCAACTAGACAAAACAATATTAAAAGACCTGCGATTAGATTTAAACCAACTAAAGAAATCCAACTATTAGCAGAACAAAAAGTTAAGGTGATAGACAGTGAGTAGATACCATAGACATTGGGTACCAGCTCATCCTAAAAGAGAATACTTCCCTTTTACTTATGTTATGAGAGTAATAGAAGAACATGAGCTAAAAGAAGTCCCTGATATAGACTTAGAATATTTAACTAAAGGAACTACTTTAGAAACAATCCGTAAAGATATTACTAAAGAAGTACTTAGAGCCTTTGATTATTATAAATACTTAAATAAGTTTAGCCCACTTAAAGGCGATTTAAAGAATTATTACTTCCACGTTAGAGTAAAGTTATATGAAGAGGTTGGAGAAGGTCGTAAAAAGGAAAAGAATTATGTTAGCGTTAAAGATTATCATATAGGAGATTTTAAATCTGATTATAGTTTTAATTTAGTAGAAAATTTAGACCAATTAAAGACAATCTTAAAAGATAAAACTAAGATAGCTTTTGATACAGAAACTACAGGACTTAATCCAGAAACTGACTATATCGTAGGAGTGTCTATTTCTACTAAAGATAAAGAAGGATATTATATTCCTATTAGACACTCAGAAGAGTTTTCAGAATATAATTTAGGATATCCAGCACTAAGGATTATATATGAAGCTTTAATGAAAGCAGAGATAGTTTATATGTTCAATGCTCGTTTTGATATGAGAATGTTAGAGTATAGTAAAGATACTGAATTTGATTACAACTTAGAAGGTATTAAAGTTATTGATACACAACTTACTGCATACTTTGCTGACCCAGAGTATAGGAGACATGATTTAAAGTCTTTAGAGAAACATTTCTTAGGTTACTTTAGAGATGACTTAAAAGATGTTCTTAAAGGTTCAGGTATCAATACTTTTGACTTCTCACTAATCAACCCAAAGTTGGGTTTGTTTTATGCTTCCCAAGATGCTATATCAACCTTTGAGTTAGGTGAAGCAACGTATAAATATTACAAAGAATTTGGTATTGCTGGACAAATCGATGTTCAACTAATGTTTATCTTAATGAGATTAGAAAACCATTCTATGAAGATTGATAAAGACTTCTTAGAAGCTGAATATAAAAAGATTGTAGGTAGGTTAGAGTATCTTAATACCTCAATCTATGAACAAATAGGTGAAGTTAATTTAAACTCGTCTGCACAACGTGAACAATTATTTAGAAGTTTTAACCTCGACACTGGAAAGCGAACAGATAAAGGTGCTATGAAAACTGGAGTTCAAGATATCTTAGATATGATAGATAGACTTAAAGCTGAAGGAAAAGAATACCCTAAATGGTTAGAATTATTTGATGAGCGTTCTAAGTTAGAGAAACTAAGTAATACATTCTTTGGTAGACTTTTAGAACAAGTAGATGATGAGAATGATAGAATTAGAATTAACTATAGATTAGGAATAACTTCTACAGGTAGATTATCAAGTGGAAAGGAGTTAGAATATTAATGAAATTACTCTTTGTTGGAGACCCACACTTAGATACAATGACTCCACTTTCTAGAATAGATAATTATAGAGAGTTGACAATTCAAAAATTAAATAGTATACTTAGAGTAGCTTTAGAAAAAGAAGTAAGTGATGTTATTATGTTAGGTGATATGTTTGATAAGTTAGACCAATCATTAATCTATATGCACGAAGTAATCAATACCTTTACTAAATATAAAGAAGCAAACATTACAGTGTGGTCTTTAATCGGTAACCATGACTTAAAACATAACAACATTGAACTTTCTCAAAACACACCACTAAGTTTACTATTCAAATCAGGTTTAGTTAAACACTTAGTAGAAGAACATTTTGAAGGAACTTCTTTATACGGAATAGATTTTACTAAGGCAGACTTAGTAGATAAGATTAAAGTAAAGTCTGAAAATTACTCAATTATAAGTCTGCACTATGCAACTGATAATACTATTCCAAATGAATCAATTCCTTTAACTAAATTAGAACAATTTGATATGGCAGTCTTTGGACACGACCATAATTATTATAAGCCTAAAGCACATAATAAAAAGACAATAGTTTTAAGGCCAGGAAGCTTAACGAGAAGAACTAAAGATAATTATAACTTAAATAGGGATATCATAGTTTATTTAGTAGATACTGTAGAAAGAACATTAGCAGAAATAAAACTTCCTAATGTCTTACCAGCAGAAGAAGTATTTAGACACGAGTCCTTCTTAGAAACTACAACCAATCTCTATAAGTTAGGTTATGATAATATCTTTACTGAAGACTTCTATAAAACTAAAGCGACAGACTTAATTACTTTAATTGAAAGTCTACCTTCAACAGTAACTAAAGAAAGTCTTAAACTTATTAAAGACTACTTCAAAAAAGAAGGATTGATAACTAATGAATGAATTAGAAAAACTTTATTCAAAGGCTAAAGAAATTCCGAGTACTTTAGAATTAACTAACAAGTACTCTTTTTTAGCATTTAATAAAATAGTAGAAGCTAAGTATTTAGATGTTAATGATATCTTGTCTGGCACAGACACTAGACTAAATAGTTATGTAGGTAGATTTAAGCGTGTCTTACTCTTTCCTAATAGAGTAGGTGATACTATTACCGATATCTTTGTAAGACCTTTAGTAGAGAAAGAAACACCTTTAAAGTTAGGTCTGAGAGATATGCCCTTCAATTTTGGCAATCTTCAAAATATGCAGTATGGGAAGCCTTTAATACTTGTTGAAGGTATTGCTGATATGGGAGCACTAAAACTCCTTAAAAGCGATTTAAACATTATTGTGATGAATTCCACAGGTTTGCCTAAGTACTTATATGAATTAGTATCAGCAATTACTAATAATATTTACTTGTTAGCTGATAATGATACTGCTGGTCAAGAATCAATTAAACATATTGCTAAACACTTCAAAGCTCATGGAGTTACAATTAAGACTTTAGAACAGTATCCTTCAATTAAAGATACAGGAGATATTTTAGATAAACTGATTGAGTATAAAAAGAATAAGAACTCCTTATTAAAAGATGAAATTGAAATCTTAAAATTATATTATTTGACACAATTAAAAAACATTTAACAAAAAGTGTTGACATTAGTTTTCTTTGATGATATACTATGTACAGAAGTAGCAGAGGAGGCAACTTATGAAACACAGAATTTGGAACTATAATAACCCCCACCCTAAAGGATTGGCTACAGGAGACTGTGTTGTAAGAGCTATAACAATAGCAAGAGATACAGACTACTTAGAGCAAAGGTTGGAACTACAAAGGTTCAATAGAAAAATTAAAGGTAAAGGCTATAAGTACACAGAAGTATTAAAAAAATACTTTAAAGAATTAGGTTATGAATGGACACCTTTTCAATCAGTAGCAGGACAACCAAGAATGCGTGGAACAGACTTTGTAAAGTTATATCCAGAAGGAACTTATATATTGAAAGTAGCAAGGCATATAGTTACAGTAGTAGATGGTGTGTACCAAGATATCTGGGATAGCACAGACAGAGTAGTCTATGGAATGTGGGAGGTAGTATAACATGGAAGATAAAATTAAAAAGTATGAACTAGACAAAGTTCAAAAAGAACTAACAACGAGTGCTAATCTTTCTTGGGAAGATTGCTTAATTCAAATAAATAGATTAGTTGAGCCTACTGTGGAAGATTTGAAAGAACTTAGAAATAACTTAGTTAAAGGTTATGATTTACTTAGAGATGAGAAAGTTGACAGTGGTAGACTAACAACAACTCAAATGAATAACTTGATGTTAGTAACTACAGTTATTGATTACATTACACTTCAACTTGGAGGAGAAGTTTAAGATGGGAAAACTTAGTATAAATTATATTGAAACAACCTTAAATGGTCATATCATCAAAAGGGTTAAGATAGCAGATTTTATTAAAGGTAAAGATTATCTTTGTGAATTGAAATTTAATCTTGATGGGAAAGACTTAGAGTATTATGACGATATTGCTGGTGACTGGGAAGACCTAGAATTGTTCTTATACAGGGGGAATCATTCAGATTGTATTTCTTACTCTTATGAGAACCACCTTAACACAAAAGAAAATGTTTATTTAGAGTATTATATAACTGATAGTTTAGGTTATTATGAAGATAGATACATTGGAATAGAAGTTAGCAACCAAGAAGAAACTAATTAAAAGAAACAGTCCCACAAGAAATGTTAAGTGGAGAATACACAAATCTCGGTGAAACTAAAGTTAGTAGTGGTAAAACATTTGCAATTATGTCCCTAATAGTATATAATAATAGCGACAAAAGGGTAACAATATGAATAATGACAAATCATTTGCTGAAAGAATAAAGAAAGAGAAGAGGATAAATACAGATGAAACTTAAAGATTGGCCAAACAAACCTATGACAGTAAATCAACTATACGCAGCAGTCTCAGAACAACTTCGTAAAGGTAATGGAGATAAACACATCTTCATAGGAGATGATGATGAAGGTAACGGATTTCACGCACTGTTTTGGGGATTTCTCCCAGACGAAGATATTCCAGACTATGCTGATGTTATCTATCAGATAGATGATAAAAAAGACTTAAAGAAAATAGTCGTGTTAGGTTAAAAGATAATTATGGTTTACAACCTATTCAAGATAATGTTATTGACTTACTTAGGACTTAACTTATTAGCTAACTCCTTAAATTTAATAATGTCAAACAGAAAATACAAATATGTAAAAAATGAAGAAGCTAAATTCCACATAGCAGATATGATAATAGACACTTTCTTTATATTAGGTGTTGGCTTCTTATTGTAGAAGATAGTAAGATAGGAGGATTACTAAAAATGAAGAATATGAACGTTACTAAGTTGTTAACAACTAAAAACCTTACAGACAAAAGATTACACTTGTTTAAAGAAAAGATAAACAATTATACTAATCTCTTAAATTTACCTGAAACATTAAAAGAGTCTACCTTAGTGGCAGACTACTTAAATGCTCAATCAAGAAGGAGAGCTCAAACAGTTGGCTCAGCTTTTGATATTGCCTTTAAGTTATTTCTTGCTTTGAAACACCCTAAAGCAAGTATCAAGCAATATCTAAAACATTCAGTCTTTACTAAAGAGCCAGAAGTAATGAAGGAAGCCTCAACTAAACTAGCAGAGTACGATATAACTCTTGAACAACTATTCTATAATACTTTAGAAAGAGTGGAAGAACTTAAAGTAAATAAAGAAGGACACATACCTTTCAACAGTATTGTAAATTACGCTGTAACACTAGCTTGGTTTGAAGCTTATGAAAAGAGTGGTGGCTACTTCCCCAAAGATTTGGAAGTAGTAAATCCACAGTCATTTGAACACGCTACCTTAGTAGCAGAAGTAACACAACTACTTGAAGTTGCTAAAAACGACTTCACAGACTTCCTTTTAACGAAGGATAAAATAATCTTTAATCCAAGGTTTGATATTGGTAATAAAGACTTAGTTTTAGAAGGTACAGGAGACCTAATTGCTGGTGATACTTTAATTGATATCAAGACTACAGGAAATATAAAAACAAATCATTCTAACTATATGAAACAGGTGCTTAGTTATTTTGAACTAAACAAAATGTTAAATAAGTATGATATTAAAAACATTGGTCTATACTATGTTAGATTTAATCAAATCCATGAGATAGTTGGCGTAGAAATACCTGAGCAAAAGTTTGAAGTAGTAGAAGTAAAGAAAAACGAAACCATTGAAGTTGACTTAAAAGATATAGACAACTTATTAGATTTATTAGGAGGAGAAGAAGATGATAAATAGTACTTGCCCTTATTGTAAATCACCAAACCAAAGTGATATAACAATAACTAAAAACTTCACAAGTAATGTAGAAGTAACTTGTAGTAATTGTGAACACAAATACAACATTGATGTGTCGCTTAATGTAATCCCTTTCTGTCTAGTAGAAGAACTTGAAAATATAATTCCTAAGGACACCATTAAAGAAGTAATTGAAGCAATTAAAAAATACTTAGGTGGTATTAGTCATGGTGGATATTATAAAAATATAAATGTAACTATAGATAAAAAGATTGATGAAAGCTTTAATGTTTACGATGGTCAGTATGATATAACTATCTATGCTAAAGGTGCTAGTTATATAGATGACTACAGAAGAATTACATTTAGTGTTTTACCTTCAGGAGAAGTAAAATATGATGTTAACAACTATACTCAAAAGTTTTGGTTCATAGGAGAAACTTTAGAAGAGAGAATAAGCAACTACATTAAAAAAGCCTTCGTTGAGTGGGAACTAATTTAAGGAGTAGATAGTTTGGACAAAGCATTTTTCGCAGAAATAAATATACAACAAGTGCCTAAACCACACCCTAAAAATTACTATGTAAGATTAGCTGATGAAACATCAGACCCAATCTACACAGTCTTAGGTTATGAATTTACTACTGACTTAAGAGAAGACAGTATAGGACAAATAGAAGGTAACGATGCTGACCTAAACTTTAGGAGAGCTTTTTTGCCTGAGAAGGGACACTATTGGGTATCAAGAGACTTCTCTGGTCAAGAGCTTAGAATCTTAGCTAACTTATCATTAGAACAAGCTTGGGTTGATGCCTTCTTAAATGGTGAAGATATTCACAGAGCCACAGCAGAAACAATCTGGGGTAAAGAGAATTACGACAGTGATAAGCGTAGAGCAGCTAAGACCTTAAACTTTGGTTTAGTTTATGGTGTTACAGCAGTTAACTTAGCAGAACAATTAAAAGTATCTCAAGAAGAAGCTCAGAGTTATATTGATAAGTTCTTTGAAGGATTACCTAACATTAAAATGACTTTAGATAAGTTTGCCCTCTATGCTCAAGAACACCAAGAGATAGTTAACTTTTATGGTAGAAAGCGTAGAATGTCTAACTATATTACTCAGTATGGTTATATTACTAATGCAGGTAAAAGAAGAAGTTATAACTTTCCAGTTCAATCTGCAGGAGCAGAGATGACTAAGTTAGCTTTAATTAAACTCTATCATAAAGTATTTAACAACCCAGAGTATAAAGATAAAGCTATCTTTCTAAATACAATCCATGATGAGATTAATGTTAGTGTATCTAAAGAACACACAGAAGAGATAGTTAAAATAATAGGAGACTTAATGTATCACGAAATGCCAGGAAAACCTGTTCCAATTATCTCAGGATTAGAAATAGGTAATTCTATGGGATTAGCTTGGGCTTTCAAACAAGACCCTGAAACATTAAAATTAACTCCTGATATGGAGCCTATATAAAAAGAGTTAAAATTCACTATAGTATGTGGAGGAGTTTATGGGAGTAAAAGAAACAGTCCAAGTAGTTGAGGACTTTAAAAATGAAGTTAGAGCTTGGTTAAAAGAAAACAATCTAACTACACTACCAGACTATGTAAAATTAAATGATAAGGTTGTCTTAGGAACGCACTATAGAAACGACCAAGTATACTACGAAAAGTTGAGTGATTATAAATCAACTTGTTTTGCTTTAATTGCCTATTTTAATGGCACCAAAGTTAAAGCTGTTTCTAGAGAAGATATACGCTTAGTAGATTCTACTGTAGACAACTTAAACACTTTGGCTAAAGAAATAGATAGTAAGATTGAAGCAGGTCGTAAAAGATTAGACTTTTACAAAACTGTAGTATACATGATTGGTAATGTTATTTATGGAGTGAACTAATTGAGAGATTATACATTAAAGACTAAGACAAATAAAATCCTAACGAAAGACCAAAACGAGATAGTTGAAAAACTACTTGAAAATGATTTCTTTTTCAACTGTGCTCAAACAGGTTTTGGTAAAACATATTCTACACTAACTGCTGCTATCCATAAGATACTTGAAAGAAAAGAAGATGATATTCACTTTGCTTTACTACTTCCTGGAAGTGCAGTTAAAGCTTTCACAGATACGTTTAAGAAAGACTTTGGAATAGCTTATAATATCTTTACTGCTACCAAAACTCAAACACAACCTAATGCTAGATTTCATATCTTTAATTACTCTACTGTAGGTAAAGACTTTACTAGAGAAGGGCTTAAAAATAATTACTATTTTCAAACCTTAAAGAAGTTGAAATTAAAACATAAAAACCTTTGGTTGATTGCAGATGAAGCACACGCACTACAAAATGAAAATACTATTCAATATCAAATGGTTTATCATATGCGTCCTTGGTTTATTGGAATGTGGTTCTTAACTGCTACACCTATTCTAAATGACTTAGATGGCTTCTTTAGAATGGTAACCTTAATCCAGCCAAACTTCTCTCATGGAAACATACACGCTTTTAGAAACAAGTATATGATAAGTGAGAAAGATTATATTTGGGTAACTAAAGGTGGTAGTCGTAAAAAGATAACAACGAGTAGAGTAGTAGGTTATCAAAATTTAGATATCCTTCAACAAAGATTTTCAGAGATTAGTATTATTAAATCTAAACACTATGATGTTGAGTATATCTTTAGGTCAGCTTTACTAACTCCTGCTAACCTAGCTTTTTATAAAAGAGCAGCAGAAGGAATCTTTAGTGGAACAAGATTAAAGTCTGGTAAGTTAAGAAAGAAACAAAACCATAACGCTGCCAGATTACATGATTTACAGAGAGTTGTTTCTAACTCTCACCCTCAGTTTGAAGTCCTAACTGATAAAAGACAACTCACAGAAAAAGAGCTTTTACTAATAAGCACTGTGAAAGAAGTGTTTGATAAAAATGAAGCAACTTTAATTTACTTTTCATACATAGAAACATTAGAAAGAGTTAAATATATTCTAAATGTATTGAAAGATAAATTAGGTATTAAAGCTATCTTTGAAATCTCAGGAAGTGTTTCAACAGAAGTTAGAAAGAAAGTTGAGAAAGCAATTACTCCTAAGAGTGTTGTGTTAATCACTTCTGCTGGAACCGAATCTGTAAATCTACAGAAAGCAAATAACTTAATATTCTATGAAATACCTTTTGCTTTAAGGCAATTTATTCAGGCGTGTGGCAGAATTACTCGTATGGATTCACTTTATGATAAATTCTATGTATATACTTTAGAGGCAGAAGGCACTATAGATACATATAAGAAGAATAGAATAGTAGCCAACTCTGTGCCAATCAAAAACATTGTTGGTGGAAGTAATCTATTACCTACTGAGTTATTACCAGTAAGTTTAGAAGATATTGAGCTTATGAAAGATGAATTACTTTGGATGAAAACATAGGGGTGGTTTATAATTATAAAAGCCAATATGAAAAAGAAGAATCAGACCAAAGACGTAGAAGAGAGTGGGCTATTAGGGAAAGCGAACGCCTTAGAGCAAGAAAAGGAAAGTAGGTATAGAACATGCAATACAGCGATATTACTAAATACATGACACAGGAAGAACTAAAAGAACAACTTCTCTTTTTATGTGGTGCTCTAATAAAGAACATTAACTATCATGAGTTTAACGCTATGTTTAATGCTTGGGAGAAGCCAGTAAATAAGTACGGTATTAGAGAGTTTGAAGATGAAGATTATAAAAAGATTATCACCAAGTGGGAAGAGTTGAGGTTTTACTATGACTGATTTAAAAGATACAGGTCAGAGAACAGTATTTGATACAGGTTCATCTAAAGAAATTGTAGAAGGTCGTGGCAAGTATAACTTACTACCACACCGAGCTTTATCAGATGTTTTAGAAATTGGTATAAGACAAATCTATATAGAAGATAGACCTAACCTATTCTCATATATAATGGGTGAGATTAGTTCTGTATATAGACACGATGTTGTAGATTTAAAAATACAATCCTTAGCTAAGATTGCTAAATTCTTTATTCTTGAAAAGTATGAAACAGAGTTTGAAGCAATTAAAGCTTTAGCAATCCTTTATGAAAAAGGTGCTTCTAAATATGAAGCAAGGGATTGGGAAAAAGGTAGACCTATGGAAGTCTTTATTGATTCTGCATTAAGACACTTAACTCAACACCTTAATGGTGAAAATGATGAAGACCATAAAACAGCTTTCCTTTGGAACATAGTCAGTTGTATAGAAACACTCTACAGATTTCCTGAATTAGCAGTAACTATTCCTTAAATATAAACTTGAAGAAAACACACTATAGTATAGAGTAAGGGGTTAGTTGATGAAAGTAAAAATTAAAAATTACCAAGCAATTAAAGAAGCAGAGCTAAACTTCACCAAAGGTGTCAACGCTATCATAGGTGGTACCAACAATGGTAAGTCTTCCATAATTAGAGCAATTAGAGGAGCAGTTAATAATCAAGGTGGAGATAGTTTTATTAACTATGATTCAGATAACGCTGAAGTCTCTCTGTCTGTTGGAGCCAATACTTTACTTTGGAACAAGTCTAAAAAGCAGGGTAAGTCTTTCTATCAAGTTAATGGAACAACTTATAATAAGATAGGTCAAAAGCAATTACCAGAAGTAGCAGAGCTAATGAATATGCCAGAAGTAGAAGTTAACAATGATAGATTTCAAATTAACTTCTGGAAGCAAATGGATAAACCTTTCTTAGTAGATAGGACAGCTTATCAGTTGTTTGACTTCATTTCTAAATCTAAAGAGCAAGAAGTAGTAACAACATTAAAAGACCTTCAAGAAGCAGAGTATAAAGATAACACTAAACAACTTGATATTATCAATGCTCAAATCAACTCTAAGACAAATGAAATCAGAGATAATGATATCTTAATTAAGAAGTTAGCACCAATAGAAGATATTAACTTAAATGAGTTAAAAGCACTTTATAACTTAATCATTAAACACAACACGATTAAGAATGACTTACTATCAATAGATAAACAAATTGATGAAGCCAAATATAAAGTAGACCAAAACAACACTATAATATCTGATGTAGAATCTAAAATAAAAGGATTAGATAAATCAATAAAGCTAATTGAGAGTATCGGCTCTGAGTTAGAACATATTAATATACAACACAACACCCTATTAAGAGAGAGTGATAAACTACTACTTATCAATAATAAGATATCTGGAATAGAACATTACTTACATGGCTTAGAAGATAAGATAGATAGTTTTGAAAAAACAAATGAAGCATTTTTAGAAATCAATAAGTTAAACTCAAGGATAAGTATTACTGAAAATAAACTCACAGAGTATGATAAAGCAATCTCTGAGATAGAAAAAGAATTGTCTGAATTTAAAGTATGTCCTTTATGTGGCAACACTTTAGATGAATGTAAGGAGGCTTAAAGATGTCAACAGCAAATAAAGATTTAATACAACGCTACGAAAGACTTAAGAACACTTTAGATATGTTAAGAATAGAAAGGGCTAAAGCAGAAGCCACAGTTAACACCTTAACTAATCAAAGAGTTGTTTTAGAGCAACAAGTTTTAGAATTAACTAAAACTACTTCTCTAGAAGAAGCAGAAGCAAAGGTTGCTAAAGCGATAGAAGTTGTTAATAAAAAACTAACTGAAGCTGAGGTATACTTAAATGAAACTGATGAGTAGTTTAGAGATAGAAAGTAAACTAAACAAGTTAGATAAAATTCAATCAAAACTAAACCACTTAAAAGAACATAAAAAGTCCTTACAAAAAACCAAAGATAACTTAGAAGTAGAACTAACTTCACTAACTAATAAGCAAGAGTTAAACTCTAATGTAGTTTATGCTTGTAAGTTATTATTAGAGAAGCTCGTAGAAGTATCTAAGGAGAGCTTAGAGCAGTTTTTAACCTTTGCCTTACAAAGAATATTCACTGACAAAAACTATGCGATTAAACTACTGTTAAAAGAAGAGAGTAAAAGACCTGGATTAGAATTAGTTTTAGTTGAAGATGGTGTTGAACAACCTATCTTAGATGCAGTAGGTGGAGGTATCCTAGCTACATTAGGATTACTTCTCCAAATCTATTATGTAGAAGCCTATGGACTAAGTAAATATATGTTTATTGATGAAGGCTTAAAAGAAATATCTAAGATAGACCCTGAAGATGAAAATTCAAAAGACTATCTTAATAATGTTTTAGAGTTTTTAAAGTGGTTGTCTGAAGAACGAGATTACACTTTTGTAATAGTTACTCATGACAGAGATGTTATTGAGAAAGCAGACAAAGTTTATAAAGTTAAAAACGGTGAAGTTTATGAGGTGTAGGAGGAAATAAAATGATATATCAAAAATTAGAAGATAAAATAAAGTGGATAGAAGAAAACGAACTTGATGTAAGAAACAGATATTTAGAGCTCTTACATTTAGAAACAGTTTTCCCTGAAGATGATGTTGAAGTATTTAAACTTATCGCAAAAGCTAAAAGTAAACTACTTAGAGATGTTTTAGAAAACAAAGTCTTAGTAGACAGAGAAAGTATCTATAACCACACAGAGTGGTTAGATAAAAGAAATACAGGACTTGATATTTTAGACAGTATTGAATCAGCACATTTCTCAATAGTTGTGTCTATGAAGAGAGCACCACAAATTGATGATGAAGCCTTCAAAGAAATTATCTTTAGTAAATTAGTAGAAAGTATAGAAGAGCTTAAATGACAAATATAACTAACAACGAAAAATTAGCAGACTTATTGGAAGACCTAATTAGTGCTCTTCCTAAAAAAGAAAGTATTTTAGAAACAAAGAACTTAATTAAAGAACTTAGGTCAAGTAAGCCTGAAGTAAATATCACCACAGTATACAACTGTGAATCATTAAAAGAATTACAAGACCTAATCAACAGCTTAGAAGAAGAATTAGATTGTGCATTTGAAGATGTTGAAGATGATGTTAAGTATAAAGTATTAAAAATAAAGGAGAAAGATTATGAGTAATACAAAAAGAATTATTAAAAACGGAGTGTATAGTTTAAAGCATGACGACTTCACAGAATACTACTGTGTCAAAAACAAAGGAATTATCTTAGTAGTAGTTGAGCCAAAAGAAGGAAATGCTTATATATCTTTCAGTAAAGATGTTGAAACAAGTTTAAGAGCTTTAATTCCTTTCGTTAAAGAGTTAAAACCAATCTCAAACAATGTATTCATGGAAGAGTATAGGAAAGCCTTAGGAATAACCGATGAGTTCTTAGGTGTAAGAGGAGTTCTCATTAAGCCTGAGAAAATTTATGAAAAACTTTACGCAGAAGATGGTAAAATTTATATTAAGTAATCTTGTTAAAATACAAACATTGTCGTAATAAAAAACTCAGAAAAAAATGAGTTTTTTATTATTTACAAATTTTTAATAAAAAGTGTTGACAACCTTTTTCTTTGATGTTATAATATAGTCAGAATAGATAAGAAGGAGGTACTTATGGGTCCTAAAAGAGTTCATAAAGTATTAAGAAAAGAACCTAAAGAGTTTGGCAATGTACTACTGAACAGTTCTAGAGAAACTGCTCACATGGTAGACAGATATGACAGACTTAAAAAGTGGCGTGAAATCTTAAATGAAGATATCGGAAACGCAGTAGACACATTCTTGGTTGACAAAGAACATTGGAATGGTCCAGAATATCATGTAATTACAGACACAGGTCTAACTATGGTATACAACTCCAGAACACTAAAACTAATTAGTATCTTAATTAGTAGACCACAACAGTTAAAAAGAAACTATGAAGCACTAGGCTTAAAAATCCCTAGTATAATTCACAAACTTATTAAAAAGTTCATAAGTAGACTTAATCAAGGTTACGACTTAAATAATTGGTAAATAAAAATAAGGAGGATATATCAATGAATTTAAAAGAACAAATTGAAGTAATTTCAACACAAACACAAGTAGTAGTAACAATCGGTGGAAAAGTAGTTGTTAAAGGAACTGCTCTACGCATTTATCAAACAGCTTGGGAGTACCTACTACACGAGATAGTATCAGTTAAAGTTGCTGGGGATAATATCTTAGTAATAGAAGTAGGTGAGTTTAATGGTAGGTTTTAAAAATTCTAAAGATGTAAAAGACATAGTAAAATACTTTATAGATAACCATGGTAAGTTAAGTAGATTTGATTCTCTAACTAATATTTTAAACGAGATTGGTATTAAATATAGTTTACAAATATTAGGTGGTGAAACCAATACCAGAAATGTTATTATTAGGTTTGGTTCTAAGACAAAGAAAGCCTTAGCTTTTGGAGCACATTATGATGTGTGGGGGACTTCTGTAGGTATTAATGATAATACAGTCGCAGTGGCTACTCTAATTAGTTTAGCGTTAGAATTAAAAGATGTTGAAAAGTTTAATCAACCAGTAGAAATAGTTTTCTTTGATAAAGAGGAAACTGGTATGGTAGGAGCTAGTTTATACGCTCAAAGTAATCCTAAAGTAGACTTCGTTTACATTTTAGATATTATCGGTTATGGTAATACTAAATTACTTTGTGGAGTCGATGATAAAGAAACTATCTTACCTCAAATCAGCCCTTTGATTGAGAGAGGTTTTAGATATATGAATACTGACTTACCAAGTGATAACGCAGTCTTAAAGTATAGCTTACCTACTAAGTTGGTAGTAGTAACACCTAAAGTTGATTTAATTGTAGAAGATAATAGAAGTAGAAAAGTTAGATTAAAACCTAACCCAACCTTCTACTCATCATTCCATAACAAAAAGAATGATAACAATATTAAAAAGATTAATTGGAGTATCGCAAGAGAAATAAAAGGAGATATGTTGGAGGTAATAGAAAGGTGGAACAAGTAGTTAAAAAATATGCAATAGCTTATGGCAATAGTAAAGATAAATTAGTAGTCTATAAAGCATACCGTAGTTTAGAAGAATTAGCAAAAGCGTTAATTAAAGATAAAAAGATTAAAAGTATCTCTGCAGAAGGTCATAATAAGTTTTATGTAATCTCTGTAGATGAAGGAGTTAAAGATGGAGAATAGATTATTCAGTAATGAGATTGTGTTTAGAGGACACCCTGATAAGGTTTGTGACCAAATTAGCAATGCAATATTGGATGCTTACTTAAGTAAAGATAAGAACAGTAGAGTAGGTGTTGAAGTAGTTGGTGGTAAAGGTGTTATCTTTATCACAGGAGAAGTTACTTCTAACGCACAAGTTGATATTAACTATATCACCAAAAGAGTATTAGATGATATAGGCTATACTACAGAGTATCAAATTATAGATAACATTGGAAAGCAAAGCTTAGATATTGCTCAAGGAGTAGATACAGGTGGAGCTGGTGACCAAGGAATGATGTTCGGTTATGCGTGTAATGATACACCACAACATTTACCTAAAGCCCAAGTAATCCTTCAAGAGTTTGCAATGTGGTATGACGTAATAAGAAAAACCGTTGCAAATTTCAAACCAGATGGCAAAGCTCAAATCACTGGTAGATATGATTCTGACTTTAACTTAATATCTGTTGAAACATTCTTAGTTAGTTATAACAACGATGAAGAAGATAGAGAAAGAACAGATGAAATCATTACATTAGGTATTACTGGTATTTTAAATAACCACGGACTTAAAGCCAAGAAAATCTTAATCAACCCTACAGGTAAGTTTTTAGTAGGTGGCTTTGAGGGAGACGCTGGACTTACTGGTAGAAAGATTGTAGTAGACGCTTACCAAGGGTTTGCTAATGTAGGTGGTGGTTCTCTTAACGGTAAAGACCCATCAAAAGTAGATTTAAGTGGAGCCTATAAAGCAAGAGAGATAGCAGTTAGATACTTAAAGAGACACGACTTAAAGTGGTGCGAAGTTCAACTATCTTATGCTATCGGTGTAGAACAACCTATGGCAATCTATATCTTTAGTGATAAAGGTTATATAGAGCCTGACAAAGGTTTATATGAAGAATGTAAGCCTAAGAATATTATTAACGACTTAAAGTTATTAGAAGTCAAATATGAAGATAAAGCAAAGTTTGGACACTTTGTAGAGTAGGGAGGAACAACATGAGAAGATATCAGATAACTTATTATACTAATACTTCACCAATAATTTCTTTAGAGTATAAAGCGTTCACTTTCAGACAAGCAAAAAGAAAAGCTTTTAGAAAAGTAAAGTATGTTAATAGCCTACAGTTAGGTACAGTTCAATATATTAGTATAGACTGGAAAGGTTGGGTGCATTATTTTTGAAACAAGAAATAACTTTAATTAATGACAACATGTTTAACGTAGAATTACCTTACGCTAAACTAATTTTAACAGATGTGCCTTATGGTGAAGTTAGCAGAGAATCACAAGGTCTTAGAGTATTAGATAAAAGTCATGCAGATGATATCACATTTGAACTCCAAGACTTCTTAAACGCAATCTATAACAAAGCTGACACCTTTGTTATCTTTTGTGGTAATGAACAATACTCAGAGATTTACGCTTACTTCGCTCAGAAGCAAAAAGAAGGTAAAGGAACAGTTAGACAACTGATTTGGGCTAAGTCTAATCCAAGTCCTATGAACGCACAGTATATTTTAATGTCAAGCACAGAGAACGCTGTCTGGTTTAAAAAGCGTGGCACTGGTAAGTTAAATGTCCCTATGTCTAAAAACTATATCATAGCACCGACTGGAAGTAGTAAGTATCACCCAACTGAAAAGAACCATAAACTATTAGCTGAGATTATTGAGACTAATACAGTAGAAGGAGACTTAGTAGTAGACCCTTTATTCGGTAGTGGCTCAACAGGAATAGTTGCTAAGAAGTTAGGTAGAAAGTTCTTTGGAGTAGAATTACAAAAACAATATTATGATATTGCTAAGGAGAGGTTAGAAAGCTTATGAGTAAAACTAAACACCTAATTGATTATATCTATGAAGAGTTTTTATTAACTAACAGAACACTTGCGTGGTTGAGTGACCATGACTTATTAGTTGAAGCATATGATAAATACTTAAAAGAGAAGCAACCTAAAAGATTTGCTACTCATCCGAAAGACATAGTTAAAACTTGTATGGAAGCAATCAGAAGAGAAAGCCTAAAAGACAATCCTAAGTTTGTATTTCATGGGTATATCAAATCAATAGGATTTAGTTCAAAAGAGTATGACCACCCAACATATAAAATTATAAAGCAAAAGAGAGGTAGATAATGAATAAAATAAATATAGTAAGTTTATTTAGTGGAGTAGGTGCTTTTGAAACAGCACTAACAAGATTAGGTATAGAACACAAAATAGAACTTTATTCAGAAATAGATAGATTTGCAAGTAAAGCTTATTCAGTTTTACATAACGTAGATGAAAGCCTTAATATAGGTAGTGTAGAAAATATAGACAAAGTAAATACTTCAGAAGATATAACTTTATTAACTTATGGCTTTCCCTGTCAAGATATATCAGTAGCTGGTTATCAAAGAGGCTTAACAGATGAACAAGGAAACAAAACAAGGTCAGGACTTGTTTGGGATGCTTTAAAAGTAGTAGATAAAGTAAAGCCAAAGATAGCTATAGCAGAGAATGTAAAAGGGCTTGTTGGTAAAAAGTTTGAAGGAGAGTTTAAAGCAATCTTAGATGAGCTAGACTTTATAGGTTATAATAACTACTGGAAGGTTTTAAATGCCAAAGATTATGGAGTAGCACAAAACAGAGAAAGGGTGTTTATAGTGTCAATCAGGAAAGACATTGACACAGGTTTATTTGAGTGGCCAGAACCATTCAAATTAGAAAAAAGAATTAAGGATTACTTAGAGGCAGAAGTAGATGAAAAGTATTACTCAAGTAAACGAATGGTAGAATATCTTACAGGAATTAATCAAAGTGAAGAATCTAAAGCTAAGTATGATAGAGCTAAAAGATTTTCACCACACATAGATGGAAGTAGAGTAGCTTATACCATAACTACGAATACAGGTAACAGACCCACAGATAACTATATATTAGAATCAACTCCTTTAATTATTAAAGATAAAGAAGAGTTTTATAAACAGTTAGAAGAATACGGTTCAATCATAGGAGCTTCTAGGGGAAGAAATTTAGATAACTTAAGTGATAGAACTGAAGGTATTAAATTAACACAAGTGATGGAACCTAACCTTAAAGGAGTATCTAACACACTTACGACAGTGCCTAAAGACAATTATGTTATAGAGAGTAATCAACTAAGGTTAAGGAAGCTAACACCCTTAGAGTGTTGGAGGCTTATGGGATTTGATGATGAAGACCATAACAAAGTAGAACAAGCAGGTATATCTGATTCACAAAGATATAAACAAGCTGGTAATAGTATAGTAGTAGATGTGTTAAAATATCTACTTAAAAACATTTTTGAAAGTCAACATATTATAATAGGAGAACTTGGTGAAAAATTGCTATAAGCATAAAGGAGATGTTAGAAACACTATGAAAAAGTATTATAAACTAATTGTAGATAATCAAGTCATAGACAAAGTTTATTTTGACTACGACAAAGCAACAACAGATTTATTATTTATTAAATCAAGCAACAGTGATATCTTAGAGATATCAATAGGTAGTGAATGTATAGTCATTCAAAGAGTTAGTGGTTTACCAATAACTCCAGAACTGGCTTTAACTTTAGAAAAGATTTTAGGGGATAGATAAAATGGAAACAAGAGAAGAAACAAGATTTATTCAATTACATACAAGAATTAGAATCTTATTACAAAAAGAAAAAGAAAACATAGTCTTACATAATCCTTATAAAGAAGAGATTAATGACATTGTTGAATATGTAGCATTATTTTATGTTCAAGAACTCTACCCATATACAGAGTTACTTATTATGACCGATGAATCAGTAGAGAAAAAGATTGGTTCAGGAGCTAAGTATGTTTGGTATAGAACCACTTATGTAGAAAGCTTTATGGCTAGTTTAATTCTACACGATATCTTAAAACATAATAACAACAACTTAAGGATTAAAACTAAACTTAAAGAGTACTATAAAGAAGCTCTTAAAAGACTTCAAGTATTTGATGTAGATTTAACTAAGATTAACAAAGCTGAGATTGTTAAACTTTCAAATTAAAGGAGAACAAACATGGAAGTAATTAAAAAGACATTATATCCAAAAACAGAAAGAATTAAAGATGAACAAGCAGTAGTTCATATTACTGAAAAGTTAGATGGTTCTAACATCGGCTTTTTCAAATTAAATGATAAACTTATTATTGCACAAAGAAATAACATTTTAGTATGGTCACCAGAAGTAGAACACAAAGATATACTTAAAAACACGGGTTATAAGGGACTAGCTCCATTTTTAGAAGAACACGGCAAAGATTTGTTAGAAAACTTACACGAAGGCTCAGGCTTCTTTGGTGAGTGGATTGGTATGGGTAAAATTAAGTATCAAAATAACTTTCCAAAAAGAGTTTATGTATTTGCTAAAGCTAACATTTATTTAGATGATAGTAATAACTATGCAATTAAAAACTTGTTGTATACACATGAACTATTTAAGTACCCTTTCTCTAACCAAGAAATTCCTGACTACTTAGGTACTGTCCCTACTGTAGCTGTCTTAGATAAAGTTCCTTCAGTAGAAGAACTCAATAATTTATACACAAAGTATATAGGCATAGTAAAGAGAGACGTAGAAGGCTTTGTAATTAACTATAGAAACACAGTATCAAAATATGTAAGACATAAGAATGGTAAACTTACAGAGCATGAGTATTAAAATATAAAAACAACTTTATTACACTATAGTATATGAAAGATAATGCACACTTAATTTTTTAGTGTGTCTTACCTTATTAAAATAACACAAAGGAGATGTGATTATTAAATGTCAAAAAAACAAAGTGCTTTAGATAAGCTAGTAAATAAGTACAGGTTATCTAAACCTGAAGTTCAAGAAGATGGTTCAGTTAGAACACCTCGTTGGGAAACAGGTATTAAAGCTTTAGATGTTCTTACTGAAGGTGGGTTACCAAAATCTAAGATAGTAGCTCTCGGTGGTGAAGAAGGGACTGGTAAAACTACTATGATGCTTCACGCTGGAAAAGATATCATTGAAAGATATGGTAAGAAAGTAATTTACTTAGATATTGAAGGTGGTGTTACTTACGATATGTTACAAAGTATCGGAGTAATAGAACACTTACACACAGAAGAGAATGAAGATGGTTTATTCTATTTATTAGATGTAGAGTCAATCCAAGAAGTAGCTACTATAATTAAAGCAGCTACGAGCGACCTTGATGTTGCCTTGATTGTAATTGACTCTGATTCAAACGTTGTGGATGAGTCTGCAATCGCTGAAGATGATTTAGGTTCTTCTAAAAACCCTGTAGGAGCTTCAGCAAGAATGTGGTCAGTAAACTTCCCTAGAATAAACTCAGTAGTAAAAAGAAGTGAAGCAACACTAGTTGTTATTCACCAAGCAAGAACAGATTTGAGTGGCTTCCATGCAATCGTTAAGCCTACAGGTGGTAGAGCTGCTAAACACGTTGCTACAATAGAAATTTGGCTTATGAGAAGAGATTATGTTGGTGAAGGTGATACACTTACTAAAGATGGTAAGAAAATACCTAAAGCAGAAGCAATCGGTGCTAAAGTCCAAATGACAACTTTAAAGAATAGATTAGGTTTTCCTTTCAGAGCAGTAGATGCTTTTATCTACTTCGGTAAAGGTGTATCTAATAAATGGGCTTACAGAGAATGGTTAGAGAACTTTGAACTCGTTGATGAAACAACTGGTGAAATTAGAACAGTTCTTAAATCAGGAGCATGGCCAAACCTTAAATTACCTAGTGGTGAATATAAAGATAGAGGACAAGCTGGAACTTGGAAGTTAATTGAAGAACATTGGGATGAGATTATTGAATTCGTAGATAACAATGGTGGCTTCTTAACTAGAGCAGACTCTGAGACTGCTTCAATCTTAGGTGAAGATTAAACACAGGTTATAAACTTAAAGTTAATTCAGAAGTGAGTAGTTGAGATACTACCCTCTAACATGGCACGACTGAGAAGTGTTAGAGTAAGTCATCCGTAGATAGACTCGGGAATCATGATATTAAACTATTGAGCACCTGACGGGTTCGTTAAAGGTAGATAACGGATTGCGAGGAGTAAGCCTTGTAGCATAAGTTGATTTCTTAAATATGTCAGTTCGCTAATAGCGTACCAAAAACTAATACCAAACAAAAACAACACAAAGTATTACAAACATTACAGTAGCAGTTATAACTATAACAGATACAATAACAACACAATATAAAACAATAGATACAACCACTATAGATAAATAGTAAGGTAGAATAAAACTATTTGTTATTCTACTTTATTATTTCTCTTTCTCTCTTTTCTTTTTAATAATTATAAAGAGAGTATTATTAATAATATACATTAATATTATAGAGGATAAATAAAGTAGAATAAATAAGGAGAGCAAATGTTAAACAAAGTTATTTTAAAAGATAAGTTTGAAAAGTTAATAGTTGGTTCAACTGAAGTCTTTGCTGGTAAGGTTTCTAAAGTTGAAGAGTTTATTAAGCGTAGTAAACTTTCAGGAAAAGATTCATTATTAATTTATGGCTCTGACTCCAGAAACGCTATTTACTACACTTTAGGAGTTTATTACTCGTTGCGTAATAACAGAGTGTTAGACTATGTCGTAAGTACAGGTCAACACTTTATCAATCAGCACTTCTTAGAAAGCACAGATAAAGACAAAGTATTATATAATCAAATGTATTATAGTGATTTATTATTCATCTCTTTATCTCAATTTGACTATACTAGTGACTATTTAGAAAGCCTATTGATAGACTTAGTAGAAACGAGAAGTAATAACCAAAAGTATACAATTATCTATTTTGATGTTTTAGATAGTAAAGACTATCTCAGAACTACAATTAAACTGAATAATTACTTTGACAGTAATCATTTAACTTTAGATATGACTAAAGGTTCAACTTCAACTAAAAAAACGCCTAAAACGAGAACTGAGAGGTTTATTTAATGAACACAAATACATTCAATATTTTAACCTCAATCTTACACTATGAAGATGTTAAGTTTGCCGAAAACAAAATAACAGAGTTAGAAGGCCTACTTACACTCAATGATGTAGATAAAAACATTATCAAAGATATTCGTGAAGGAATTCAATTAAATAAACTTCCTTCTGTAGCTTACATTAAGCAAAAGTATTCTTACGCAGACACTGGGTTGTTTGAGAATATCATTGAGAAAGAAGCAATAGATTCAGCAATCGTGAGTTTAATATCAACTCAATCTAAAAACAAGCTTAAAAAGGATTTATTAACTTTGAGTGGAGATGTTGATTTACTTTCACCAGAAGAACTTAAAGTTAAAGTAAACTCAATCTTAGAGAACAAGTTATTAGAGAGTAGTTCAGAGATACCTAAGAACGCCTTATTAGTAGAAGGAAGTTTATATAACACCCTACACAATAAAGAAGATGGACTAAGTGTTCTAAACTATCGGATTGAACAACACGCAGGTAAAGCTGTGCCAGGAAATGTAATTACTATTTTAGGTTTTGCTGGGAGTGGCAAATCAACAGCAGCTATGCAGATAGCTTATGATAATGCTTTGGATGGTAAGAATATGTTACACATATCTTTAGAGTCAACAGCAGAAGCTTTAATTAATAGATTAGTCTTAAATCATTCGGCAAAGATAGCACGAAATAGAAACGATTTAATAAATGCTAACTGGGTTCGTGATAATAAACTAACGAAACCATTACAAGAACTTTATGATAAAAATTACCAAGATTTACTCCAAAAACTAAATAATAGACTAATCATTTGGGATGAAACTTCTGTCAAGTATAACACCTTCTTAGATATGAGTGATACTTTTAGAAAAGCAGATTTACTGTTTAAGCAAACAACTGGTGAAGGTTTAGATGGAATTATCTTAGACCAATTAGCACTACTGAAGTTTACTGCTGCTGGTGGTAAGCGATACAATAGTGTAACAGATACTCTCAACGACTGGGTATCTTATTTAAGAAAACAAAGTTTGAACTTTTTAGATACAGGTAAAAAGATTACAATTTTTATGGTATCTCAGATAAATAGAGAATCTTACGCAGAAGCAAGTAAACCTAAAAATAAAGGTAGATATGATATCACTTGTGCTTCAGATGCGAATGAGATTGAAAGAGCTAGTCAAACTATGATTACTTTATATAAAGATTTAGATACACGCAATACTTTATTAGTAAACATACCTAAAGCTCGTGATGGCTCAGTCCCTGACAACCCTTTACAGTTAGAGTTTTATGGGGAGTATTACAGAATAGGTAGCTTATCTATTACAGGAGAAAGTATCACTGCTGAAGACTTTGATGAAGGAACTATTAGTTTAGAAGACTTAATTAAAATATAGTTGACAAACTAAAATAAAAGTGATATTATTAGTATGCACAGTGTGTGTTAGGAGGAAAGAAAATGACAAGTAAAGAAGCATTAAAAAACATTAAAGAATACTTATTAGAAAAACTTAAAGAGGATGGTAGTGAATTAGGATTTCTAATAATTAAAGAAAATGTAGACGTATTAGAACAATTAGTAGAAAGAGATACACCTATACCGACAGAAGATGAAGTGTGTAAGGCATTGAGTAAAAGATATAATAATGCAGGTATTCAATACTTAAAAGATAAGAAAAGTTTTGTATTTGGTTATCTGTTAAGACCTATATGTTGGTTAAAAGAAGATGGAACAATATATTGGGGAACTGATGACCTTACACCACCCCTAACCACAATGATTGGTAAGTTTTATGAAAGTTTGGAGGAGGAAACAAAATGAACTTTACATTTGGGAGATACCAATGGGTTCCAACGCCTGATGGTAAATTGATTTTAGTGGATAGTTGGACATCACGAGTAGTTGAAAACGCACCTATTTATGAAACTAGTAATACAACAACAACATCTGAATACAATACTATAGATAATCAAAAGGAGTTAGAAAACGATGAATAAATTATTGGGACTCTGATATAGCAGAAGAAAGTGCAAGAGTGTCAAAAGAAATAATTGAAGAAATAAAAAAGTTAAAGCTAGTGAAAGATTTAGAAAAATAAAGAATAATTTACCCACATTATGTTGACGTAGGTAAAAACTTCCTATATAATAAAGTAAAAAGTTTTGTGGGAACGAAAGTTTAGTTAAAACAGTAGTGGTGAAAAGATGACTAAAGGCACAAATAAAATATTAATAAAAGAGGTAGATAAAGATGAGTAAAAAACAAAGCCCTTTAATGAAATTAAAAGCAGGTGGTGTCTTTGATGAAGTTTATACACCAGCTTATGCAATAGAGCCTTTAATAGAGTTCATTCCTAAAGATAAAGTAATTTGGGAGTGCACAGACTTTGGTGCTTCTCAAATAACAAGTAGATTAAGAGAGTTAGGTTATACAGTAGTAGCTTCACATAAAGATGACTTTGACTTCTTAGAAGATACTCCAGACTTTGAGTATGATATAATAATCACTAATCCACCATACAGTTTGAAAGACAAGTTCTTAAAAAGAGCTTATGAATTAAATAAACAGTTTGCCTTTCTATTACCTATCACTTCTTTAGAAGGAATGGCTAGAGGTAAACTATTTAGAGAAAACAATATTGAAGTATTAGTCTTAGATGGTAGAGTAAACTTTACTAAAGGTAAGGCTGGTGCTTGGTTTAATACAAGTTGGTTCTGTAATGGGCTATTACCAAAGCAATTAGTATTTAAGGAGTTGGGGAAAGATGAGTAAAAAACAAAAGCTACAAGAGTTTGAGAAAGATATTGCTATCTTAGAAGCTATGGCAGAGAAATACTCAAACTTAGGTATAGAAAAAGTAGCCTACTTTTATAAAGTAAACTTAGATGATGGACTATCTAAAACAATAAAGGCTCTAAAAATACTATTTAATATAGTTATGGGTGGGTAAAGGAGAAAACTATGGGTAAAGTATTAAAAACATTTGAGTATAAAGGACACAAGTTAGAGTTAAAAGAAAACCATATACTGTTTCATGGAACAACTTCAGCAAACTTAAAAAGTATTTATGAAAAAGGAATAACTCCAGAGAAGTCTGTTTGGAATGACAAGTCTGTTTGGTTAGACACAGTAATAAGTTCAGCCTACAACTTTGCTAACAACTCAGAAGGTGAAGGAAGTCCTAAAGTATTAGTAGTATATCCAGAAAACTTAGACTTAGATAAGTTAGAGTTAGATGATTATAACTTTGACTTCTTTGATGAAATAATAGAAGAATATGGAACAATACACTTTGACCAAATAACTCTTAAATACTCAGGAGTTATTCCAAGTGAAGGTCTTGATATTATTTTAGAAGAAGTTGTTGATACAGTATACACACAAGAATTAAAAGAATACTTAGAAGAGTTAGGAGGGATATAATGAATAAAAAATATGTTAATATAAACCAAGAATTTATAATTAAATTAAGAAAAAAATTAAAACTAACACAACAAGAATTTGCTAATTTAGTAGGTGTTAGTCATAGAACAATAACTAACTGGGAAAAAGGAATTACCTCTCCTATTGAATCAGTTAAAAACTTATTACTACTTTTAAATAAGAATCCTAAAAGAAGTTTTAAAATTCTCAATAAATATAATTTTGTTGAAGAATCAACCATAGCAAGTAAAGTAAAAATAAAGGATTACTTAGATAACAATCCCACATTATTTTAAGTAAGTTATATAAATTAGAACTAACACTTATAAAAACATTTAACAAAAGTGTTGACAAAATATTTTGAGATAACAAAAGAGAGATTAAGGGAACTTGTTGTGTGTGAGTAAATTTAAAGTTGGCGATAAAGTTCGGTGTAATATCTGCGAAAGACTTATTGACATTACTAAAAGACTAAGTTTAAAAATACTGTTTACATTTTAAAAGTGATATGATATAATGAATATAGATAAATAAACAGGAGGCAGTAAAATGACAAACAATATTACATCGTTCGTTTAATAGGACACTTAGCCCAATATGCACTAAGTACAAGTTTTTGGTATCAGTTCATACCGAACAACCAAAAACGATTGTTGAAAATAAAAACAACCAAAAATGATTGTTGAAGATAAGGAGAAAGAAAATGATTATGCATGAAAAAGCAACAGATAAAAACATTATTACGAAACAAGTAGTAATTAACACACTAACGTCAGCACGTTTATTACCTATTACAGCAGATGAAAAAGTCATCGATGAGATACAACAAGCCCTCAACGAATTAGAACGTCTTAAAAAGAAAGATAAAAGGTTATTAGAATTAACAGAAAGAGACACGGCAAAGAAAGTGTTTAAAACTGATTATAATTATTGTCCTAATTGTCACCAACATTATTTAAGTGAGTATTCAAATTATTGTAGTGAGTGTGGTCAGCGTTTAGATTGGAGCGAATAAAATGAAAAAACTAATTAATAATGCTAATTATCAAATAATTTGACGATTGTCCTTCAAAAATGAATAAAAGAGTTGATTATTGAGGCTAATTATCAAATAATTTGACGATTGTCCTTCAAAAATGAATAATAAGCCCTTTACTATTAAGTAATGATACGAACGATAAAGGAGATAATAAAAAAATGATTTAGACGACTTACCAGCAATTACTGAGGCGAGAAGAGCTTTAAGGAAAACTGTATCGTGGCAAGTAGTAGAGTGGCAAGCGATAGATTTAATTTCTGATTTAGCAAAATATACGCAATTAAGTCGCAGAGGAACATATAATGATATTTACAGGGCATTAGCAGTTTTTGGAATTATTGTTGAAGATAAGGAGTTAGAAAAATGAGCAAGTATTGTGAAACCTGTGGTATGATTCACGATGTAATAATAAAAGAAGAAGAAAGAACATACAAAGTTAAAGATATTGAAATTACTGAAAATCTTTACATAACTTATTGTAATGTATGTCAAAATGAAGTTTATAATAAGGAAATGGAATTAAAAAATGACATTATTATGTTTAATGCATATAAGAAAGCGAAAAATTTACTAACTTCAGAAGAAATAAAAAAGTTAAAGGAGGAATTAGAATGAGTAAATCAATTTATGACGAAGTATTAGATATATTACTAGATAGTTTTACAGACCCACAAGATGAAGATGATGATTGTTATATGTTAAGTCTTAATCAAATGAATAAAATATCAAAAGCAATTAGAATGGCACAAAAGCAAGAAAAGTTATTAACACTTTATCGTGAAAAAGAAAAGCACGAGCAAGAATTTCCTGCCTTAAATCATATAGAGTATGAAGATTATCAAAGAATTAAAACAAAAATTTTGGAGTTAGAAAATGACAAGTAAAGAAGCGTTAGAAAGATTAGATTGGAACGAAAGTATATGAAAAAATATGAATTAACAAATAAAACCAAAGGGATGCCGGGACACGGCTCTGTTTACAGAATTAGAGCCTTAAAAGATTTTGGAAATGTTAAAACTGGTGACTTAGGTGGTTTTGTAGAAAGTGAAAATAACCTATCACACGAAGGTGATTGCTGGATTTATGACAAAGCAATAGTTCATGCCAGTGCTAAAGTATCTGATAATGCAAAAGTTAGTGGTAATGCAAAAGTGTATGGACTTGCAAGAGTGTATGGAAATGCAAGAGTGTATGGTAATGCAGAAGTATATGGCAAGGCTCAAGTTTATGGCAACGCTAAAGTATTTGACAATGCAGGAGTGTTTGACAGTGCAAGAGTATTCGATGATGCTGTTGTTTATGGATATGCAATAGTTGGTAAACGTGCGAAAATATATGGCAATGCAAGTATTCATAGATATGCATATGTTCATGGGAATGCAAGAGTGTATGGAAATGCAAGAGTGTATGGAAATGCAAGTGTTTCTGGTGATGCAAAAGTATATGGACTTACAAAAGTATATGGAAATACAAGAGTTTCTAGTGATAGAAAATTTAATGTAAACGATATTGCATTAGGGACAATAGTTAAACTGTGATTGGGGTAGATATGAAAGAAAAGCTGAACCAAGCAACACAAGAACTTTACACAATGCTTCAAAATAATAAAGGATATAGAAGTGATGAACTTTATGGTTCACCAAGAAGACCTTATAAAGCCTTAGATATTTTAGAGTATGAATATGAAGATTTAGGTAATGAAGATATCCTCAACACAATGTTTGAGTTAGGTTATATAGATGAACCTGAAAAAGATAAAGCAATAGAATATATAGAACAACTTGAAGAACTAGCTGGTGAGCATTATTTAGGACTTTGGCTATTTGCTTTTAAAGAGAACATTAAAGATTACTTCACAGATGATGAAGAGTTTAATCAACAACTTTTAGATAGTGTAGTAGAGTTTGAACTACCACCAAAAGCTTTACCTATTTCAGATTTAGGTAGTCAGGGAGTATTGTGGATTTTTCCCAAGAGTGAGTTTAAGAGATATTAGGAGGAAACAAAATGGTTAATATTAGAATTAAAAATATAGGGTTAAGAAGAGGTGTTTCTACAAAAGACCCCAAAACAATGAGGTCTTTTATAGATATCACTAAGTATGAAATAGTTAAGTGGGAAGATGTTGATAATTGTTTTGTTGTAGCAACCATAGATGGAAACAAAGAATTTTTTACAGGAGTTGAATTAGTAGCACACAACTTTTTAGGTTTAACTCATGAAGAGAAAGACATAGTTAAAAATATCCTTGAGTTTGTTGAGGACATTTCACAAAAGTTTGATTGGGAGTACTTGATATAATATGAATACAAAACTTAGAAATTATAATAAAGAAGATGGTAAGTATGGTTTACTACATGATAACACTATAGTTAAAATTTGGGCTTGGACAACTGGAGATGAGCAAGAAATATATTTTAACTACACCTTTTGGTATAAACTAAAAACAAAGTCTAATAGAATAGGTGCTTGGGCTTATAGAAAAGATTTTATAGCCTTTTCAGACAGTAAAAGAAAATTAAGAAAATTTATTTATTAAAAGTGTTGACAATCTTTTTCTTTGATGTTATACTATAGTCAGAATAAGAAAAGGAAGGGGTTTATAATGAACAAACCAGTAAAAGAAAGCATTAAAAAAACACTAAAGAATTTTGACAAAGTGATGGAGAACAAAACTCCAGAAGAAGCTTTAAACATGTATGACTATCATGACAATCAATACTACTTCCAAAAAGATATTATAGGTTGGAAAGAAGACTATGAAAGCTTCAAGTTATTGTATGAACTTCAAACAAAGTTGTTAGAGAAGTTCCCAGAGTTAGAAGTTAATTTTGAATAAGGAGGATACAAAATGACTAAAACAAGTTTCGAACTTTTTATAAAATGGTGTGAAAAGCACAACAAACCAACTAACAAACCAGAAACATTAGCTGAGTTCTTAAATACACAAACTTACACTTGTGAAGGTTGTGGTGAAAAACACTTTAAAGAAGATGGCACAAGGTTCGTATCAGCATCAGGTGAAGAGCTTTGTGAAGAGTGTGGTGAGATTGCTTATATGGAAGCTCCTAACAGTATGACACACGATGAATACTATTTAATAGATGACTTCGGTGAAGCGTGGAAATTAGTCTACACAAAAGACTTTGAAGACAAGGATATATAAAACATCCTTTTCCACACTATAGTATATAGAAGGGATAATAAAGAGTATGGCAAGTATAAAACAAATAGGAGAAAATGAATTCGTCCTAAAGAAAAAAGAAGTTTTTGAAATTGATTTAGAATATTTAAAAGACAAATATAAAGAAATAGAGAAGTGTATTGATTCAGTACACTTTGAAAAAGAATTAGCAGATAAGCATGTTAAGATGTTTTCTGTTGCAATCGCATTAAGAAATTTAATTAACGAATTGGAGAAGTGAAAAAATGAATTTTAGTAATGATTATTTAAAAACAGTAAGTGAACCAATAGATAAAATAGTTGAAAATCTTGAAGGAGATAAAGGCTGTCAAAACCCTAAAACAGAAACTGGTACAGAGGAAAAAGCCAAAGATGTTTATGAAGACCCTTTCGCAAAACTTAAAAACAAAGAAGTCTTTTATGTTAGAACTTTCGGTGTTAGAGAAGAAGATATCAACATTACTTTAAATGAAGACCAAACTGAAGTTAACATCGAAGGTTATTCTACCTATGTTGGCCAAAACGAAGGTACAGATATTGTAAACACTTTTGATGAAAAAGTAGAAGCAGTTATCTTATTAGATGAAAGTAAAAGATACACTGCCTTAGACTATGAGTTTGTAGGAGGTTTTGTTGTAGTAACACTCACTACTAAAAACGAACCTAAAAACAAAATTAAGATTAACAAACCAAAAGTCGTGGAGGAAAAGAAATGATAGTGATAGATTTAACAAAGTATTTAAAAAAAGAAGAGCTTGAATATTTAAAAAAAGTCTTTGGAATAAAAGAAGAAGTTGAAAAACGAGCAGAACCTTTTAACTATAATAGCCGTGATGCTACTGATGAAGATGATATTCCAGAAGTAGAGTATGTAAAACCTTTTGATATTAAAGGTGATGTTGAACTATATTTAGTAAAAGCCTTTGGTGTTTTAGATAAAGATATTACTGTAACTACAAACAAAGACCAAACCGAAGTTTATGTTAGAGGCTCATCTTCTATAGTAGGTAGCTACAAAGGTGAGTTAGGAACTGTAGAAAGCCATGAGACAGGTAAAGTAGATAAAACTATCTTATTAAATCCCAACAAGAAGTACACTGAGTTAGATTATTGGTTCTCAGGTGGTTATGTTTTTGTTCAGTTAACTGCTAAATATGTACCAAAGAACAAAATTAAAATCAATGTTCCAGACCAACTATGAAAGTAGATAAAGAAACTTTTATTAAACTACTAAATGAAAAAGTAAAGTTCACCACAGTATTGCCTAAGCTCAACTCAGAGAATATCTATACTGTGGGTAGACCTTGCTTCTGTCCCTTTCATGACAACACCAACACACCAGCAGCAGTTATCTATAATAACGGTGGTAAAGAAACTCTCTGGTGCTTTTCAGAACAAAAGTTATACAAGCCTGAAGATATTATTAAACTACTTATTAATGAAGACCCTTATAAAGTAGGAGAACATCTTTGGAACAAACTTACTGAAACTGAACAAGAAGTATTCTTAAAAGAAAACCAACCAATAGACTTAGCTAAAGAGTTTAGTAGAGAAACAACAGAAACAGACCAAACTAAAAACTTATTAAAAGAAGTCTATAAAGCTTATCAATATGATAAGATTAACTATCAAGAATTGCTAAGAATATATTTAAAACTAAAAACTGAATAGACTACCTCAATGGGACACTTAGGAACTCCTTTTATATTTTTTATTATTAATTATGTTTTATTAATCCATATATTTTTCCTAAATATATAAATCCTCCTTTCTATTTTATTGCCTAAGTGTTCCATTAAGGTAGTCTATTTTTAATCAACACAGTGTAATACACCTTATATAAAAAGAATATTTCTACACTATAGTATATAGAAGGTAAATACCTTCTAATAGTATAAAGACAAAAAGGAGAGTGAATACATGTCTAGAATTATACGAGATGCCGAAGGCAACATTAAGAAACTAAGATTAACTGATGTTATCGTTTCGTATCCATACCTAGTTACTGCTAGACCTGAAGGACAGTTTAAAGCTGGTAGTTGGGGAGCAGAGTTTATTATTAGGGATAAGGAAACAATAGATTTAGTTAAAGCTTATGTTAAAGAAGTAGCACAAAGTGCTATCGCAACACATTGGAACAATAGAACACCAAATGATTTAACATTACCTTATCGTGGTCCAAAAGAAGACAACCCACACGAAGAAGGTGCTTTTGTTGTTAAAGCTGGAAGTCCTAAATTTCAACCTGCCTTATTTATTAGAGAAGCAAATGGAAGAGCAAGACTTTTAGAAGAAGATGAACATGATGAGTTCTACGCTGGTATGGTAGCAGATGCAGATATCACAATCAAGCCTTACAATGTTAATGGTAAAGCTGGTATCACTGCTTACTTAGGAGCAGTTTGTAAAGTTGGTGAAGGAGAACCGTTCTCAGTAGGCGTATCATTAGAAGAATCGTTTAGTTTAGATGGTATTGAAGATGATGATGAAGGATTTGATGTAGTCCCTGAAAAGAAGGCTCCAACAAAGAAAGCAACTCCACCTAAAGAAACAAACAGTAAACCTTCAGTATCTTTAGATGACTTATTAGGAGATACAACTCCACCAAAGAAAGCTTCAACAAAAGCAACTCCACCAAAAGCCACTGATAAACAAATCACTTTAGATGACTTACTATAATAGTCACAGAGCATATATTTCTATAGACCCTAGTTATAGTAGAACTGGGGTCTGTGTTTATGTTCCTAGTAAAAAGAAGTTTATCTTTAAAGCTATCTCACCTGAAGGAACTAATGAAACATATCCTAAAGCAATTCTAAGAGCAGATAACATAGCAGAAGAAGTCCTTAAAGTCCTTAGTGGATACAATGAAGTAAATGTTATTATAGAAGAACCTATGGTAACTTCTTTAATGGCTTCAAGGTTAGGTATCTTATCAGGAGTATTAGCCAAAACATTATTTTCATACTCTAATGTGAAACAAATCTCTACTGTCAACCCAAACACTTTAAGAAGCCTTAATTCAGCCTTACCTGAAAAAGTTAAGAAAGGTTTAAATCCTAAAGAACTAAGTAGACACACAGCAGATAACATCTTAGACTTTTTAACCGAGAATAATTATACAGTAGAAATACTTAATGATAAACTTAAAAAAGATGGTACACCTAAAGTTAGGAAAGTATCTCACGATGAGTTAGAAGCTTTTCTTTTACTAATACTATTACTAAAAGAAAGTAATGAGTTAAATCAAAATGAGTGGTTAGGAATCTTAAATGTTAATAAAGGCTTCTATCAAAAAAACATTCAGTTAAACAAATTAAAATAAGGAAGGTAAAATAATGTCAAACAAATTAGTTAAAACAGAAAATCAAGTTAGTTTAGTAGATGCTAACTTATCACAATTAGCAGGGTTAGTTACTCAAGCAGTAGAACACCATGTAGAAGTAGCTCCTCTATATAAAACAATCGTAGACAGGATATTGGGTATTCTTTCTAAAGAAGAAGAGTTAAGTGTTATGAAGCAATCTGATATTATCAAATTGTTAGAAGTATCATCCAAAGCTCAAATTGCTCCTGTAGAACAGTTAACAAAATTAGTTCAAGCAGTTACTGATTTACATGAACAAAGTAAACTTCAAGATAAGATTAGAGACTTAGAATCAGTTATTGTAGAAATTAAATCCGAAGCTGAAAGAGCTAATGTCTTAAACTCAGCAGAAGGAGCAGAGTTCACTACATTAGATGCTATCTTAGAAGTAGATGAGGACACATTTAACGAAGAGTTTTAAGAAACTAGAATAATTAAGAAAGAGGTGCTGTATGCTGTTCAAATCTAACATACCAAATGAGTTAGTTAAAGATGAAGATAAATTAGTAGAACAGCTTTACATATTTTTGGAGGAGTTTGTAAGAGCTAAATTAAAATACGAAAAGTTTGACAATGTTCAGGACTGTATCCAAGACACTTTACTATACATTTTAGAACGAGTTAGGAAGCTAACTGAAGAACAATTAAAAGCAATTAATTTAGAACGGTTTATTTACAATAGAGCAAACTCTTATGTTTCTGCTATTTGGTTAAGAAAACTTAAAAAATATAGAGAAAGTGTGTTTTTAGAAAGTGAACTAAAATACTCTATAGAAAGGTTAGGTTATACAACTAGCAACGGCATTTTAGATATGCTAAGTAGAAAGAACTTAATTACTGAGTTAGACTTATATTATAAAATACAAATAGACACCCAACTTATAGAAGACTTAATCTTTGATTATAGGCTTTCAGACAATTTAAAAGAACTTGTTAAATACAGAGTAATTGAAACACTCATTAGTTTTGGATTTATTTATCAAGACTTTGAAGTTAAACAATTCAAAAATCATAAATACATTGAGCCTACTATTCACGCAGTAGTAGATGAGTACTTAATTAATTTCTTGGGGGGACTTATTGAAAACAACTAAACAGTATACAGCAAACAATACACTTACTGTAGATGAGTTAAATACACTTTCTTTACTACTTTCTGAGAAACCTACAAAGACAAAGTTTAACTACGCTAATACTATCTTAGTTTTATTAAAAGAGTTCAACTGGGACATTAGAAAAGTATATAGATTACTTATTACAGATAAACTATCTAAAACTTCAGCTTTTGTTCCTAGTGTACATAATAGATTTGTAATTATATCTAAAGAAGCTGTTATCTTAACTGAGTTAGAGAAAAGAATAAATAGTGGAGAGTATTTAACTATACACAGGCTTACTAAATTACAAAGATTTAGGGACTGGAGAATAGACAGAAACATTATTAGAAGAACAATAAACAAATACGGTATAACATATAAAAGATAACCTTAAATGTTATCTTTTTGTTTAATATAAACATACTTAAAGTATATTATATAATGAAGGGTATGTATAGGTAGCATATTTTTTCATGTGTAAACTTGAAAGTAGGATAATAAGAGAAGTCTATTTATCTACAAGACGGGTTTTATCTCTAACGCTTAAAACCCGTCAAATTCTGGAACTCACTTTTAAAAGGAAGCTACGTAGTCTTACAGACACACAGTAGACTTCCTAACAAAGGATTTCCAGAATGTCAAACACTTCCAAAAGGAATCAAGGAAAACAAAACAAAAGGTTAGGTCAGGATAATAAGAGCAGTCTATTTATCTAAAACCTCAAAATCTCTACTCACGTCCATTTCGAGGTGAGATTGACGAAAACTTTCTAAAATTAACCAGAATATTACACATTCGGAGTTAAAATCGAAGAATTTCGTCAATCAGTCAATCGTATTATGTAACCATAAATAAGTTAATCTTAAATAACCTAACCTTAACTACCTACTATTAATAAATAAAAGGAGAATCTAATGGCACGAAAACAAGCAAGAATATTACCTACAATAGAAGAAAAAAGATACTACACATTGCAATTCTTAGAAGCTGCTGTAGTAGGTGGTAGTGAAGTAAAGATTACTCCAGTAGATACTCACGACTTAACAGAATTATCTAGTGAGTTATTTACTTATAATACAGACAAAGCAATTAATACATATATCATATTTGATGAAAGACCAAAACCACATTTACTTAAAACACTTGGTTGGTATAGAGAAGATGAAGTCCCTATCATTGCTTATGCTCCTACCCATATCCTGAGAGAAGCAGAAGTAGTAACAGAACCAGAACTCTCTATTACTAAAGGTCAAGAACTTAATTATTATGTTTTAGATAATACAGATATTACTCAATTAGTCCACGAAGGATATACTAACAAAGAAGATAGCAATTATGTTTTAGACCCTTTACAACTAATCAGAGGAACTAAGATAGATATCTTTTATGATTTCTTACCAAAAGTAATAAATCCAGAAAACCCTTCTGGAGATTTAATAGATGACCCTAAAGGAAAAGTAAACACCTTCTTTGTAACAGAAGCTAAAGTAGATGTTGTTTCCTTAAACTATGTCTTAAAACTAATGCCTTTCAGACACAACATTGAAAAGGCTGAACTAGAAATTGACCCAGAAGAAGAGAACATGGAGTATTTGAAATTTAATAGTGAAGACTTTGGTTTATAAGACTTTAAATAGAAGGAGAAGTTATGGCTGAAAAGAAACCTAATTTAATACAAAGAATATTTGGTATTACACCAAAACCACCAATTACAGAATCAGTTCAAACAGAGAATCAAAAAACTAACACAACAGACAATGTTATTAAAACACTTAAAACTTCATCTGTTTCTTTAGACACTAGCATAGATGCTTTATCATCAGAAGAGAAGAAGCTTTTTGAACTCTATGAACAGATGGACTTAGACGCAGTAATCTCTGCTGCTTTAGATTTATATGCAGATGCTGCTACACTAAACAATACTAAGACAGGACATGTGGCTTCTATCAAATCAAGCGATGCGAGATTTCAAGAAGAAATCAACGACTTTTTATGGAATGTTTTTAAAGTTGATAGTGAAGCTTGGGGAATTGTTAGAGATTTAGCTAAGTATGGAAAAGTCTTTTTAGATACTAAAGCTAATAGAGATGGTAGAGAATGGTCATTCTCACCAGCTGAAAGTCCCCAACTAATCAATCCTCTAATTCAAGGTTCAGGAGAACCTAAATACTTTGCAGTATCTCCTGAAGAGAACTATCAAGAAGCAGTTAAAAACAAACCTTACCAATATGTGAGACCTGATGATAATAAATTCGGTTATAACATTTTTCCTAAAGACAAATTTATTGTAGGTCTTAATAATAAAAAAGTTGCTGGTAAAATGGACTTAGAATTTACAGACTCTAAAGGTGAAAATAAAACTACTGAAACATTTAAGATTTTAACAGGCCGTTCTATCTTAGAATCTATCATTTCATCTTGGCAAATGCTTAACACAATGGAGAATGCTTTATTAACTAACAGATTAACTAAGGCTACTCAATTTAAGATTGTAGAAGTAGATGTATCAGACTCCACTAACTTAGAAGCAACCAAGATTATGGAAGATGTTAAAAACGCTTTTAAGAACTCTGAATCAATAGACTTAACTAATAAGAGTTATCGTAATAGACTAAACCCTGTAACAGTAGATGATTTAATCTTTCTTGCTAAGAAAGGTGAGCGTGGTGTAGTTAATGTTAAACCAGTGGGTGGAGAACAAACTGAAACACCTATGGGAGATATTAACTATATGCGAAACAAAGTCTTTGCTGGATTAGCTTCTCCTAAAGCTTACTTAGGTTTTGAAGAAGAAACTCCAGGAGGTCTTGGAGAACAAACACTTTCTAAAATAGATGAAAGACATGGTAGAATAGTTAAAAGACTTCAAAATGTTCTTAGAGATGTCTTAAGACAATCTATTGAATACTACTGGGCTTACAGTAGAGCAGATAGATATGTAAAAGATATGCCTGATTATACTATTGAATTAGGTCAAGTATCTACTAAAGAAAGTGAAGAACAAAGAAACAAACTAACAGCAAGTTTTGATATCGCAACAAATATTTTATCAATGGCTAAAGAAGAGTGGTTTATAGATAAAGTAGATGGAGATAAAATGTTTAAGTATATCTTTGAAGAAGTTCTTAATTTAGACACAAGTAAGTTTGATAACACACCTTACCCTGAAGAAATTGATTTAAAGACACACGAGCTTGAGTTACAGGCGATTACAGAGAACGCCATAAGGGCTTACACTACTAAAAGTGAAACAAGGCTTCCAGGGCAATTAGAAGGAACATTAGAAGAGTTCTTAAATGCTGCTTCATTAGAAGAACTTTTAGAAGAATATGATTTAATTTTAGAAGATACTAATTACAAGCAATATAACTTCTTAGATATTATGCACTACAAACGCTTCAGAGGAACAATCCAAGAAGCAACTTATAAAAATCTAAAAGATGATTCTAAAGCTAAAGACCCTAAAAGACTCCCTAAATCTAAAAAGATAATAATTAGATATACAGGACTTGATGAAAATAACTATATTACTTTTGTAGCAACAGCAGAAGACCCTGAGAAAAATAAAGCTGAAGGTAAACCTACTTCATATAATACTAAAGTATCTTTAAAAGACTTAGTTGAAGTTTTAAAGATGCAGGGAGAAACTACAGATATGGAATTGGTTAGAGCAGCTATGGAAGGAGATATATCAGTATCTTGTACTTGTCCTGCAAGTAAGTATTGGGGACAACAATACGTTGGAACACAAAAAGGATATTCTATAGACAAAAATGATATTGCTCCTACTAGAAATGTACCTACACAAGTCGTATGTAAACATGCACTTTCTATGCTTCACGTACTCCCTTTCTGGTTGAATACAATCGTAAGAGACTTAAGAGCTAAGGGTGTATTAAAGTCAGGACAAAAGTCAAAACAAAAATTAGCAAAACAAGATAATGAATAATAATTGTGTTTAATTACACATTAAAATAAGAGAGGTAATCAAAATGAAAAAAGATGCCACAACGGGCTACATAGAGTTTTTAGGAACTCTCTCTGAAGAAGAACTTAAAGAGTACCCTTCAGTAGAAAACCTATTTGAAAACTTAATAACAACGATTATCTCTCTGGCACCTAGCCTATCTAACTATAAACAAGATGAGGTATTTGAATTAGGTTTGAAAATATATGAAGAAGTTAATCAAAGCACTGATAACTTATTCTATGTTACAGTTGAACATGTTGCCCTAGCTTTATATAAGGTAGCTCAAGAAAACAACATGGAAGATACGTTAGCAGATTTAGAAGTGTTATGGTCTAAAACAGACCAAAGTTTATTAAATTAAAAAGGAAGGAATAACTATGTTAGAAAAAAGAAAAGAACATATTAAATCTTTAATTAACAGAAATAAAATCTTAAAAGAAAATTTAAGAGATTATGACTATGACGAAGAGTACACAGAAATAACTAAGCTTTCTAAACACGCAGTTGATTTAGAACTTGAAATTTTAAGTGATACTAAGCTAATTAAAGAAAGTTATGTCCCTGGAACACTTAGTAAAGCACAGATTAAAAAACTGCTTGAAAAGCGTGATTACATTTTAGATGAAATAGAGAACTACTTAAATGGTTACACATATAAAGATGAAACCAATGAAATGAGATACCAATATTTTAAGAAATACTTAGAAGGGATAAATAAGCAATTAAAGGCATTTGCTAATCAACACAGTGAAGCAAAACCTAAAAAAGACTTAACTAAACACCCTTTTGTTGAATCTGGAATTAAGCAATCAGTATCTTTATTTTCAACTATGAAAGTAATTAGGGACTATTTTATGGATACTTTAGGTATACCAGTAGAAGTAGTAAGAAACGAAGCAAACAGTTTAAAAGTAATCGTGCCAAGTTATGTTCAAGGCGATAACGATGAAGTAATTAAAATAGATTCTATAACTAACGGTCTTAATAAAAGCTTTGCAGAAGCCGAAGAATTAATTGGAGGAAAGATTAGATTAAGCTTTGTTGACTTCTTTTCAACTTGCTTTGTACTGTATTTTGACCCTACTGAACCAGGAATATATTTCAATTTATTTGAAAGTAATTTAGAAGAAACTGAGGAAACTATTACCGAAGTAACTAAGTCCGATATCGGTGATGCTATCTCTGATTCTAACTTAGTATTAGATAAAAAGTTCATTTGGGTGTTCGCAGTAGTGGATAAATATAGTGAAACAATTAAAGATAATATCTTTGATTTAGAAGAAGCAATTAGTGTCTTTGTAGATGAAGAACCTAAAGCAACAATGATTGTAGCCTATCCATATGTTGACCCTAATCCTGAAGATGATGATGTAGAATTAGTTTTCGCAGATAATCCAGGACCAATCATTCTTTTTAACACTGAGAAAGTAACTCATACTAAAAAGAAGGAACATGATTTAAAAGAAGATGAACTTAAAGCCATTGAAGATGGAGAAGAAGATTTAGGTAAAGAACAGTTAGAAGAAAAAAGTGATAGACGCAGAAAGAAAACTTTAAAAGAAGCTGAAACACCTGCTGAAGACAATCAAGTTCAAGCAGAACTCGCTATCTTTGCTAAAACACCACTAACAACAGAAGATGAATCTTTAGTTGTAGAAAAACTTATCGCTCTTTATGATGAAGGAATAACTACAACTGATGAATATAAAACAAGTGCTCAAGCATTACCAGCTCAAAGAAAAGTATCTTTCAAAAAGTTAGACTTAGCTTTACTTACTTTATTGAAAGCTGGAACAATGCAACAAATACTTGATGTCGTAGTTGAACTAGTCCAAGAAGCAATTAGAATTAAATCTAAAGAGTGGGAAACTTACTTAAAAGAATTTGGTAAAGTTATTTCTCAACGAGCTAAAACTCTTACTACTTCTCAAACAGTTCAAACAGATAAAAAAGTAGGTTTACAAGACCTTCTAAAAAATAGAGTTAAAGGAGTATAATTATGGCAAATGAATTTAAAGATGTTCGTGTAGTAGGTGGCAATACTGTCTACTCAATTAAAGTACTCCCAACAGCAATCCAAGAAATAAGAGCAGTAAGTTCAGGTAATAAATATACTATTGAATTTACACTTATTTCAGGACGCAATTATATTTGGGCTGATACCAACGGTGATTTCAAATTTGATGCTGGTTTAGCTGATTCTAAATTAAATGAATTTACTTCTACAGTTGACGACGGCACATACTTACCAATAGATGTTTATGGTGGAGGATTAATTTATACAATAACAGTTACTCCTCAAGCAGTTCAAGAAATAAGAGCAGTAAGTCGTGGTGATAAATATACTATTGAATTTACACTTCTTTCAGGTAGAACTTACACTTATGTAAATAGTTCAAACGAACATTTATTTAATGACTTACAAACTGCACAGCAAGAAGCAGATAGTCTTGCTAATACAATAGAAAATATAATTTAGAAAAAAAAAGAAAGGTGATAATTAATGGCTAAAAAAAGGACAATATTAATGAGGAGGGGTCTTAAGCAAGACTTACCTGAACTCAATATTGGAGAGATAGGTTTTTGTTTAGACACCAAAGAAGTTTACATAGGCTCTGAAGCAGGTAACATCTTAATTAATGACTATGAGGAAACCGTAACAAGTGGTTACTATGATGAAGTAGCAAACGAACTTGTATTGGTGTTGGCAAACGGTAGCGAGATTAGAATACCCGTTAGCGATTTATTAACCGATTTAGACGCACACAACATTAGATTTAATGGAAGTGGCACAAATTACTTAACTGATGAAACCGACGTAGAAAGTGCTGTTAAAGAATTAGACACAAGAGTTAAGGCTAATACTGATGATAAAGTTGATATAAGCGATATAGTAGATGATTTAGTATCAACTGATGTAGATAAACCTTTGAGTGCTAATCAAGGTAAGGTGCTAAATGATACAACTGCTAAACTTGCAGTATCAAACGTATTCACTCAACCACAACAAGTGCCAAACGCAACCTTAGCACAACACGCTGTTAATAAATTACAAGTAGAAACAATGTTCGAAATGTTTAAGCAACAGTTAAGGGGTTACAACCTTGCTATGCCAGATTTAAGTTCTGCAACCGATTTAGGTGATGGAGTTTATAGGGTTTATAATATTAATGGTAATACAATAGATTATAATGTAAATACAGGTGTTTATACGCTAAACAAAACCACATTAAATGCTATTGCATATGTATTAAATCAAAATCTTATTTTTAATCAACAATATACAATAAAAATATATATTATTTCTACTGATTACGAAAACTTTCAAGTGAGATATCGAGGGTCAGAAGTATATAAATATTTTTTAAAATTAAATAATTATCAAGATACATTTGTTGCTTCGATAAATGATTTAATTATAGGTCAAGGTAGTATTGAACCATCACAAACCATTGTATTCAAACTACAATTAGAAAAAGGCGACACAGCAACACCATATACAGTTCCAGGTCAAATACCACAATATAAGATAGTAGGTGAAGAATAATGTTAATAGCAACTTATATTAATAAGAACTACATTAAATTAGACAACTACAAAGGGCAACAAAACTTTATTGTTTACGTTGATGAGTTAAACGATTACAACATAGGCGATAGAATAGAAGTGGTTGTTGATGAGTATGATGTTATTGAAGTTATAGGCTTGTATGTAGAGCCTGAAATAGAAGAATAAAGGGGGAGAATGTAACAATGGTAAAATTGATTAGTGAATATTTAGATTTAATTATTACAATTCTTACAAGTATAGGTATTATTATAGGACTGCTTGGTCAGTTATTTAAGAATAAAAAGATGGCTGATGCATCAAAGAGAATTAAATTATATACCGACTTAGTTGAGAAGCATATGATTGTGATTGAAAAGTCTGACAATTTAAAGGGTGAAGAAAAGTTAAAGTATGTAATAACTATGGTTAGCAGTGAATTAAATGAAAAAGGGATAGAAGTGGATGTTGAATTGATAACTCAAATAATTGAACATCTAGTTGATATAAGTAAGAATGTCAATTATAAAAAATAAGTGTGCATCCACCACCCTAACATATCCACAAGTCAAACCTAAATATTATAAGATGTGGTCAGTCAATTTATTATTTACAAAGATAACTTTTGATTTAATAGTTACTATAATAACGCTTGGATTTTCGGATGAGATACGACAAATTAGGGACTTAATTATCCTAGCAGCAACAATTGTAATCTTAAATACTATATTAGTAATCATCTGGACGCTTATAAAAATGTTCCTTAAAATTATAAAAAGGAGATTAAAAAATGACACATAAAAAAATAACAGCCGATAACGGTAAAGTATTCGTAAGAATACACGACAACTTTGTAATGTCAAACGAAATTGTGTTGGGTTATGATTATTCAACAGGTGTCAAACGTGAAGACAAAGAAGAATATTATAGACAAGAAGTTGCACCAGAAACTGAAATAGAAGAATAAGTTCTCATTATTGGCGAATGGGTTGAAAGTGTTAAACACAGTTCTTAGTTAAATAATAAGTTAAAAAATAACTAACGGAAGGAAACAGTGGTATTTATGCCAGCGTGGGCAGTTTTGATTATTGCTATCGGTTCTATAGCTTCAGCTATCTTAGCCGTGTGGACTCTTTTAGAAAGATTCGGTAAGAAGTTTAGTAATGTTATAGATGAAAAAATTGATAAAGCACTAACAAAGAATAACCAAATACAAGAAAAACAAATGAAACTACTTATTGAAGCTGCTATAAATGAGCAGTCTAATAAAATAAGTTCTTTTAGTAAGGACTTCAATAGATTTAAAAAGTCTCAAACTAAAATTAATCAAAAACAACTTGAGTTATCTAATCACCAAAGAGATGCTATCTTAGAAATGTTCAAACAAGACATTAGAGATATTTATTATGGACTAAGAAATACAGGCAGTATAGATGACAGAGATAAGTCATACATAGACAAAATTTATAATTACTATGCACTCTTAGGTGGCAACAGTGATATTCATGCAAAAGTTAAAGAGCTTAATGAAGTTTACTCAAGAAGAACACACGAATCTTATGATGAGAAAGCTGAAAAGAATAAGCAAGGTAAGAAGTTAATTACAGAAGATAAAAAGTCTAAATAAAGAAGGAGAGAAGTTATGTACGTTTTATTTAATATTATAGAACAAGAGTGGTTTACTAATTTATTAACAGCAGTTGCTCTAGCAGTTGGTGCTGGACTATCAACTCTAATAGGTTTATTTTTCAATAACTTAGCTAAAAAGTTTAAGAATGAGAAAGCCTTAAAAGTTATTAGTTTAGTAGAAGACCTAATCAAGGATGTTGTTCTAACAGTTCAACAAACATTTGTTGAATCATTAAAAAAAGAAGGTAAGTTTGATGAGAAGGCTCAAAAAGAAGCATTAGAAAAAGCTTTTGACTTCGTATTAGCAAACCTTACTAAAGAAGCTAAAGAAGTGTTAGATGAAGTATACGGAGACTTTGAGCAGTGGATTTTAATTCAAATTGAATCTGCTATTCAAATCTTTGTAAAGAAGTAATTTGACAAAGAATACTACATGTGATATAATTGAATTACATACTATGAGGAAGGTATATAAATGAGAAAAGAATCTACTCAAAGTTCAGCAGTAAATGTTAAGGTGAGTTATCCTCAGTCTAAAAATAGACCTAAAGGTAGTGTTAAAAATAAACCTAAAGGAAGGAACAGATAAAATGCCTAAAACAGAATTAATAAGAGATTGGTATTTAGAAACATACCCTGAAGATGAATTAGGGCAAGAATTAGCTAACGATATAACATTTGAAGATGCTTATGATTTACTTAATAGTTATGAGTATAATTATTTCTATGACTATGTAGCAGTAAATGATTCATTAATAAGAGAACGAATCTTCACTAAGTTAGCAGAACTTTATAATAAAGACTATCAAGATATTTATGATTTATGGGTAAGAGTAGAAGATGATATCTTACCTTATGAAGAAAGTAGAAACACCAATAAATATACATATGAAACATTAGAAAGAAAGTACTATGTACATAATACTAAATTAGGTAAAAGCGTTAACTTATTTCAATTAGCTAAAGCAACATTTATAATGCGTGGTATACCTTACCCTTCTTGGGGAGTTGTAGGTAAAGCTAAACAAATCTTTGATGATATGTTTAAGAAAGACCCAGACTTTGCAGTATACGGAGATAATGTTACTCTATATGGTGATAATGAAAAACCAGAAAAGAAAAAATTGGGCATTACTTTAAACAACTCTGTTGAAATAGATAAAGTTTTAAGTGATGTAGAAGCCTTGATGGAAGAGATTGTTGAAAAACTAATGGAAGACAATAAAGAACATCAAGTATATAAAACCTAAAAATATACACTATAGTATATAGAAACAATTAAAATTAGTTTATGATAAGAAGTGTTAGGGCAAACTATTCGTGAGAATAGGACGCAAAACTATAGGGACTTTAAATTAAGTTAGCCAGGATGCCACTCCTTAATCAAAATAAAATAAGGAGAAATAAATGAAAAAAGAAAGAAATGAAAGAAAGAGAACAAAATTATTAATGTTATTTAATATGTTCTTACTATTAGTAATGTTGGCAATCCCAACATACGCATATTGGGCAGGAGTTTTTGACAAAAAAGTTGTTGAAGATAATACTGTAGAAATCGGTGAAGGTGGAACTAAACAAATCGTTGTTGTTCTTTCAGACCAAACAGATGAAGAATTAGTACCTGTAGGATTTGCAGAAGACCCACAAGTAGAACAAGTTGTTATAGAATACACAGTAAACGCTAAAGGTGCTGCTGGTCAACATTTAGTTATTGATATTGAAGATATTGAAATTGATGGATATGATGCTACACACTTATTTAACTTTACAATTACACTTGAAGTAGCAGAGGGTTTAGGAACTCTAACTGGTGGTTGGAATGGAACAAATTGGTCTTTAGCAACAAGTGGAACAGCAGATGTTGAAAACATTTTAGTTACAGTAAAAATTACTATGAACGAACCAGAGGATTTAGCTGAGTACAATTTAGTGGCTGGTAAAGACTTAACATTTACTTTAACACTTGAAATAGAATAAAGAAATGGTTTGGACAATATTAACTTATATAGTATGGGCAATATCTATACTAGCTCTAAGTATAAATGTTGGCCTGATAGTATATATAAGGAGCATTACTAATGAAAAGAATAAATGTAATAATGATAATGCTACTTCTAGTAAATACAGTAAAAATAAACGCTTATTGGACAGAAATGGTATGTGGAGTAAAGATAGCGAACACTTTAACACAAATAGGGGAATGGATGAGTAGTCCTTGGGAGTCAGATTATAACTTAAATATTTGGGAAGATGAAAATACATTGAACCAATATATTCCTGAGGACACAATATTTTCCTATAATGGTCTTTTATATATTATTATAGAAGGTGAAAAATATAATCCATACTATCATGGTCTTCCAGGCCAACCTTCTAATAGGTGGGCAACAGTAGCTATAGAGTTAGAATGGAGACCTAACACTAACTATAGACCAAACTCTGTAGTAATTAGAAACGGTAGATACTTCATTGCTAACATTGTTTTCAATACATCATCTTGGTTTATTCATGACCCACTAACTAATAGTGGTTATCCTTGGTCTGAGTGGCGTGAGATTGAACCTATTAGTCAAGAACATTTTGGAATGTTATTAGACACAGGTTTGAAAGACTATGCCAATCCAGACCTCAACTACATTATTTACAAGTAAACTCATAGGAGATATTATGATAGTAATTCAAACAAAGGCTTTATAAGAAGCAAACTTAACAGAAATAGATTTAAACTACATTCTTAATATAATTGAAGAGTACTATTATGAGAAAATCTTTATGATAGTTATAACTTATATGGTAGCATTATTATAGGTAGTATGCTTATTACTTTTCATATTGAAGTAGTAGAGATTCAAGATGATGAAGATGAGTATGAAACACAGTTAGAACTTTATATCTATGATATTGAAAATTATGGTGTTGAGAAATTATTAAAAGATAATAACATACCTTATGAGAAATCTCACAACAGTGAATCAATATATTTAAACGATGGTACTATTAGAATAAGCACACATAAAAGACCAGATTATGAACATGGTGGAGTATATTATTCACACGAGTATGATTTAGAGCTCATTGCAAAAGATGAGATAGAAATATATGAAATAATAGAAGAATTAATTAAAAGCAGCACAATTAAGTAAACTTATTAAGTAAAGACAATAAGGGAAGCCTATTTGTCTATAATTTGACGGGCTTTATCACTAACGCTCAAAGCACCGTCATCTGAGCAGGAAGCAAATACCATAGGGATTTCACTTCTAGGGAAAATCCCAACAGTAAAAGCTTCCTGCTAATCAACACCTTTAGAAGTATTAAATTAATTCCTCATACTTCTAACAATAAGAAAACAAAGGAGAAAGTTAAATGAGTTTCTTTAATGAAATAAAGCAACCACATATTTGGATTGATTTTTTAGATAATGAGTCTGAGAAAGTAATGCCAGATAAAAAACTAATTAGAGATGTTGAGAAAGTTATAAAGGAAGAATCTTATCTAAACTATGATACAGATTTTTTCTCTAATTTTGCAATACCTAAATTTGTTCAAATACCAAAACACAATACTAAAAAGACTAGAGATGTTTTTGTCTATCCTAAAGAACACAATATAATCTTAAAACTATTAGCATTTTATTTATTAAACCATTATAATAAAAACTTTGCTAAGAACTCATTAGCCTATACCAGAGGTCGTGGTGTTAAAACAGCTTTTAACACTCTTAACTCTTTTAGACTTAAACCAGATGAGTTAGTTTATAAGAATGACTTTAGTGATTACTTTAACTCTATAGATTTAGATATCTTAAAAGAGAAGTTAAAAGACTTCTTTAGACCAGAAGACTTAGAAGTAAAACAATTCATACTTCAAATATTATCTAACCCTAAAGCATACTTCAAAGGAAAAGTTCAAGACTTTCCTAAAAAAGGGGTTATGGCAGGTTCTCCTATTAGTGGTATCTTAGCTAATATCTATATGCACGAAGTAGATTTGAAAATGATTGAACACAAGCATAGATATATTAGATATGCAGATGATACTTTAATAGTAGGCCAAGATGCTCTAGACTACTTTAAAGAACAGCTTAAAGAACTTAACATAATCTTTAATCAAAAGAAAGAAGAGGAGTTCACCTTAAGAGAAGGAATAGTGTTCTTAGGCTTTATACACAAAGGTAAAGTAATTGATATCTCTCCTGAAGCGAGAGATAAAATGAAATCAAGAATGAAGCGTAGAGCTAAGTGGTATCGTAAGTGGATGTTAAAAAACAATGTTCCTAAATATATTACACTAAGACATTATGTTAAAGGTATCAATAAAAAACTCTACACACAATGGGATGATTCAATTAATTGGTCTTTATGGTACTTACCTAACATTAATACTACTAAAACTATTAAATGGTTAGATGATTACTTTATTAACTGTATTAGGTATTTAGATTCAGGGACTTGGAGGCGTGGTCGTAAATACTATAACCTTCAATACACAGATATTAAGAAATTAGGTTTTAAGACTTTGTTAAATACTTACTACAGATTAAAGAGAGGTAAAGATATTTATGGATAATTATAGAACTAAACTAATAACAGGTAAAGAAATTGGTGACGGTATTGCTAAAGCTATTTTTGAGAATGTAGCAAAAGTAATAGATAACGACTTAAAAGAATTAATCCCAGATGATATAGAATTTGATAGAGAATATCGTAGAGCTTTTATAGAGCTCATGTTAGAAGACTTAGGTTTTGATTTAACTAAAAGAAAGTTTATCTATGTTGAAGATGACTACTTTGATGAACTAAGCTATCTTTTACAAGGCCATCTTGATAATATGAATAACATTTATAGCTTTACTTATAATAAATTCAAAGAAACCTTACAAGAAGGCTTAAACTATAACAACGGAATAACTATAATTGATATTGAAGGACTAGTTCAAAAATATAAAGATAATGGATTACCTATACCAAACTATTTTAAAGAGAGTCCTAAAAAATACCCAATAATTATAGGTATTAACGCAAAGCTATTATCTGAAGGAGGGGTAATGTCTTCTGCACTATGGACTATGACACACGAAGTAATGCACAACTTTTATAACGAAAGCGACGAACAACTAACACAAAGAAATACTTTTGACTTTCTATTTAAGTATGGTTATACTAAAGCCATCTCAGTAGTCTTTGTCTATAACGTTCTAATAAATCTTGGTATGTTGAAATTTGGACAAGTTGTAAATGCTTATGATGTTAGTAATTATATCTTTAATCAATTAAAAGAAAAAGACCCTAACTTATTAATATCATTAATACTTTATATAGAAACATTTTTAGATGGTAGATATGGAAGTATAAGTGAAGAGCGGGTGGACAGACTAACTAAATGGGTTGAAGAATCGTTAGAAGAAGTAGAAGCCGAAACAGACAGCTTTGACAATTATGAAGATTCTGTATATTATTAAAAGGAGAGTGTATCAAGATGATGCCAATAGATGAATTATACGCAGAAGTTTATGAATTATTCGGTGAAGAAGGTCTTGAAGAACTAGACTCAATTCTAGTTGGTTTTGATGGTGAGAACATTTTAGTAATAGATGCTTTAGATATCATTAAACAAATAGAGTATGCGTTAGAAGGAAAAGTTGAATACGAAGAAGAATATATTTATTAAAAAAATAGACTAAACACTAAATAACTTAAAGTTAAAGTAAGGTAATAAGAGCAGTCTAGTTATCAATTAAAAATTGGTTTAAATGCGTTGAATTCGAAAAGGAAAATTCAACCATCAAAACCAATTTGGGCTCAACTAGAAGAACAGTGACCAAACGTCCCAATTCTTCAAGTTTCGCCAAGTCAATTTGTTTTAGTGTTTAGTTTATTAAAGTAAAGATGTTTTAAAAGAAGAGTTAATTATAGATAATGTATTTTTTTAATACTATAAGTAAGTTAAAGGAGATATTTAATTGTTAAATAAGTATAAGTTATATAACGCAGATACAGTAGAAGCTACACAAAGCAACATAAGTAATGAAAGTATAGATTTAGTTTTAACAGACCCACCTTTTGGTGTAGGCTTTAAAAATGATTTTTATAATGATAGTGAAGAGTATATCTTAACTAACATAGATAAGTGGTTTAGTGAGTGGTATAGGATTTTAAAAGAAGGTAGCTACTTAGTTATCTTTGTAGGGGTTAAAACTATTCACACATGGATTCAAAAAGGTATTGAGGCAGGTTTTGAATATAAGAACATTTTAGCAACAAGAAGTTTTAATAATGGTGCACCATCCCCTAAAAATAACTTCGGATTTCAATTTCAACCTATCCTATTATTTAGTAAAGGAAAAGGTAAAGACTTTAATGAAGTAGACTTTATTCCGACTTCTGAAGAATGGTTCAAAGATAAAAGAAATAAGAATCCAAAACCTTTCACTTATCAGTACCCTAATTGGATAAAAACTGAATGGTCTTTCGCTTCTGAGAAAAGAGCTTCTAAGAACTTACACCCCAACGAAAAGAATGTAGAGTTGTTAAGCTTCATAGTAGAACTCTTAACACAACCTAATGAAACAGTATTTGATGGCTTTGCTGGTAGTGGCTCCACAGGAGTAGCAAGTTTAAGTAAAAATAGAAAGTTTGTTGGAGTAGAGATAGATAACAACTACTATGACTTCATCTTAAAAAGACTAAGTAAACATAAGTAGTTGACAACTTGAGTTTATTGTGTTATAATTATAATAAGTTGTTTAACTGTTGATGGGGATGTTCTTGGAGTCGCCAATGTAATTAAGTTAATATAAGCATGTCTTGTTAGTACAAGTAAAAATACTACGAGGAAATTATAAACGCAAACAATATTTATTCACAACAATCAACACACATATTTGCTTAAAAAGCAACTATAAATTTCAAACAGAACCTTTAGGGTAGCCTACGACCTTAAAGAAGTCAATTAAGTAGGCTTAGGCTTAATTTCTGCAGTCTTAAGAAGTTATGTTGAAGTTAGTAAGACAAAGTAAAGTAGTGTCTTGTAAACACTATGTGTATAAAAACATGTAAGAAAGTATTAATTAAATTAGGTTGTACAGGGGTTCAACTCCCCTCATCTCCACCAAGAGTTAAACAATAAATTAAGCAAGTCCTAAGCAAGACATTAAACTGTTATAAATTAAGCAAGTCCTAAGCAAGACATTAAACTGTTATAAATTAAGCAAGTCCTAAGCAAGACATTAAACTGCTTAAATAAAATGTTTAAGTTTCTTATCAAAGTACACGATAAGTTATCTTATTTTCAAGTCCCCTAACGTCCCATGGCGTGGATTTAAGTTATCTTCGGAGCTTATATCAAAAAATGATTATACATTTTCTGTGTTAGGGGTCAACACAGTTTTATGAGAGACCTAAGCAAGTCCTTAAACTGCTTACTTAATTTAAAATTAGAGTGGTCGGTTTAGCTGAGAGTAAAACTGTCTAGTGCACAAGGTGGTTTATGGTAAGCTATGTGAGGGACACAACACAGATTAAGTGGAAGTAATTACCCCCTTCTGTTAAAGTACGAGTTCGAGGTAGTCACTCTAATTTTAAATTAATAAGATTGCATAGTGTAACGGTAGCACGATTGTCCCCAAAACTGTATAGTATTCACGACAAGTAAACAAGGATAAAAACCATTAAAAGTATCTACGACAAGTAAACATGATTAGTTATTAAGATTTAAAATAAGTGGTGTTGTTATAATAGTTTAAACAAGAACTTTTTAACACCCCTTTTTGTTTGTTATAAGGGTTATAAGAGTATATAATTAAACACTGTATAAGTATATTATATAATGAAGGGTGTGTAAGGCACTCTATTACTATTGAGAAAGGTTAGTTAGTTAGATGACAAAAAAAGAAATTACAAATAGAAAAGGCGAAGTATTTTATGAAGCTAAAGGTGTTATTCGTTCTTTCAACGAACAAACTGGTTATGGCTTCATCTTCACTACAGAAGAACCTGATAAAGACATCTTCTTTCACTACACTCAAGTTTTACTTCCAGACAAGAAAGAAGTAAAGGTTGGGGATAAGGTAGAGTTCTTATATAAAGAAGTTGACAACAAAGGTTTAAGAGCCTTCACAATCAAAATCATAAAATAAAAGGTGGTAAGGTATTATGAATAAAAAAATAATAGTAGAAACTAAAGTTGGTGGTTTGAATATACTTGAATCATATAAACCAAGTGCAGACAAAGATGGTCCAATCTTAGGGACTTTTGAAGTAAGCGACTTCATTCAAGAGAATACTATTTCCCAAAATAGGACTTATTATGAATCAGCACTGTGGGAAACACAAGCTACCTTTGGAAAAGGTGGAAAGTTCGTTAATGATAAAGGAGAACTTAAACCAGCTACATTAGCAGGTTCATTAGACCACCCAAACACAGATGATGCAAGTGTTAGATTACAAGAGAACGCAATCATGTGGAGAAGTGTTAAGAGAAATGATAATGGTAGTTGGTCAGGACAAGCTGACATTCTCAATACTCCTATGGGAAGGATTACTAAAACACACTTAGACTACGCTAAATTAGTAGGTGGTGGTGAAGTATTAGGTATCTCATTAAGAGGACTAGGAGAATCAGAACAAATTACAAATGTTAATGAATCTTATTCTCGTATTATTCCTGAAACATTTGAACTTATGTCTTTAGACTTTGTATATGACCCTTCATTTAGAAATACTGCAGTTCTAACAGAAAGTAGAAAAGCTAATAGAACTATGCTGATTGAATCAGTTCAAAAGTTGGCTAAAGAAGATAAAGAACATAAAGATATTTATGAAGAGTATATAGAACTTCTTAAGAAAGAAAAAGAAGTAAAAGCAGAAGCTATAAAACACCCAAAAGGTATTAAAAAAGTCTTAAACGAAAGATATGGACACAAAACACTTGAAGATAGAACTAAGAGTATGATTGTATCAATTATAGCATACCACCGTTTTGGGGTAAATGGAGATACTGAGGAAATTCTAAAAAATGAGTATTTACAAAGCTATATAGAAGAAGTTGGAGATATAGGCTTAGTTAGACGATGGGTTGAAGAAGTTAAAGACAGTATTGAAAGAATTGAAAAAGATGTATACACAGACAATGAAGGTGTAACTTATAATAGTGTTATATACAAAGAACCTAAGGTAGAAGCTAAAGAAGGTGGAAGTAAAGTGGTTAAAGGTAAGACAACCAATAAAATAGATGAACTCTTATTAGAAGGCGTTGTAGCAGATTCTAAAAAAGAGTATATTAAATCTTTAAAGACTAAAGCACATAAAATTTATAACATGATTTTTGAATTAGAAAACATGACTGAAGAAGAGTTCAAAGAACTTTATAAAGCTGATGCTAATCCAAAAGATTATAATAAAACTGTTGAGAAGTTAAAGAAAGAATTAAAGGAAATTAATGATGAAGTTGACTTATTAAAAGAACAACTTAAAGAATCTGTTATTAAAGAAGGAGAAGAAGAAGTGGATAAAGATAAAAAAGTATTAACTGAAGCTACAGATGAAGAAGATATCGCTGAACAATTAGAAGAACTTGATGAAATCTTAGAAGAAGGCGAAGATGAAGTTGAAGACTTAGAAGATGAAGTTAAAGACGAAGAACAGCCTGAGGAAGAACAACCTGAAGATGAAGAAGGCGAAGAAGTAGAAGAAGAACCTACACTACAAGATGTTTTAAGTGCTATTGAAGCCTTAGCTAAAGAAGTAGAATCATTAAAAGATTTAGTAGCCCCTGTGGAAGATTTTGAAGTAGATATTGAAGATATTGAAGATGTTGACTTTGAAGTAGATGAAAAAGCCTTAGAAGAAGACGAAGTAGAAGAAGATGATATTTTATCTGAATTTACTGAAGAAGAACTAGCAGAACTTACTGAAGAAGAATTAGAATATCTAGAAACATTAGCTAAATAAGGAGATAAATATGAAAGTAGGGATTTTATTAAGAGTAGATGGTGAACATAGAACCATTGAATTAGATTATGCAAACTTTCTACAATTCGCTTATGATAAGATAGAAGCAGACTACATAGATATTGCCACTATTGATGTGGATGGTGTCTTAGTAGATTTTGTAGTAGATGATGAAGGATTGTTAAAAGACAACCCAATCGCTACAGTAATCACAAACAGAAGAAAACTTTTTGGCAACGCTATCTTACTACCAAGTGATGTAGATGAAGAAGGAAGCTATTTTAGAGGCTTCACTGAAGAAGAACTAAACACAGTAAAGAAAAACATTCATACACTAATAGACCTTACTAATGGCGTGTTAAGAGATGTTTTAGAAGTTAAAGAATAAGAAAGATAGAAAATTATGGAAAAATATTCAATAGTTGTACTTAATGTAAAAGACCTATATGAATTTATAGGAGAACATTATAGTGAAGATGATGTAAATCTTGCACAAGGTTTAATCTTAAACGAAGAAAATAATTTTCTTGTTTATAAAGACCTAATTTCTATTGATGATGCTTATTATATAATGAGAGAAATTGATGGTGAAAATGGTGAGAACTCCTTACAAGAAATTTTAGCAGAAAATGATTCAGATGATTATGACGTAAAAGATGAAGAAGACTTATATATAAATGGTGTAGAAATATATTCCTACAGCTACAACGAACATGAGGAAGCTTGGTATTTTTATGATGAGTTTGGTAGGGTAGTTGTTACTATTGCCGATGATGACCCAGACAGAGGTTGGGATGAGTTAGTAATACTTTTTGGAGATTAAGAAATAAAACAAACATTTAATTTAGGAGGTGTCTTAAGTGGCATACACACAATACACAGTTTATAAAGATACCTTTGAAGATGATTTTAAAGATTTCTTAAAAGATAACGACTATTACTTTGAAGCCAGTGAAGACAGAAGCACAATAGTAGTATTAGTAAAAGATTCTACAAATGAAGTTAAAGCTAAGTATGAAGAACTTAATAAAACTTGGCAAGAACAAAAAGAAAAGTCTGAAGAAGAGTTTATTCAAGATTTAATAGAAGCTTGTAAAGATGTCTTTTTTGAATATGAAAGACTTGGCGATTTAGAATTTCATTTAGAACACTACCGTGACCAAAGCGATAGGATTGAATTAGATGATATAAACAACTTCTTATACAGTGCTAATCCTTACGAAGCCTTTGTTGAATACACTGATGGTATAGATATGAATAGTTGGCACTACTACTCAGAAGTAATTTCTGATAAAGCTTATGAAATAGTTGATTACTTAGTCAACACTAAAGGTTATTCTATAGAACCTGATGACTTATACGATAGAGTAAGAGACAGTGTTGAAATCTATATGTCTCAAGACTGGGATTCTTTCCTTAATGATAGATTTGATGTTTTCTTTGAGATAAGTTTTCCTAACTTATCCTTATCAACAACAAACTATCTTAATAGCAGAATAGGTGAAATCTCAGATGATGTTATTAAAGAAAGTAATTTATATACCATAGCTTCTTTACAAGGTTATACAATAGAAGACTTAAAAGACGCTATTATAAAAAATAACTTCAACGGTTCTGAATTCTTAGAAACATTAGTTGAAGAATCTTATGATTTTGACCTCTTTGATGAAGGTATCATTGAAACTCACTTTATGGTGGTTATTACAGACATGAAGCTTAAAGAGATGTTAGGGGTTATGTCAGGAACACACACTCTTGAATTACCAGCAGGAACTTTTCTCGGTATTTATGATGAAGATGGAGATGCTCTTGGACTTCAAGATGTTACATTAGAGCAATCTTTAACTTTAACTGATAAAGAGATTAACTACTTATATGTATATATTAATCGTGGTAGTTATCCAGAGCAAGTAGTTTGCGAACCAGACTATCATAGTAGAAATACATCAATAATAGTGAAAGAAATAAAGAAATAAAACTTTGACCTGAGTATGTCGTTAAACTACTTAATAAATTGTGAACAAGCCTAACATTAAACAAATTTAGGTAAAAAATAAAAAACAGATAAGTTAATTTTAATCCGAGTTAAATTGTTGAAAGAGTTAAATAGCAAACAAAAATAAAAACAATAAGGAGAGAAATTAAAATGGCTATTACAAAAGAACAAATTTTAGCTGAAATCCGTAAAAAGAGAGCTGCTAAAGTTAAAAAAGAAACTGCTTCTAAAAAACCTGTTGTTGAAAATAAAAAAGTAGTTGCTGAAAGACAACCTAGAGTTGTTAGAGAAACATTAAATGTTCAATCTAAAGGCCCTAGAACAATCACTGAAGCAATTAACGTAAGAACAGCAGAAATGACAGAAGTAAACAAAAAATTATATTCTCAATTAGCTGAGAATATTGCTAACGCAACAAAAGTTATGGCAGAAGCAACTCAAGCAGGAGCTTGGACTCCAGAAGTAGTTGGACAAGGTGCTGGTGTAGGTTTAGTAAAAACTTACTTTGATATCTTCTTTGGATATTTCCCAAATCTAATCGTTCATGAAATCGCTTCTACACAACCAATCAAAACTGAAAAAGCTATGGTATTCTTCTATGAATCAGTAGCGGGTTCAGACAAAGGTGGAGTTGCAAAAGGAAGTAAATTAATTACTCCATTTGAAATCAACACTAACCCAGAATATACTTCAGACGTTGTAACAGTTGATGCCGACACTGTAGTAAGATTATGGGGACCAATCATTGCTGACTCAATAAAAGCATTTGATGCTGATGGTGAAGAAAAAACACTTGATGGAACAATTCTAAAAATCAAACAAACTGTTAGTGGAAACACTATCAACTTTGAAAATGATGGTACAGACACAACTACTATTAAAACTATTCAATATAGATATTCTAACAAGTATGCTCCAACTGATGTTCCAGAATTAAACGCTAACATTGATTCAAGAGAAATCACTGCTAAAGCTAGAACAATCAAGACTAACTACTCATTCCAAGCTGGTTTTGGTTTTGAAGCTCAATTCGGTGCTTCTTTAGAAGAAAAATTAGCTGAACAAGCTATGTATCAACTTAAGAGAGAAACAGACTTAGACTTCGTATTTGAAATTATGAAGAGTGCTAACACACATGTAGACTGGAATAAATCTGCAGGTGTTGCTAATGGATTATATGAATTCCATAAACTTTCATTTAGAGACGCTGTTGTTAAAGCTTCTAATAAAATCTTCCAAGATTCTAAGAGAGTAAGAGGAAACGTATTACTTGTTGGTGTTAATGCACAAACAATCGTTGAAACACTTCCTGATTTCACTGGTGAAAACTATGGTTCTAACTTAGCTGGTGCTAAAGTTATTGGTAAATTAAAAGATATTAAAGTTATTGCTATCCCTGAATTGGGTGCTAATGACTGGGCAGTTATCTACAAGTCTCCACAAGATTCTTTAGATGCTGGTATTATCTTTGCTCCATACATTCCAGTAATTGCTACACCAACTGTTATGCTTGATGACTTCTTAGCTCGTAAAGCATACACAACTTCTTATGGAAAACTTGTTGTTAACAACAAATATTTCGTAAGTGGTTCTATCGTTGATAACCCAGTTGCTCAACCTATCGTTCTTTGGGACTCTGATGGTAAAGTAATTGAGGACTTCTTTGAAACAACTACTCCATAAGAAGTAAACTAAAAATAAGTAGATGAGGCCCTTCGGGGTCTCTAACCTACTTCAACTAAAGCAAAAGGAGATAATATGTTATTAGATAAAATACTAAACTTTATAGAAGAACTTGAACCACACATAATAGATATAAACTATATTATTGGTGAAGTAGAAAAAATAGTATCTTCAGGATATACTTTAGAAGAAGTAAAAGAAGTCTTAGAAGAGTTAGATACTTTGGGTTATTCAAAACATGTAGTTCGCCAAGCATTACAAACTGTTCATCAAGACCTAAGAAACAGAACATACACTAATTCACCTACATTAGAAATGAAAATTGAAAAACTAATTAAGTGTTTAACAGGCGTTTTATATCGTAGCTCAAACTATAAAATTGATAATATTGATGATGTTAATAATAAAATATCTACTACATATAAACAGCTTGATATTGACTTAGGGATAACTACAAAAGCATTAAAACTTAGAGAGTATAAATTAAAAACACCTAATGTTTTTAATAGAAATAGAAATGTGACTGTTTATGCAGTATCACCTTTATTAGAGTTAGAATATAAAGGAGAGACTTTAAGACTATTACTTAATGAACACACTAAGCAACTATCATATTCTTTTGATGGTGGTTCAACTATTAACTATTTAAGTATTAAATCAGAAACTGGTTGGGAGATGATAAACGGCACTTATCTTGAAAACTATTTAGGTAGTTTAATAAAAAAACTTTTAGAAAAAGGTGATTCATAGTGGAATATAACTTAAATGAAGCTATTGAAACAATAACAACATCTATATCTTATTCAGAAATATTTAGATACTTTGAACAGTTTGATATAGAAACTGTAGAAAAAATTTGTTATGAATTAGAAGATATTTTAGCAGACTCTGATTATAAGCTCACTAAATCTAATCTAAGGATATTAAGAAAATGGTTAGAAAACCGATTAAAAAAAGAAAATAGTGAAGTTAGTCTTGAAGAAATGGAAGACTTAGTAAGGTTTGTTAGAAACGGCTTAGTAAAAGAAATGCTTCCTAGACATTACTATACATACTATTATGATTACTTTAACGAAGAAACAAAAGAGTTTAAAGAAGATTATGCTAAAAGAAAACTATATAATTTAATTAGTAATTTTAGAGGAACTTGTGGTTTATACCTAAAAGATGTTGTCTATAGAAGTTATATATATATAAAAAGAAAGTGTCTATATTATACTATGTTAACAGAGAAGTAAACGGAGTTAGTAAATATGTGCCTGTTGTTTATAGTCCTATTTTAACATTAGGTTTAAAAGGTTCTGATGATACTTTAGCAATAGCTTATAATGGAACAACACAACAAGTATCTTTCAAAGTAAATGGTGGTGATGTTAACTACATTAAAATAGAAACAGGCCTTCAAGAAGATTACGCCATTGAAAGAGTAGTGCTTAGACTATTAAACGCATATTTATATAAAGGAAAATTAAAAGACCATGTATGATTTAGAGAAAGTAATAGATATGTTAACTACATTAAAATAGAAACAGGTGTAAAAATGTTTAATAAATCCCAACATGGTAGAGCCATTCAAAAAGCAATAAAACCAACAGTTCAAAGTTATCTATAAGTTGTAGGAGGGAAACATGCTATTAGACAAATTAATAGACTTTCATGATAATACGCTCACAGGAGAAAAAGACTTTACTCGTTATGAGATGACAGGTGCCTTAAAACCAATCCTTCAAGAATACTCTTTAGGTGAGATAAGAGAAACTTTATTAGATATGGATGAACTAGGCTTACCCAAGACTACCTACGGTTGGGGTAATATAGCTGATATTGTCCTTAATTACTATAATAGAGAAAGTGCAAAAGATGCTGACCTAAGTTCTGCTAATGAGTATAGATTGTCAGCTGAACTTATTGCTAAAACAATCTTAACATCCATTAGAGAAGGCTTAGAAAAAAATATCTCAGCAACACTAAAAAGAAATATGGAAAGATTAGCTAAACTAACTAAAAAAATAACCTATGAAAACTTTGAAGCAAGTAAAGTAATTTTAGACAACGATAGACTATCACTATACAAAAAACCTGTCTATAGAATAGAAGTAGATTTAAAACTCCATACAACAAAGAGTGATATACCTATTCGTTTTTACTACAACTTTGAAAAAGAGAGTCCTGGAATTGTTTATTTAACACCAGAATTCGGCGAGAACATATTTTCAGTAGAAGAAACAGAAGATACTACATACAAAGGTAGAGTATCACAAGTAGCTGAAGCAATTAGTTATATCTTAGAATACTTAGAAAGTAGATAAACTACTTAGTTTTTACTAAGTAATTTACATGTGTGACTACTGCTACACAAATGTAAGTTAATTGTTAAAAATTAGCAGTAAATTAAAGCGAGGTAATTATGAAAAGTTTAAACGAATTGTATGAAGAAATCATATCACTTGATTTTGATGAACTAAAAGAATATTTTAAGGACTATACAGCAGATGAAATAGCTATGGTAAGAGAAGAATTAGTTGATGTAGGGCTTGTTTCTGATACAGGGACGTTTAATAGTCGCCTTAAAGACATTATTGAAAAGAAAGATAATCCAGAAGGGGAGGACTTAGATAAATTAAGCCTTAAATTAGCAAAAACAGTCGCCCTCATTCTCCCAGATGATGCTGCTTTATTTACATATAGAGGAATGACAAGAGAAGAGTTATTACAACAACAAACAGAATCTATTGAAAAATTTTCAAGTATCTCAAACTACTCTGTAGAGCTTGTTGAAAACTATATGTATGAGTGGAGATTTCAAAGCGAAGGTAAATATAGAGTATTAGCTCCACTTGTAAGATTTACTTATAATGGAGTAGACTACTCATTTAAGTATAATATGAACACCAATCAACTAATTTATACTAAAGGAGATAATACTATTAGATATTTATCCAACACTGAAAGAAAAGGTTATTACTTAGAACAAAGTTTACAAAAATATATTAAGTATATCTTAGAGTAGGTGGTTTATTAAATGACAAACGATTTTGATAAAGCCTTACTTGCTAAAATAAAGAAAGTTTATAAGAACACGCAGTTCGCTAATACACAGATAGCATTTTACCAAGCTTATGATGCTTCTCAAGACCCTGAGACTAAGTTAAAATTCCCCCTTGTAAATATTTATAGACCTAACGGAATTGAACCAGCAGAAAGTCAAACAATGGGAGCAAGGTTTGTTGGGGTGAATGTATTTAATGAAACACTAGATAAGTTGTTCGCAGTTAGGTTCACACAAGTAAAGTTAGCTTATCAATTTGATATCTATGCTAACACATACGAATCTGCTGTAGAAGTAGCGGAAGAAATAATTCACTTCTTAACATTAGACCCTACATTAGAAGTAATTCAATCTAATAAGTCAGGTACTGCTATGTTAAAAGAGAAGTATAGCTTAACTTGGGTGATGGGACCTTCTGATGAAACTGAGTTTAATGAAGGACAAAGATTATATAGATACGCTATGGCTTATGAAATTAAAGTAGCTCGTTTAGCAAACTTTAAAGAAATAACTAACTTAGAAGAAGTAAGAATTATTATGAGAACTAGTGATTATATAACATCGGTAGATATAGATATTGATGCTGGAGAAGATATTGATGGTGGAGATTTTGCAGGTCTAGGACAAGAAGTCTGGGATGGTGGCAATTTCTAATGAGAATAACCAGAAGGAGTAGTAATGTATGAAATTAAAAATTTTTGATAGAAAGAAATATATAGAATCTGTTAACAGACTAACTAAGAGGAAAGCTCCAGACTATATCATAGAAGCTTACTTAAATGGTTTTTCAAATGTAGTTAACCATTACTATAACACTAAGTATAACAGAGCTATAAATAAGTCTTTAATTAAAGAGTCTAAGAAAGGTGTTAACTGGACAAAACTTGCTGAAGCACATGCCAAAGAGTATCCCTTTTTGTCAGAAGCTTTGAACAGAAGAGATGAAGAGTTCTTAAAAGCCTTCTTCATAATGACCAACTTAGACATTGTAACAGGTAAAAAGTTAGAAAGAAATGCTGGTAAGATTCTTAAAACACACGGAGTTGTTGGACTTAAGAACTTATACACTAAAGAGAAATAAGGAGAGATTAAATTATGGCAATAAATGTTATTGTAAACAAAACAAAAAGAATAGTTCCTTTTAGAGAGGAAGGCCTAACTTTAGTTATTCTGAAAGATGCTGTCGCTAAAGAGAATGATGACAAAGGTGTTCCTGTAAGAGTAACTTCATTAAACCAACTACATGAGACTTATACAGCAAGTGATGTGTCTGGTAAAGTAGAACTCTATTCAGCAGAGTATCTATTAAGTATCGGTGTTCCTCTATTAGTATACGCTCCAATAGATGGAACATTTGATTTAAAAAATGATGGAGCAGTTATAAATGATGTTGAGTTTTATAACTATAAACAAGTTATCGCACCAAATCAACTAATCAGTTCTTCATCTACACAAGACAATTTAACAGGGATTGTATCAACAGGTGGAGATAATGACTTAGGGTTGGATGTAAGACTTTATTTAGATGTAGCTTTAAACTCTGGAACAGTCCCTCTTGATTTAGGAAGTAAGTATACGCACAATCTTGAGTACTGCTTCAATGGTGCTATGATAGACTTCCCAAGTCTTGTAGTAGAAGATATTAAAGGAAGTGTTGGCTATTCAGGAGTACCAGCTTCCACAATTCTTGCTGGAAGAAAGGCTAGACTACTTGAGGAAAAAACTCCTTGGATACCAGTAGCTGGTTATGAGAATGGTGTTATTCCAGAAGCAACTTCTGTTAAAGTATCAGTATCAACTAAATTAAAAGAAGAACTCCAAGAATCGGGCATTAATGTATTATTATACAGATACGGTGTTGGAGTAGTCTTTGTAACTCAAAACACAAGAGCTGCTGGAGATGGTGTTTTTAAAAGAAGCAATAATGCAACACAAGCCTTGTGGTTAAAAGATGTTGTAGGAAGAATAGCTGCTAAGTATGAATATAAACCTAACAATTCAATTACTTGGAAGCACTTAAAATTAGACTTAGTAAAACTATTTGATTCTATGTATGATGTTGGTGGTATCGGGGAACCTGCTAACATACTTGTTGGTGATGAAGTAACTACTCAAGAAGAATTACGAGAAGGGATTCTAAGAGCATTAGTTGAATATAAACCAACACCTTTAGCAGAAGCAATTATCATTAATGTTAATGTTATTGAAGAACAAGGTGTATCAGTAGAATTAGACGCAGGAGGTGCTGAATAATGGCTGACCAAACTAAACTATACAATTCAACAAGAGGACTAGTTGGAAACTTAGGTGATGTCCGTAGAACTAATAACTTCGTTGTTACTATTAATGATATAACAGATAACAATAATTTAGACTTAATTGTTCAAAGAGCGTTCTTACCTAAAGTATCTCTACAACCATTAGAAGTAAGAAGAGGGAACGATGCTATTAAGTTAGCTGGTGTAGCTTCTTGGCAAGGTGGACAAATTACAATTCTTGATGTAGTATCTACAAAAGAACTTAATAAAGTAATTGAATGGTTCAACAATACTTATGATACTGAAACAGGACAAATAGGCTTTGCTGAAGATTATAAGAAAACAGGTTATATCACTGAGTATACTCAAGATGGTAAAAACGAAAGAGTATGGCAAATTAAGGGTATTTGGATTTCAGACTTTGACCCAGGCAGTCTAAACGCTGCTGAAGGTGCTTTAAAAGAGATTGCACTAACTCTACAAATTGACCCTTCACCAATCAAACCTACAGAATAAAAACTAAATAAAACTCGTAGCTCGGGGACTTCTATAAATTAGATAGTCCCCAATTTTATTTTAAGGAGAACTAAGATGAAATTTCAATACTTTGAACCATTTTACCAAAGTGTTATAGAAAACCCTGTACACACTTGTTTTGTAGGTGTGGTTAGTTTTATAGAGAATATAAGTTTTGATGAAGCTTATGCTTTAATAAGAAGTATTGTTCCTGAAGATGGACAATTTAGAAATACACAAGGTGTAGGAATACACGATGATTCAATAGAGAAAGTCGCTGATGTTCTTTGGAACGCAGATTTTGAATATATAGGAGATGAAAATGGTGAAGATGTTACCTTAGGTCAATTAGATGTAGAAGGAACAGTTATTGTAGCCTGTAATCATCCAACAGAAAAACTCTATCACATAACAGTAGTTAAAGACAATGTTTTATATGATGTTTATGAAGATTATTTAGATTGGATAGTAGAATATATAATACAAGTTTAAAGGAGAAGTAAATGTTAAATATAAACAAGTATAAGTTGCCTAGTAATGGTTTGCTAGGATATCAAGATGAAGTATCAATTAGAAGTATGACAGGTAGAGAACTTTCTACTGCTTACTCATCTCTTAGCGATGCTTCTATTGAAGAAATAATTAAGGGCGTAATAGAACCTAAAATAGATTTAAGAATTATGGCAGATGAAGATAAGTTATTTATCTTACACACTACCAGAGTTTTAACTTTCGGTAAAGAATTAAGACAAGTATTAAGGTGTCCTATTTGTGGAGAGATACACGACTATGAAGTTAATTATGATGACTTCAAGATAGACTACTTAGATATTAAAGAAGAAAGTTCTATTCTTAAATTAAAAGATACTGATATTGAAGTAAAGAGAAAGATACCTGTAGCTGAAGATTACTTAGAAGCTAAATACTTTCAAGAGAAGTATAGTATCCCTGAAAGAGACTCTTTCTTAATCTTACAAGCTCTTAAAGTAGAGTATATAAAAGATGATAAAAAGCACTATAGAACTATGAGAGAAAAGGTAGATTACTTAGGAGATTTACAAGGTTCTCTTTTTATGGACATAGTAGAATTTGTTAATGTTAGATTTGGTCTAAATACTAACTTTAATGTAGAATGTAAATCTTGTTCCAATGTGATACAGGGAGGTGTAGGCATATCTGCCGACTTCTTTCGTAACGCTAATAAGTCTGTATAAACACGGTTTTGATTATATAGATAATTTCTCTGAAGAAGAACTTCAAAGATTTTATGAAATAAGGTATCATGAGATAGAGCAATTAAAACAGCTCCAATTTCAATTAGTTTATCACGGCAAGTTGTCTAAGGAAGATGTAGATAATATGACACCTTATGAGTTAGAGTCTTGGTTTGATATGTTAAAAAAACAATTAATAGCAGAACAAGAAAGTATGAATAAGGGGTAGTGACTTATGGCAATTAAAAGAGATATAATTAAAACGGCTAAAGAACTTAATATCTTAAACAAACAATTCCAGAAGATTGAAGACATTCAAGCAGATGTTTTGAGTGGTAATTATGATAGTTTAACTAAGTCACTAAAGGTATTGGAGAAGCTTAAGAAGACTGAGGCTGACAGAGAAGCTATCTTAAATGAAATTAGAAAGCATTTAGAAGCCCAACAAGAAGCTTTTAAACAAATCAACAATAAGGAAGCACCAAACATTAACAAAGCCCTTAAAATGCTTGATAGTACTCAAAACAGTATTAACAAACAAACTGAGAGTTGGGAAAAATCTTTAAAAGCAATCCACAAAATCTTTGATGGAATAATTAAACAAAACAAAGAGATTTTTGAAATCTCACATAATATACAAACAGAAGGTAATTTAACTTGGAGACAATTCTCTAGATTATATGAAGAGTCTTACCAAGCAGCTCGTAGAATGAACCAAGAGTTTGGTCAATCATTAGTAACTGCTAAAGACTTAATAGAAGTCCAAAACAAATTACTGACTGAAGGTTGGAGAAACGTAGACATAAGTACCTTAACAGATATTTCTGGCTCTATGAGATTACTTCAACAAACATTAGGTGGATTAGACGCAAGACTAATTCAAGCTCTCCAAACTTCTTACACTCAGTTTGGAAGTCAAACTGATACCTTTATTACTAGATTAGGTAATAGACTTAACGCTTTCAGTGATTCGTTTGGAATGACTGTAGGTATGCTACAAGGAGTTGTAGCTGAATCAATGAGTGTAAACACCTTCATGGCTAGAAGTAATATGGAAGCTCAACTAAGAGCGAATGAATCACTAATGCAAGCTGCTGCTCTATCTTCACAAATGGGTGTTACAAGTTTAGGCTTTTTAAATCAATTAATAACTACTGCTTCTTTTGGAACAGCAGAAGAACTAATTCCAATCTATCAATCAGGAGCAGTGCTTCAAGGATTTGATACAAGAGAGTTCTTAAACTTAATGTCCTCTCCAGGAGGTCAGTATGATGCAACTAAAAACTTAGTTAGTTCAATCTACTCAACACTTTCTGGTATGGAAGATAACCCTTTATTAAGAAATGAATATATGAGAATGATTCAAAGTGGTTTTGGTTTTTCACAAAATGATTTAATTGAAATCTTAAATCGTGGTGAAAACTTTGACACTTATGACGAAGCAGTTCAAGACAGACTATTAAATACTAACAACTCGATGTTAGGTGAACTCAAAAAATTAAAGCAAACACTTGTAGAAAGGTTTGATAGATGGTGGGGTAATTCATCAGTATCAGAAACTTTAGGTAAGTTTGCTAATGAGTTTGGTTTATATGGTGTCACTGATTGGTTACAATCTGGTGTAGAGATACTAAAAAGTCTGTGGTTATTACAACAACTAACTGGTGGTAAAGGTTTAGGTTCTCTAGGTGGGTTGTTTAGTATAGGTGCTACTAGAGGGATGGGTACTGCTTTAGGCGGTGCTTCAGAAAATCTAGCAGTCACTACTATTTGGCCAACAAGTAAGTTAAGTGGAGCTCAAAGACTTGGTGGAGCATTAGCTGGTGGATTAATAGCCTACGGTGGAAACCAAATAGGTTCTGAAATGATATCAAGTAACGTTGGTAATAACGTTGGTGATAACGTTGGTGGATGGGGTATAAACCTTTTATCTGGTATAGGTGGTGGAGCCTTAGCTGGAGGTATGATAGGAAACGCTCCAGGAGCTGTTGTAGGAGCTATAGCTGGATTAGGTTATGGTTTAATTAAATCTTTTGAAGCTTCTGAGCAAAGAGATAAAGCTATGTGGCAGTTAGAATTAGATGACAGAGCAAGGCGTAGAGCTTCAGGAGAAATAATTAGTTCAGGTGACCCTGTAGTAGATGCTATCAATGCTCAAACAAGAGCTTTAGAAAACGCAATAAGCGGTTCTACTCAAGCCCATATAAACTTAACTTCTACCTTAGAGTTTTATAAGACAGGTTCAACTAAAGATAAACTACAAACTAATCTAGGTAAGTAGGTGATTAGATGGCAATCAAAGATAACATTACAATAGAAAATCTTGGTGGTAGCGGTGGAACACAACCTCTCAAACAAAAACCTGAAACATATTATCAAGTAGAACATAAACCAACTACACTAAAAATAGATAAAGAAGACATTTTAATTCTCTATAACTTAAACACAAATAAGTATATAGAATTAGACATTTTACCAGAAACTGTTTCAGCTTCATACAAGAGTAGAATTACAAATATAAGTCCTTTTGGTATCATTAGACCTATTCAATATTACACTGGTGGTGAAGCTAAAGAAATAACATTTTCTATAGATATTCATGAAGATGCTCAGAAAGAAAAGAACATTTATAAGTTAGTAGAAGAACTACAAAACTTAGCAAAACCTTCATTTACTAATCAACACAGTGCATTACAAGAGCCTTCTGTATATCTACAATTAGCAAACCAATTTGCGGGTAAAGGGCATTTAAGTACAGGTATAGGTCTTAAAACTCCTTACAGAGATGGGAGGTATATTTATATCTCAGTAAGTTTTCATTTTACATATCATGAAGAATTTGACTACTCACAAAGAGAAAATATCTTTGTAGATATTATAAAAGACAATAAATACTTAAGTGGATATTTTATAGATGATAATATACTTAACTTCTTAGAGGAAAAGGTTGATGTAAACTACTATAAAACTTGGGTTCAAAAAGATGAAAAAATGATGAGTTTTTTGAAGAGCTATATTTCAGACTATATTAAAGAGTATGAAAAACTTGATTTGGATGCTTATGAAAACCTTTTATATGATGATTATGTTTTTAACATATTAGAAAGTAGAAAAGGTTTATATAGAGTAGATGAAATAAAAATCTTAAGATATACTATAGACTTTGGTAGACTTTTAGAAGAAGCTCAGTATAGTAATAACTTTTATAGTTTAACAAAATCTTTACAAAAGCTTAAAAAAGATATTCAAGATAACTTACGAAAATACCATGAAGAGGTAGATGGTGCATGGATTAGCAGAGGTTTTGTAAATGAAAAAGCTTTTGTTGATGCACACAACATATTATTAGATGAAATAGATAGGTATTTAAAAGAATTAGAAAGCATGTACTCAGCAACAAGGTAGGTGAGATAAATGGCTATAAAGAGAATTGTTGGTGAAGAGTTTATAGAAAATGGTACAGGAGCTGGAACTCAAACTGATATAGGTAAATTTCAACTTTATCTAAGTAGAGATACTAAAAACGCAGTAGAAGAAATAATTATAGATTTAATACCACAAGTACTATCTTATAGTTATACTCCTAACTTTACTGCTCAATCAACATTAGGTAGATTATCTCCTATTTACTTATACTCAGGTGGTTCTGAAGAAACATACAGCTTTTCATTAACACTTCACGAAGATGAAGTAATTAAATATCAAAAAGGTAAATATAAATCATTAGAAGAGTTTGTAGATAAATTAAAATCTTTATCTTATCCGTATACAGACAATGATGGCTTTCAAGTCTACAACAAAGTAACTCTTATTTTAGGTGAGATATCTGGTAAAGGAATTCTTAACACAGAAGTTACTTGGAAGAAGCCTTTAAGAAACGGTAAGTATATTTTAGCTGAAGTTACTTTCAACTTCGTTTTAGAGAGTAAGTTTTCACCTGCAATCACAACCACTAAAAAAGTTCTTTATGAAGGTGGAGAATATACTATACTTAGCTCAATGGCAATTAGTTATAGAGACTATGATAGTTACCAAGAACGCTTTGGTAACATCATTAATACTTATGGAATAACTACACCTAACTTATTAGATGTCTCAGATAAAGAATATAAAAATGTAATAGTCGGTGCTTCTACTAAAGCTTTCAATAGAGCACAAGAACAACTTAAAGATATTAGAGACAGTTTTATAGTATTAGATTCAACTAAACGAATAAACACTGAGTTAGCCTTTTTAGTATCTTTCATAGATAAAGATATTAGTAAAATAACTGAAAAAGATTTAAAATTATTAAAAGATAGAAACGCTAAAGAAAAGATTAGGAAGTATGTAGAAGATTACTATGCTAAGAAATTGAATGAAGAATTAGTAGAGGGGGAAATCCAAAACATTATTGATTCCTTAGAAAATATCTTAGATGTTCTTAGAACAGCTTCACAGGGGGTGTTAGAATTTGGCTCAAACAGTTAACTTTATAATTAGTCTTAAAGAAGGTAAATCTATAGACTTAAATGAGATGGGTCTTATTAGTGCTTCCTTTGATAGATACCTAAGTGATGAGTACGATGAAACAAGTCAAGCAGTGCCTTTAATAGACATTGTAATGTTTGATACTTCAGGCTCTAAACTATTACCACAACTTTTAGGTAGAAGTGTTGATGAACAAAGAGCAAAGCAAAACAAAGTAAGATTCAAATACGGCTTCGGAGGAAACTCTGAAGAAGAAACAAATATGTCGCACACTTATGAATTAACGATTGTAAATGTTAAAAATAGGTGGACTAATCGTGGCTCTACTATCTCTATTGGAGCAGTGGCTACATATATAAGAGAGAAATCTCCAGCAGTCTTTTTTCCAGTAGGGACTAAAGTAAAAGATATTATTAAAAGCTTCGCTGCAAACAATGGTTGGGACATAGGTTATAACGCAGAGTATTTAGAGTTTGATGATAACTTAAAATTAAGTGGAGATGTCTATAAGAAAGCTAACGACTTTGATGTAGACTTTATTAAAAATGAAATAGTGCCTTTAATCAACACAGCAACTTCAGATTATGTAATCACAGGTAAATCTTCAGTCTTTAAATCTATCTTTTCTTATAATGGAACTACTTTACAATTAAGGATACTTCCTACGAAAGGATTAGTAGAAAGAAAGGTTTGGAGATATTCAGTAGGGGATGCTTACTCAGACAAAGTCTTAGACTTTACAGGGGAGATAGATGTGTCTTTCTTACTTAACGGAGTAAACATTAAACTACCTAATGACTTACCAGAACTTTCAATTCTTAAAGATGAGGATAAAGAAGAAGTCTTAGATAAGTTTATCAATAGTAAGGTTAAAGAAATTGAAGATACTTTAACTAAGTATAATATCCCTTTAGTCTTACCAGACCAACTAAAGTTCAGGTGGGAAATATCTCCTGATGTTAAATCAGATAACTTAACCTTAGAAGAAATAATCTTAAAAGAAGTAGATAGGATTATTCAAAGTATTACTACTTCTACTTTAACAGTAGTAGGTAATCCTAAACTAAACTCTGGGGACTTAATAGAACTTAAAGTCTTTAACCAAGATGGCACACTAAACTTTATCTCATCTAATACTTATAGTCAACTTTGGAGAATAATTAAAATAACTGAAGATATTAATCTTTCTGGATATACAACAACTTTAAAACTAGTTAGAGAATCAATTAACTTCACTACTTCTAGTGGAGGTAAAGTTAAAAACACATTAAGAGGCTTTACTAAAGCGTATAAAGAACATGTAATTAATTAGGTGATATAAATGACACAAGTATATATAGCAACAGTAGTTGAAATAATTAAAGTAAATGATATCCCTACATTAGAACTTCGTATTAGAGTACCTTCTATTCATGGACTTAGTGGTAATAAAGGTGTTCCAGATGATAAATTACCAATAGCAAGACCAGTAATGCTCCCAGGGAGTCTAGTAAAACAAGATGAATTACTATCTCAAATAGAGAGCGTAAATAAAGTAGTAGTTATTTTTGAAGATAACAACTTATCTAAACCTATTTATTTAGGTGTAGTTAATAGCTATGATAAATACGAAGTGCCTATGGTTCAACTAAACGGTCAGTTTGATTGGAACCAAGCAGACAATAGATATGTCATTAAAAACAATCCGATTACTGGAGCAACTAAGACTAAGATAACATATGACAGCAAAGGGTTAGTAACAGGTGGCTCAAGTTTAACTCCAGATGACATTCCTGATACCACACACGTAGGCGAATTTTCGCCTACACAAAGCGGTTATAATACATGGCTTAAAATAATGGTAGAAAGCCAATCTACAGAAGTTCAAACAGAACAAGATAATAGCGAAGAAGTTTATACAAAGGCAGAGGGTGACACAGAAGTTCAAACAGAACCAGATACCAGTGATGAAGTTTATACAAAGGCAGAGGGTGACACAGAAGTTCAAACAGAACC
>Ga0265293_10000520_pt1 | contig 91678 bp, 75 predicted proteins | sample Munlanlewell138R_FD_192505 | JGI IMG/M metagenome (GOLD analysis project Ga0265293, IMG submission 192505) | Leachate microbial communities from a municipal landfill in Southern Ontario, Canada - Leachate well 138R | ecosystem: Engineered > Solid waste > Landfill > Unclassified | place: Canada... | reverse complement strand
TTGATAGCATCATGCCCTCGGGGTAAGCTGGATTAAACACCCTAACCAGCACGGCTAGTATACCTATTAAGAAACCATATATCCATTTCCCTTTCTCGGTTTGTGAGCCGGTTACGGGGTCGGTAGCCATAAATACGGCTCCAAAGGCAAAACCACCCATTATTAAGTGATACCATGGAGGAATATTCATAATAGGATTCACGGAAAATATATTGAATATATAGCCCATTACTAAGCCGCCGGCTACTGTTGAAACCATAATTTTCCAACTACCTATTCCGGATGCGATAAGAATAATGGCCCCAATAAGAATTGCCAGGGTGGATGTTTCACCGATTGAACCAGGGATAAACCCTAGAAACATATCGAGAGCCGATGGTAAATTCTCAGTACCCGTTAAAGCAGCATTTGCCAAAGGGGTTGCACCTGAAAAGCCATCGATAATTCCCTCGCCTTTTGTTAAACCCGAAACCCACACATAATCGCCACTCATATGTGATGGGTATGCAAAAAAGAGGAATGCTCTAGCCAGTAACGCGGGGTTGAAAATATTCATACCCGACCCGCCGAACACCTCCTTACCTATCACTACCGCAAAAGCAGTGGCAAGCCCAATCATCCAAAGCGGAGTGTCGATAGGAACAATTAGAGGGATAAGCATACCAGACACCAAAAAGCCTTCGCTTACCTCGTGTTTTCGAATTTGGGCAAAAGCAAACTCAATACCCAAACCTACCAAATACGATACAACAATTATGGGCAATACCTTTGTCAAACCATAAAGCACCAATGGCCAAAAAAGCATATCACCGCCAGTGGCCAAAGCATTCTGGTAGCCAACGTTCCAAATTCCGAATAGTAACGCAGGGGTTAAAGCCATAACCACAATAATCATAGTTCGCTTCATATCAATGAAGTCTCGAATATGACTCCCCTTTTGGGTAACCTTGTTAGGCACAAAAAGGAGCGTTTCAAAGGCATCAAAAGTGGAGTGAAATGCACCCAACTTACCTCCTCGCTCAAAATTTGGCTTAATCTTATCAATTATATTTCGTAATGCTTTCATTATTTATTGTTTATTTTATGCTTAGTAAAAGGCTAACGGATTAAGCGTAACGTTAACCCAACTCTTTAATCATTAAAGTTATACCATCACGAATAATTGACTGTACATTGGTTTTTGATGTACAAACGTACTCGCAAAGAGCAAAATCTTCCTCGGCCACCTCGTAAATGCCAAGGTTTTCCATCTTATCGATATCATTAGCCAGTATGGCCTTAATAAGATGAACTGGGTAAAGTTTCATAGGTAAAACTTTTTCGTACTGTCCCGTAACCACGTAGGCACGCTCGCCTCCGTGAAGGTTAGTATCGAAACTATGCTTTTTTTGTGGTAGTAACTTGGAGAGGAAGCTTGAAGAAAAGCTATACTTTTTAAACCCTGGCGTCATCCAACCCATAAATTCATAGTAATTCCCTTCGGGAATGACCGATACCATATTATCGTAAAAGCCTAAAAATCCATCGCAATCAATTTTCTCACCAGTGAGAACATTACCGCTAATAAACCTAAGGTCTTCGGCTTTAGTAACAAGATTATTGTCAACAATACTGGATATTGAAGTCCCAGTTTTAACAATAAAATATCGAGGTTTAAGTACTTCGGAGCCTGCCAAAGCTATAACTTTAGTGGCATCGTAAAGTCCTCTGAGGAACAAACGCCCAATAATTATAACGTCTAAGGGGTTAACCACCCATACAACATCGCCCTTATTAATTGGGTTAACGTGGTGTATTTGAATGCCCACATTGCCAACGGGATGAGGCCCCGAGAAATAGTTGTGCTTAACGCCTTTAACCTTAGTAAACACGCTACTAGGCGGATAATCGGCATTGAGACCAATGTTTACATCGCCCTCGGTAAGCTTTTTTAACGCCTCCACACCCGCTTTAAACGACTCCTCCTCCTCCTTTACAGCAAAATCCATATCGGGTGCTAGCGGTGATGTATCGAAACCAGAAATAAATATGGCTTTTGGCTTTTGCTCTGGATTGGCTATAATTGAGTAGGGACGTTGCCTAATTGTGGGCCAAAGGCCTGCTTTAAGCAATTTGTCGATAATTTGGTTGGGTAGCATTTCGGCAGGGTTACCTCGACCGAAATCTTCAAAATCTTGCGAATTGTCAGTTTTTACTATTACCTCCAAAATTCTTCGTCGTTCGCCCCGTTTAATAAGATGAACTTCTCCGCTAACAGGTGATGTAAAAACAACCTCGGGTCTAAATTTATCGAAAAACAGGGGAGTTCCAACCTTAACCCTGTCGCCCTCGGCTACGCTAAGTTTGGGGGTTAGCCCTGGAAAATCAGTTGGTTTAACCGCGTAAAACTCTGCCAATTCGGCTCGGGTAAAAACCTTCTCGGCTTCACCCTTCATCGGAATATTTAAACCTCTGCGTATTTTAAATACCTTTGGCATATCTTGTAATTATTATTGATTTGAACAACAAAAGTAAAAAAAACATTACTCTTAATGAGTAAAAAAACACAAATATAGCAATGAACACGTATTAATGTGCAAACTTCTGCAAAAAGCTGCAAGTTTTTAAGTTTTTTGCTGGGTAATAAACTATAATTCAATAACAAAGAAATAATAAAAATGTTAGCAAAAAAAACTGAGTATCGGTTTTTGTAGTAAAAAAGATTTCTTTGCCGTTCGCTGTGCTCATTAGAATGCTACTGTGGAAAGCGAATTTTAACATTTACTCTGTGTGCTGATTTTTTCAGCCACTTCGAGAATCTCAGTCATTGTGCAACATAGTGTTTGTAGACTCTCGAAAACACAAAAAGAAAAAACACAAAAACCTAAAGAATCAACCTCAACAGTAATTTATATTGCCTATTTTCGTTACTGTAAAAAACACGATAAGTCCTATGCATATTTTCAAACTAGTGAGGAACCAGACCAGAAGCATTTTCTGGCCTCTAACAGTAACCATTTTGGTGTATGGTATTTTCTCTACCCATAACGCTAGCGCCTTTACCATAGGGGTAAATGATAATAACACACACGAATTTTGCAACTCATCAACAATAAAATCAATAAAACTACACAAGCTAGGATGGGAGCTATCGGACCCAATAATTGAGCTAAATAGCCCCGATAAAGTGGTTCTACTTTTTGATGACTTGGCGGAAACACCTGGCAACTACTCGTATTCAATTTCTCATTGTGATGCGGATTGGAATCCATCTTCGCTTTTTTTAAATGATTACATTGAGGGGTTTGAAGTGAACGAAATTCGCAACTACTCCTACTCCACCGGAACGGTAAACAGCTATTTGCACTGCAAATTGGAGCTACCAAACGATGATGTGAAGCTGAAAATATCGGGTAACTACCTAATTAAAATTTTTGACACGTACGAGCCCGAGAACATAATTTTGCAACGCAGATTTTTTGTGTACGAGCCGTTGGTTGTAATTTCAGCCAGCATAAAGCAGCCATCGGGTGGAGAAAAACGATTAACTAGTCAGCAGCTAAACCTGAAAGTTCAAACAAAGGGCGTCAGGGTAATAAACCCGCATAGCGAGCTAAAAACGGTAGTTTGTCAAAACCAGCTCTCGCAGGGTTGCCATACCAAAATAGACCCTGTGCATTTTAGCGGGAATGAAATTGACTACTCTAAACCCGACGGGCTAATTTTTGATGGTGGAAATGAGTTTAGACTTTTTGACACCAAAAACTTACGCTATTTTGGGCAGGGCATTCGCACTATCGACTATGCTACTGGCGAGTTTCACGTGCAGCTTAATGCTGACAATAGTCGAAGCCGGTATCGTTACAGCTACTACCCCGATTTTAACGGAAAATACATAATAAACCTCGAACGAAGCACCCAAAGCCACATTGAAGCCGACTACGCCTGGGTTTACTTTACGCTGCGACCCGCAATGGAGCTGGATGAAGGGAAAAGCGTTTACCTATTTGGCGAATTTACTGGATGCCAACTAAGCCCACAATACAAAATGAACTTTAACCCCGAACGAAACACCTACGAGCTAAGGCTGCTACTTAAGCAGGGTGCCTACAACTACCGGTACCTAGTAGCTAATGAAGCAAGCGCCAAGGTTGATATTTCGTATTTTGAGGGAAATTACTTTGAAACGGAAAACGCTTACACCATTTTGGTGTACTACAAACCGCTAGGTTCAAGGTTCGACAGGATAGTGGGTTTTCAAAAAATTAGCAGTAACAAGTAAAACATTACTACTATAGCTTATCTAACTCCTTTTTTGACCCTTTATGGTAAGGATTAACGCTTAAAGCATACTTAAAATGTGCATTGGCTTGCTGGGTATTCTCCTTCTTCTTCTCTATTAAACCCAGATAGTAGTATGCGTCGGCCAATGCAAAATCGGGCTTGCTTTTACTTGAGTCTATAAACGATTTCAAAACCTTCACCCCTTTGTCATTGTCCTTTACATCGGATATTGCATAAAATCGGCCAATTTGCAAAAGCAGCTCCCTGCTATTTGGGTGGCTTTGTAACGCTTGCTCAACAACGGCTAGCGCCTTTTGAGTTTGAGATTGTGAAAGGTAAAACTGAGCAAGTGAGTATTTATACCTAAGGCTGTCGGGCGATGCTTCTATTGATTTTTTATAGCATTGTATTGCCTTATCTACATCCTTATCCATTTGAGCAATAATGGCTTGTGCTAAATACCCTTCGGCTTTGCTTCTGTTAAATATGCTTTTAGCCAGCTCATCTGCTTTGCTTACGCCACCTCCCATAATCGATGGTGCTTGCTTGTAAAACCCCACAAGCATAAGTGATGAATTCATATCATTGGGGTTTAGCCTAACGGCCTCCTCCATATGCGTTTTAAGTTTAGAGGCTAAAGACATCTGTTTAAGCATACTGGCGCCCGCCATTTGCTGTAGGTAAACATTTACCAAAGTACTATGGTACTTAGCAACTTCTTTATTGCTACTAATTGCCTGCTGCAAATACTCTTGAGCCTTTCCATAATTCTGCTTGCCCATCTCTATTTGTCCCAAATAGTATCTGCTCTCAGCATACTGGCTTTGATTCTCTGCTACTTTAGAAAAGATTTTGGTAGCCTCATCGTACTCTAAATTCTTGAATAGGCTAATGGCTTGCGATAAATTTTGCGAAAGGGAAATGGTGCTTATAAATAGACCTAAAACTAGGGGAATAAACTTACAAAACTTCATACGTTACCTGTTAACAATTAGTAATTTAATCCGCTTATCACACAAAAAATGTGCTACAATTGAATGTAAAAGCCAAGGGCTGTTTTTAATTTTTTTTTTAAAAATAAAGATGCCGAAACACCCCTAATTCAACTATTTAAAGATAACGAAAAAACTAAAGCCTCATTGCGTTTTAACAAACTTTACCTTATTTCGTTTTGAAAGGTATGCAAAAAGCAAGCCTCAATATAAGATTAAACACAACCTCTAGCTGCGCAATGCCTAAGTAAATATGTAGTTACCAATTGCTACAACAGCAAGTAATATCAACAAAAAACCCGCTACAAACACTTAGTTTACAGCGGGTTAAATTTTTTTTGTGCCCAGAACAAGGCTTGAGCATCGTAACTGGGTGCATATGTTCATAAAAATGGTGTTACAATTAATAACTATCGTATTTATTTGTTTTACTGTTTGTTAAACACCCTTTTATATCACTTTTTATTTATAGTGACGTTACAAATATAGTTATATTGTTGCGTAAATGTTTGCATTTGTGGTGCAAATATATTTTATTTGCACCACACTACTATTCAAACATTATGGCAACCGTTACCGCTTTTATTCGTACTTCCAAAAAAACCGACAGGGCCAATGTTCGATTTAGGCTGAGGGATGGGCGCGAAACACAACTATTCTACAAAAGCTCTTTGGAGGTAAACCCCACCGTTTGGGATGCGAAAAAACAGGAGATCAAGGCGAAAATTGTTTACGATACAGCCAAGCGCGCCGAGTTCAACCAGAACGTAGCAAACTACAAAAAGTTGCTACTGGATGTTTACCACTCCATGCCTCAAAGGGGGTCAATCACTTCAGATCAGTTTAAAATCGAAGTGGACAAAGCCCTACACCCCGAGAAGTATGACTTAAGCCTTACCCCCCAAACCTTCTTTGAGGTGTGGAATGAGTTTCTAAAGACAAAAAAACTGGCTGAATCCCGAAAGCGTGCCTTCATGGTAATTTACCGGGCCTTACAGCGTTTTGAGTTGTACGAAAAAATTAGAGGCGAATTTGAGTTGACCCTCGACGGGATCACGGCCAATACCTTACAAAAATTTGAAGACTTCCTAGTGAATGAGCACAAAATCTTTGAGCGATACCCAAAAATATACGAGGCAGTTCCAGAGACCCGCACCCCTAAACCGAGGGGGCAAAATACGATTAACGGCATCTTTGTGAAGTTCCGGACTTTCTACATTTGGGCTGTTGACAATGGCAAAACAACCAATAACCCCTTCCGAAAGTACAGGGTTGAGGAGTCGGTCTATGGAACGCCCTACTACATATCAGTTGATGAACGGAACACTCTATACAACGCTGATTTTTCCCACAACCCCCAGCTAGCAACCCAGCGCGACATATTCGTTTTCCAGTGCCTGATCGGCTGCCGGGTAGGTGACCTCTTGCTGATGACCAAGGCCAATGTAATAAACGGAGCCATTGAGTATGTTGCCAGAAAAACCAAAAACGGCAACCCTATAACGGTTCGTGTGCCCCTCAACTCCATAGCCAAAGAGATACTAGAGCGCTACAAGGATTATGAGGGGCGTGGGTTACTGCCTTTCATCACCTCGCAGCGCTACAACGATTACATCAAGGATATGTTTGAGGCCGCTGGGATTACTCGCATTATCACCTGGTTGAACCCCACCACCCGCGAGCCTGAGCAACGCCCCATTAACGAGGTGGCCAGCTCACACCTTGCCCGGCGGTGCTTTGTTGGGAACCTGTACCGCCAAGTAAAAGACCCAAACCTAGTGGGCGCGCTCAGTGGACATAAGTACGGGAGCAAGGCCTTTGCCCGGTACCGTGAGATTGATGAGAATATGAAAGCCGAACTTGTTAAAATGCTAGAGAGATGACAGGAGAAATGATATACAATGATTACAAAAAGATAGGAAGCGATTTCGCGCGTATTATCGAAATAGCCATTGGCCTTGTCGGTAAAGAAACGGTTTTTGAACTGCTAGAGGAGTGTGAGAGAGATGAAAAAGTGTTACACTTCATTGACCCATCTTCAGAATATTTTTTAGATAAACTTTCACTTCTCAAACTAGAAAAACTTACCCAGCAAGAAAAAAAGGAGTTTAGGCTTGTAGCCAAAAGCGCAGAAGCTGCAATCTTTATCATTCCTCTGAGTTGGCAATGTGAAACAAAAATAAAGGAATCTACCCCTTGGGATTCGGATTTAAAGGGTAAATCCTTGGATTGGGCACCCGCGCCCGTCAAAGAAGAGAAAAACGATAACATTACAGGCATTGTGGCAGCAGCCTGGGAACTAAGGCTAATTCTTGGAGTAGATGAAAACAAAGAGAGTTACACACTATTGATCCAAAACTTAGAACATAAGCAAGAACTTTCCCAACTTTTTCAAAAAAGATGGAAGGAAGCATATACAAAAAATAGGTTTTCTCAAGAGACCTTTGCAGAAATTGAAATTAGAGAAATTAGCCGAAGACTTGAACTAATTGAATCTTTGCAAGATAAAAAGTATTACGACTCAATACATATCGAAAGGTCGTGGGCTAAGGGGTATATCGATTTTCTTGAAAAGAATGAATGGTTAAAACCCACCTCGGGAATGAACTACGAGGAACTGCTCAGTGAGTTAAAAAAATGGCTAGATATGCCTCTATCAGGTTTTAAGAGCCTAATTGAGGAGGGATACTGCACACCTCAAGACAAAGGCAAGTGGTTAGGCGGGCCATCAGATGCTTATAGGTTTGCGGTATGGCTCACCCCCGATAGTGACGATGAAATAAGTAAATTTAACAAGAATATTGAACTAAACGCCAAGGGTAAAACCAAAAAACTGGCTTACACCTACAGAAAAGATACAATTGTAAGCCCCATTAATGGAGGAGATATATGCAAAATCTTAAATAAGTACAGAGAGGTGCCAATCCGCAAACGCCTCAGAAGAGTAAAAGTAAATAATTATGAAAAACCTTGACTTGCTACCTCTATCAGGTGAGACCAAGGAACGGCTTGCCAAGTTCGCCCAGCAGTACCTCCAGCTGGCTCAAATCGCAATCGAGGTCGTTTCCTTTAAAGATAATTGGCTGATCGAAGGCAACCCAGAACTCACCAAATGGCAAAAGATTGCTTTTTACTACTACTTCAAATACCATAGGGTAAGGCAGTTCTAAATCTACTAAGAAAAGCCAAAATCTATCCTACAACCCTAAAGACCTATAAAAAAAGGCTTTAGGGTTTTTTGCTGTTTAAAATCCTACAAAAACCTACACTTTTCCTACATTTTATGTAGGGCTAAAACTCTGTTTATCATTTGCTTAGCGGTTTTTTTTGCTAACTTTGCTTTCGTATTCAAAAATATACAAAAAATGAAAATAGCAGAATTATTAACCCTACCAGAAACCGCAAACCTGACCGTACAGGTTAGCATTGGGGACTTGAGACTCTTCCACGAAGAGATAGTACAGAAGCAGCTTTGCCAGCAAAAGGAGCTAACCAAAACCGAAGACGAACTACTCACGGTTACAGAGGCTATGAGTTTTCTCAAGGTGAGTCGAACCTCCCTATTCCGTTGGCAAAAGAAAGGCTACCTGGTGCCAATTAAAGCAGGTGGCCGCTGTCGGTACCGCAAGAGCGATATAGAGGCACTTCTCGAAAAAAAATAAGAAAATGAAACCCACATCCACATACCAGGCCAATTATTTCGCAACGTCCGCAACCGTTGCAGGCCTGGGTACACCCTTAATAAAGTTGCGGAAATGGAAACCACTGTAAAAGAAAAGTTCGGCATAATAGCCGATATGGACACCGGGTATGCTTACCCAGTTGACCTCAGCAAGCCCATAAGCAAAGTGAATTTTGCTGGGTGCCTGCTATCATTTAGAGGGAGCAAAGCCGAAGCCCTACAACTAATCGAGAAGATAGAAAAAATGCCGTGTCTGATCGAAAGGCACACTAAAATTTACGCGTAATGCAAGGTTGGATAAGTTTACATAGGCAAATAGTTGAGTGGGAGTGGTACAATGAACCCAACACGTTTCGCTTGTTTATCCACTTGCTACTAAAGGCTAATCACAAGCCTAAGAAGTGGCAAGGCAAAACCATAGAGGCTGGGGAACTAGTTACCGGGCGTAAGCAACTTGCGCAAGAACTCAAGCTGTCAGAACAGAAAATAAGGACTTCGCTAAAACGGCTAAAATCAACCAACGAAATAACCATCAAATCAACCAGCAAATTTAGTGTAATAACTATCTGTAAATGGGGGACTTATCAACCACAAAAGGGCATAGAGCAACCAACAGAACAACCAACAGAACAACCAACAAATAACCAACAAATAACCACAAACAATAATGTTAATAATGAAAAGAAGAAAGAGAGAGTGGTTTTCACCCCTCCCACCCTCCCAGAAATTCAATCCTATTTTGCCATTAAGATTGCAGAAAAACAGCTTTCGCTAAACGCAGGCATTGAGGCCGAGAAGTTCTTTAGCCACTACTCAAGCAACGGCTGGCAAGTTGGTAAAAACAAGATGAAGGACTGGAAAGCAGCAGTCAACGGCTGGGTTGCACGGGAAAAAGGCAAACTGAACGGCACTGCAACCACTAAAGAAGTAACCTATCAGAAACTTACCTAAAATGACTGAGTTTAACAAAATACCGCCCCAGGCTATCGAGATTGAAGAGGCAATCCTTGGAGCACTAATGATCGAGGCAAACACCTTCGAGCGGGTGCAGGGCATACTTCGCCCTGAGAGTTTCTACAAGGCCGAGAACAGAGCTATATATGAAATAATCGCAAACCTTGCAAAACAGAGTAAACCCATTGACCTGCTAGTAGTGGTTCAAGAGCTCCAAAGTCGAGATAAACTGGAAGAGATTGGCGGCCCTGCCTATATAGCAGACCTTACCTCACGGGTTGGATCAGCAGCCCATTTGGAGTATCATGCAAAAGTAGTGGCACAAAAAGCCATGCTTCGCGAGCTGATCAGAATTAGTTCAGAACTGCAAGCCAAGGCGTTTGATGAGAGCAACGATGTTGATGAGCTGATAACCGATGCTAGCAAGGCCATTGATGAAATTACCAGCAGCGTTGGTGGGCATAGTGGCCGCACCCAGTACGAGGTGATCAAATCAGCCCTAAGTGAGATTGAGCAGGACTGCATACAGGCTCAGAAGGGGCAAGCCCCAGGGATAACAACTGGATTTGCCACGGTCGATAAGTACACAGGAGGCTGGAGGCCTACCAACCTGATCATACTAGCAGCCCGTCCGGGCGTGGGCAAAACCTCCCTTGCGCTACACTTCGCCAAGGTGGCCGCCTCGCAGGGTAAGTGGGTGAACTTTTACGGCCTTGAAATGACAAGCGAGGACCTCACTCGAATAATGATCGCAGGAGAAAGCGGCGTGAACCGCTCCAGCCTGAGGGATGGAAAAGTAGATAGTGAATGGAACAGCATTCACAAGGCTACAGGCAACCTATACGATTTGCCTATACTGTGGTACGATCAGGCCGGGATAACTGCCGATCAAATCGCAGCCAACACCCGCAAAAATGCCAAGAGGGGTCAGTGCGATATGGTGATAGTGGATTACCTCCAACTGCTCACCCCAACCGACAAGAAGGCTATTCGTGAGCAGCAGGTTTCTCTAATGACCCGAACGCTCAAGAAGGCAGGGCTTGAGAGCAAGGTGCCTATCATTCTGCTATCGCAGCTCAACCGTGAGGCCTCGGAATCACAGCCTAAGCTGCACCACCTTAGAGAATCGGGAGCCATTGAGCAGGATGCTGATATTGTGGTGTTCCCTTGGATTGACCTCGAAAATAACTACCAGCTCATTATCGCTAAGAACAGGCGAGGGATCACTGGAATGATCGAGATCAAGCCCCAGCATGATATGACCCGGTTTAGCGAGGCGGGTTTCTCCTCACAGTGGCCCGAGTACAACCCTGACGAATTTGTTGAATCACTTAAATAATACCGCAAAATGAAAATCGATCCAACTGTATTGAAATACTGTTGCACTATCCACAGCGTGAAGTGCCAACTGAACGGCAAAACCATCACAATTTCTGGCACCCAGCTAACCTTAGGCAAGCCCGAATACCTACGCCCTGGCCAAGGAAAGGACGCGCTGGAGGCAAGTATGACCAAACCTTTAGAGGCTGTGATTCCAAAACGAAAAATAGATGCCGTTTTAGCCTCTTACCGAAAGGTTATGAAGGTAAAGCTCGATTACAGAGGCTTAAGCCTCTCAGAGGTGAAAATTTAGCCCGTTTTGAGCCAAAAAATGAGTTTATGACAATCTAACGAACCAGAAATTATGCCAAACAGGTCGAAATATAGCCCAAAACTCGCCAAACAGATTTGCACCCTAGTAGAGACAGGTAAACATAGCATAACCGAAGTGTGCTCATTAGTAGACATTTCGAGAAGAGTCTTCTATAAGTGGCAAAAAGAACGTGCGCAATTCGCAGTTTCCCTCGCGCGCGCGCGCGTGCGAGCAATGGAGAAAGAAAATGAGCAAATGAAGGTATTATCGCTTAGAGGGTTGAGAATTCTTCTTCAGGGTGGTTTTCTAAAGCAAGTTGAGACTAAGACGGTTTATGGAAAAAACGGCGAAGTTACCCACAAGGAGATCACTACAACGCTGAAATATTTCGGACCCTGTTTTAAGACTATCATGATAGTTTTAAATAACAAAGATACCGCCAACTGGTCCACACGGCTCAAGAGGCACGTTAACTACCATACTAAACGCCTAAATACAGAGGCAAACAGAGTGGGTGCGCGGGTTATCACCATAGCCGAGGCAGCAAGCTTAGGAATGGATTCGATAACGTTCGAGTCCAACGTAGAACACAAGCCCTAACGTATTTACGGGCATTACAGAGGGATTAGAAACAGCCTTGCACCACCGATGCACCAATGATCTGAATAACATTGCACCAACTTGAATTAAAACGATAAAAAGGACAACCTAAAACAACGAAGGAGACATGAAAACTGACGATGGAGCGCTACACTTTGAATCGAGCTTGAATAATGACGGTCTAAACAAGGCCGTTGAGGAGACCAAGCGACGAATACAAGGTTTTTCTGATGCTACGGTAAGGGGTAGTGAGAAAGTAGATAATGCATTTAGGATAACTGCTGAGAATGTCAAAATACAAAAGAATGTTATTGCTCAGCTGGAGGGTGAGCTCAAGAATCTGAACGCCCAGATTGATAAGATGGCCCCCGGTAAGGCGCAAGCTGAGCTGAAGAGCCAAGCCGCTGAGGTAGCCGCTGAGCTGGACGCCGAACGCAAAGCGCTCACTATGCTGGAAGCTGAGGTGAAAAAAAACGAGAAGGCTCAAATTTCGTTCCGCACCCAGCTACGCAACGCCCGTGAGGAGCTCATAGCGATGGAGCAGGCGGGGCTTCGCGGCTCAGAAGCCTACAGATCATTACAGCAGGAGGTAGGGCGGTTACAAGATGCCTACGACGATGCCACCCAGCAGGCGAGGGTAATGGGAGACGATCAAGGCGTTTTCAGGGGAATCATATCTGCTGTTTCAGGGGTTGCAGGGGCATTCTCTGCTGCTCAGGGGGCTATAGGGCTTTTTGCTGGGGAAAACGAAAACCTGCAAAAAATTATGGTGAAGGTTCAATCGTTAATGGCCATTACCATAGGGCTACAGCAGGTATCGGAAACCCTCAACAAGGATAGCTACTTCAACTTAAAAATACTAAAAAAGGGCAAGGAGCTTCTGGCTTTAGCCGAAATGAAGGTAGCCACCGCGATGGGCGTTTCAACGGTAGCCGCGAGGGCTTTAATGGCCACCCTTACGCTGGGGCTATCGGTAGCCATAACGGGGGCAATAATCCTTATTAACAAGCTGGTGAGCCGACAGGCCGAGGCGCGCAAGAAGCAGGAAGAGTTCAACAAGGCGGTAGCTGAGGCGGCTTACAAGCCAGTAATGGCTATAAACAAGCTATCGAGCGAGTGGCAGGCGTTGGGTGATAACATGGAGGCCAAGGAAAAGTTTGTCAGGAACAACCAGAAAGCCTTTGAGGAGCTGGGGGTTTCCATAACTGGAGTAAATGACGCTGAAAACCTTCTCGTAAAGAATAAGGAGAAATTCCTTGAGGCCATGATGTACCGGGCTAAGGCAGCAGCAGCAGCCGAGTTGGCAAAGGATAAGTACAAGCAGATGCTTGAAAAAGAAGCTAACCTAAAGGATCGAGGTATTAAGGCGAGTGCCTGGGAAACCTACACCAGCCCAACTAGAGCTATGGTTAAGCTGTTAGGCGGTGTTGATATCCCCAGCAGGCAGGCGATGAATATGTCCTCAGAAATTTCGAAACTGAGAGATAGCACCAAGCAACTAAGCAAGTTTGAACAGGACTTCAAATCGAAGGAAACTGAAATACTCAAGGAGCTGGGGCTAAAAACAGAGGAGACAATCGAAGACAGCATTCGCGCCGTGGAGGAGCTGGTGAACCAGCTAAAGGATCAGTACAAGAAGGCCACCACTGATCAGGACCGCGCGAACCTGCTCAAGCAGATTGAGGAGCAGGAGAAGCTACTCGACAAGTTAGACCCCACTCGCGCCAAGAAGACCAGCGGCGACGACCCCACCAAGAAGGCGATGCAGGAGTACGAGAAATCGATCAAAAGACAATTAGACCTTGCTGAGGGGGTGCTGGATAAGTTCGCCCTGATTGAGGAGGAGAAGAAGAAGCTGGAGGGTGATAAAAGCGAGCTGGGCACGGCCAAAATGGGGCTACTCGATGAGCTGAACCAGAATACCGCCGACGAGGCCGAGAAGCAAACCCGGCAGCTGCTCGCCACCTACGCCACCTACCTATCGCGCAAACTGAGGCTACAGGAGGAGTACACCAACGATATGACCCTGCTGAGGCAGAAGCTGGAGCAGGCCACCGACCCCGAGGAGCAGGCCGCCATACAGGGGGCTATGACCAACCGCACCACGAAGTTCAATCAGGACGTGTCCGCGGCTGGTGATACGGAGTACGAGCAGCTGCTGGCTCAGTACCGCAGCTACGAGCAGAAGAAGGATGCCATAATAGCCGAGTTTGACCAGAAGCGGCTCAAGGCCACCGAGAACAATAACGAGGAGCTGGTTCAACGGCTCAACGAGGCGCAGGCGCGCGCCCTGTCGTCGCTGGCCACCGAGAACCTGATGCAGTCGGCTGACTGGACGGCGCTATTCAGCGACCTCGACAAGGTGACCACCGCCGAGCTGATCAAGCTCAGGGATAAGATTGAGGAGCAGTTCGCCACCCTCGACCTCGCCCCTGAGGATATGGACGTGCTGCGCAAGAAGATCAACGAGGTGACCGACCAGATACAGCGGCGCAACCCGTTCCTAGCCCTGATTGACGCTTTAAGGAAGTACAAGCAGGAGGAGTCGAGCGCCAACCTTAAGGACTTGGCCAAGAGCCTATCGGCCTCCATCGATATGATTAAGGGCACGTTTGATCAGGTGGTGGGATCGTTGGACAAGCTGGGCATCAAGGGCGATGAGCAGACCCAGGAGGTGTTGGCCAGCGTGTCCGGGATGCTGGGCGGGGCTTCCAACCTCGCCATGGGCATAGCCTCGGGCAACCCCTTGCAGATCATTCAGGGGTCAATCGATCTAATCATCAACGGCATAAACCTCATTGGCGGGGCGAAGGGTAGGCAGCTGGATAGAACCATTAAGGAGCACGAGGCCAACGTGCGCAGGCTCGAAAAGGCCTATCAGGACTTGGAGCGCGCCGTGGATAAGGCGCTGGGCAACGCCCGGTACGACTCGCAGAAGCAGCTCATTGACAACCTCAAGAAGCAGCGCGAGGAGTATGCGAATATGTACCAAGCTGAGAATAGTAAGAAGAAGGCTGACGAGGGCAAGTTGGACGAGTACCGGGACGCGATGAAGGACAACCAGCGGGAGATTGAGGACATTGTGAAGGGGATCAGGGAGGAGATACTGGGGATGAGCACCGAATCGGCCGCCAACGAGCTGGGCAACGCCCTGATTGACGCCTTCGCCGCGGGCGAGAATGCCGCCGAGGCGTGGGGCAAGAAGGTGGACGACATTGTGGGTAATGTGATTCGAAAAATGCTGATCCAGAAGCTGGTTGAGGAGCCCGTGGGCAACATCATCAACAAGTATATGGCCAAGTGGGTGGACAAGGATGGGAACTTCCTGGGCTTCGATGGGATTATGAACTCAGCCGCCGCTATGGGTAACGAGCTATCGGGGCTAGGCGCCGGGCTATCGGAGGCACTGAATATGCTGCCGGATGAGATTAAGAAGTACTTCACGGGGGGCGACGACCCTGCCTCTCCCCTCACGGGCGCGCTTAAGGGTATGAGCGAGGACACGGCCAGCCTGATGAGCGGCTACATCAATGCGATTCGAATTAACCAGATCGAGGGCATCAGCATGATGCGTAGCCAGCTGTTGGCCCTACAGCAGATTTCGAGTAACACCTCACACAACGTCAACTTAACCAAAATTCCCGAAATGCTTAGTGTGCTAAAGACTATGGCTAACTCGGACTCGCTTAGGTCGACAGGACTGTCGACCCAGAGGTCGTCGGGATTGTAAACTACACTAATAATCTAGCTATGAAAAGACTCAGAATAGAGCTTGCCAAACAAGCCAAAGCTAAAGGGATATGCCCGGAATGGTATGAAACCCTAAGGAAAACCCGAAGCATCAAAGAGCTTGCGAGTATGTACCTTCGAGGTATTGACTTCTGCACAGAAAACGATTACCCCTCCATTGACTTTATAAGGGCGAATTTCAAGGGCAAGGTTGAGGAGTACGGAATACACCTCGACGAATCCGTTAGGCTAACCAACCCTAGAAAAACGGTATTGTTGGGTAAAAGTGAGGGCATAATTGAGCTGGACGACTTCACTGTGGCCGAGGTGTTCCTAAAGCACGACTCAACCCTAGAGCTAAAGGCCTCAGGAAACTCATTCGTAATGGTTAGCCTCTTTGAAAAAACATCCCTGACCGTTACCGCCTCAGATCATGCACGGGTTCGCATTCGAAAGCATGGGGGTAGTGTGACCTACTCAACCTCAGGAGACGGATCGGTAAAAGTCTTGAGTGAGCAAAAGATTGAGTCTGTACGTGACTCAAACCAAACACTGAATACCAATGAATTAACAGCAAAACAGCAGTAAAATGTACCATAATTGCACCACAACCAATTTTTTAACCCTTAACAAACAAAAACGATGAACACAGAAGAAATTCAAAAACTGGTAAGCGACAGCGTGGCAGCAGCCATTCAACCGCTTAGAGAAGAGTTGCAAACCCTGAAAACAGAGAAAAAGCCCGAAAGCATCCAGCAACAGGAGGGAGAACTTTCACCCGCCGTGGACGCGTGGGTAAAGGATAAGACCGAAAATCCACTGGCAGGTAAAACCATTTAACAACATTTGACCGATGACGACAACAGCAACCAAGGCTAAAGCCCCTCAAGCAGAGGAGACAGCCAAAATAAGAACGGTAATCCGTCAGAATAGGGATCAAGCTGAGCAGTTCCTTACCGATTATCAGAATAAGTATATCCCAGCCCTTGAAAAGGCGTGCCGAAGCATCAAAGAGATTGGAGTTACACCGACCAAGGCCATAGTAGTACAGGCGATAACGGGCGACTTCGAACCCCTAAAGGAAGCTTATAGTGAAGTAATGGAGGCTGATATGTTGCTTTTCAAAAGCCCTGCCGGGCGCGCTGCCATGGAAGACATATTCAAGGAGAATATCCACCGCATCAAATCCCAGTTCGAGCAGCTATTCACTGGGATTGTGGGCAACAATTGGGCTGGTGGTAATACTTACGGCACGTTTGAGGAATTGACTTATACCCGCGATAAGGATGGAAATGTGCCATTAGACTCGATCAGCCTGGCTCAGTTCTTTGACGTATCGGATGAGGGCGCGCCTTATATGCCTGAGAGCGCAATCGAGGCCGTTCTGGACGCTTTCAGGGATTACGCCAACCCCAAAGCCGAGAAACTGCTGGAGGCTCAAAAAAAGGCTGCAAACGCCCTTACGGCATTTGCCAAAGCCCTACAGGATGCAAACCTCTCTATCCCGTTGGATGTACCAGCCTTTTTTTCCGTCGCTACTTTACCCCGGAACAGTCTGAGGAAAGCCGTGAGTGGATCATAAGGGAAAACCCCGAGGGCATCCTTTAGCAGGTAAGGGAACCGATCAAGTTTTGGATCGGTTCCCATTGTTAAACATTCAAAGATTATAGCAATGGCACTAAAACCAAACTTTAACCGGGATGACATCAACAGGCATTGCGACCGTTTCCTTGAGTCGGTTGAGAATAGGCAGGTAAAAGCATTTGCCCACATGGGCGAAAGGTGCGTATTGAAGGCTGTTCTTGCTGGTACCTATGTAGACAGGACGGGCAACCTACGCGCCTCGATAGGCTATTCCGTCTTCAAGGATGGGCAAGCCGTGCTGAGCCAGTACCAAGAGACAGGAGAGCCCAACGCAGCAACTAAAGCCCGGCAGCTGGCCGAAAACGTCGCCAAACAATACCCCAATGGCATTCTGCTGGTGGTGGTGGCGGGCATGAACTACGCCGTTTACGTGGAGGCCAAAGGGCTCGACGTGCTAACCTCGGCCGAGCAGCTGGCGCAGCAGGAGCTACCCCGGATGCTATCCGATTTAACCGAAAATATCAACCAAATATTTAACTAATGGCAACCGAGCAGGACAAGGAAAAGCAGCCAAAGCAGGGCTTTTCCCTTGAGGGCTTCGATATGAAGTCCTACAAGATGACTGAGCTATACGTGCAGCAAATAGAGTGGCTTTACTTTCAGGCCGTGCAGGAGCTAGCCAAGCTCACCACAAGGGTAAACCCCACCCTCAACCCGGATAAGATATTCTCATTCGATGATTACCCACAAACCAAGGCACAGGTACAGCGTATGCTCACGGAGCTAGCCAGCAAAATGCAGGCAACCCTACTGCAAGGCAGCCAAAACCAGTGGCTTTTCGCCTGTGATAAGAATGATGCGTTTGTGGATCGGGTGCTAAAAACCTCTCAGCTACCAAAGCAAACGCTGGTGAAGTACCAGGATCGAAACCTACAGGCTTTAAAATCATTCCAGCTACGCAGCGTTAACGGGCTTGACCTATCGCGTCGTATATGGAACTACACCGGGCAAATGAAGGTGCAAATGGAGCTGGCCATTGACGTAGCCCTCGAAAAGGGGCAATCAGCGCAAGAGTTATCGAGGGAGCTGAGAAAGTACCTTGTTGATTCCGATAAGCTCTTCCGTAGAGTAGCAGACAAACACGGTAACCTCAAGCTATCCAAGGCCGCTCAGGAATATAAGCCCGGGCAAGGTAAGTACCGCAGCAGCTATAAGAATGCGATGCGGTTAGCCCGTTCCGAGATCAACATGGCCTACAGCAAGGCGGACCAACTACGATGGGACCAGCTCGACTTTGTGGTGGGGTACGAGATTATGCTATCGAACAACCACACCCTGAACGGTGAACCCTTCGTCGACATTTGCGACGAGCTTGTCGGGCTGTACCCCAAATGGTTCGACTGGAGCGCGAAGTGGCACCCCCAGTGTAGGTGTAGACGTGTTCCCGTGCTGATGAGCCCTGAGGAGTTCAAAACGGATGAGCGGAATGAGCTCAGGGCTGCCGTGCGGGGTTCGGAGTACAACAAGATGAGCTCCAGCAGAACCGTTAGGGACGTGCCCCCAGCCTTCAAAAAGTGGATAGCAAACAACGCTGAACGCTCTAAGGGTTGGAAATCCCAGCCCTACTTCATTCGCGACAACTTTAAAAACGGTACAATTGACGGCGGGCTTAATGCTAAATACTAACCTAAATTCAAAAGAAATACAATGGAAACTAATATCAGTTATTTGAAGTCTAAAGCCCATAGGGATATTTCAAAAGGTTTGAAAATTGTTTGGTGCTTGGAAAACTTTGACCTTACTAAACTCTACGATTTTCCAATTGAATTCATAAATGAAAAGACAAGGGTAGAATACCATCAAATTGACCAAATAGCAGAATGGATAACGAGCGATCAGCCCTTGTTTTATGGTGATGATGATGACAATAGAATGCTAAACCTAAGTGAGCCAAGAGGGTAGGTATAACGATAATCTAAAATCAACACCAAGTGTTAAGATAATTATACTACTAATTTAAACTAATGAACAATGATTACCTTAAAAACAGTTACAAAGAACATCATTTTTAGCAGTGATGCAAGTACGCTAAAGGAAGCTTTAGAGCAAGCTGTAAATGCAAGTAAAAGCTTAGATAATATAGATTTGAGCAATCAAGACCTAGAGGGCATTCAAATGGCAGGAGCATCCCTGCAGGGTGCCAACTTGGAGGGTGCCAACTTTGCTTTTTCAAATTTGGTGGGGTGCAATCTAAGCGAAGCTAACTTAAGGAAGGCAACCTTTAACGGGGCAAACCTACAAGGGGCTTACATTAGGGATGCTGATCTGTACGGATCAAATTTTTCAAACTCAAACCTTAGCAACGCTTATTTTAGGCATAAATCAATAAATAATTCATTGCTAAAGGTTAAAGGAGCATCATTTGCTAATGCCATAATGGTAGATAACTTAATTGATAGCATTGAATTTACTGAATGCTCATTTAGCCATGCAAGCCTTAAATTTGCTACCTTAAAACACATTTGGTTTATTAGTTGTGATATGGGCAAAACCAATTTTAAAGGAGCTGCATTGTACGATACCCACATCGATAAAACAGATTTACACGGGGCAAACTTTGAAGCAGTTGATTTGGCGAAAGTCGAAATGTCTAATAGCGATATAAGTGATGCTTACATTGGTCACAGCACTTTTTCCGTTGTTTGTGGTAATAGTCGTTTAAAAACATCACAATCACAAAGAATCATTCTGGCAAACTTTTTACTTAACTGGTTAGAGCTAACAATCGATAAAAGTGATATTGAAACCAAATTACAGGAACTACTCAAGGAATATGCCCCTGCAAACAAGTACAGTGAAGCTCTGACCAAAACGGGTGAACCGCATAATACGTAGATTTACATTTGAGGATAAGAATCTGAGACCATAGGAGGGCTGTACGCTATGGCCCTGCAATAGCACTCCACCCATAATCTAAACCTTAACCAACGGAAATTTCCGTCCGTTGCTGTATGGCTAACCAGCCGAGTATTCGACCCGTTACCACTGAGCCGAAAACTCGGCTTAGCCCATCACCCTTGCTTGGTTTCCAGCATGGGGCTGTGATCAACGTATAAACCCCCGTCCATAATTTCGCCAAGGTACTTCATAGTTGGCGTTGGCTCATCACCTTGCCCGGGGTAAATGGCTACTAGCTTCGCACCACAGATAACCACCATCTCAAGCAGCTTTAAAGCGTACTGAAAATCACCAACAGCATTAGGCAACAATGCCACAACGCTTGCATACTCCTTGTCGGGGTGATCCTGAGTAAAGTAGGTGAAAAGGTCATCACCTTTTAGTACCTTATAGTCAATTTCCTTGGCCATCAGTTTGAATTTTTGATTTATACGCTAATCCAGCTCGGAGGTTGGCGCGTCAACCACTTTATTGTGCTTTTTGCTAGCCTCCCATACAGGGATCAGCTCTTCTTTTGTTCCGTCTGGGTTTATAACGCTTACCCTTGTGCTGGTTTTAATGCCTTGCCTTTGCCTTGCTTTGCCTTGGTTCTGTGTTCTCATAACATTGATTTTTTGAAGGTTACATTTTAATTGTATCGGTTAAAAAAGGGGGTCGGGCTAACCGACTCCCTTAGAAATTCCTATGTATTCAACGAGGGAAAATTTTCCCCCGTTAACATTCTCCCATGCTTTGAAATTCCTATGTATTGTTGAGTTATTACCCCTGCCCAAATTTGGACAGGGGTGGGGTGGTTTCAACCCAACCCATTACGCTTTACGCTCCTCAGCGGTTAGGTAGGTAGCCCGGTTGGCTGTTCTAGCTACAGTCAGCAACTCCAGTCTGTCGATCCTTACGCTGGCATTTCGTGTGCCGTCCTTAATCACCCTTACCAGCCCCTCCCTGATCCATCGGTTGACTATGGCCTCACCGTATAGTCTTTGAGCCTCTCTGAGCTTTAGGTAGGGTTTTAGCAGCCCCACATCCATAAGGGCCTTGGTTGCCCCCGCCTCGGCTGCATCTATCAAAGCATTGCGGTATTCTAGCTCTGTTTGTGGCATCCTTAGCATGGCTTACCCTCTTTTTTTTCGGTTTCCCTTACGCTAAAAACGTAAGTAACCCGGTTCAGCATTTCGAACATTTCGGCCAAGTCTTTGCCCTCCATACCGTCGGCCATTTGGAGCGTTTGCTGGAACATAAACTCAAATTTCTGCTTAATATCAGCAGCCGAGAAGTCACTCAGCACGTCGTCGACGGCTACCAGAGTGCGTTCACCTGTTCTGTTGTCGGTTTCTATTGCCATTGTGATAGTAATTTTAAATTATTTGGCAAAGTTTGGTCAAACTTTCTAAAAAAACAACGTTGTTTTTTAATTATTTTTATACTTTTGTACTGATAGACAACTAGTTACTGTATCACTGTGATACAGTAAACCCTTATTGTTCACCAAAAATCAAAGGTTTATGAAAGCAATCGAATGGGTAACAGCCGAGCTGAAGAAAAAGGATGCAGCTCTTGGATCGTACCTCGCAAGGTTTAAAAAGGAGAATGAGCAGCTTGATGAAGCGGCGTTGGCCGAAAAGCTAAGCAATGATCCTATGTTTTCGCTAATGGTCAAAAATGCCAGCCTATCCCACAGCCAAAAAACGGCCAGCTGGGTTATGTTTATTGGGGTTGTGGTACTGATTTCGTGTGTGGGGGCGCTAATTATCGCAGTGGCCACCCTGAGCTAGCCAAAAAAGAAGTGGTGCAAACGTGGTGCATTTATTAAAAAGAAAAAGCGCAACCACTTATTTTACAAATGATTGCGCTTTAACCAAGTGCCCAGAACAAGACTCGAACCTGCACGCTCTAAAACGAGCACCAGCCCCTCAAGCTGGCGTGTCTACCAATTCCACCACCTGGGCAATAAATCAGGCGCAAAGTTAATAAAATTAATGTTTGCTTACCCATTAATCTGCCATAAAAAATTCAGGATAAATTTCTTTTTGCAATAATCCTCTAAACTAAGCTATACTCCATCATTCCATCCTGGGTTTCGGTAAAGCCAATTCGTCTAAGGTACTTATTGTGCCTGTTTTCTAATTTTCTTGTTACAAGCTTTGTGTAGCCCATTTCAATGAACCGTGGCGCAAGGTTGGCATACATAAATTTACCGCTCTTAAAATCTCTCATTTCAGGAATTGCGTAGTCGAGCTCAATGCGAAGCACGCCATTATCAATATGTGTTGCCAAAAACACTCCTGCTAGGGTCATATTCCTAAGCACAAAGAAATTCACATCGCACCCGTTGGGAACATCATTAAAACTGGGGAAAAGTTTCTGAATATCCTTTCTGTATAAAGTTAAAAATTTCAACAGGAACCTCCCATCTTTATCTGCTTCAATGGCTTCAAAAACTTCCTTCTTCGAAAGGAAATCAAGGAGGTAGTAAATATCTACAATAACTATCAGGCCATTCATTAGTCCAACGGGTATTGAGCCGATTAAAAACCCATAAACAGAAAAAAGGGCAGCTCCCACCAGGTTTATTACCCTAAACCTTACCAGCGAATTCATAGCCATTGATATGGCTATAATAACCGAGGCTAAGTAGCCAATCCATTCAAGCAATATTGTGTAATCCATACCTAATATATTTTAACAACAAAGATAAAAAAACTTGTATATTTGTGTTGAATAGTAAAGAATTAATCAAATATATGCTATTTTTTTTACCCTTCCACTAATCCTTCGTATGGTATAAAGGTCAAACGTAAAATAATACTACTAACAAAAATTTATTTGTAATATGGTTAAAACATTCCGACTACTAGTGGCAATAGGATTCTCAATGCTACTAAGTTCCACAACAAGTGCGCAAGATGCCGAACAATGGATTCGCTACTCGGCAATATCGCCCGATGGCAGTAAAATAGCATTTACTTTTAAAGGTAATATATACACTGTTGATGCTAACGGAGGCAATGCCAAGCAAATTACATACCATCAGGAGCACGATTTTATGCCCATTTGGAATAACGACGGCACCAAAATTAGCTTCGCTTCAAACCGTTTTGGCGATTTTGATGTTTTCATAATCGATGCCGAAGGGGGCGTGCCCAAAAGGTTAACCTATCACTCGGCCAACGAGTACCCTTACGCATTTAGCCACGATAATACACGGGTAATATTTGGCGGACAGCGCCTCGATGACGCAAACCACAGGCAATACCCCACAGGCTCACAACCCGAGGTGTACACTGTGCCAGCTAGTGGAGGTCGAGTTGACCAGCTTTGGACAATTCCTGCAGAATTGGTTAGCGTTAGCAGCGATGGCAAAACTATGGTTTATCAGGATAAAAAAGGGGGCGAGAATGAATGGCGCAAGCATCATACATCGGCAATTACGCGTGATATTTGGGCTTACGATGTTGTGAGTAATCAGCATAAAATGATTACTTCGTATGAAGGAGAAGATAGAAACCCCGTTTTTTCAAGCGACAACAAGAGCATTTTCTACCTTAGCGAGCAAAACGGTACCTTTAATGTGCATAAGCTAAGCCTTAACAACCCAAGCAAAGTTGAACAAGTAACAAGTTTCGAGTTTCATCCCGTACGGTTTCTCTCCATCAGCAATAACGAAACCCTATGCTATACGCACCACGGAGACCTATACACACAAAAACAGGGAGCCGAACCTCAAAAAATTGATGTAAAAATTCAAAGCGGGTCGCTTATCAACAACGAACAGATTCTCCCAATAACCGGAAACATTAGCGAAATGGCCGTATCGCCCAATGGCAAAGAGGTTGCCTTTATTGCCAGAGGCGAAGTTTTCGTATCATCAGTTGAAGGGAAATTCACAAAACGCATTACCAATACAACCGAGCAAGAAAGATTTATAAGCTTTTCGCCCGATGGCAAATCGATAATATATGCTAGTCAGCGAAACTGCGTTTGGGGAATTTATAAAACGTCTAAGGCTACAAACGAAGAGCCATTCTTTTTCGCCTCTACCCTTTTAACTGAGGAAAAAATAATTAACAACAACAACGACAATTACCAACCTAAAATATCTCCAGACGGTAAAGAGATTGCTTTTATTGAGAACCGACGCTCGCTAAAAATATATAATATTGAAAGCAAGCAAATACGCGAAATTCTTGGCTCTGATGAGCTATTTTATATGAGCGATGGTGGCCAGCAGTTTGATTGGAGTCCCGATAGCCAATGGTTACTTACAGGATATTCGCCCAACCTTGGGGTAAGCGAGGTTGTTTTAATTGATGTGAACGGCAAGAAGGAGATGGTAAATCTAACCGAAAGTGGCTTTGGCGACTACTCGGCTAAATGGGTTAACGGAGGGAAACAAATTTTATGGTTTAGCGATAGGCACGGACTACGTGGACTGGCTACCAGCAGCTCACGGCAGCTCGATGTGTACTCTCTCTTCTTTACCCGCGACGGTTGGGATAAATTTAGTATGACCGAAGATGATTATAATCTTTGGAAAGAGATAGAGAAACTCGACAAAGAGAAAAACAAGGAGAAAGACAAAGATTCAGACAAGAAATCGAAGAAGAAAAAGAATGATAAAGAGGATAAGGATAAAGTTGACTCAACTCAGGTAAAAATTGATTGGGACGGTCTTAAGGACAGAAAGAAGCGCCTAACAATTCACTCTTCGAGCCTCTCGGATGCGGTACTCTCAAAAGATGGAGAAACCCTATACTACCTTGCCCGATTCGAAAAAGGATTAAACCTTTGGAGCACCAACCTTCGCACCAATGAAACCAAAATGATTATTCCGCTCAATGAAAGATCGGCGAGTCTTGAGTGGAGCAAAGATATGAGTACCCTTTTTATGCTATCAAACGGCGCAATATCTACCATCGACCTCAAGGCGAAATCTACCAAGCCCGTTAGTATAAGCGGTGAAGTTACAATAAATCTTGACGAGGAACGCCAGCTAATGTTTGATCATGTTTGGAAGCGTAACAAGGCAATGTTCTATATATCAGACTACCACGGTGCACCTTGGGACAAACTTCGCGAGGAGTATGAACCAAAACTACCGCTTTTAGGTAACGATTTTGAACTTACCGAATTGCTATCGGAAATGCTTGGCGAACTTAACGTTTCACATAGCGGAGCACGCTATCGCGGTAGCATTCCAAATGGTACAGAAACAGCATCGTTAGGTATTTTTATCGACTATACCTACCAAGGTGCAGGTATTAAAATTGCTGAAGTAATGAAGTTTGGTCCGCTTGATAAAGAACATATTAAGGTAAAACCAAATATGATTATTAAATCAATTGATGGCGAAGCAATTACCCATGATGTAGATTTTGCGAAATTTTTAGACAAGAAAGCCAATAAATTTACATCGCTTGAAATTACTGACCCAAAACAAGGGTCAACATTTAGCATAACAGTGAAGCCCATAAGCCAAGGTCAAGAAAATTCGCTACTTTACAACAGATGGGTAAAACAAAACGAGGAGCTAGTGGATAGTCTAAGCAAAGGACAGCTTGGTTATGTTCATATTCCTGGAATGAGCGATGAACCATACCGTAACACCTACGAAAAAGCTATGGGTAAATATGCCCAAACTAAAGGACTGATTATTGATACTCGTTTTAATGGTGGAGGCGATTTGGTTAGCGATTTAGCTATGTTCCTAACTGGTCAAAATTTTATTGAGTATGCCATTGAAACTCGCTCACTGGGTACCGAACCCCTTGCCCGCTGGACAAGACCCTCGGTTGCGCTAGTAAACGAGTCAAACTACAGCGATGGGCATTGTTTTAGCTGTGGATACCAAGATTTAGGAATAGGAACTCTAATTGGTATGCCCGTGCCAGGCACTTGTAGCTTTGCCGGCTGGGAAATGCTTCAGAATGGTAAAATAATGTGGGGTTCAATTCCGGTTAGCGCAAAAAATATGAAGGGCGAATGGTTGGAAAACAATCAATCGGTGCCCGACATTATAGTAAAAAATATGCCAGGCGAAATAGATAAAGGTCGTGATGAGCAGCTCGAAGTAGCTATTAAGGAACTACTTAAAAACATTTAAACACTTTGTAAAGATGAGAGAGGGTGCTAGCTAGCACCCTCTCTCTTTGTATGTATTAATAGTGTTTAAAAATCTATATCTGCGGCATTTTTTCGACGTAATACTTCCCATCCTTCAACTTCTGCGCTCACTCAGCAAAAAAATTAATCGTGATTTCAACATCCTCGAGGGTGTGTACAGCGGTTGGTATAAGGCGCAATAGCTTTTGAGGCTTTAAAACAATTGGGTGAATAAAGGCTACAATATAATTAGTTTCTTGCTTTTAGGCAGTCCGCTAGATTTTTTAGCAAACCCTAAAATGTACCCACCACCACCCGCACCGCATAGTTTAAGGTAAAAGCCATCGGTATTAAGCCCCTTTTTCCATAGAAAGCGATAATCGACTGGGATAAATTCTTGCAGATGCTGAAATTGTAAAGCGGATAGCTCCCTTAGGTTAGAAAAGAAATCGTCAAAATCTGCATTCAGAATTGCTTTAATGCATCCGTTTGTACTTTTTACGATAGCTGGTATTACCAAATTTTCAAAATCAGAAACTCCTGCTTTAGCTTTAAAATCATTTACCAGATTTTGCGTAGAACGGGAGATATCCGTGTCAACTATAAATGCATTGAATGGAGAAAGTTCAATATCCACCTGATTTACATTATTGCTTTTATGTAATGGTTTATTCAGATAGCTAACCAATGGGTCGAGGCCTGAGCTGGTCCCGTGGAAATAGGATTCAAGCTCAGCAAGTATCCTTCGTACCTCTTCAATTTCCCTCTCTTCCTTCTCAATTTTAAATTTGCGATAAAATGCGGCTACCATCGCACCCGAACTCCCTACACCATAACCTATGGGGATATTAGAGTTAAAGTAAAGTCCCTTGCTGAGTTCCGAAGCAATCTGCGAACTATTAAAAAGATTTGCAAAATCTGATTTCTCAACGAATTCTGAAAATGCAACTAGTATTTTGTGTGATACCAACTTGTCGTCGTTGCACTGATTATTTGAAATAAAATCGAACTTACCCGAAAAACCTGAAAATGGCATTAGCAATGCATCGGAACCATAGAGAACCGTATGCTCGCCAAATAGCAATATTTTAGAATTGAAGTATTTCACAAATTTGTATGGTTATAGTTTATTGGGTCCTGTAGAAATTTCATCATCAATCCAAAGTCCATTCTCACATAGTTCTGTTAGGTTACTTGTAATAAAATCAACCATTTGTGTCCTAATTGAGGCTTTATAAAGTATGTGGATATTGGCACCTGCATCGAGCGTAAAGGTGAAATTAAGTTGACTACTCGTTCTAAAAGCCTTTAACCTCTCGAGAGCCACTAGCGTGTTTGGCTTAAGTAGCGAGACCGATGGAACCGATGACAGAAGTAGGGCGTGCAGCGTAATTGCCTCGTTCTCAACAATCTGAGCAAAATTCCGCTCGTCGCCCATCTTTAGACTTTCTAAAATTTTATCTAAATTTTGCCTAGCCTGCTCGTACCGAGCAGTAGCAAATGGATGGTTTTGCATTAAACCGTGCCCGAGGGTGCTGGAAAGCTCCTTTTTGCCCGAGTCGATTATGAGAATTGCATCAAAATAGTTTTTGAAAACAGAATTTACTTCGCTTCTCAATTCAATGGCAGACTCATTACTCGAACCTTTTACACTCTTGGTTTCGCCCCAGAGAACCAACTCGCCATAGGTTGAACGACAAGCGCTACCCGACCCCAACCGTGCCAAAAACGATGCTTTTTGGAGAAACTTACGGGTATCATTGAGCTTGCCAAATAACTCATTCTCAATACTGCATAAACATAGCGCCAATGCGCTATATGCCGATGCCGAAGAGGCAATACCTGCCGAATGCGGAAACGTATTTTGGCTGTATATAAGTAAATCAAGTCTCTTTATAAAAGGAATGTAAATTGAAATTCTGTCAAGGTATTTTCGAACCTTATCTTCAAATTCAATATTTTGCTTCTGCTCAAAATAGTATTCAAGCAATGGCAATTCTTTCTGCTTCTTTTGATATTCAATTCGGGTAATGGTTTTAGAATGCTTAAGCGTGAAACTTAACGAAGGATTCTGAGGCAGCTGCTCGCCATACTTGCCCCAATACTTTACCAATGCAATATTCGATGGGCTTTCCCAACCTACACTTTTAGGACTGGAAAGCTCAAAAAACGTAAGGCTTTCGGCATCCTTTAAATACTTTTTGCTTTGTGGCAAATGGCTCATAGCACAATATCATTATATTTGAGTATTACGCTGTAACCCTTTTGTTTAAAGTAGTTAACAACATCATCGACTGTCCCACGATGAGTGGCTAAAACAAAGTCGCCACCCCAAGCACCCAACGATTTTACAGTTCCTGTAAAATCATTAAACAGCTCTGACTTAACCGTTGGCAAACCTATTGCCCTCGACACAATTTCCTCGTGCTCATTTAAATAGCCATTAAACTCATCAAGACTTTTGGAGTTTATCACAAGTTTGGCAAGCTCTGTAATTCTTTTTGCCTCATCCTTTTGCTCAAAAATTTTAGAACCTACCAAATTGATGCTTATTGCTGTATCCTGCTTTCTTTCCAAATAAACAAAGTAAAGGTTCTCGCCGAAACTGGGATTGAAACACGCCTTTTCTACCGTAGGTTTAACCAAATTACTATATAGTATTGGCCCTTTTGCGGTGGCGCAAGCAATATCGTAACCCGACCCTTTGGAAACGGCAAACAGCATACTGTATGGGTCTATGCCCGCCCAATTTGCCAAGTTTGATATTAGCGTTGAGCTGCTACCCAAGCCCCAATCCATTGGAAAATCAACATTAGCCGCAAGTATTAACTGTCTTTTTAAGTTTCTGAAGACCAAACTTTTTTGATTAATATAGATTAATAAAAGTTGAATGTACTCTGCTGATTTTATTCTGTTTGTGTTGATAATCGAAAAATCATCAAGTTTAAACTCCGCAGAAAACCAGCTACTACCCTGTACGGTGGTTTGCCATTTTATAATCCTACTATCGCCCTCTACCTCCGCAACCTGCAAACTTTGGCCAAGTTTAAGGGGCAGTGCAAATGCTTTGGCACCTGCAAGTACAAAGTACTCACCCGTGATAAGAAGCTTTCCGTGGGCGTAGAATTTAGCGTACATTGAATGAAACTATTAGTTATGCAAAACAGAAAGAATAGATTTAACTTCCTAGAAATTCTTGTACAGATTTATGCGAAACCTTCCTGTTTTTAAAGTACTCCTCTGCCCGCTCTTTCTGATCATTGGTTGCGTTTAGCAAACTTAAAATATTATTTAGATGAAATCGCATATGTCCCTTCTGAATTCCGGAGGTAGTAAGCGCCCGAACTGCCGAAAATGTATTTGCAAGTCCTGCTGCTGCAACTATTGCCATTAGCTCTTTAGCCGATGGCTTACCCAAAATATCGAGCGAGAGTTTTGCCAAGGGGTGAAGATTGGTTAATCCCCCCACCGTTCCCAGTGCCATAGGAATACGAAGCGTATATCGAAATTTGCCCTTATCGATATCTACAGTTGTTAAACTTTTGTAGTACCCATTTCGGGCAGCGTAAGAGTGACCACAAGCCTCAACCGCACGAAAATCGTTTCCGGTAGCCAGTACAACGGCATCAACCCCATTGTAGATTCCTTTATTGTGGGTTGTAGCCCTGTAAATATCGACGTTTGCAATATCAACGGCCAGCTTAAATTTTTGAGCATATTCCATTGGCGATAGCTCGCCTGAAATTTCCGCCAAATCATCAATATCACACTCAACATAGCACTCAACAATGCTCTCGGGGGTATGGTTTGATAGAATTGCCATTACAATGTCGCATTCGGATTCAGCATCGCTAAAATGCTCAAAAAAATATTGTTTTAACGCCTGCGCCATCTCTTCAAGAACCGAATTGATAATGTTGGCTCCCATTGCATCGGCAGTTTCAAACTTAACCCTTACCTGGTAGTAGTTCTCAAGTTTATTGGTAAAATCAATCAATTCAATATCAACAATACCCCCATTGCGCCTTCGCATATTCTCGAGCAAATGCGAGGAACTTGCTATCAATCGCTCTTTAATGTTTTCAAATTCTGATTTCAATTGCTTTGAATTGTCCAGCCACCTAAAATGCACCTGCCCTACCTTTATGGTAGAAATTACCTTGGCAACAAACCCACCCCGATTGAACCAAAATTTTGCCGCAGCCGATGCAGCAGCAACTACAGAACTTTCCTCAATAACCATTGGCACAAAGTAAGCCTTGCCATTCACCATAAAGTTAGGAGCTATGCTAAAAGGCAGCATATAGTTGGATACTACGTTTTCGCTAATCTCATTTAGCTGCTTCTGTATTTCAGTATTTTGTAGTTTAAATTGGTTCAGCACATTAAACTGTTCAATAGCAATGTTAGTACGCGAAACAATAATCGAGATTTTTTCGCTGTTGCTTAGCTTTGAAAATCCGTTAATATATTGTGAATTACTCATAGTTAACAACTCTGTAAATTATGTTTTTACCCCGAAAGCCTGAGTTTCTTCTTTGAAAAAGTTATATACTCCTGGCAATCACCAATTTCAAAATTTCTGTAGTTCCTTCTCCAATACCCAGAATACGCTGGTCGCGGTAAAAACGCTCAATATCATTATTTTTAAACAGTCCGTAACCGCCAAAAATCTGAACGGCTTCGTCGGCTATCTGCTTAGCAATTTCGGATGTATATAGTTTCGAGATGGCAGCCTGCTTTTTAAAAGGCAGGTTATTATCCTTTAGCCAACAGCTGTAGTAAAGGTAGTTTCTTGCCAATTCGAGCTTAATATCCATTTCGGCTAACTTATCGGAAATAGCGTGAATTTTCGATAGTGACTTGCCAAACTGATGCCTTTTTTTAGCATACGCATTCGCCATTTCGAATGCTCCTTGCGCCAAACCAAGTCCAACTGCAGCAATTGAAAGTCTACCAGAATCTAAGGTTTCCAACATATAATGCATCCCTCTTCCACGCTCGCCAAGCAAATTTTGTTCTGGAACAATGGTATTATTAAATGTTAACAGCCCCGTATCGGCAGCCCGCCAAACCATCTTATTATGAATTGGTTCTGCTTTGTATTCTGATACCTCCCTCTCGACAATAATGGCTGAGAATTCCTTTTGACCCTCCTTATCGCTTGTGTTGGCCAATAGAGTTACTCCCTTGGATAACTCTGATGCCGAGTTGGTTATAAATATCTTTTGACCATTTACAACCCATTGATTGGTTTTAAGAAGCGCTGTAGTTTCAATGGCTCGGGCATCAGAACCAGCATTGGGCTCGGTTAAACCAAATGCCCAAACGCCTTCGCCTGAGGTTAAACTAGGCAGCAAACGTTTTTGCTGCTCACTATTGCCGTACTTGTAAATTGGAGTAATTCCCAACGAATTATGGGCAGCCATAGTAGCCGCCTGGGAACTATCAACCCGCGCCAACTCCTCAACGGCGATGATGTATGAAAGGGTGTCGAGATTTCGACCGCCAAACTCCACAGGTAGGTTCATTCCGAAGAGTCCAATTTTACCCATCGCTTTGGTTAGTTCAACCGAAAACTCGCTTCGTTCATCGAGCCCTTGAGCCAATGGCTTTATCTCCTTTTCAGCAAAAATACGAACTTGTTCACGAAGGTCATTATGCTGTTTGTTTATTAATGGATGATGCATATTCTTATCTTTCAGATTATCTTATTCGTTTTCATTTTCAACTAGCCAGTAAGGCTTCCGTTTTTCAATAAATGCGCTAATGCCCTCCTGAGCCTCTGTAGATGTTTTTAAAGTGGCAATGGAGTTGGCCGTTAGGTTGTTTACCTCATCAATGTTAGAGCAATGTCCAAGTTCCCTTATCAATCGTTTAATTTCCTTAATCCCGCTGGGAGAAGCTTTACGTAAATCGGCGATGATTGAGTTCAATAATGCTTCAATCTTTTCGGAGGGTGTTAAAAAATCAACAAGACCATAGTCGTACCCTTCGGCTGCGCTAAATCTTTTGCCTGTAAGCATTAGGTACTTAGCCTTTTGCTGGTTAACACGAGTTAACACATAAGGTAATATTGTTGAGGGGGCAAGACCTAGTTTCACCTCTGAGAACGAAAATATTGCATTCTCATCGGCAATCACCATATCGGCAGCTGCCAGAAGCCCATTCCCTCCGCCAAATACGTTGCCCGTTGCAATGGCAATAGTTGGCTTACTTGAACTTGCAATTGAACTTAAACAACTAGTCCACTTGTACCCATCGTCAAGGTTTTGCTCGTAACCTGACTTGCTAACTGCAAGCATATTAACAAGATTGGCACCAGCACTAAACGACTTACCCTTACCTCTTAAAACGATGACCCTAACGTTATCCATTTGCTCAATGGAGTGAAAGCAATCGGTCAACTCTTCTAGCATCTGAATACTTACAGCATTATGCAAATCTGGTTTATTAAGCCAAATTGTGGTTACACCACCTTTAGTATCAATGCATATCTCGTTGTAACTATCCATACTTTTTACATTCTATAAATACCGGGCTTGTAATGCGGAACTTCTTTGTTAGCAGCAATAGATAAACCCAAGGCAATTGCTTTTCGTGTATCCACAGGATCGATAATACCATCGTCCCAAAGGCGCGCAGTGCCAAAGTAAGCCGATGCTTCATCTTCGTAACGCTTTATGATTTCTTTTTTAAACTCATCAATATCTTCAACGCCTTTCTGCTTTACGCTACCGAGAACCTCAGCTGCCTGACGACCTCCCATAACTGAAATTTTGGAGTTAGGCCATGCAAAAAGTAGTGTAGGTTTATAGGCACGGCCTGCCATTGCATAGTTGCCCGCACCGTGCGAGCGGCCAAAGACGATGGTGATTTTTGGAACATTTGCATTGGCAACCGCATGCACCATTTTGGCTCCGTCTTTTGCAATACCTTTTTGTTCGGCACTTTTACCAACCATAAAACCCGTTATATTATGCAAAAAAACGAGTGGTATTTTTCGAATACTACACATCTCAATAAAATGCGTAGCCTTAAGCGCCGACTCGGAAAAAAGCACACCGTTATTGGCAATAACCCCAATGGTTTGCCCCATAATTTTAGCAAAGCCTGTAACTATGGTTTTTCCATAGCTGGGTTTAAACTCCTGAAATTTACTACCATCAACAACCCGAGCAATAATTTCGTATGGGTCTATCCAGCGAGAAGTTTGAGAGTGTATTACCCCATAAAGCTCATCCATAGAGTATAGTGGCTTCTCAAAACTTTCGGATTTGTTACTATGCTTGCGAGGCTTTGGGAGGTACTCAAAAATATTTCGGCACGTTTGAATGGCATCAGCCTCTGTTTTTGCAAAATGATCGGCTACACCCGAAATGTGGGTATGCACATAGGCTCCGCCGAGATCCTCGGCAGTTACTTCTTCTCCAATAGCGGCTTTAACAAGCGGTGGCCCCGCAAGGAATATGGTTCCTTGCTTATCAACAATTATCGATTCGTCGCTCATGGCAGGAATGTACGCACCACCAGCAGTACAAGAACCCATAACCATTGCAATTTGAGGAATACCCGCAGCAGATAACTTGGATTGGTTGTAAAATATTTTGCCAAAGTGGTCATGATCAGCAAAAACATTAGCCTGTTCGGGTAGAAATATTCCACCCGACTCAACAATATAAACACAGGGTAAATGGTTATTAAGTGCAACCTCCTGAGCCCTAAGATGTTTCTTAATCGTTTCTTTTACGTAGGTTCCTCCTTTTACTGTTGGGTCGTTTGCAATAATAATGGACTCAATACCCTGAATTACACCAATGCCAGTAATAATTCCGGCACTATGAAATTTATTATCGTAAAGTCCATTTGCAGCTAAGGTTGAGAATTCGAAAAATGTAGTATTCTTATCAATTAAACTATCAACACGCTCGCGGGCAGTCATCTTACCCTTTGCCCTGTGCTTAACCACATAGCTATCGTTGTTTCTGTTGAGAACTGCAGATGTTGCTGTTTTAAACTCTTCCATAATTATCTGAGTTTCCTTATAGTTCTCAACAAATGAGTCAGACCTCCTTTTTATGTTGGTTTTGATTACTGTTGTGGCTGCGTTTATCATAAATAAGAATATTAAAGGGCACTAAAAAACCTCTATATACATAAACAATAAACCGTTTTTGTATTTATAAAGGCAATGAGCTTCACACTATACGTCAGTTATAACTTAAGCGGTTGAATTATCACTAGAAAAATTTCAGAATAATAACATCGGCAATTAAACCCAACAGGAACAGCATTCCAAACGATCGGTTAAACACGAATGCTCTACTAACCAAATACAATGGCCAGCCTATCCCCTCTTTGCCCTCAGGTTGCACTTCTGGTCGTTTTTGGAGCATAACCTTGGTCATTTGAATAAACTTTGGTATTGATAGTAAAACCAATAGTACTGCTGGCCCCAGCTGACCCGTTATAACAAAAAAGGCTACTAAGGCATACTGAATTACCCAAAGTACAATGATTGAGTAGCGCGAAGCTTTTTGGCCAATTAAAACCGGAATAGTATGGATGTTTTTAGCCTTATCGGCCTCTAGTTTATCGGCGTGCTTGCCCAACAGCACCGTTGTTGGACCAAAGGCATACACTAGGCTAACCAATGCCACCCAGTTACTCCATTCTCCACCCGATACAACAAAATAGCTTCCGCCAATCATTAATGGCCCCCAAACAAGAACTACCGAAATTTCGCCCAGTCCATAGTATTTTAGTGGCCAGGTGTAAAAAAGCAAGAAAAAAAGTCCAGGAACAAGCAGCCACAGTGTTTGCAAACCAACCAAATAGGTAATGGCAAGCCCTGCCACTAAAGCAAGTAACCCGGTTACAACAATATAGGTTATAAAACGATTCTTGGTGAGAAAACCATTTTCGAGTGGGTGTGGGCCGTAGAGAGCACGAAAATAATTATCCTTATCAACACCCTTTGTAAAGTCAACATAATCGTTTAATAGATTATTGGTGGCATGGGCAAAGATTAAGCCGAAGAATGTGAGTAAAAAGATGGGCCAAGAAAAACTCCCCGATCGATATGCCAGCAAACCACCAATGGCTGCGGCAAGTCCAGTCATAATAAAAACGGCGGCACGGGTTGAAATAAGCCACCTTGAAACGATATCGTAACTATCCCATTCTTGTTTTGAAACTTTTGGGATAACCCTAAGCGCTTTAAGCCAAACACGAATCATACCTAGTAATTTAAGGGTAAAACAAATCCTGTTATTTAAAATGTGTTAACAACAGAACCCTTAAATTGTTAAGTTGATAAAATTTATGCTTACGCCTAAATGGTAATAAATTATCCAAATGAGGTTGGAACTTAACACAATAAAGGCTGTCTAAAAAGACAGCCTCCTCTTTATATGTATCATTAGTATATTAACAAGTCAATACTTCTAAATCACCTTCGCTCAAGGCAGGTAACTCAGTCTTACCGTTAGCCTGATTAAATATAATGAACGAAGCCAAACGTAAGTAGAAATGGCAGTTATAATTGGCTAGTAAATTACATCTTATTAACTAAACAAAATCATTTTACAACTCTATATCTGCGACATTTTTTCGGCGTAATACTTCCCATCCTTCAACTTCTGCGCACACTCAGCAAAAGCTTTAATCGTAATTTCAACATCCTCGAGGGTGTGAACAGCGGTTGGTATAAGGCGTAATAGCATTTGTCCCTTTGGAACAACTGGGTAAACCACAATTGAACAGAAAATATTGTAGTTCTCACGCAAATCAAAAACCATATTGGTGGCTTCGGGCACATTACCCTTCATATAAACTGGTGTAACAGGCGACTCGGTTACTCCAATATCCAAACCAACCTTCTTAAGTCCGCTCTGTAAAGCATCCACAATTTTCCAAAGGTTCTCCTTTAGCTCGGGTTGCGATTGCATTACCTCTAGTCGTTTTAAAGCACCAACAACCATAGGCATGGGTAGTGATTTTGCGAATATCTGCGAACGTAAATTATAAGCTAAATACCTAATAATATCCTCGTCGGCCGCCACAAAAGCACCAATGCCCGCACCGCTCTTCGCGAATGTTGCAAAATGAAGATCCACCTCATCTTGAACTCCGAAATGCTCTGGTACTCCAGATCCTGTTTTACCCATTGTGCCAAAGCCATGCGCATCATCAACTAGCAATCGGAAGCTAAACTCCTTTTTAAAAGCAACTATATCCTTCAAATTACCTAAGTCGCCAGCCATTCCAAAAACGCCTTCGGTAATTACAAGTATTCCTCCTCCTGTTTTTTCGGCAAGGCGAGTTGCGTGCGTAAGTTGCTTACGCAGGTTATCCATATCATTATGTGCGTATACAAAGCGTTTGCCGGGAAATAACCTTAGCCCATCAATAATACAAGCATGCGACTCCGAATCGTAAACCACCACATCATTACGCGATACCAACGAATCAATAATCGAAACCATCCCCTGGTAACCATAGTTTAATAAGTATGCTGCTGGTTTACCAACAAAAGCGGCAAGCTTTACTTCAAGTTCCTCGTGGAGTTTGGTTTGCCCACTCATCATTCGTGCCCCCATTGGATAGGCCATACCATACTTAGCAGCCCCTTCGGCATCGGCCTTACGCACTTCAGGGTGATTTGCCAAACCGAGGTAATTATTTAAACTCCAGGTTAAAACCTCTTTACCTCTAAAGGTCATCCACGGTTTAATTTCGCCTTCTAGTTTTGGAAACGCAAAGTAGCCATGCCCTTCTTTATGATACTGACCAATGGGCCCCATACCTTGTCTAAGTTTATCAAATATATCCACGATAATAACGTTTTAGTGAAACATAGTCGGAATTATGGACAAAAGTAATTTTTTTTAAACAGAAAAGTAAATAATTCATCTTTTGTTGGGCTAACAAAAAATGTATCACTTGAATTATTAAAACTTTTTAACCTCCTAAGAGGTAATTTACTAAACTATTGCATCGCATCTTACAATTATCTTACTAACTTTGCTCGCTTAAATACTGGACACAATAACCGTGTAATAATTGTGTTTATACATTGAATTGATTAGTTACTAGTTATGAAAAGGATAAACCTCATTGCAATTATTATTCTGGTTTTAGTTGGTGCATCGTGCAGCAAAATTGATAAACTACTAAAAACCAAGGACTACCCGCTTATGTACAAAGAAGGGCTCGAGTTCTACAAGAACAAAGACCACTACAAGTACACAACGCTATTTGAGCATATTAGTCCTGTTTACAAAGGCACAATGCAGGCCGATACGATAGACTTTTACCTATCAAATGGGTACTTTTACCAGGGTGACTATCTTTTGGCGGCACACTATTTTGACCAGTATCGAAAGAACTACCCTCGCAGCGAATTTAAAGAACAGGCAGAATTTATGTATGCTTACTGCTTTTATAAATCGTCGCCTAGGCCTTTGTTAGATCAGCAAACAACACAACAAGCTATTTCGGCTTTTAGTGAGTTTATTACTCGATACCCTAACACAACCCGAAAGGCAGAGGTAAACACTATCCTTAACGAGTTGCGTAATAAACTTGTCGAAAAATCATACATAAGCGCAAAACTTTACTATGATATGGATGACTACAAATCGGCTATTACTGCCCTTAAAAATAGTTTAATAGAGTTCCCCACTACCGAGTATCGTGAAGATATGCTTTTTATGGTACTACAGGCCTCATACAGTTTAGCCAGCAACAGCGTAGTTGAGAAACGAAAAGAACGTTTTCAGAACACACTTGATGAGTACTATAATCTTATGGGAGAGTACCCCGAAACAAAACACAAGCGCGAAGCTGAAAGAATTTATGCCAGCACCATTAAAGTTACAGAAAACAAATAAATCAAAATAGCTATGGATTTCAAAAAATTGACGGCACCCTTAACAACAACAACTCAGAATTTCAGCGAACTCGATTCGGAAACAGGAAATATTTACGAATCTGTTCGTATTATTGGTAAACGCGCCAATAAAATAAGCCAGGAAATGAAGTATGAGCTAAACCGAAAACTAGAAGAGTTTGCCTACTACACTGACAATCTGGAGGAAGTTTTTGAAAATCGTGAGCAAATAGAAATTAGCAAGTTTTACGAACGTCTTCCAAAGCCTGCTCTTATTGCGCTACAAGAATTTTTAGATTCAAAATTATACCACCGTAAAGGTTTTGAGGGACAAGAACAGGGAAGCTAATGATTAAGGGGAAAAACATACTGCTTGGCATAACCGGTAGCATAGCAGCCTACAAAGCAGCTACGTTAGTTCGTCTTTTGGTTAAGCAAGGGGCTAATGTTAAAGTTGTTATGACCCCACTTGCAAAAGAGTTTATTACCCCTTTAACGCTTGCAACCCTCTCGAAAAGTCCAATACTTGTCGATTTTTTTGACCCCGAAAATGGAAGTTGGAATAGCCATGTCGATTTAGGTATATGGGCTGATTTATACCTTATTGCCCCTGCATCGGCAAACACCATTGCCAAAATGGCTAATGGCATTGCCGACAACCTGCTACTCACATCTTATCTATCGGCAAAATGCCCCGTTATGGTGGCACCTGCCATGGATTTAGATATGTTCAAGCACCCAGCTACACAAGAGAACATAGAAAAACTTTGCCACCGAGGCAACATAATTATTGAAGCCACCACGGGTGAACTTGCTAGCGGATTAATGGGGAAAGGCAGAATGGAGGAACCCGAGGCTATTGCAAAAAATGTTGCACAGTTCTTCTCAAACAGCCAATTACTTCACAATAAAACCATTCTCGTTACCTCGGGCCCAACATTCGAACCAATTGATCCTGTTCGGTTTATAGGAAACCGCTCGTCTGGAAAAATGGGCGCCGCCTTAGCTTTAGCTCTTGCCGAAAAAGGGGCTAAGGTTATTATGATTACGGGGCCATCAAAAGAAATCCCCAACCACCCAAACATTGAGATACAAAAGGTAACCAGCGCCGAACAAATGTTTGAAGCGGCAACAAGCCAATTTGGTATCTGTGATGCTGCTATTTTAGCTGCTGCCGTAAGCGACTTTACCCCAAAACAAGTTGTTAATCAGAAAATTAAGAGCAAAGATAAATCGCTCACTCTTGAGCTTGAACCCACAAAAGATATTGCTAAACACTTAGGAGCAAACAAAAAGGATGGCCAAATACTAGTTGGTTTTGCACTCGAAACACAGAACGAGATAGAAAACGCTAAGCAAAAATTAGTATCGAAAAACTTCGATTTTATTGTACTCAACTCAACCAACGATGAGGGGGCTGGTTTTGATGTTAGTACAAATAAGGTTACCATAATTCACAGCAACAACACTATAAATAAATTCGAAACCAAACAAAAAAAGGAAGTTGCTACCGATATTATTGAACAGCTGGTGAAATTAATGGGTATTGCCTAACCCAATACGCTCAAAAACACTTTGGCCATGAAAATCTCCAGATTAACGCTCTTTACTCTTTTCCTGCTCATACCCTTACTCTCGTTCCAGCAAGAGTTAAGGTGTAACGTGCAAATTAACTCACAAAAAATCCAGGGCACAAATAGGCAATTGTTTCAAACTCTTCAAACTGCAGTTTACGAGTTTATGAATAATACGCCGTGGACAAACCATATTTATGGCCAAGACGAACGCATAGAGTGTAACGTTACGCTAACCCTTAACGAGCAAATTGGATCCGACGAATTCCGAGGCTCACTTCAAGTTCAGGCTCGTCGCCCCATTTTTGGCACATCATACAATACAACAATGCTAAACATTGTTGACAATAACCTTCAATTTCGTTATATTGAGTTCGACCAGCTCGAATTTTCTGAAACACGCCATTCAAATAATCTTACATCCATACTTGCATACTATGCCTATATCATCCTGGGTTTCGATTACGACTCGTTCTCGTACCTTGGGGGAACCGAATACTTCCAAAAGGCCAACAATATAGTTAATAACGCCCAAAACGGCGCCGATGGCGAAAGGGGATGGAAGGCATACGATGGCAATAGAAAAAACAGGTATTGGCTTTCTGAAAACCTTCAAAACCCAAAGTATAGGCCAATTAGGGAGGTGATTTATAAATACCACCGGCTTGGGCTCGATCGCATGAGCGATAAGTTGGTCGAGGGTCGTGCTGAAATTGCCGATTTGCTTACTAGCATCCAAAAGGTTTTCAGAGAAAAACCCGACCCTTATATGTACTTACTCCAGGTGTTTTTCGATGCAAAAAGCGAGGAATTCGTGAATATATTCTCCGAATCGTTCCCTGCTGAGAAAACGCGGGTTGTTAACATACTAAGTGAGATTGACAACTCCAACGTTACGAAATATAATCGTATCAACTCTAGCGACACCATGGGGCGCTAAGATTTTGGTAAACTAACCCACTAAAACCATGCTTAAAACCCTTCTTGTTAAAAATTATGCGCTTATCGACGCCCTTGAAATAAATTTTCATGAGGGGCTAAACATAATTACTGGCGAAACGGGTGCGGGTAAATCAATTTTATTGGGAGCTCTTAGCCTAATTTTAGGTCACCGAGCCGATGTTAATACCCTAAAAGATAAATCAGCACCTTGCGTGGTTGAGGGAACATTCAGTCTAGATGGTCATAATCTCGAAAAATTCTTTGATCTTAACGATCTTGAATATTCAAACGTAACAACAATACGAAGGCACATAAACCCCGCAGGTAAATCGAGAGCTTTTGTAAACGAGTTGCCAGTTACGCTTACCATACTAAAGGAGTTAGTAGGTCAAATTATCGACATTCATTCACAGCACGAGAATCTTTTGCTTGCCGATGGAAGTTTTCAGCTATCGGTACTTGATTCGTTTGCAGCCAATGCGGGAGACCTGATTGCATACAGCAAAGTTTTTGAGGAATATAAAACCCTCAATAATGAGGTTAACGAGTTAAAACAGAAAGCGCAACAGGCTAAAGCAGATCTCGATTACTTGCAGTTTCAACTAAACCAACTTACCGAGGCAAAACTGGTGCCAGGAGAAGACCTTGAACTTGAAACGCTTCAAAAACAACTAGCCCATGCCGAAGATATTAAAACAGCGCTCAACACTACATCTTTACTGCTCAACTCCGAAGAAACGTCAACTCTAATATGGCTAAAGGAGGCTGAAACAACCATTTCAAAAATTATTGGTTTCCATCCTCTGGCCGAAATATTGGCGCAACGAATTGAAAGTGCTAGGATTGAACTAAATGATATAGCACACGAAATTGAGATACAAAACGAAAAAGTTGACCTCGACCCTAATGAACTGCAGGTTGTAAACCAAAGGCTCGATTTAATTTTTACGCTCCAACAAAAGCACCATGTTTCGTCGGTTAACGAGCTAATTGCATTAAGAGACAAGCTAGCTAATCAGGTAAACGAAATTACTAGTTACGACCAAACTATTATCGAAAAAAGCACGAAGTTAGAAAGCGTGCACAACGCTGCACTTAAACAAGCTAAAAGCATAAGCCAGAAAAGAGTTTCAGCAAGCCAAGAGTTTGAGCAGAGTATAAAAGGCCTACTTGAACAACTAGGTATGCCCCATGCCGAATTTAAGGTAAAGTTCGAAATGCTTCCCATTCTCAAAAACTGGGGTATAGACAAAGTATCATTCCTCTTTTCGGCAAATAAACAGGTGTCGCTAAACGAGCTTGCCAAGGTGGCCTCGGGAGGAGAACTGTCAAGGCTTATGCTTAGTCTAAAATCATTAATGGTTAAAACTACGGGCCTACCAACTATCATTCTCGATGAGATAGACACAGGCGTTTCGGGTGGAATAGCCGATAAGGTAGGAAACATTATAAACGATATGGCACAGGGCATGCAGGTAATTAACATTACGCACTTGCCCCAAATTGCAAGCAAAGGGGATCATCATTTTTTAGTGTACAAAGAGCACAGTAACAATACAACAAAAACCCTGATAAGAAGATTAACCCCTCAGGAAAGGATAACAGAAGTAGCCAAAATGCTTAGCGGCGAAGAGATTTCTGACGCTGCTATTATAAACGCTAAACATCTACTAGACACAGAGTAATACACTCACAACACAAGCATTCAGCAATTAATTTTAACTTAACTAACGAACATAGCCGGCAATGGTTTGTTTACATTTTTATTAGTCGAAATAAACGTAACATCAATTTATATTACATTTGTTATTAATTAACTTAAGAATACATGACTAACAACTTACTAAAAGGTAAAAAAGGGATAATTTTTGGCGCGCTGAACGAGAGTTCTATTGCTTGGCATGTTGCTGAAATGGCTCATGCCGCAGGTGCCGAAATAGTTTTAACAAACACCCCCGTGGCCTTACGAATGGGCTCGGTAAATGACCTAGCAAAAAAATGCAATGCGCTACTAATCCCTGCTGATGCCACAAAGGTTGAAGATTTAGAAACCCTATTCGATGAAGCCACTAAACACTTTGGAGGTAAGGTCGATTTTGTACTTCATTCCATTGGCATGTCGCCCAATGTTAGGAAAGGACGAACATACGACGATTTAGATTACAACAACTTCCTGAAAACACTCGACATTTCTGCCATTTCGTTTCATAAAATGCTACAGGTAGCTTGGAAAAAGGATGCTATAAACGAATGGGGTTCAGTTCTTGCCCTCTCCTATATAGCCGCCCAACGTACGCTTTATGGCTATAATGATATGGCCGATGCCAAGGCGCTGCTTGAGTCAATAGCCCGAAGCTTTGGATATATTTTTGGTCGCGAACGCAAGGTTCGAATCAACACCATTTCGCAATCGCCAACCCTTACCACCGCCGGTAGCGGGGTTATGGGCTTTGAAGGTTTAATGGATTTTACCGACCGTATGTCACCCCTTGGTAATGCCGATGCTCACGAATGCGCTGGTTTTTGTATAACGCTGTTTAGCGATTTGACCCGCAAAATTACGATGCAAAACATTTACCACGATGGCGGATTCTCGAGTATGGGAATGAGCCAAAAGGCAATGGCTGTTTACAATAAAAACCTCGACGAGTGCCGAGATTGTGATTAGCATACTTAATTGATATATAAATAAAAACCCCGCTATTGCGGGGTTTTTATTTATATAGTATTGTAAAAACTATCCTAAGTATGCTTTCAACAACTTACTCCTCGACGTATGTCTTAATCGTCTAATGGCCTTTTCTTTTATTTGACGCACACGCTCGCGTGTTAATCCAAACCTTTCGCCAATCTCTTCAAGCGTCATCTCCTGACAGCTAATTCCAAAAAAAAGTTTAATAATATCACGCTCGCGCTCAGTTAGAGTGGCTAGCGAACGATCAATCTCACGACATAACGATTCGTTAAGCAGTGCACGGTCGGCGTTAGGCGAATCACTATTAACCAACACATCGAGTAAACTATTCTCTTCCCCATCAACAAAAGGAGCATCAACTGATACGTGCCTACCAGACACACGCAACGTATCAGCAACTTTCTCTTTTGGTAATTCAAGTATCTCGGCCAATTCCTCCGGCGAGGGAGTTCTTTCGAATTGCTGCTCGAATTTAGAGAATGCCTTATTTATTTTATTAAGTGAACCAACCTGATTAAGAGGAAGCCTTACAATACGTGATTGCTCCGCAAGTGCCTGCAGTATCGATTGTCTAATCCACCAAACGGCATACGAAATAAACTTAAAACCACGAGTTTCATCAAACTTTTCGGCGGCTTTTATTAACCCAAGGTTACCCTCATTAATAAGGTCGGGCAAACTAAGTCCCTGGTTCTGATACTGCTTAGCAACAGAAACCACAAACCTTAAATTAGCACGGGTCAACTTTTCTAGTGCTTCCTGATCGCCCTTCTTAATACGCTGCGCCAGCTCTACCTCTTCCTCAACGGTAATAAGTTCCTCCTTACCTATCTCCTGCAGATATTTATCAAGAGAAGCGCTCTCCCTATTAGTAATCGATTTTGTGATTTTCAGTTGTCTCATCTCAAATTTTTCACGAAGTTATGGCAAAATGCAAATAATGTCAAGTATAAAACGTTGGCTACAAGGAATTGTTGGCCAAATCGGGTGTTTTGTGCCTAAAAAAATACTTTTTTAGTCAAAATGTTCGCAAAGTTAGCAAATATTGTGATTAGAAAAAAACTAACCATTATGTTTAATAGCGAGTATGGTAAGCAATTATTTACAAGCCTATTGCATAGTACGCTACTACTCCATTTGGGTAAACTCCTTCTATCAGTACTCCTCCCGATAGGTTTGTAAACATTTGGTGCAGGTCCTTAACAGTTGAAACCCTAGTTCTGTTTACTCGAGTCACAATAAACCCTTTCTTCACGCCCTGTTCTTGAAGTTTACCTTTTTTAATGCTAGTAATTTGGATACCATCCCGAATACCCAGTTTACGCTTTAAATCAGGATCTATCTCTTCAAACTCGGCTCCGAGCACCTCAAGCACCTGATCGGCCTTTACCACCTCGAAACCACCTTTTGTATTACGAAGCACGGCCTCATAATGTTTCTTTTTATTGTTCCTATTTACTAATAGTTCAACTTTATCTTTTGGCCTATACTTGCTAATTTGCTCTTGTAGCTGATTTGGAGTATTCACTTCAACTCCATTTACCTGCAAAATAACGTCTCCTCCCTTGAGCCCGATTTCTTCAGCAGCTCCACCCTCAACAACATCTACAATAAAAACTCCTTTAAGCTCTTTAATACCAGCCTCCTTGGCTTTATCAGATGTTACATCGTCAATACTAATACCAAGTATGGCACGTTGCACTTCTCCATATTCAATAATATCGAGTGCAACCTTTCGTGCTATCGAAGTTGGAATAGCGAATGAATATCCTGCAAAATTTCCTGTTTGTGAGGCTATGGCTGTATTGATTCCAACCAGTTCGCCCTTTAAATTAACTAAAGCACCTCCACTGTTACCAGGGTTAACGGCGGCGTCGGTTTGTATAAACGACTCGATGGCATACTGATTAGAAGGAATATTAATGTTACGAGCTTTAGCACTTACAATACCAGCCGTTACCGTTGAGTTTAGGTTGAAAGGATTACCTACGGCAAGAACCCACTCACCAACCCTCAAATCTTCCGAATTTCCAAATGGAATATATGGTAAATCCTTCGAATCAATCTTTATTATGGCCAAATCGGAATTTGGGTCTCGTCCAACCACCGTGGCATCAAAAGCGCGCTTATCGTTTAGTACAACCTCAATATTTTCGGCATTGTCAACAACATGGTTGTTAGTTACAATATAACCATCGTCGCTAATAATTACCCCAGAACCCGATCCTATTACTGGTTGTGACTCACGCTGACCAGGGCCGAAAAAGAAATCGTAAAAAGGGTTGCCAAATGAGTAATTTGGCTGCACTCTCACTGATTTTGTTTTAACGTGCACCACACTGTGTATGGTTCTATCGGCAGCAAAGGTAAAATCGGTAATTTCACCTGTACTGGTCGCAAATGATGCGAGCCTAACGGGCGCTGTGTCTGTAGTTAAAACACTTGAAGGTGCTCCCTGTGGCTGTTTTGGTTGGATAAAATGAGTGAATGCAAAAAACACTGCCCCCCCAATAACTGCATAAATTATTGGCGCAACTATTCTATTTGTTTTCATATCAACTATTTTTAAAGGTTTACTCAAATAAACGAACAAACCTTATGCCGTATGATATACAGAGGGTTATACTTAACACACCTTAACACACCTGACATTTTTTCTGAGCTATGCTAAAAAAACGTTAAACAGTGTGAGTAAACGTTGTCAATATGGTGTTAATTTGAAAGGGATAGGTACTAGTTCGGAAAATGTTTCACCTGACTCACGCATATCGTCATCATCGGATCTGTAATACCAGTGAATTAGAATCACTTTTTTTTGACGATGAATTTCATTGAGAACATAGAATATGTCGAGCAGTTTTTTTGATGTGGAAGAGTTGAAGTAGTCAAGTTTAAACAGCACAACAGTTTCGCGATTGGGAGAAACAACATACTCCTTAAGCCAGCTAATAATTGGGCTGTAAAATTCATTAGAGTCTTCGGGGAGTGATTTACCATAAAACTCCAACCTGTTTTGCTCCTTGTCGAGAATTATCTCTGGAGAGGTTGGTGTATCTGGGATCCTTAATGGTGGTAAATTACTCATTATATTCTCATTTCAAATTGCTGTAAAGATAGTGAAAACGGTTGTAATGACAATATTTTATTTATGAAATCTGGTATTACTATATTTATTAAAGAGCAAAAAAAAGCAGAGTTGCATGCAACTCTGCTTTCCTGCAATTGTCTTTATATCTATTTCAATGAATCAACAACAGCTTTAAAAGCCTCGGGATGGTTCATTGCCATATCGGCTAAAACTTTGCGGTTAAGTGCAATTCCCTTTTCGTTAACTTTACCCATAAACTCGGAGTAAGACATTCCGTGTAGGCGAGCGGCTGCATTAATACGTTGAATCCAAAGTGATCTAAAATCTCCTTTTTTCTTCTTGCGGTCGCGGTAAGCGTACAGCAAACCCTTTTCGAGGGTGTTTTTAGCAACGGTATAAACATTGCTTCTGGCTAAGAAGTTACCTTTTGTTTGCTTAAGGATTTTTTTCCTTCTAGCCCTTGACGCTACTGCGTTGACTGAACGTGGCATAATTTTTGCTTTTACGAATGGTTAGCGTTTCGACTATTTCGAAATCTTTTAAGCTAATGCACTCTGAAATTAATAAATAATAAATTTAAGTAAAGCACTAACGCCTTACTTAAGCGCTAACAGTTTCTTAATGTTATTAGAGTCGGCCTTGCTAACTAAACCAGTTTGCGTAAGGTTTCGCTTTTGCTTGGTGGTTTTTTTAGTAAGGATATGGCTCTTATAAGCGTGTTTGCGCTTAATTTTCCCTGTTCCGGTTAGTGCAAAACGCTTTTTTGCTCCGGAATTTGTTTTTACTTTAGGCATTCTCCTTATTTATGATTAGTTAAAAAATCTAATTTTTCTTCTTCGCAACCTTCGGTGCTAAAAACATTATCATTCGCTTTCCTTCTAGCTTTGGAAGTTGCTCAACCTTGCCAACGTCCTCTAGATCTTGTGCAAATTTAAGTAGTAATATTTCACCTTTTTCTTTAAATAGGATAGTACGACCTTTAAAGAACACAAAGGCCTTTACTTTTGATCCTTCCTCCAGAAATTTTTCAGCATGCTTTAACTTAAAATTGTAATCATGCTCATCGGTGTTAGGGCCGAATCGAATTTCCTTAACTACAACCTTTTGGGCGTTAGAGCGAATTTCTTTTTGCTTCTTTTTCTGTATATATAAAAATTTCTTAAAATCGATTATCCGACAAACGGGGGGATCGGCTTTTTCAGAAATTAGTACTAAATCCAGTTCCATATCATCAGCAAGTTTACGTGCTTCTTCAATGGACATAATGCCTGAATTTTCAATATTATCTCCAGCAACGCGTACTACTCTGGCGCGAATCTGTTCGTTTTTAAGGTATTTGCTTTCCTGCTCTTTACCTTTTCTGATTCTTGGTGCTGCTATGCTTAAATCCTCCTTTGATTAGTTAGTACTATGTTTTCTAGTTAAACTGTTTGTTTACCTCTTCGGTAATATAATTGGCAAAATCATTGGTACTCATCTGCCCTTTATCTCCTTCGCCCTGCTGGCGAACGGATACTAGATTATCATTTGCTTCCTTTTCTCCGACAATTAACAGGTAAGGTATTCTCTTTAACTCGTTATCCCTTATCTTCTTACCTACTTTCTCGTTCCTGTCGTCTACTAGGGTGCGAATATCGGAATTATTTAGGAAATCAGCAACTTTTTTTGCGTAATCGTTAAATTTTTCGCTAATGGGTAACACAACCACCTGGTCGGGAGCAAGCCATAGGGGAAACTTGCCGCTCGAATGCTCAATTAGAACGGCAACAAAGCGCTCCATTGATCCGAAGGGTGCGCGGTGAATCATAATGGGACGATGGCGCTTATCGTCGGCACCAATATACTCTAACTCAAACCGCTCGGGCAGGTTGTAATCAACCTGTATGGTGCCCAACTGCCATTTTCGTCCAATGGCATCCTTAACCATAAAGTCGAGCTTTGGACCATAAAATGCGGCCTCACCAAGTACGGTTGTGGTGGTTAACCCTTTAAGTTTAACTGCTGAAAGGATAGCATGCTCGGCCTTATCCCAGTTCTCATCGCTTCCTATATACTTTTCCTTATCGTTCGGGTCGCGCAACGAAATTTGTGCTGTAAACTCTTTAAAATCTAACGTTTTAAAGATGTAAAGTACAATATCGATAACCTTAATAAATTCTTCTTCGAGCTGGTCGGGACGACAAAAAATATGGGCATCGTCCTGAGTAAAACCACGTACCCTAGTAAGACCGTGTAGCTCTCCACTCTGCTCGTAACGATACACAGTGCCAAACTCGGCCATACGAACGGGTAAATCCTTATACGAACGGGGTTTAAACTTGTATATCTCGCAGTGATGCGGACAGTTCATCGGTTTCAGTAAAAACTCCTCGCCTTCGGCTGGTGTGTGAATTGGTTGAAACGAATCCTCCCCATATTTTGCATAATGCCCCGATGTTACGTAAAGTTCCTTTTGACCAATATGAGGCGTTATAACCTGTTCGTAACCATATTTTTTTTGAACTTTTTTCAGGAACATCTCAAGACGCTCGCGAAGCTGTGCACCCTTAGGCAGCCAGAGGGGTAACCCCTGTCCTACTTTCTGCGAGAAGGTGAAAAGTTCGAGTTCTTTACCAATTTTTCGGTGGTCGCGTTTTTTGGCTTCTTCAAGCATAACCAAATACTCATCGAGCATCGATTTTTTGGGGAATGATATGCCGTATAGACGGGTTAACTGCTTATTATTCTCATTTCCACGCCAGTATGCTCCAGCTATTGATAGAAGTTTAAAGGCTTTTATATAGCTGGTATCGGGCAAGTGAGGGCCCCGACACAAGTCGGTAAAGTTTCCTTGAGTATAAAAGGTTATGGTTCCGTCGTCTAACGAATTTATCAGTTCAACCTTATAGGGATCACCTTTTTCTGTATATGTTTTCAGAGCCTCTGCCTTCGTCACATCTTTACGAGTGATAGCCTCCTTCGCCTTAGTTAACTCAAGCATCTTCGCCTCAATCTTTGTCAAATCGGACTCGGAAATTGAATAGTCGCCAAAGTCGATATCGTAGTAAAACCCATTTTCGATACTAGGCCCAATACCCAGTTTAACCCCTGGGTACAATGCCTCAACGGCCTCGGCCATAAGGTGTGCTGAAGAGTGCCAGTAGGCGTGCTTCGCCTCCTCATCGTCCCATTTATGCAGTTTTATTGAAGCATCGGTATTAATTGAACGCGTCAAATCCCATACCTCACCATTCACTGTAATTGAGAGCACTTCTTTTGCCAAGCGCTCCGATATATTTTTTGCAATGTCGAGCCCAGTTACACCACTGTCAAACTCACGTACACTGCCATCTGGAAAAGTAATATTTATCATAGTAGGTATTTTTCATTAAAAAAACGCTTGCAAAGATAGCTAATATTGATTTAATATCTGGCAATGAAACGCATAACAATAATGTTTTACCGGGAAATTTTAATTCTTCAGCCTGACTAATAGCAAAAACATCAAACTAAAATAAATCGGTTTAACAATACTAAAGTGTGAAATTATTGGACAGGAGAACTCTGCTGTAAAGAAACAAAAAATACAATCGTTGGTGATCGGAACAATTCATTAAAACTGTGAAAGATTGTTCAATTGTATTCCATTAAAATTTAATTAGCGATGGATTTTGTTACGCTCTAACCCATATTATGTTTCTAACAAAATCGTATCATCGCGACAATAGTCTGGTAAACGGACAATTACACAACAACTAAAAACACCATTAAAAGCGGTGTCCAATTCTACCCAATCAATTATTCAATAAAAAACATCGCCCTAACAAACTGAAAATGATTTTTTTTAATACAAAATAAATTAGCTAAAACTTTGAACCTAATTGTATTTTTATTTTACCTTTGCTAAGGAATAGGAAAAATAAAAAAAATATCGAGCCTATTTTTGATTACATATTCTGTTGTTTAATGTTTAACCTTAAAAACTTAACTTAATGTTTAACTAATTTAAAATCTAAAATTTATGAGGAAAAAAATCTTACTATTGCTAACCACAATACTTCTACTTGCCAACTTGAGTGTATTCTCACAGGAACAAGGCGGAGGAGTTACCGCTGAATTAAACGGTAACATCTTTGTCCAAGATGAGGTTTTTATAACACCCACGTTCGTTAAGTTTAGGTATTTCATTTCTGATGCGATAGCAATTCGGCTATCAGGCTGGGCCGATTTTGCAAGCGAGCAGCAAGTGCCTGAATCAACCTTCAATTACCTCTACTTTTCGGCTAGGCCAGGAGTTGAATACCACCTCGCTTCCGAAGCTGGTGCTTTCTCAGCATACGTTGGAGCAGAGCTAATATTCGACTATGCTGACCGAAATTTCGACACCAAAGCAGGTGTACCCATAACGGGCACATGGGATATTCACAATATCCAAAACTACACCAACCGGAGTTACATGTCGTATGGTGGAAGCATTGTAGGTGGTGCTGATATATACATCGGTGGCAGCTTATACCTTGGTACCGAATTTGGCTTGGCATACACCTATACAAACCACGCCGAAGTACTCTACGGAAACGACCTTTACCTCGGAGCATCCAAGGGATCGGCATTTAAAATTGACTTAAGTAGGGTTTTTCGCGTTGGCTTTAGATTTTAATCCGTTAAATTATTACATAAACTAAAACTGTGTTTAATATGAAAAATAATACACGAAATATTTTCGGCAGGCTCAGCACATGGATAATGGTTATACTGTTTATAGCACCAGCACCATTCGCCAATGCTCAGAGCTTAACGCTAGACGACCCTACAAGTGGTGCCACCTACGAGATAGAGGAAGAGTTTAACATTACCTACTCGGCCACAGGCACATGGCCTTCAACGGTGAAGTTTGCAGCAGTAGTTAAGGCAACTGTAGATACTGATGGTACCGTAAGGCACAAAATACTTAAAGAATCAACTATCGTGGGGATAAGCGAGCTTATTGAAAATGCTAAAATGATTAGCAACCCCTGGTGGTTCGAAGATTTAACAAACCCCACTTCAAGCCACTTTATTAGCAATTACGAACTGGGCATTGTTGCCTACAAAGGCAATGAGCTTGTACTTAACAACAAGGTTTATGGCCCACTAGAAGATGAAGACTTTTTAGTTATACAAGGGCAGGAAAACGAACATGCTGTTGATTACTGGATTGACCAAGAGGGTAACCGTAAGCTAGTAACTAAGGCTTTCGACCTAGCTGGTCCAAATAAATCATTCCTTTCGTTTAATTACTATGCCGATAACATCCTGATTTCGGAGAGCACTTTACCCCAGCTACTAGTTTCAATTGATGGTGGCGTAACCTTTACCCCACTGGCTGTTGCCGACGGCGATTTTAAAGAGAAAGGTTTTTTAGCCGACAACGCATGGTCAAAACCCTATATCGTTGAAATTCCTCAGGATTATGCTACCAGCGCCACCCATTTTATGTGGAGGCAGCAGGCAAATGGAGGGAAATATAAAGACAGGTGGATGATAGAGGATGTTGTGGTATTAGCAGGTAACTCAACCGTTCACGAAGGTTTTCAAGACTTTATAGATATTAACCTAACCTGGCCAACACTAAGTAACTACACATGGACACTTAAAAAGGAAGAGGGTTTAGAGCCCACTCTTTTTAATGGCAGCATCTTTACGTACACCTGGGCACTTATACCTGCACAAGATCCACTCCCTGCGGGTACTAAGGTGGAATTCTTCTTGTGGGACTTTAGTGAGGGTGATTTTGCTATCGACCCATCAACTGGCAATACCATTTCATTCGGTTCTGTAAACTCAGCAGACGATTATGAGGCTACAATACCATTCCTTACAAGACGAGACGAATATGGTATTAGAGCCATTGCTACCCTTAACGGGGAGGTTTACAATGAGGGTCTTGTTAACGTTATCAATGTTTTCAACGATGCTCTCAGAATTACTCCAGTTGATCCCAACCCAGTAGTTTTTGCTGGTCAACAGGTTGAGTTTACAGCAGCTCTTGAAAACACCATTGACATTTCAAACTACGACAACACCTGGTTTTACCTAGTGATGGATGATGGTTCAAACACTTGGGTGCTTGATGAAAAGCAAGGTCTTAACGAAAACTTTGTTGCCAATTTACATCCTAGTATTTCCGGTAATGTTGAATATATGGTTAACGCTACCTTTGAACAGGTGTTAGTTGAAATTGGTGAGCCATTAACTAACTTTGGTAATATGAGTCTGTATGAAGCAGACATGGATGGGGTTTATTATGATTATTGGGGTGGCTTTGAACTTGATAGCTGGGGCGAAATACAGCAGATATACACCAACGGTAACGATAACAACCTAGACCTAACCAACTTTTCAGCCATAGAATTTAAGGTTAGGTTTGAGAACAAGCTGGAGGATTTAACTGACGACCAAAAACTTGTACTAGGGTACTCGGTTGATGGGGGTGTTACTTTTACTGATATTGCTACATACCCCGATGCTCGTTTTACCAACCCTATTTTCTTTGACGGTGAAGATTTAGACAGCTGGTTTAATGAGTACATACTGCTTCCGGAAGAAGCCCAAACCGAGGAAACTATCCTTCGTTGGAGGGTTGAAGAGTCAAACGGTTTAGTTGAAATTAGGAATATTGAGTTAATATGGGCACTCAATCCGATTGGGGTTCCGATACGACCAATTGTATACGAACAGAACATTTCACCACAGCGTATCGACTTAACTGCCAACAACTTAACGGTTTGCCCTAATAGCACTATAGATTTTACCTACAACATTAGGGGTCGTTTTGGCGAGAAAAATGTAGCGTGGATAGATTACACTGATGACGATGGTGGAACTTATTACGATTGTGAAATTGGAGGAAAAAAATTAGTGTTCCCTGGAATTACTGAGGGTACTGGTACAGTTAGCCTGCCCTTAGGGCAACTCGACGAATTAATATCGGGCTCCAATATTAAATTCAACTTAAATATTGAGGATTTCGAATTTGATGAAGAGACTACATTCTCTATATACAGTGATGACGCGTCGACCTTGGGCGTTGAGATTATTGCACCCATTGAGAGTGCTAAACCTGTGGTATCAGCTCAAAGTTATGGTGACGAAGAGCACTACTCTTGCACCGACGAAGAACGTATAGTTGTTATTAGTAATATTAGGGAGTACTTTACATACCAGCTTCGCAACGTAATTACTGGCGACCTAATTGGCGAGCCCGTATTTGTTGATAGTAAAGACAAAAACCTATTGAACAGTAACACCTACCCTGTGTGGTATCCGACTGCAGGAGATGATGCGGAAGGAATTCTTGAAATAAACATAGGTACAATTACCGAACGTACTCTTGTTGAGGTTATAGTAACTTCGCACAACAACGATAATAGCCTAACCTGCCAAACCTATTTGGCTAACGATCAGGCTGTATTCAATACCCGCGATATAACTATCCAATACAGCTGGGCTAGCAGCGAAATAGGCCCTGGCTACTGGAAGGATGTTACTGGAAACGAAGACTTTACCGTTTGTGAAGGCTCTAACGATCTTTCTCTCCGCTTGTACGACAACACAAAGGAGGGACCAGTTACTGGTGAAATAAACTGGTATCGTAATAATACCAAAGCGCCAATTAACTATTTTGCTGCCACTGGAGAGTACTATGCGATTTACAAGCACGGTAATTGCACTGATTACACTTCTGATATGGTACAAATAACGGTTGTTGAAAAACCAACAAAACCGGTTATTACGTTTGAAGGCTCACAGGAAATTTGCGAAGGCGATTTTGCTACCCTTACTACATCTGATGAATATGAATACTACAAATGGTATAAAAACGGAACAACCGTCGAAGGTGCAAATTCAAATACCCTTGAGATATATGAAAACGGAACTTATTGGGTAGAAGTATCGAACCAAGCATTTGACCTAAATGTAGGCGTGTGCTCTGAAATATCTGATCCTTTCACAGCAAATTTCACCATTCACAAGAGGCCAAATTCTCCTAACTTCAACTTAATAGATGGAGTACTTTGTGAGCCCGGAGCTGCACAGGTAAACTTAGGCATTCTTGAAAATGATGTTAGGTATCAACTTTACAATTGGCAAACTAAGAAACCAACAGGTAAGGCCGTTCTTGCTGGAAACCAAAGTTCAGTAATCTTAACCTCCGATGTACTAACTAAAAATACCAAGCTGGGCGTTATAGCAACACGCAACAACGAACAGATGTGCGGTTCGGTATATTCTACATCATTTAAAGAGGTCTCCGTTCACGATTTATACATTGATGTGAATGGCAACACGCTTATCGCTTCAATTAAGGAGGCTGACGCAAGTACTTACCAGTGGTACCGTAACGATAAGATTATTAACTACGGTGGCGATTCACGCACACTCAACATTTACGACGACGCCAAGTATAAAGTGGTTGTAGAAACCTATGATGGTTGTACAATAGAATCATCTATTGGAAATGGTCCTGCCGAAAAGGAACCTGAAAAGGTTACAGCCACCACGCTATCGTTATTCCCCAACCCTGCAAGTGATATAATTACCATAAACTTTGCTAACGCAGACGATGAGACCGTAAGAATCAGAATACTGAACATAAGCGGAGAGGTGGTTTTTGACAAAGAGGTTGTGAAAGCTGACTCTGAACTAAGGTATGCGATTCCAATCAGCAAGTTTAATAATGGAGCCTACATTGTTCATGTAATTGGCAAGCAGGAAGTAAAAGTTCAACAGTTTATTAAATTTTAAACAGCACACACTATGAATAAACTAAAGTATATTATTGCATTCTTTGGGCTTGCTATTCTTATGAATGGTTGTATGGAACCCGAAGAACCAACAAACGTACAGATTTTAACAGGAGAATGGGAAGTAGTTAGCGTTATTGCCGACAGACAGGTAAACTTTCCTCCCAACGTTTTTCTTGCACAATCTGTACTGCATCTCGACAGAAACGAAACGTTCCTGTTTGTTAATGTTGATGGCAGAGCGAAAGCTGGCACTTGGACAGCTTCTGAAACAGAATTAACGCTAAGCGATGCTGAAGAGGGAGATGTAACCTTTACCATTGTATACTCCGACTATAACAAAATGCATGTTTACTACACTATTACAAATACGCTAACCGGAGATATTGAACTTCGGTACCTATTTGAAAGAATTAAGTAAGCTATTTAGCATTATATTTAAAAGAAGGCTGCCCAATTGAGCAGCCTTCTTTTTTTTGAGGTATGGCCAAAATAAATATCTTTGCATTAAAGCAGTTAATCCATTTTAACATTTCCACATCTAAAAGGTTGAATATAGAATTTAATCAAAGGAATGGTTCGTAAATATGAAAATTCCTTGAGACTAATAAATTAACTAAACAATTCACTCATGAAAAAAATCACCCTCTTTTTAGTGTCAGCTGTTATTGCCATACAAAGCATTGCACAGGTCGAAGGGCAAAAGATTACCCTAGAAAACATACAACGCGATGGAACTTTTTATGCCCGTTCGGTAAGAGGAATTACATCGATGAACGATGGGGAGCATTATACCGTTGTTGAATCGAAAGGTAAAATTGCCAAGTACAGCTATGCAAAGGGCAAGCTGGTTGACATACTTTTCGATGCAGCTAATTTCGACATACCTTCACTTAAAAGCTTCTCAAGCTATACACTAAGTTCCGATGAGAGTAAAATACTCCTATCAACCAATGTAATGCCAATTTACCGTCGCTCTTTTACCGCAGATTATTACATCTTTGACATTGAAAAAAAGTCCGTAACTCCCCTATCTAATAATGGAGCACAAAGGTTAGCAACTTTCTCACCAAATGGACAAAAAGTTGCGTTCGTTCGCGAAAACAATATCTTCATTGTTCAGTTAGACTCGGGCAAGGAAACACAGATTACGTTTGATGGCAAGTTTAACCACATAATTAACGGAGCCGCCGACTGGGTGTATGAGGAGGAGTTCGCGCTTGCAACAGGTATGCAATGGAGTCCCGACAGCAAGCATCTGGCATTCTATAAGTTTGACGAAAGCGCTGTAAAGGTTTTCTCTATGACTATGTTTCAAGACCAACTTTACCCAGAAAATTACTCGTTTAAATACCCCAAGGCTGGTGAAGATAACTCAATTGTTTCGATACATGTTTATAACCTCGAAACAGAAGAGACTAAAACCATGGATACTGGTAATGAAACCAACCAATATATAGCCCGCATAAAGTGGACAGTAAACCCCAACCAGCTAAGTATGGTTAGGTTAAATAGGTTACAAAACAAAATTGAGATTCTTTTAGCAAATGCTAAAAACGGAAGTTCTAAAGTACTTTACACCGAAACCAACCAGCACTATATAGAAGAGCCCGACGACGACTATCCAATATTTACTTCCGATGGCAAGTACTTTATTATACCTAGCGAATTGGATGGGTACAACCACATTTACCTTTACAATATGAATGGCAACCTTGAAAGCCAGCTAACCAGTGGCGAGAACGAGGTTAGAAATGTTTATGGGTACGACGCAAAGAGTAGTCGTGTGTACTATGGCTCCTTCGATGGATCGCCAATGCGAACCGCTGTTAATTGGGTATCGTTAGATGGCAAAAAACACGCAAAACTATCGCAACATAGCGGCACAAACTCTGCCGATTTTAGTAAAACCTTTAAATACTATATCCACTTCCACTCATCGGTTACCACACCTACCCTTGTAACCCTCCATAACGCCAAGGGTAAAGAGCTTAGGGTTATTGAAGACAATGCCAAACTAAAAGAAACGCTTGCAACGTTCGATATACCGAAAAAAGAATTTTTTGCCTTCACAACCTCCGAAGGGGTTGAACTAAACGGATATATGATTAAGCCCCTAAACTTTAACGAGAATACCAAGTATCCAGTACTAATGAACCAGTACAGCGGCCCAGGCTCGGTATCTGTTACCGACAGGTTTGGAATTGGTTGGGACGAGTACCTTGCTTCGGAGGGTGTTTTAGTTGTATCGGTTGATGGACGAGGCACTGGCGGTAGAGGCGAAGAGTTTAAGAAGATGACCTATGGCAAGCTGGGATACTATGAAAGCACAGACCAAATTGAGGCTGGCAAATATTTACAATCGCTCCCCTTTGTTGATGCTAAGCGAATTGCCATTTGGGGATGGAGCTATGGTGGGTATATGTCGTCGTTGTGCCTTTTTAAAGCACCCGAAGTTTTTAGTGCGGCCATTGCCGTTGCCCCTGTTACAAACTGGCGATACTACGATTCTGTTTACACTGAAAGGTATATGGGCTTACCACAGGATAACCCTGATGGGTACGACGATAACTCTCCTATTAATCACGTAAACGGTTTACAAGGAAAGTTACTATTAGTTCATGGAACGGCAGATGACAACGTACATGTTCAAAACGCTATTGAACTATCTGAAAGGTTAATACAAGCCGAAAAGCAGTTTGATATGATGCTGTACCCCGACAAAAACCATAGTATATATGGAGGGAATACCAGAATGCATTTGTACACATTGCTAACAAACTACATTAAGAACAACTTGTAGAGATTACAATCAAAGCACTCTGTATCGAAATAGATGCAGGGTGCTTTGTGTATTGTTTTAACCTGTGCCTACTGAGCGACAAATTATTGTTAATATCAACAAACCAAGGCATTACCTTGGGACAATGTTTTATAGTCACTTTGCAATAAAAAAGTGGGTGCAAAATATACCTATTAACTATCCTATGGGAGAGTTAACCACACGAGAGGATTAGCTTCGCTAAGTCCCGTCCTTCCTGCTTGGTTCGTGCAGCAGCCTATGAGATAGCTACCGGTAAATGCGCTCCTTATTTAACTTTCCTTGGTATTCCCTCGCATTACGATTATGCTCTGTTAGTGTTCGGGAGAAAATATGGTAGCCAGAAAAATCGGGGTTAGCCGAAAAGAAGTAGTAACTATGTTTTTCGTAATTAAGCACAGCATTAATAGATGAAATACTTGCTGCATTTATTGGCCCTGGTGGCAATCCCCTATGTTTATATGTATTGTATGGAGACTCAACCGCCAAGTGTTTAGTAAGCACCCGCTTTATAGTAAAATCGCCAAGAGCAAACTTTACGGTGGGGCAAGCCTGCAGCGGGGTTCCACGGTTTAGCCTATTAATAAAAACACCTGCTATTTTAGGTCGCTCATCAGTCTTAATCGTTTCCTCCTCAACAATGGAAGCAATAGTTGAAACCCCTACCCTATCAAGCCCTATTTGCTTCGCCTTCTGGTCACGCTCATCGGTCCAAAAATTTTCGTACTCTCGTTTCATTCTATCAAAAAAACCGGTAGCATCTGTATTCCAAAAAAGTTCGTAGGTATTCGGTATAAACATTGCTATAAAGGTTTCGGGCGTAAAACCATAGCTGGCAGTAATATCTTTTGAGAAGAAGGCCTCAACTATGGCAGCCGAATCGGCTTCAATTTGTTTTGATATCCGCCCAGCCAACTGCGAAGGGATTCTAAAACCTGTAAAGGTTACCCTTACTGGGGTTTGCAAACCGGCCCTTAACACGGCAACTAGCTCACGATTGGTTTGTTTATCTTGTAACTTATACATTCCTGGTCGGATACTGTGCGGATAACCCATACGCGAGCTAGTCCATTTAAACGATTCCATATCATTAATAAAACCCGATTCACTAAAAATTACAAGCACATCGGCGTAAGTTGCACCAGTAGGAATACGCACAAAAGCCTGAGTATTATCACCAACACTTACATTAGGTTTTAGCATCCTACTGTAAGTTTTGTAACCATAAAACCCACCTAGTATTATGCCACCCAGTATAAGAGTTAACAAGAAAAAGAGGGATATCCTGACTATTTTTTTCGACATTATCCGCAATGTAAATTTGAGTACAAAGATAAATAACCCACAGCTAAAAAGGTGTGGGTTATTGTTAACAATTGCAAAAAGAATATGTTTACTTCATTTCACGAACGGCTTTATCAATCCTGTTGAGAGCCTCAACAAGTTGCTCCTCTGATGCTGCATAGGAAAAACGAATGTATTCGGGCGCGCCAAAAGCGCTACCCGGAACGGTAGCCACATGAGCATGATTTAGTAGGTACATACACAAATCGGCAGAGGTGGCAATAACCTGTTCTCCAAATTTTTTACCTAATAGTTCAGACACTTCAGCAAAAATATAGAAGGCACCCTGAGGCACATTAGCCTTAAACCCTGGTATTTTTTTAAGTCTCTCGGTAACCAAATCGCGCCGTTTTTTAAATGCTTTGCACATCATCTGTGGGTACGATGCATCGGAAGAAATTGCAGCAACAGCCGCTTTCTGGGCAATTGAGCAGGTGCCAGACGTCATTTGACCTTGCAATTTCTGACACGCTTTCGCTATCCATTTGGGAGCAGCACAATAACCAATACGCCATCCTGTCATTGCATACCCTTTCGATACGCCATTCACAACAATTACCCTATCAAATATTTCGTTAAACTGCGCAATGCTCTCGTGCTTGCCCTCGTAGTTAATATGCTCGTATATTTCATCGGAAAGTACTAGTATATTTGGATGCTTAACAAGCACCTCAACTAGGGCTGCCAACTCGCTTCGCGAGTATACACTGCCCGTGGGGTTAGATGGTGAGCAAAGCATCAAAATTCTTGTGCGAGGCGTAATTGCCTCGGTAAGCTGTTTGGGTGTTATCTTAAAATCACTCTCGAGCGATGTGGGTATAACCACGCTCTTTCCCTCGGCCAACTTAACTAACTCAACGTAACTAACCCAGTAAGGGGCAGGCACAATAACCTCATCGTCAGGGTTAACCGTAGCCATAAGTACATTTGTGAGCGTATGCTTTGCACCACCAGAAACTACAATCTGATCGGTACCATACACAAGCCCGTTTTCGCGCTTAAGTTTATCGGAAATGGCCTGCAATAAATCGGCATAACCAGGTACAGGCGAATAGTGGGTAAAATTGTTGTCGATGGCTTTTTTAGCGGCATCCTTAACAAAGTCAGGGGTAGTGAAATCGGGTTCGCCAACGCTTAGGTTGATAACATTAAAACCTTGAGCTTGTAACTCTCTGCTTTTTTGCGACATAGCCAGCGTTTCTGAGGCGGCTAGCTGCTCAACTCTGTTTGAAACATTTTCCATATCTAACGGTTAATTAAAAATTTGTACGCTTAGATTAAAAAGATTTTCGTAATTTTAAGGTTTTAAAGTTAAAACTAAAATTATCTGTAAGCAACTTGTTTAACAATATAAAATAATATGGTTATTGATTTACTGAAAATTATAATACCCTCCCTACTAGTCTTTCTGGCTGGGTACCTTGCTATTGAAAGGCTTCTGAGGGAAGAAACCAATAGGCGACGCGCTGAACTTAATGCCAACAGCAGGAAAATAACAACCCCCATTCGGCTACAAGCCTACGAACGGATCGTGTTGTATCTGGAACGCATCTCGCCCGAATCGATTTTGGTTAGGGTAAACCAACCGAATATATCTTGCCAAAAATACCAAAGTATTTTGCTAAGCACCATTCGCAGTGAGTGGGAACACAACCTTTCGCAACAAATTTACCTGAGTGCTAAGGCTTGGGGACTAGTAAAAAACGCAAAGGACAATGTGATAAAACTAATTAATAACAGCGCAGGCAAAGTTGATCCCAAGGCACCTGCAATGGTACTTGGTAAGCAAATTCTAGACGGGCTGGTTGATTTGGAATTTCATCCAACCGCGCGTGCAATTACCCACCTAAAGAAAGAAGTTAACGAAATGTTTTAGCTCGTAAGGTTTATAAACACAACAAAGGGGGCAATAATGCCCCCTTTGCTATGTTTACACCAAAAAAACTAGGTGGTACTATGTGAGGTTACTCCTTAATAAGCTCAACACTACGCTTAACAAACTTGCTAAGTTCTTCCCCTTTTAACATATTATTGGCAAGCAAAGCCAAATCAATAAGTTGCTTAGTAAGTTTATTATCCTTTCCGAATGATTTAAGAGCATCGGTTTTCGACTTATCAATCTTCTCAATCTTCTTATTTAACTCGTCTATGGCATCCTTATCAGCCTGAGGAATTTCTTCATCTTTCTTGCCCTCGGAAGATTTTTTCAAATCGGCTAATTTGGTGTTAAGTGGCTCAAGTTGAGTATTAAACTTGCCCACCTTGTCGCCTAGCGATTTCTCCTTTTGGTCAATCACGGCTTTAACAAGCGGGTGCGCTACGTTTACAACTAAGTTTACGGTTTCGGGCATATCACCATAAAAACCGCTAGCCCCACTCATTGCAGACATATCCTTCATGCGTCGAACAAATTCATTTCGTGTAATAACCACTGGCGAAGCATTTTCACCCAAATCATCGAACTGAACCCAGTATTGCGACGAGCCAATAGTTGCCCCCTCAAAAACGTTTCGCAGCTCGGTTTGCGCCTCAAAAGGCAGGTCAATCTCTTTCTTATCCTCCTTAGCAATCAAGCTATCAATCACGTCACTATCAACCCTAACAAAACGTGAATCTTTAAATTTCGATTCAAGGCTATTAATTACGTGAGGGTCAAACTGGCCATCCATTACCAACACATCGTAACCACGGTTTTTTGCCTGATCAATATACGAGTACTGCTCGTCTTTATCAGTGGTATACAGATAAATAAGCGTTTTATTTTTATCGGTTTGGTTCTCCTTTATAAGCTTCTCGTACTCGTCGAAGGTGAAATATTTACCATCCACATTCTTGAAAAGAGCAAACTTATCGGCACGTTCATAAAACTTCTCATCGGTAATCATACCAAAGTTAATAAACAGCTTTAGGTCATCCCATTTCTTCTCAAACTGCTCGCGGTTATCCTTGAAAATCTCATTTAGCCTGTCGGCCACTTTTTTGGTAATATGCGATGATATTTTCTTAACATTCGAGTCGCTCTGTAAATAGCTACGCGATACGTTTAGCGGAATATCGGGTGAATCGATAACCCCGTGAAGTAGAGTTAAAAATTCGGGTACAATCCCCTCAACCGAGTCGGTAACAAAAACTTGGTTAGAGTATAGTTGAATTTTATTTTTCTGTATATCAAAATTCGATTTAATACGAGGGAAATACAGTACTCCGGTCAGATTAAACGGATAATCAACATTAAGATGAATGTTGAATAAAGGATCTTGTGCCGCAGGGTACAAGTCTTTATAGAACTTTGCATAATCCTCATCTTTCAATTCGGTGGGCTTACGAGTCCAAAGCGGATTGGTATCATTCACAATCTTATCCTTACCTGTATCTACTTCCTTGCCGTCTTTCCACTCTTTAATAGTAGAAAAAGCGATTGGTATAGGCAGATAACGGCAATACTTTGTGAGCAATTCATTAATTTTGCTATCCTCTAGGAACTCAGCATTCTCATCGCTAATGTGCAATACAATATCGGTTCCCCTTCCCACTCGTTCGGCATCTTCAATGGTAAATTCTGGCGAACCATCGCACGACCATTTTATTGCCTTGGTATCATCCTGATGTGATTTTGTTATAATATCAACCCTATCACTTACCATAAACGATGAGTAAAAACCTAGCCCAAAATGTCCAATAATGGCTTCGGTTTTGTCCTTATACTTGGCCAAAAAATCTTCGGCACCCGAAAAAGCAATCTGGTTAATATATTTTTCAACCTCTTCAGCAGTCATACCAACGCCGCTATCGCTAACGGTAATGGTTTTCTTCTTTTTGTCGACTTTAACCCTAATGGTTAAATCGCCAAGTTCGCCTTTAAACTCGCCAACCGATGCTAAAGTTTTTAATTTCTGTGAAGCATCAACCGCATTCGAAACTAGCTCACGAAGGAATATTTCGTGGTCGGAGTAAAGAAACTTCTTAATTATTGGAAAGATATTCTCACTACTAACATTTATTTTGCCTTTTTGCATGGCCTATATTTTTTAAGTTAAACATTCAGTTTCTCGGGCTTACAAGTCAAAAGTGGTGCCATTACAAAAAGTATGACAATAAGTCAGCGAGAACTGCTAAACAGACAAGAATTGAAAGTTAGGAAAGTAATTGGTAGAGTAATATAGCTACCGCCAGAATGATTGAGTAGGTTATGAAAATTTTAATCGCTATAACGAAACCCCCACGTTTGTGTTGTAACTTTTTTTGGCTTATTAAACGCATAATAATATTGTTTATGCGTAAAAATATTGTGTCGTTTTTTGGCACAAAAGCATATGCCCCGCTTTTACGTGCATATGCACCAAAGGTGGCCTCATTGGGGCCGTAAAGCATTATAACTTCAACATTAGAGTTTATTACTTTAACTGCCTCAAGTATTTCAATGCCATTCATAAGAGTATGCTCATGCTCGTCGATAAATTGATAACCGAGAAAAACGATATGAATATCACGCTTTGTAAATGTGAGGGAAGCTAAATGTGCAATAAATTTTTCGCCATTACCAAATGTCTCGATATTGTATTTTGATGGCTTTTTAATAGCTTTCCTTAAGGATGTAGTATGCACAAAATCGTGGTTAACTATGTAAATATTTGCCACGGGCCTTGTTGTTGATTTCATCCTAATTGGGGTGTTTTTGGTAATACGCTACTAAGATATTAATTTTTTAGTGAAACTGAGCAACAATGTTGCTACGCATTTTTTTGTATATTTGACCATTACTTGCTTTGTGAAACTAAAATTCGCATTCGTAATAATCTAATGCAATGATAATACATTGCTTAAACTATTTAGTAATTAAACACTCATATATAAGTAACGATTATTATTTTTCTCGAACATAAAGATCAATTGAATATTTAATTAACAAAAAACCAGTAGTATGAAGAAACTATTTTTACTGTTAATCCCAGCAAGTATGATGCTAAGTTGCAATCAGAAAGAGGCTACAAACCCATTTTTTGAGGAGTGGACTACGCCATTTGGCACCCCACCATTCCATTTAATTCAGGACGAGCATTACGTACCTGCATACACAGAGGCTATTAAACAGCACAATGCAGAGATTGAAGCGATTACAAGCAACCAAGATGAACCAACTTTTGAAAACACTATTGTAGCATACGACAAAGCCGGCGAACTACTTAGCAAGGTTGGCGCCGTATTCGGTGGGCTTAACGGAGCAAACGCATCCGACCGTATGCAACAAATTGCAAAGGAAACCACGCCAATGCTTTCTGCTCACAGCAACTCTATTAGGTTCAATCAGGATTTGTTTAGCAGAATTAAAACTGTTTACGACAAGCGCGAGAGCCTTGATCTTGACGTTGAAAAGATGAGGGTTGTTGAGAAAATTTACAATGATTTTGCTAGAAACGGTGCTGCACTTCCCGAAGAGCAACGCAATGAACTTAAAAAACTCAACGAGCGTAGCTCAATGGTTTCGCTAAAATTAAACCAAAACCTTTTGGCCGAGAACAACGGCTTTACCCTTATACTTGAAGATGAGGCCGATTTAGCCGGACTGCCCGAAGACGTAATTGCAGGTGCAGCTGAAATGGCTGAAAAAGCAGGCGAAGCGGGTAAATGGATGTTCAACCTTTCAAAACCAAGTTGGATCCCATTCCTACAGTTCTCAGAAAATCGTAATTTAAGAGAAAAAATTTATCGTGAGTACTTTATGCGCGGTAATAACAACAATGAGTTTGATAATAAAGAACCCTTTATTGAGCTGATGATGCTTCGTAAGCAAATGTCTCAAATATTGGGACACGATAACTACGCAGAGTACTTTACTGCTGAACAGATGGCGCAAAACCCTGAGACCGTTTTTAACTTCTTAAAAGAAGTTTGGAACCCTGCCCTTGAACGTGCTAAGGCAGAACGCAACGATATGCAAAAAATTATTGACCGCGAGGGTGGCAATTTCAAACTTCAAACATGGGATTGGTGGTACTATGCCGAAAAAGTGCGCAAAGAAAAGTACGACCTTGACGAGGAAGAGATTAAGCCTTACCTTACTCTCGACAATGTTCGCGAAGGTATTTTTTATGTAACAAATAAACTTTATGGCTTAACTTACAAAAAGAGACCCGACATTCCTGTATATCACGAAGAGGTTCAGGCATTTGAGGTGTTTGACAACGATGGTTCACATTTAGCCGTTCTGCTTTACGATCCACATCCAAGGGCTACAAAAAAATCGGGAGCATGGTGTGGAACCTACCGCAGCGGAAGCTATAAAAATGGTGAGAAAATTACCCCTGTAGTTACTATCGTTACCAACTTCTCGCGCCCCGTTGGAAATAAACCAGCAATGCTTAGCTGGGACGAGGCCGAAACGTTCTTCCATGAATTTGGACATGCTTTACATAACTTCTTTGCCGACGGTCACTACAACCGCACCAGCCGCAGCGTACCTCGCGACTATGTTGAGCTCCCCTCGCAAATTATGGAGAACTGGGCTGGCGAACCCGAAGTACTTAAAGTATACGCCAAGCATTACCAAACTGGAGAATCTATTCCCGACGCGCTTATCGAAAAGATGCAACGTAGCAGTAAATTTAACCAAGGATTTACCAACGTTGAATATGTTGCAGCCTCGTATCTGGATATGTCATGGCACACAGCTAACATAACTCAAGAGACAGATGTAATTGAATTTGAGAAAAACACAATGGATGAGCTAGGGCTGATTAATGAAATTCTCCCACGCTATCGTACCACCAACTTCGGACATATATTTAGCGGAGGGTACGCTGCAGGATATTACGTATACCTATGGGCTGGCCAGCTTGATGCCGATGCTTTTGAAGCATTTAAAGAAACCGGCGACCTGTTTAACCAAGAACTAGCCGCTAAATTCCGAAAGCATTGCCTATCGGATAATGCAATGGGTGAAGGTATGGAGCAGTACGTTAAATTCCGCGGAAGCGCCCCATCAATTGATCCATTACTTAGACAAAGAGGTTTGAAATAGTTCTCGCGAACTAAGATATAATAAGAAAAGGGGCCGAAAGCCCCTTTTTTTTATTCTTGTACCATTTAATATTAACACACCCAAAGTTAACAAAAAGTTGCAACTTACAATTGTGGTCCCGCTTTAATAAGGTTTTTACCGGCTTCGTTATCGGTAAAGTTTTCGAAATTCGCAATAAACCTCTTGGCAAGTTCTTTTGCTGCCTCATCCCAGCCAGCAGGGTTAGGCCAGCTATTTCTTGGGTTCAAAAACTTGGTATCGACCCCCTTAATGGCCTTAGGTATTTGCAGATTAAATATAGGCATGGTCTCGAACTCCGCATTCTCTATACTTCCATCAAGAATTGAGTTGATAATTGCACGCGTTGCAGGCAAATCAATTCTGTTACCTACTCCGTAAGCTCCGCCAATCCAACCAGTGTTAACCAGATAGGCTTTTGAACCATTCTTTACCATTTTTTTAACCAACTCGCGCGAGTATGCTGTTGGGTGAAGCAACAAGAATGCCTGACCAAAACAGCTGCTAAATGTTGGCTGAGGCTCTTTTACACCCACTTCTGTTCCGGCTAATTTAGAGGTAAAACCACTTAAGAAATGATACTGTGTTTGGTCCTCGGTAAGTTTAGCAACTGGAGGTAACACTCCAAAGGCATCGGCGGTAAGGAATATAACCTTTTGTGCATGCCCAGCTTTTGAAACAGGTTTTACAATGTTATTAATATGATATATTGGATATGATACCCTAGTGTTCTCTGTTTTTTCTTTTGAGGCAAAATCGATATTACCTTTCTCATCAACCACTAAATTCTCCAAAAGCGCATCGCGCTTTATGGCTGCATAAATATCGGGCTCTTTCTCTGGGTCAAGATCAATACATTTGGCATAGCATCCACCCTCAAAATTAAAGATACCCTCATCGTCCCATCCATGCTCATCGTCGCCAATAAGTGCACGGTTAGGGTCTGCCGAAAGAGTAGTTTTTCCTGTTCCCGATAGGCCGAAGAAAATAGCAACATCACCATTTTTACCCACATTGGCACTACAATGCATTGCTGCCATCCCTTTTAATGGTAGATAGTAGTTCATTACCGAGAAGATTCCTTTTTTCATCTCGCCACCGTACCAGCTTCCGCCAATAACAGCCATACGCTCAGTGAGGTGAAATGCAACGTAAACCTCGCTGTTTAGGTTTTGCTCCTTCCATTTAGTGTTACTGGTTTTTGAAGCTACCATAACAACAAAGTCGGGTTTAAAATTCTCCAGTTCCTCCTCGCTTGGCCTAATAAACATATTTTTAATAAAGTGAGCCTGCCAAGCTACTTCCATAATAAACCTTACATTGAGGCGTGTATCCTTATTGGCTCCAGCGTATGCATCAACAACATAGAGTTTTTTACCAGTAAGCTGCTTAGCGCTAATTTCTTTTAAATGCTCCCAAATTTCGGGGGTAATTGGCTTATTATCGGAACTTTTTTTACCCTTCTCTGCCCACCACACATTATTCTGAGAGTTGGGCTCCTCAACAATATATTTATCCTTGGGTGAACGACCGGTAAAGATACCCGTATCAACATTTATGGCACCTAAATTAGTTAGGTATCCCTTTTCGTAGCCTTTAAGCGAAGGGTCGGTTTCATGCTTATATAACAAATCGTAGCTGGGGTTATAAAAAACCTCTTTGGCTTCCCCAATACCGTAAGGCGAAAGATCAATCTGTTTCATCGTTTTCAAAATTTAAATAGTTAAAACGATTCTGGCATATTCGAATCGCGAGAACAAATGTAGCAACAAAAAACTAATACAAACCAAATTCAGGCTATATTTGGTTACACTATTCTACAAATAGTGATTGTTTTATGAACAGTAACAAATATAAATTAACATTGTTTGTTGTCCGATAAAAACATTATTTTTATTACAGATTCTTTGCGTCACTACGTTCCGTTCTGAATAACAGACTGTTGAGTTTTGGTCGTAAAAAAGCGTTTAGCAGCAATGATGTTACCATTGTTACCCTTTGCGTTCAATCTCCTTCAGGTTTTCCATCTTTTTCATTGCAAGAAAACCCTTAATATCGGAGAAGTGCTCTTTTACCATTTGGTTACCAAACTCAAAAACCTTTGTTGCCAAACCATCTAAAAAATCTCGATCGTGCGACACAAGAATCAACGTTCCGTCGTAATCGGTTAACGCATCCTTTAAAATATCCTTTGTTCGCATATCTAGGTGATTAGTAGGCTCATCGAGAATTAAAAGGTTTACTGGCTCGAGCAATAACTTTATCATAGCAAGGCGTGTTCTCTCACCACCCGAAAGCACCTTTACTTTTTTAGAGGTATTATCGCCGCTAAACATGAATGCTCCTAAAATGTCCTTAATCTTCGTGCGGATGTCACCAACGGCAACATCATCAATGGTTTGAAAAATTGTTAAATCCTCGTTAAGCAGTGAGGCCTGATTTTGAGCAAAGTAGCCAATTTTAACGTTATGCCCTATGGCCAATTTTCCTTGAAAGTCAATTTCGCTCATTATAGCTTTTACCATAGTCGATTTACCCTCGCCATTGCGGCCAACAAAGGCAACTTTTTCGCCCCGTGCAATGGAGAATGATGCGTTTGAAAACACTTGGATATCGCCATAGTTTTTAGAAACGTCATCGGCAACAACAGGCCAGTTTCCCGAGCGGGGTGCGGGCGGAAACCTAAGGTTTAGGGCCGATGAATCCTCTTCGTCAACTTCAAGTATATCGAGCTTCTCAAGCATCCTAACCCTCGATTGAACTTGGTTGGTTTTAGAGTAAGTTCCCTTAAATCGCTCAATAAACTCACGGTTATCGGCAATCATTTTCTGCTGCTCATCGAAGTGCTTTTGCTGCTGCTCTCTGCGTTCATACCTAAGTTGCAGGTAACTTGAGTAGTTTACCTTATAATCGTAGGCCTTGCCCATAGTTAGTTCAATGGTTCGACTGGTAATATTATCAACAAAAGTTCTATCGTGCGAAATAACGATTACTGCCTTTGCGCTGCTAACTAAAAACTCCTCAAGCCATTGCACCGACTCAATGTCCATGTGGTTGGTAGGCTCATCGAGAAGGATAAGGTCGGGTTTTTGTAGTAGTATCTTAGCAAGTTCAATACGCATACGCCACCCACCGCTAAATTCGCTGGTGGGACGAGTAAAATCCTGACGCAGAAAACCAAGACCTAAAAGAATTTTCTCAACCTCGGCATCAAAATTAATTTCTTCAATGGTGTAATATTTCTCGCTTAGCGCCGATACTTGCTCAATTATTTTGAAGTACTCTTCGGATTCGTAGTCGGTTCGAGTGGTAAGCTGCTGGTTGAACTCATCAATCTCACGTTTCATAGTAAAAAGTTCTGCAAAAGCCTGCGATGCTTCCTCAAACACTGTTCGCTTGTTTTCTGTAATCAAGTGCTGTGGCAGGTAGGCAATTACCGCATCCTTTGGGGCTGTAATTCTACCATTTGATGGTTTTCGTTCACCTGCAATTATTTTTAGGAGGGTCGATTTTCCCGCTCCATTCTTTCCCATTAATGCAATCCTGTCTTTTTCGTTTATTGCAAAAGAGATGTCCTTAAAGAGAGTTGTGCCCCCAAACTCAACCGTTAACCCGTCAACTGAAATCATATCGTTTTTTAAATGAGGCGCAAAGATAATTCGTTTCTTGAGATTGAGAAACACAGGATGAACTGTACAGAGAAATAATTTTCACAATACTATCGTTTGTATTTAGATAACTGGAAATATGGTTTAAAATCAGTTCCAATAATTGCAGTCGGACACATCCTCAAACCAATCACTAAAAAAGGGAAATGACTTATGCCAGTTCCCTTAAGTATTTAAAACAAAGAGGATATACTATTTATTATTCGCCTCGTTATACTTTTTCTCCACCTCTTTCCAGTCAACCACTTTCCAAAAGTTTCCTACGTAATCACCCCGTTTATTCTGATAGTGCAGATAGTAAGCATGCTCCCACACATCGAGCGCCAGAATTGGCATTCCGCGTTTCTCAACCACATCCATTAGCGGATTATCCTGATTTGGAGTGTTCGACACGAACAGGCTTCCTTCATTATCAACTGAAAGCCAAGCCCAACCGCTACCGAACTGTCCTTTAGCGGCCACTTCAAACTCATATTTAAATGCATCAAGCGAGCCAAAATCGTTCTCAATGGCTTTCATTAGTTTTGGGCTAGGATTGCCACCGCCTGCGGGCGACATTACCTCCCAGAATAGTTTATGGTTAAAATACCCTCCTCCATTATTCCGAACGGATGTGGGGTACTTACTCACTTGGCTAAATATTGCCTCCATACCCATTCCGTTTAGTTTAAGCTCATCGGCAGCTTTTACAAAATTGTTAAAATAAGCCTTGTGGTGGCGGGTGTAGTGTATCTCCATTGTGGTTTTGTCAATAAAAGCCTCCAGCGCATCGTAGCTATAGCCGAGTTCGGGAAATGCAAATTGACTTTGTGCGTTAATACCAAAGCCTCCAATTAGTAATGTAATGATTGCTAATGTTTTCATATATCTCTAATGTTTTTATAAAAAAATTATAATATATAGATAACAAGTAAGTTATGGCTTTTGTTTGGTTATTAAAATCAAACCAGGCAATGCTGTGGTAAAATTCGAGTTAAACCCACAAAATAATGTTACAAAAAATTGTATCACCTCAAAATTTGTATTAATTAACACTAGACTTAAGTTGCTGTAATTCAGCATATAACCAACGAAGTTGTATAAAACCTATTTTGCTCTCTCTCTAAAAAAGAGTACTTTGCAATTTAAAATAGGATACTGCTTATGCCTTTACAAAAAGACCTGCTTAACAAGCTAACCCAATTTCGTCGTCAATTGCATCGTTTCCCCGAACTATCTGGAAACGAAAGCACAACAAGCAAAACCATTATTGATTTTATTGCCCCAACAAACCCATCAGAGGTTGTTACTGACATAGGCGGACATGGGGTTGCCTTTATCTATAACGGCAATAATGCAGGCCCAACGGTTCTGCTCAGGGCCGATATGGATGCGCTTCCCATTCAGGAATCGAACAGTTTTAGTTATAAATCTACAGTTAAAGGTGTTGCCCACTTGTGCGGTCACGATGGCCATTCGGCCATTCTGGCTGGTGTTGCCCATTCGTTAGGGCAGTCACCCATTTCGAAAGGGAGATTAGTGCTTCTATTTCAACCAGCCGAAGAAACGGGTCAGGGTGCTGCAGCCGTTATTGCCGACCCAAAGTTTGAGCATATTAAACCCGATTATGCTTTCGCACTGCACAATCTTCCAGGATTAAAAAAGGGTGAAATTTTCTTGCGAAATAGTACATTCGCTTCAGCCTCAACCGGACTAGTTGCCAATATCAAAGGACTTTCATCACATGCGGCTCATCCTGAAGACGGAAACAACCCAGATAAAGCCTTAGCACAAATGATACTAGGCTTAAATTACATTGCCCGCGACAAGGAAGCATTTAACGATTTTGCACTTCTAACAGTAATTCACGCCAAGCTCGGAGAGGTAGCCTTTGGCACCACGCCTGGCAATGCAACGCTTATGGCAACGCTTAGAACCTATCTAGACTCGGACATGAGCACACTGAAAAAAATGGTTGAAAACCACATTTCCTCAGTTTGTAAAGAACATAAGCTTAAGCATAGTGTTGCTTACGTAGAAGAGTTTCCGGCAACCATAAATAACGAGGAGTGCGTTGACCTAATAAAAACAGCTGCAACCGAGTTAGGGCTTGGAAATCAGTTTCTTGAAAATCCGTTTAGGTGGAGCGAAGATTTTGGCCATTTTACACAGATTAGCAAAGCGGCTCTTTTTGGCGTTGGTTCGGGTGTAAACCATCCGCAGCTCCACAACGAGGATTACGATTTTCCCGATGAAATTATTGAGCCTTCGGTAAGCGTATTTCTACAAATTGTAAAGAAACTCCTCACCTAATCGCTCTTCAAAAGCATTCTTTTTTTAATGAAACAAAAACACAACGTAATAGATGGATCAAACATCATATATCGAAATAAGTAAGTCGGCCTACAATCACAATATTAAGTATTTACGAAAAATAGTTGGCAAGGATGTTCGCATCTCGTCGGTTGTTAAGGGAAATGCATACGGGCACGGGGTAAACATAATTGTACCATTGGCCGAAAAGGCTAAGATTAACCATTTCTCGGTATTCTCGGCTAGCGAAGCACTTGATGTTTTTAATGTAGCCAACCCTAAATCGGACATTATGATTATGGGATACCTTAATGATGAGCAACTTGAGTGGGCTATTGAGAATGAGATTGAGTTTTATGTTTTTGATATGGAACGGTTAGAAAAAGCCGTGGAATTGGCGGCAGCCATTAGAAAGCCTGCCCGAATTCACATCGAAGCCGAAACAGGGTTTAATAGGACTGGGTTTGAGTACGAAAAAATGCCAGAGGTAGTAAACTTCATAAAGGATAATCAAGACCATTTAATGCTTGAAGGGCTTTGCACCCATTACGCTGGAGCAGAAAGCATTACAAATCATTATAGGGTTATAAACCAGATAAAAAACTATCGGCAGTTTCACCGGTACCTTACTAGGCATGAACTAAAACCACGCTTTAAACATACCGCTGGTTCGGCCGCCTCGCTAACTTACCCTCAAACCATAATGGATATGGTACGTATTGGCATTTCGCAATATGGTTTTTGGCCTACCCAAGAAACTTTTATATATCAGTTTAAGAGAAATCAGGCTAAAGACTCGGATTTGAAGAGAGTAATATCATGGAAAACTCGAATTATGAGTATTAAAGAAGTTGACTCGGGAGATTTTGTTGGTTATGGCACCTCGTATATGGCCAATAAAAAAGTAAAAATAGCCATTATACCTGTTGGGTACACAAACGGGTTTAGCCGCTCGCTAAGTAATATGGGGCGAGTACTAATTAGAGGGAAAAGAGTACCCGTAGTTGGCACCGTAACTATGAACACTATGAACGTAACGTAACCGATATCCCGAACGTTCAGCTTGGCGACGAGGTTGTACTTATAGGTAAGCAGAATAGGCTTAACATAAGCATTGCTTCTTTCAGCGAAATGAGCAACCAGCTTAATTACCAAACCCTCGCTCGTTTGCCAGGCAACATACCACGAAATGTGGTATATTAAATTTTGGCATAATTTTAGTTAAAGAGAGCTGGAGTATCCAAACAAATAGATAATTTTATCGCACTAAAAATGTAATATATTTGAACTATGAAAAGAGTATTTCTAACTTTTTTGAGTATCGTACTATCCGTTGGCTTATTTGCGCAAGAGTCTAATGATGAGGATATAAAAAAAACCAATCCATTTATTCGGTTCTCCCCCACAGAGGTAAATCTGGGGTCAATTAGCGTTGACAGCGTTACCGAAGAAACAGGGAATATTAGCATTGAAGCACACAACGATGGAAGTTTACCACTAATAATAAACCAGGTAACAGGTTGCTGCGGCACAAGAATAACCGACTGGACACGTGAACCTATTATGCCCGGTCAGAAAGGCACAATTAAAATTTTCTTTAGAATTAGCCCAACCCCACAAAGAATTAGTAGAACTATTACTGTACAATCTAATGCGGGCAACGGTAAAATTCAAAGATTAGCCATACTAGGGGAAGTGATTCTACCTAAAGTGGGCAACGAAATCAAATTACCATAGGGGTTAGACACTGCAACAAGCACTCACATAAATTTTAACTTTATCCCAAGCAATAGTTTAATCCAGAATAACCAAATGCCCAATTGTTAACTCCACTGAGATTAACATTACCTACCAACATACAATTGTGCAAGGTGCAAACCTTAGCATTAAAATTGAGGAAGGTAAACGCACGCTTGCCAAGATTGAAACCACCACACACAACTTACTGTTTGTCAAATTATTTATAACCTTCGTCAGAATATTAAATTCTTCTCCTTTTTATTTTGCTGATTTGTTGTAACTTAGTGTTAAATATAAAGTGTGCCTGTTTTTATAACAGATTAATAATAACATGGCCCTTTAAAAACACAAAATATAATTGAAGAGTATAACAGGAGCATTTTCTTCGATTAAGAAGTGGTAGTTAAAACTTCTATTACCATTCAATTTTCTATGAAAAAGTTAAACTATGAGTAAAATGATATCAGTTTTATATGTTGATGACGAGCCGATAAACCTTAAACTCTTTGAACTTAACTTTCAACGCACATTCAACGTTACAACCGCTCTTTCAGGGTTTGAAGGGCTCGAAATATTGAAAAACAACCAACAGATATCAATAGTTGTTAGCGATATGCGAATGCCAGAGATGGATGGACTAGAGTTTATAGGCAAGGCAAAAGAGCGATTTCCAAATATTATTTTCTACCTTTTAACAGGGTATGATATAACCGAGGAGATATCCGAAGCACTTGATAACAGGCTTATTGCCAAGTACTTTAGAAAACCCTCAAACAATAAGGAGATCGAATCAACAATAACTAACGCCTTAAGTTAGCCTCACAACATATTTACACACAAATTAACTCGTTGATTTTCCATCACATCCTTATAAATTTTAAACTAAAGCATCTTAAAAATATCTTATCTGTATGTTTTTTGTTTTCTGAAAATTAGATGAAAAATTTTCTCTACCTAAAAATACCTTAGCTAAAAATCTATTCTAGAAAAACTCTAACTCTCATGCATCAAAAGAGAAAAAACATTAGTTTAATTTATATCTACTGAAAAGAATAATTTATATCTTAACAGAGAATTACAGATACAATTATTTACCCAAATTAAAGGGCGAAAATGCTTTCAAAATTCTTTTTAGCACTCATTCTGTTCATTACTTCAATCACTTATTCTGCTAACGCAGAAAGTGTGGATAGCTTACTAATGCTTGTTGACACTACCCGCTTAAGCGAAGATCAGGTTAGACTGAAGTTACTAATTGTTGATGAGCTTAAAGATTCAGACATTAAACAAGCCATCCTATTTGCAAAGGATGCTTTTAAAGATGCTCAAGCGATAAAGGATAAAAATCTAATTGCACAGTCGCAGTTGGCCATAGGAAAGTGCTATAACTACTTGGGTGCAAACTCCGAAGCACTCAACAATCTTTCCAAAGCACTAACAATGTTTGATGATATTGGGGATAAATCTAATAAGGCTCAAACGCTTCTCGAGATTGGTAATATTTATTACTTTTCATGGAGATTTGATTTGGGCTTAAAATACTATGAAGAAGCGTTCGATTGCGGTAAGGCTTTGAACGATAAGCATATAATACTTAAGGCTACTTTAGGCAAGGGTTCTATTTATGGCAATACCAACAGACTAGATTCGGCCCTGATTATCTTTAACGAAACATTTCAATTGGCAAAAGAAATTGATGACAAACAAAATGAGATACACAGTTTGTACAACATTGGCGATGTTTATCGCTTTACAAACAGGTCAGAGAAGGCACTAGGAATATTCAAATTGATTGAACAAAGCTATGATGATATAGAGATAAACTCTAGGCTTTTAACCAATCTTTACCTCTCGTTTACTGATACATACATACAGCTTAGTGATATAAAAAACGCACAAAGGTATAATCACAAAACAAAGGAAGTGCTTCAACGCTATCCTAACAATAACCGCAAGCTGAGGTACTACTTCCATTCATTTCAAATCGATACAATGCTTGGAAATCCGAATTTAGCCATCAAAAAACATATAAGGTTTAAAGAGTTAAGCGATAGCATTAGTAGTGACAAGTTCAATGAGAGTCTGGCGAATTTTCAGATACTATATGGGCTTAACGCAAAAGAGGAGGAGATAGAGCGATTAAGGCTCGATAATGAGTTAAAAGACCTTAGTTTGAAACAACGAAAAATTGTTATCTATGGTTCAGTAATTTCTGTCTTCCTTCTTTTATTAGTTGTTTTCCAAACGTTTAGGTCAATAAAAAGGTCTAAAGAGAAAAATAGAATTCTGCAAACCCAAAGAGAAGAACTGGCTGCGGCGAACGAAGAACTTACAGCAATTAACGACGAGTTGCATACCCAAAGGGAAGAGTTGCAGTCAACTCTCACCGTATTAAAAGATACCCAGAATAAGCTGATTAGTTCTGAAAAAATGGCTTCGCTCGGAATACTTGCAGCAGGAGTTGCTCATGAAATTAACAATCCGCTTAACTTTATTAAGGGAGGAGCACTAGCCATTGAAAACTATGTAAAGGGTAATCTAGAGGGTCACTCGTCAGAGGTTTTTCCTCTGCTCGAAATTATTAATGTGGGGGTTGAAAGAGCTGCTGGCATAGTTAAAAGTTTAAATCAATATAGTAAGAAGGATGATATCAAAACCAATAGAGTTATAATTAATACAGTAATTGATAGCTGCCTAATAATGCTTGGGAATGAGCTTGGAGGTAGAGTAAGTGTTAGAAAAGATTTTGCGAACGAACCTCTTTTGCTCGAATGTAAAGAGGGAAAAATACAGCAGGCATTTTTAAATATTCTAACTAATGCTGTTCAGTCCATCGAGGGCAAGGGCACCATAGCTATAACCACAAGTAAAAAAAATAAAAATATTGTTGTGATTATTGCTGACAGTGGATGTGGTATTAGCGAGGAGAACATAAACAGAGTAGCCGATCCATTCTTTACTACAAAGGATCCTGGTAAGGGAACTGGGCTCGGCTTATCAATAACACAAAGCATAATTGAAGAGCATAACGGCAGCATATCCTTCAGTTCAACAGTGGGAGTTGGAACTACCGTTACAGTCCTATTACCTCTTAAAGGTTAAGCCATGGGTAAAACAACCTCTGTTCTATATGTTGATGATGAGCCAATAAACCTAAAACTTTTTGAACTTAACGTTCACTGCACATTCAATGTTATAACAGCCCTTTCGGGTTTTGAGGGTCTCGAAATCTTAAAAAACAATCCAGATATACCAATAGTTATTAGCGACATGCGGATGCCAAGGATGGATGGACTAGAGTTTATAGCTAAGGCAAAAGAACAATTTCCAAATATTATTTTCTACATTTTAACTGGATACGAGATAAACGAGGAAATATCCGAAGCCCTTAATGATAAGCTGATTAACAAGTATTTCAGAAAGCCTTTAGATTATAAAGAGATTGAAAAATCTATAACTGAGGTTCTGTATTAACCCCATAGACAATACAAAACTAATGATTAAGGCGATAATTGGAAAGTGGCAAAATGTGAAAACCGCTAAACTCAAAAGTTAACACAAACATATCCGAACTAGGCCTAATTCATGATTATTAAAACCCAAAACAACGGTTAGCTCAACCCCCTAGATTTTCCCCTTCAAAAACCCTTGCCTCGTCTCTTCGGGAAAACGCTCTATGGCGTATCGCAGCATAGTTCGGGGCATATTATTATAGTGTTTTACCAGAAAGGCATACTCCACTTCGTAGTTCTTTTTACCAACCTCGCGCAGCATCCAGCCCACCGCTTTATGAATGAGGTCGTGCCTATGGTTGAGCAAGATTTCAGCAATTTTAAGCGTATCGTCAAATTGCCCATTCCTTATAAAATGAAGAGTTGCTATTATGGCAACACGCTGCACCCAAAAGTTGGCATTTGCGGCCAATTCGTAAAGTAATTCCCTGTCCTTATTCATAAGGTAAGGCCCAAGGATTAGGTGCGCCGATGAGTCGACAAGGTCCCAACTATTAACCCAATCTAAATTTCTTAGGTATAGCTCAACAACCTCCTTTTGCTGACTCTCATCCTTACTATTCTGGAACTTAAGCACAAGCATAAACAGGGCGGTTAAGCGGTGTTCATGTATGGGCTCACGAATCAATTGCTCAAGTTCATTCAGGGTTATGCTTTGGTAGTATTTTTTTGACACTATCCGCTGGTTGGGAACCGTAACTCCAATAAACTGATCGCCCTCGCCATAGCCTCCGGGGTAAACTTGAAAAAACTTATGTAAATCATCGCCCCTTTTCTTATCGTTATAACTTGCCAAGTTATTTTTCACCTGTTGTAATGTTTTCATTTGTTCAAAATTGATGTAATTAAACCCTCTTAAACATTTCTATTAATGGTTTAAAATTTAGCTATATCCTTAAGATGGTTTAGTGTGAGTTGACAGGTTTTGTTTGATATTTATGAGGCTAAACATACTAAATATTATTTTCCTTTTTATAAAATACGCGGCTGATTGATGTTTTGAGGCTGTCATATTTTTCTTTCATAAGGAGTGGCCTCATCTATTGTTATAATATGCAATAGGCTCGAACAGGTTTTGCTTAAGCTTTTTCGATTTCTGCCCATTAAAATAAAAGTTACCACCTAACAATAATAAAAACCATATTCAAGGCGAGTGAATATTTTCTATAAATACCTGATAAACAACACATTATTATAGAATTTAAAAGTTAGTAAAAAAAGTAAGGTTGAAAATTTATTCATAAGGCCATTCCCTCTATCTTAGCTGACTCATTAAATTAAAAAGAGCAAACGAGTCTTTTATTATTAAATACATAGTTATGAAGCGTTTATTTTCGAAATTGCTATTTAAAGTTTTCTTAGCCATTGTTTTGGGAATTGTTTTTGGACTTTATTTACCCGAATCGGTAAATAGGATATTCGCCACTTTCAATGCGCTCTTTAGTCAGTTTTTAAACTTTGCAATTCCCCTAATTATTATGGGACTGATTATGCCCGCCATTTCAGATTTAGGAAAAGGTGCAGGGAAACTACTCTTACTAACCACTGCCATTGCATACGGTTCAACGCTCTTCTCTGGTTTTATGACCTACTTTGCCACTTCGGATCTATTCTCATCACTTCTGGTTTCGCATGCTAATAAAGCGGCCCAAATAGCCGAAACGGCGAAAGAATTATCGCCCTACTTTTCAATCACTATCCCGGTAGTTTTAGATGTAATGACGGCCTTAGTATTGGCATTTGTAATTGGGTTAGGACTAGCTTACCAAGAAAAATCGACCTTGAAATTAGTTGTTAAAGATTTCCAAGTAATTATAATGCAGCTAATTGAGAATGTTGTTGTACCCTTACTACCGCTATTTATATTAGGGATATTTGCAAATATGTCTTTTACAGGTAAAGTATACTCAATACTCTCGGTATTTGTAAATATCATTGGTGTAATTTTCGCACTACACATTATCCTACTTCTTCTGCAATATACAGTTACGGGAATACTCGTAAAAAAGAACCCGCTACGTTTACTGGCCACCATGATGCCTGCCTACTTTACAGCCTTGGGAACGCAGTCGTCTGCAGCCACCATTCCAGTAACCTTAAAGCAAACGCTAAAAAATGGTGTCTCTGAAAAAATTGCTGGCTTCGTAATTCCACTATGTGCAACCATTCACCTATCGGGCAGCGTTATGAAAATTACAGCATGCGCCATGGCCATAATGATTTTGGAAGGCGTCCCTTTTAGCTTCACCCTTTTTGCGGGTTTTATTTTTATGTTGGGAATAGTAATGGTTGCTGCTCCTGGCGTTCCGGGTGGTGCAATTATGGCCGCCATAGGAATATTGCAATCCATGCTCGGTTTTAATGAGGAGATGATAGGCTTAATGATAGCGCTTTACATTGCCATGGATAGTTTTGGAACAGCCTGCAATGTTACCGGTGATGGTGCCATCGCACTTGTGGTGAATAAGATAACAAAATAACTACACTATTACTTCAAATTTTTACTGTTTGCATTTGTTTGTCGTTTAGCATTACCCAACCCTGAAACTTCCTAAAACAGATGGGAGTATAAACTTAACAAGGATAGTCTTAACGCTGAGGTAAAAGATTTACTAATTCAGTGTCATTCTTCATTTTGCTACCATAAAACGAACACCTTTAAATGCAACTTTTAAAGATAAGTGGATTTTGGCACTAGTGAGAGTGAACGGCAATAGCAAGAGGATTGAGGGATAATTCAGCAAGTGCAACAGCAAGAGGATTGAGGGATAAAACAACATTGAGCAAGAGTTATGGGTACACCCAAATCTCTTGCTCAATACTCTTGCTCAATACTCTTACTCAATACTGCTTTGTGGAGCTGGAGGGGTTCGAACCCTCGTCCAAACAAGGAACCAAGTGGCTTTCTACATGCTTATCTTTCCTTTATTTTCGAGTATTGGCAGGGGGAAAGAGACCAACCAAAACCTTATCCCCGAAATTTTCGCACAGAAACCGGGGAACATTCTGTACTAGCCCATTTGTTTTGAAGCCTCAATTCGGAGTTCCAGTGGGCGAAGCTCTCCGTGAGACTACTCGTTATACCAACCTTGTTGGTACGATTAAGTTAGAAGTACTTGGTACTTACTAAGCAGCGAGTGCGTAATTGTTATTTTCGCCTGTTATAGGTCTGAGTCCTGAGATTAACGAGCCAGCTTCCCAACGCTCGACATGCTTACCAATTCATTCATCTTGCTGTCAAAACCATGGTCAGCCCCATGAATTAGTTGTACAAAGGTACAACAATATTTAGGTACGAAAGTTTTAATGCGAAATTTATTTTACGTAAACATTTTGGTTATTCAACTAAAACGTTCCGTTCTAAATCTTTAAATATCGCTATTCATTGTCATAAAGAACTCCTCGTTAGTTTGAGTTTTAACCAACCTATCGCGAAGGAACTCCATAGCCTCAACCGATGTCATATCGGTTAAGTAATTTCTAAGGATCCACGTTTTATTGAGAGTTTCCTTATCAAGTAACAAGTCCTCACGACGTGTACTCGAAACGGTAATATCAACAGCAGGGAAAACACGTTTATTAGACAGCTTCCTATCGAGCTGTAACTCCATATTACCAGTTCCTTTAAACTCTTCAAAAATAACCTCGTCCATTTTACTTCCTGTTTCAATAAGGGCTGTTGCCAAAATTGTAAGGGAGCCGCCGTTCTCAATATTACGGGCTGCGCCAAAAAAGCGTTTAGGTTTGTGAAGTGCGTTAGCATCAACCCCACCCGATAGCACCTTACCCGATGCGGGCTGAACGGTATTATATGCGCGAGCTAGTCGTGTAATTGAATCGAGTAGGATAACCACATCGTGGCCACATTCTACCATTCGCTTGGCTTTTTCGAGCACAATATTCGCTACGCGAACGTGCCTGTCGGCTGGCTCATCAAAGGTTGACGATACCACCTCGGCATTCACGCTACGGGCCATATCGGTAACCTCCTCGGGGCGCTCATCGATAAGTAAAACAATCATATATACCTCGGGGTGATTGGCAGCTATTGAGTTAGCAATCTCTTTTAGCAGGATGGTTTTACCCGTTTTGGGCTGAGCAACAATTAAACCACGCTGCCCCTTTCCAATTGGCGAAAACATATCAACCACGCGAGCCGAGAGTGAATTCTGACCATTACCTAGTAACGTAAACTTTTCGTCGGGGAATAGTGGTGTTAGGTAGTCGAACGGTATTCTGTCGCGAATGTAATCAGGACTTCTACCATTTATTTCGAGCACCTTAATTAGAGGGAAATATTTTTCATTCTCTTTGGGTGGGCGAATTGTACCTGTTACGGTGTCGCCAGTTTTTAAGCCAAAGAGTTTTATTTGCGACTGTGAAACGTACACATCGTCGGGCGATGTTAAGTAATTATAATCAGATGAGCGCATAAAGCCATAACCATCGGGCATAATTTCGAGTACACCCGTTGCATTTATTATACCTTCAAACTCATACTTTTCTCCGTTCTTACCTTTTTTCTGCTGAAAATCACGCGGATTACTCTTCTTTACATTCTCTGCCACCTGCTCACCAGTCTGCGGGTCATTTTTTTTGGTGTCAACAACGCTATCCGTCTTTACCTCTTTAGGTTTGTTCGCCTTCGTTTCGAGCACTCGCTCCCGAACAACCTCAGCCTTCTCTACCTTTTCTTCTTTCTGCACATCTGCAGCTACCAAATGGTCATTGGCTTTCTCTGGATGGTTTCCTTGATGCTCATCCTGCTCATCTTTCTTTCTGATAAAGCGTTTGCGCTTATTTTGATTAGATTGATGATCGTTAGCATTTTGCTGATCCTCTGGCTGAGTATTTACCTCTTCAGGCTCAGGACGAGCAGCGGTGGTCTTAATCTCTTTCTTCACAATGGGAGTCGGTGTAGGCTCCTGCTTCTTGGGCTTAGGGCTAATCGTTTTTCTTTCGGGCCTTTCGGTATCCTTATCCTTGTCCCTATCCTTTGTGGTTAATTTAGGCTTTCGGCTATCACTTTCGGCTGCATCAATAGCCTGTTGATCGAGTATTCTATATATTAAATCTTGCTTACGAAGCGCCTCAATCTTTTTAATATTCATACCTTTAGCTATTTCCTTCAGTTCAGGAAGCAACTTTTTATTTAGTTCTAAAATATCGTACATGCGATTTTTATATGGTTAATTATAGCAACTAGCATTAGCTGCAAGTTATTACGAATGTAAATTCTGAGAAATGAGATTATAACACGTTGGATTTTTGGGTATTGCGAGAATTATATTGCTAGGAATATTTTGCAATGTTAACCAATAATATTTAAAACACCAAAATTTCAAATAAAAAGTATCAAATCTAAAAAAAACATGCGCTATTTGGTAATATCAAAAATATTAATGTATATATTCAACCGTTATTTAATAGAAAGGTGTTGCCACGATGAGACAACTCAAAATTATTAAGCAGGTTACCAATAGAGAGACCGTATCGCTTGATAAGTACTTACACGAAATTGGAAAGGTTGAACTTCTGACTACCGAGGAAGAAGTTAACTTGGCTCGCCTAATAAAAGAGGGCGATAAAGCAGCCTTTGACCATCTGATAAAAGCCAACCTTAGGTTTGTTGTATCTGTAGCAAAGCAGTACCAAAACCAGGGGCTTAGCCTACCCGATTTAATAAATGAGGGAAATCTCGGTCTAATAAAAGCGGCCCAACGTTTTGATGAAACAAGGGGGTTTAAATTCATTTCATACGCTGTATGGTGGATAAGACAGGCTGTTTTACAAGCTCTTGCTGAACAATCGCGCATAGTTAAGTTACCTCTCAATAAAATTGGCTCAATAAATAAGGTAAACAGAGCATTTACCAAACTTGAGCAACAATTTGAGCGTGAGCCTTCAATCGAAGAACTTTCCGAGGTTCTTGAGTTGGCTCCTGGCGACATAAAGGAAGCCCTTAAAAGTTCGAACAGGCATATATCAATGGATGCGCCTATTTCACCCGATGAGGATGGAAACTTATACGACATACTACTTACAAACGAAATGCCTGCGCCCGACAGAGGCCTTTTAAATGATAGCCTTAAAAAGGAAATTGAACGAGCCTTGGCCACACTAACACCACGCGAGGCATCAATAATTCGCCTATATTTTGGACTAAACGGAAAGCACCAGCACACACTCGAAGAAATTGGCGAAGAGCTTGACCTTACACGTGAGCGCGTTCGGCAAATTAAAGAAAAAGCCATAAAAAGGCTGAAGTTAGCAACCCGAAGCAAAGTTTTAAAAAGCTACCTGGGGTAATAAATTTATACTTTAAAAATTGTTACTTTAATCTAATTTTCAATGATACAATTCACAAAGAATGCTACTACCTCACTTTTGGTAACAGCATTACTAATTTTAGTAGGAAATGTAAGGGTTGAAGCCCAAATTGATTTCGATAAATGGTTTACCAACAAGGCCCTACGAATAGATTACTTTTTAGCTGGCAATAGTAACTCCGAGAACTTTTATCTGGATGAGCTAAAGTACGAGCCCTACTGGAGTGGCTCACACACCCAAACCATTGACACCCTTAACCTTGGGTCGTATATGGTGGAGGTGCGTGACAAGAACACCCAAAAATTGCTTTACACCAAAGGTTTTTGCACACTTTTTCAAGAGTGGCAAACCATTGAGGAAGCCAAAACTATTTCCAGAGCATTTGAACAGGTTACGCGAATCCCCTTCCCAAAGCAAGAGGTAGTTGTTACCTTTAAAAGTCGCGAAAAATCAGGACTTTTCATCAATTTGGTTACCTTAGAAATAGACCCCGCCAGCATTTACATAAGCCATAACCAGCCAGCAATGCATCCTGTTTCTAAAATACTGAACAGCGGCAACCACAACGATAAGCTCGACATATCTTTTATAGCCGAAGGATACACTGCCGAGCAAATGGAGAAATTCCGAAACGATGTTACAAAATTATCGGAATATCTATTCTCGCAAGAGCCTTTTAGCAAGCACAAGAACAGCATCAACATTTGGGCCATCGAATCGCCCTCTGAAGCGGAAGGACCAACAAATCCAGGGAAAAATATTTGGAATAAAACGGCCGTAAACTCATCGTTTTATACATTTGGAATAGATAGGTATTTAACAACCACTAAATTTAAAATGGTGATGGACGCTGCTGCAAGCGCCCCAACCGACATAGTGTACGTTTTGGTTAATACCAACAAGTATGGCGGAGGCGGAATTTACAATCATTACAACGTTACCAGTTCGGACCACCCTCTTACAAACGAAGTATTTATACACGAGCTGGGGCACGGACTAGCGGGGCTTGCCGACGAGTACTACACATCGGATGTTGCTTACCAAGATTTTTACAACCTATCTGTTGAGCCATGGGAGCCCAACATAACCACTATGGTAAACTTTAAGGCAAAATGGGCCGATATGGTTAGCGAGAGCACCCCTATACCAACACCTGCAAATCCAAAGTACAGTAACACAATTGGTGCGTACGAGGGCGGAGGGTATATGAGTAAGGGTATTTATCGCCCTTATATAAACTGCCGCATGCACAGCAATGATGCCGATGGGTTTTGTCCCGTTTGCCAAAGAGCAATTAGCAAAGTTATTACAACGTACCTTAAGTAAACCTTGTCGTAAACCCATATTCCTGCAAGATAAAATACTGCATAACAATATTTTACCTTGCAGAACTTTCTATATTTAGCGTAGAATTATACTCCACAATCATAGGCAAAACATTAATATTACCTACTACTTCACAGGTGAAGCTACGTTGCCCCATAAAATTAGAAAAAGCGAAAACTTAGGTTTTAAAACTCAAGAAGCCTGAACTAGGTTAGTTAAAAGCAAGACTGTAAACAGGTGAATACGAGAGTAAAACGAGCAATCTTTCGTTTCATTTCCGAGCAAATATAGAAAAAGTGTATATTCTGGTGAACAATAAAATAGAAAAGTGAGAAACCTTTATCGTTTTATATACATCTAATTATCAGTGCATTAGTTTTTATTGTTAAGCTATGTTCGCAATCAGTGCAACCCCTTTGCTTTAAAGCATCTAATTCAATTCTATAAAAAACAGCAGTAACACTCTATTTTTTGATTAAATATTTAGTAATTTTAGTAAAAATGGGATAGTTTTTTATTCAGCTGATTATTAAAAAGATACCTATGGGCAGAAAGATGACAAATAAAACACCCGAAAACAATAAAATCATAGTAGGTAGAGCTGGTATAAATGGAAAGATTCTTACCGCCAACGAAATAAAAAATCGGTTAAGAACAAATAGCTGGTTAATCAACTGCGCTAAGCCATACATTGAAAAAATGTACACTTTTGCCGAGGAGAGCAGTATAATTATCTTCCTAACCGACTCGGAGGGTTGCATTCTAAAAATTGTGACTAACGAGGAGTTACAAAAAAAACTTACTGAAAAATTTATCATCTCAGGTAGTTTCCCTCCACCAAAAACTGCATTGTACCTTGCCATCGACAAGGTTGTTGCCACGCAGTTCGAAGCGAATACAGAGCACGGCGATCCTTTAGCAGAACTTAAACCAAATCAGTGGAAATGCCACGCAACGCCTTTGCAAATCGGTGCAGGTCAGCTAGCCGGAACTCTCAGCATTTATTTCAGCGAGAAACTAAACGCTAAAATGCTTTACGCACTTTTAAACCTAACCGCAAACTGTATTAAGCATGAGTTACAATACTCTGAAGAAAAGGAGCAGGTACAACTTTTAAAAGAGATACAGCTAAACCAGCTAAATATGTATGCACAGCCCAATTTTGTTGTTAACGCCAAGGGCATCATAAAAGTTATTAGCGATGAGGCCTGCAATATTTTAGGCTCTGATAGGGAAAATATTATCGGTAAAAAGATTTCGAAATTCATTCCAGAATGGCAAAATATCACCACAAAGGATGGCAAATGGATTGAGGTAGAGCATAAAGAGGTTCTTTTACAAAATGCTAGTTCGAGCGGGCTTTTTTTGCTTAACACAAAGGCCATTATGCGTACCCAAAACAAATTCGACGAACAAATATGCTCACTTCAGAATATGCGACATGTACTTAACGAGGCGAATAAGTACATAGGAAACACGGCACACGTTCAGCTGAATGATATTATGGGCATTTCGGTTACCATGAAACGTCTAATTAAAGAGGCTAAAGCAATTGCTAAAACCGACAATGCGGTTATGCTTATTGGAGAAAAGCACACCGGGCGTGAATCGATTGCACAGGCAATACATAATGCGAGCGCAAGGATTACATACGGATTTGTTAAGGTTAACGTGGCCAACCTATCACCCGAGGAACTTGAGGAAACCCTTTGGGGCTACCATGAAAATTTTAGGCCTCACCTTCACCGAATACCTAAGCCTGGTGCTTTTGAATTTGCCAATGGTGGAACGCTGTACATTAGCAATATAGGGCTTATGCTCATTTCAACACAGGAAAAAGTGTTTGAGGCTATTAAAACGAAAAAAGTTACCCGACTAGGATCAGCGCAGCAAATAACCGTTGATGTTCGAATCATGTGCAGTAACCCTTTCGATTTAAGTGACAAAATTGAGCGAAAAGAATTTAAAATCGACCTATTTTACTCGCTAAGCACCTCATCGGTTAGGATGCCAGCGCTACGAGAGCGCAGAGCGGACATTCCTCTACTCATAAACCATTACATAACCCTAAAGTCTGAAGAACTGGGCCTTAACCCAGTTAACATTCCTCGAAAAATAGTTTTAATACTCCGCCGATACGAATGGCCTGGTAACTTTAAAGAGATGATTGAACTATCGGAACGAATAATAAGGGATAAGGGTCGGATGTTTAAAACATTTAAAAACGAGCGCGACTTTAAGAGTAAAAACCTTTACCTTGATCAGCTTAAGGAGATTGAGAATTTAGCCTCGCTAGAAGAAAACGAGAAAGAGTTGATTGTTAAAGCATACAAGGCATACAAGGGTAGTATTAGCAAAACCTCTCGAAGGCTGGGAATTAGCCGAAACACCCTATACCTAAAGTTACGAAAATACGGGGTAGACATCTAGCATAACACGAGGTTTCTTCTTTAAAAAAAACTTATAGAACGATTGACTAAACTTTAACCTTAGCAAAGATTATACTTGCAAATTGGTTAGCTTATCGGTTATATCGAAATCGTAGTTCGGGTAGTCAAAAATAGACAAACGGGGTTCAGTTTCGCCAATGGAGTAACCCCAAACACTTTTGTAATCATTAACATCTTCGCCCATATCCTCGAGCTGATTTAAGTACTCCCCTATTGGCTTTGATTCGATAATTACCACTTTCCCAATTTTATTAATAATTGGGCTATGCCAGCGGGTGCGATCATGATCGAACTCGAGTATTCGCCGGCCCCAGCGGGTAATGCCTATGGTTCGGAATGTTAAACTTTTGCCTACGCCGGGCAAATTAATTACATTCCGGTCCGAGGCCAGAAACGGAATATTTGCCTTTGTACGAAGCTCATTGAGGTTTTCAACCATACGCTCGGCTTCCATAGGGAAATGCTTTATCTCCTCGAGTAACTCAACGGGTATCTGTCCAAATGTTTTTTCTTCAATCTGCTCCTGTACCGCCCTTGCATTGGTTGCGTAGTTAAAAGTATTCTCCAAAAAACCTTTCACCGAGAATGTGTAGTAGGTTATTACGCCAATATCGTTTAGCACCTTACGTAGCTTGGCGGTATGCCCACGGCGCGAAACGGCCGAGGTGAATACCAGCTGGTTGGTAACAGTCCACCCAACCGATACCAAGCGGCTGACGGCAATCGCCGATTCGGGTGTTACTTCCATAGGCGACTCAAAGTGCGTTTGAATAATAAATTGCTTTACACCTAGCGTCGATGCTTTTTGTTTAAAATTACCCAAAATTTGTACAAGTTCAGGGGTAACTCGCTGCGGAAGATAGGCTAATAACCTTGAACCTAATCGTATACGCTGAATTTCGGCATACTTTTCACCGTTGGGTCGGTTTTTATTTGCTTCAACCTTATGGGTAATTGTATTGAGCACGGCATCAAGTATCCTTTCTAGTGATTTATTCTGGCTCATAAGCGCATCACCACCCGTGATCAGAATATCACGAAGCTGCGGGTCGTCTTCCCAATACTTTAGTAACCGAATCAACTTTTCATCCCACGATTCGTTGGGTTTTAGTTTATCTAGGTTGAAGTTCAGGTTTCCTCTCTGAAAATCGTACATTCTTTGACACGAAACGCAAAGACCACCACATGCTCGCCCCATTGTATCGGGAATTAGAATAGCAACCTCGGGGTAACGCCTATGCACGCTGCGCTGCGAAGGCAGAAGCCAACCCGCAACATTGGGTTTACCTGGTTTAACCTCATCCTCCTTTTCCCAAGCCTGAATGTTTCCAAACTGATCGATAAGGGGCTTGCTATAGATTATGTAGTGCCGAATGGCCAAATCGGAACCCACGTCGAAATCGGGGATACGCGCATTTAGCAACGATAAATAGTAAGGATTAACAAAGAAAGGGATTCCCTTCTTCTCTGCCTTCATCAAAAGTTTTTGGGTATCAAGATCGAGTGAATAGTCGAGCAGCTCGTTAAGCAATTTGGGTGAGCGAACCGCAAACTTAAGGTGAAAGCGGTAATCGTTCCACCACTCTCGCATCTTTTCTAACTTCTGCTCATCCGTCAGCCCATCGTCAAAGCAATAACGCGTTTCACCGAGCTCACAGCTATTTATATTACGCACCAAAATACCAATAATACGCTCCTTATTCTCGTTCCTAATCTTCACAATCTGCGGGTCAAGGCCATCGTGCCATCTTTCCATCCACTGCTCCACCATTTTGGCGGTTGGTTTTTCCTGCGGAAGCTGGTTGTTAAGCTGCCGAAAGAGGTGAATCATATCCTGAAAAAAGAGCGGCTTAGCCCCTCCTGTACGTTTCTTTACACCCAGCCACAATAGTTCAAACGGTACGCTTAATGATTTTATCCCGTCGCGGTAAGGGTTTTCGAATTCGCGGCCAGAGTTATCGAGATAATCGAGAATTCTGATTGCTGCAAAATCTTGCCAACGCAAGTTTTCGAACGTTAACCTTCCCTTCGCCTCGTTCTTATAATAACTTACGGCAAGCGGGTTCTGGTTGAGCACTTCGAATGCCCACTCTTTTACTCGCTCTTTTGCCTCATCGAGAGTTTTTGAAGTGCTGTACACTTCGGCCAACCTAGGATTTTCGAGCATTAGCTTACGTAAAAGGGTCAACGATTTTGCCGACAATGCTATTTTTTCGGGGAAATATGTCATACCAGTAAATTTAATCTTACAATAAGGCCCCTGTAACGACTATAATCGCCTTGTTTTAAGGAGAGGCAGACCAGAAGAACCAAATATGGCATTGGGAAATGCCTGTTTTCAGCTGCGCAAAGGTAGTAAATTTCTTACAAAAGGTTGTGCTTTTGAGTTTCAATATGCCTAATCTTATCGTAATTAGCTAATTATAAGGGAGATTAGTAGCACAACATTAGGAAAAGCAGCATGGGATACAATGCGAATTAAAAATAAAAAAAATATCAAATTTCCAATATTTTGGCAGCTGTTTAATAAAATTTAGCTATTTTTAAAATGATTTTGTTAAACCCCTTTCCTATGGCAACGGGACTGACTAGGCGAAGCTGTTTTAAATCGATATAGAATGAATGACGAAAAAATTATCCTAAGCACTGGACATCATCGAGATAACGATGTAATTTTCATTCGTTTTCCTAAAAACCCTGAGTTAATGGCAAAGGTGAAGAGCCTTGACGGGTCACGTTGGAGTCAGAGCAACCGCTCATGGTACATTAACAAAAACGACTTTAATTTAACCACTGTTTTTAAAGTTTTTAGTGGACACTGGGTTGACTATGATGCGCTTAAGAAGGAACCTCTCGAAAGCCAGCAATTGGCAAATCAAAAAACAGTAACCCTCGTGTCGGCACCCTCCTTAAGCAATAAGGCGTTAATAGAAAAGTACCTTCAATGGCTAACCCATAGACGATATAGCCCCAACACCATACGGACGTACATTGAAATGATAAAAGTTTTTGCTGTCCATATGGGTAATACTGAACTCGACAAGGTTACGAATTTGGATGTAATGAATTTTATAAACACTAAACTGGTAGCCCAAGGGTATAGTTTTACCTATCAAAACCAGCTGATTAGCTCGTTAAAACTATTTTTTAGAGAGGTAGTAGACTCCGAAATAAACATTGACAAGCTACAGCGGCCCAGAAGGGAATATAAGCTACCCAACGTACTTAGCAAGGAGGAGGTGAAACAAATACTGAGTTCGCCCAAAAATGTTAAGCACAAAACGATGCTAAGCCTTCTGTACGCCTGTGGATTGCGCCGAAGAGAGCTACTTATGCTAAAACCAACCGATATTAACAGCTCACGAAAAACGCTAATGGTTAGAAACTCGAAGGGACGCAAGGATCGGCTTGTTCCCCTATCGGACAAAACCATTACGATGCTTCGAGATTACTATAAGCTATACAAACCAAAGGTTTGGCTTTTTGAGGGGCAAGTGGAGGGCGAAAGGTACTCGGAAGCCTCAATCGCAAAAGTGCTTAAAATTGCATTAGAGGAAACAGGCATACAGAGGCAAGTAACATTACACTGGTTGCGGCACAGCTACGCCACGCACTTACTGGAGGCCGGCACAGATTTGCGATACATACAAGAACTATTAGGGCATAAAAGCAGCCGAACCACAGAAATATACACACACGTATCGAACA
>Ga0265293_10000518_pt1 | contig 91850 bp, 86 predicted proteins | sample Munlanlewell138R_FD_192505 | JGI IMG/M metagenome (GOLD analysis project Ga0265293, IMG submission 192505) | Leachate microbial communities from a municipal landfill in Southern Ontario, Canada - Leachate well 138R | ecosystem: Engineered > Solid waste > Landfill > Unclassified | place: Canada... | reverse complement strand
CACGAAGCATCTGACAGGGAGCACGCAAGAAAAAAGCGCCTAAGCCTTTCGACCTAAGCGCTTGATTTTTTTCATGAATTCTTGGTGGCGCATCCCTGATTCGAACAGGGGACCTGCGGATTATGATTCCGTCGCTCTAACCGACTGAGCTAATGCGCCAGCAAGATTGCAATCATACGACGATTTTCAAAGTCGCGCAAGTCACCCCTCGGGCATACCCCTACTTGACGCCCCCGGCCAAGTTACCGATGATTCATTCACGCCTCCAGCCGGTGTGGCATGGCCACGTCAACACGGCCGGGCGTTTGCCGCCCCAAACTCACAGAAGGCTAGTCATGTCCGAAGTTTCTGCTGTTGCCGACGCCACTGCTGGCAGTGCACCTCGTAGTACTGGAACCGTTAAGTGGTTCAATGACGCCAAGGGTTTTGGCTTCATTACGCCCGACGATGGCGGCGAAGATCTCTTCGCCCACTTTTCCTCCATCCAGATGACTGGCTTCAAGACCCTCAAAGAAGGCCAACGCGTGGCCTACGAGGTGATCCAGGGCCCGAAGGGCAAACAGGCCCTCAATATTACGGCCACCGCATGAGGCCGCAGCGCATGGCGCGGGCGGCCTCCCTGGTCGCCGGCGTCACCGGGCGCTGGGGTCGAAGGCGGTTTGCAGGGCTGCTTGGCGCGATGCTCCTCGCGAGCACCGCGCCATTTGTGCTGGCGCAGTCTCAGTCCCAGCCGCAGCCTCCCTTGCCAACCCTGCGCCTCACCGCCGGCCTTTATGTCATCCAGGCAGAAGTCGCCAGCACACCGGCCCAGTTGCAATATGGCCTGATGTTCCGCCAGCGCCTCGAGCCCCAGCAAGGCATGTTGTTTCTGTTCCCGCGCCCCACCGAGCAGTGCATGTGGATGGTCAACACGCTGCTGCCGCTGTCGGTGGCTTTTTTGCGTGACGACGGCACGATCGTGAACATCGAAGACATGGCGCCGCAAACACGTACCAGCCATTGCGCCACCGAGCCGGTGCGGTTCGCGCTCGAGATGAATCGCGGCTGGTTTGCCGAACGCGGCCTGGGGCCGGGAGATCGCATCCGCGGCCTCCCCGAATCCGCTTCGCCCCGCTGAAGCGTCGCGGACTGGCGCAAAAGCCAGGGCCGGGACTAAGGCTCGCTGAGCGTGTCGCGTACCGATACCGTGGCAGCACCGCTGGCGAAATCCAGCCGCAACGCCTGGCCCTTGGCCAAGCCGCTGGCGGCGCGCACGACTCGCCCTTCCGCGTCCCGCGCGATGGCGTAGCCGCGTGCCAGCGTTTGTTGGGGGCCCAAAGCGCGCAGCCGTGCGTCGGCATGCGCCACCGCCCGCCCACGTTCGCGAGCGGCACGCTGCATGGCCTGCTGCAAACGCGTCGCCAGTTGTTCCAGGTGGTGGCGCCGGGCCGCCACCAGGCGCGCGGGCGACCTTCGGGCCAGATCGATACTTTGCAGGCGCTGCCGCCAGCGTTCGAAGCGCCGTTCCTGGGCCTGGCGCAAACGCGCCTCCAGACGCTGCAGGCGCTCGCGCTGCCTGGCCAGACGTTCGCCCGGCGACACCAGGCGCAAGGCGGCGCGATCGACGCGCTGGGCCAAACGTTCGAGGCGGCGCAGCTGGGCCCGTGCCAGCGCCTGCGCCAGCGAGTGCACTTGCTGCCAGGATTCCGCGCGCGCCACGCAAGCAAGCTCAGCCGCCGCGGTGGGAGTCGGGGCCCGGACGTCGGCCACGAGGTCGGCGATGGTGAAGTCGCTTTCGTGGCCCACACCGCAAATGACCGGTATACCGCTGGCCGCGATGGCTCTGGCCAGGGCTTCGTCGTTGAAGGCCCAGAGATCCTCGATGCTGCCACCGCCGCGAACCAGTAGAAGCACGTCGACCTCGGCCCGGGTATTGGCTCGGCGCAGCGCCGCCAGTAACTGCGCGGGCGCTTCCGCGCCTTGCACGGCGGAGGGGTAGACCACCACCGGGACGTGCGGTACGCGGCGTGCCAGGCAGGTAATGACGTCGCGCAGGGCTGCCGCGCGCAGCGAGGTGATGACGCCGATGGAGCGCGGGCGCACAGGAGGCTGACGCTTGCGCTCGACGGCCAACAGCCCCTCCCGGGCCAGTTGCTCTTTGAGCCGCAAGAAGGCTTCGAACAGGCTGCCCTGTCCGGCACGGCGCATCCCCTGGACCTGCAATTGGAAGTCGCCTCGCGGTTCGTAGAGCGACACCCGCGCCCGGACCTCGATGCGATCCCCTACGCGAGGCAAAAAGCCCACTTGGCTGGCCCGGCCGCGAAACATAACGGCTTTGACCGCCGCACCGGCATCCTTGAGCGAGAAGTACCAGTGTCCCGAGGCCGCCGCCAGGAAGTTCGACACTTCGCCCCGCACCCAGAACAGGGGAAAGCTGTGCTCCAGCACCTCGGCCACCCGGCGATTGAGCTGGCTCACCTCCAGCACCTGCTCGGGCTCCAGCCCGGCGGGGGCCGAAGATCCCGGGGTCAGCGCCATGGGCCGGCCTCGATCTGTCCACAATAATGACGGCAGGATGTCAAGTCGACACGGAGCGCCCGGATTGCCGGAGATGTCGAATTATCGTCGTAAACCATTGATTTGACTTTGTTTTTCCACTGACATGAAAATGCCACAAAAAGCGGCATGCCGCTCTGAGGCCGTATTTGCGCCAACTTCGCGTTTTACCCACAGAATTATCCACAGTTCGTGTGGATAGTTTGCTTCCGTCGCGAGCCCCTTTTGGAGCACGCGGCGCGGCACGCGTCCGCCACGAACGGCTACACTGCGATCTTCATTCGTGGGCGGATACGCATGCTCGACATTATCCATGATGCCGGTTGGCCGATCTGGCCGCTCCTGGCCATTTCGGTGCTCGCTTTGGCGCTGGTGATCGAACGCGCACTGGCTTTGCGCCGCGCCCGCGTACTGCCGGAAGGCCTGCTGGTCGAAGCCCAGGGCCTGGCCCGGCGGCCGGAGCTTGCGGCCGACTGGCTGCAGCGGCTCGAACGCCATTCGCCCTTGGGCCAGGTGTTGGCCGCGGGGCTGCGCTATCGTCATGCCACGCGCGCCGAAGCCATCGCCGCCCTCGAAGACGCCGGCCGGCAGGTGGCCCACGAGCTGCAACGCCATTTGGGCGGGTTGGGCACCATCGCCGCGGTGGCGCCGCTCATGGGCCTGTTCGGCACCGTTATCGGCATGATCGAGATCTTCAGTGCCTGGTCGCCCACCGGCAGCGATCCCACGCAGTTGGCGCGCGGCATTTCCATTGCCTTGTACAACACCGCATTGGGTATCCTGGTGGCGATTCCCGCCGTGATTTTCCAGCGCTGGTATCGCTCGCTCGTGGCCGATTACGTTCTCGCCATGGAAAGCGCGGCCAAGCGCCTCCTCGACAGCCTTCCCGCCGCCCGCCGTTCGTCCAGCGAGGCGCCCTGATGCGTTTCCTGCGCGACTCCACGACCGACGAGCCCGAGATCAACCTGGTGCCCTTGATCGACATTCTGCTGGTTTTACTGATCTTCCTCACGGCCACCACCACGTTTGCCCGCCTCAACGTTCTGGGCGTGGAACTGCCCGCCAGCGGCGCCGGGAGCACCGAGGTCGTGCCCGAGATCGTGGTCGAGGTCGACGCCCAGGGTCAGCTGGCGCTCGACGGCCGTCCCCTGGCCGGCTCGGCGCTAAGCCTCGAAGCGGCGCTGCGCCTGGCCCGCGGCCAGCACGACCAGCCGCCGCTGCTGGTGATCCATGCCGATGCCCAGGCCAGCCATCAGTCGGTGATCGATGTCATGCAAGCCGCCGGCAGGGCCGGGCTCGAGCGGCTGAGTTTCGCCGCGCGCCAGCCTGCGCGCTAGCGGCGCCAACGCGATCGCATGTCCTCTTCTGCCATCGACCGTCCGGGCCTTGCCGCCCGCCTCGAAGCCGGTTTGCACGCCGCCTGGCAACACCGGGGGCCGGCGGCCCGCGCGCTCTGGCCGCTGGCCGCGCTGCACGCCGGGTTCTGGCGTCTGCGGCGCCTGGCCTATGCTCGTGGCTGGCGCGCCACCTCCTGGGCGCCGGTGCCGGTCATCGTGGTGGGTAACGTGGTGGTGGGTGGCACCGGCAAAACACCGCTGCTGATCGCCCTGGCCCAGGGCCTGCGCGACCTGGGCTGGACTCCGGGCGTCATCAGCCGCGGCTATGGCGCGCAAGCGCCACTCGGTGCACCCCGTCTCGGCCTGGCCCCCGTGGATCCACTGGCCTTCGGCGACGAACCCAGCCTGATCGCCCAGGCCACCGGCGCTCCCATTGCGGTGCACCCGCGCCGCATCGACGCGGCCCTGGCATTGTGCCGCGCCTACCCGAAGGTCGATGTCATCCTGGCCGACGACGGTTTGCAACACCTTGCCCTGGGGCGCCAGATCGACCTCGCCGTACAGGATGCCCGGGGCGTGGGCAATGGCTGGCTGCTGCCCGCCGGCCCGCTGCGCGAGCCCGCCGACCGCCTGCGGCGCGTGGCCGGCCTGGTGACCAACCTGGCGCCGGGAGATTCCCACCCCGCCCCGGCGCCGCCCGGCGTACGCGCCGCCACCATGCGACTGCTGCCCGGCCTGGCAGTGCGGCTGGTCGACGGCCGCCAAGCGGCGCTGGCCGCCCTGCCGGCACGGCGGGGCATCGCGGCGGTGGCCGGCATCGGCCAGCCACAGCGCTTTTTCCAGACCCTGCGGGCGGCCGGGGTCACGCCGGACGCCTGTCGCGCCCTGCCCGATCATGCCAGCTTCGAGGGCGATCCTTTTGCCGGCCTCGATGCCGACGTCATTCTCCTCACCGACAAAGACGCCGTAAAATGCCAGGGCCGCAACGATCCGCGACTCTGGCGCGTTCCGGTCACCGCGCAGCTCGACGACCCCGGTTTTTTCGAGTGGCTACACCAGCGATTGCGCGCCTGTCCACCTGTTTCCCCCTTGCCGTCCGCCCATGGATCCACGCCTGCTTGACATCCTGGTTTGTCCGCTCTGCAAAGGCAAGCTGCGATTCGACCGCCAGAACCAGGAATTGGTTTGCCGCGCCGACCGCCTCGCCTACCCGGTTCGCGACGACATACCGTTACTGCTCGAATCCGCCGCCCGCCGCTGGGAGCCCGAAGCCGAGGCCGCCCCCGCGATGCCGGCTCCGCGGGCGCCATGAACCTGAACCCGCGCTCGCCCGCGGGCACGGCCGGCGTCGCGCCCGTCGCCCGGCACGGGCCGCGCCGGGGCAGGAGGACGTTCCCATGAGCCTCGATCATTCCTGGCTGGTGATGATTCCGGCACGCGCCGCCTCCACCCGGCTTCCCGGCAAGGCGCTGGCCGACATCGGCGGCGCGCCGATGGTGGTCCGGGTGGCGCAAAGCGCCCAGGCCAGCGGCGCTTCGCGCGTGATCGTGGCCACCGACGACATCGCCATCGCCCAGGTCGTCAATCGCCACGACATCTCGGTCGAGCTCACATCGCCCAAACATCCGACCGGCACCGATCGCCTCGCCGAAGTCTGCGCCCGGCTGGCCATGCCCGACGACACCATCGTCGTCAATGTCCAGGGCGACGAACCGCTCATCGAACCCAGCCTGATCACCGAAGTCGCGCATACCCTTGCCGCGCACACCGAGGCCAGCGTGGCCACCGCCGCCTGCCCCATCACCTCGGCCGAGGCACTTTTCGATCCCAATATCGTCAAGGTGGTCTGCGACCACCGCTACCGGGCCTTGTACTTTTCGCGCGCGCCCATTCCGTGGGCGCGGGATGCGCTGGCCGATGGCGGCCGCAAGCTTGCGGCCAATTTGCCGGCCTGGCAACACATCGGTCTGTACGCCTACCGGGCCGGTTTCCTGCGCGCCTTCCCCGCCCTGCCCGTCGGCCGCCTCGAAACCTTTGAGTCGCTGGAGCAATTGCGAGTGCTGGAACAGGGCCATCGCATCGTGGTGCATCACACGCACGTTCCTCCCGCGGGTGGCGTGGATACCCCCGCCGATCTCGAGCGCGTGCGGGCCTACGTGGCGGCCAATCCGGGACTCTTCCAGCGGTGACGCTCCGCAACGGGATTTGACCAAAACCACTCAAGCATGTAATTCTTTATGGTTTGAACGAAATTCGTGGCGACACATGGACGGGCAGGCGCGGCTGCCGGGCGGGCTGTTTTGGGCCTAGGGTTTTATCCATGTCTTGCCTTCATGATCAGTCTCCGCGCTCCAGTTAGGACACCCCCATGCGTCTCATCCTCCTTGGCGCCCCCGGCGCCGGCAAAGGCACCCAGGCCGCATTTCTGCGCGAACGCTTCGATATCCCGCAGATTTCCACGGGCGACATGCTGCGCGCCGCCGTCAAGGCCGGTACGCCCCTCGGTCAGCAGGCCAAGCAGGTCATGGACGCCGGGGGCCTGATGCCCGACGACATCATCATCGGTCTGGTCCGCGACCGTCTGCAGCAACCCGACTGCGCCAACGGCTACCTGTTCGATGGCTTCCCGCGCACCATCCCGCAAGCCGACGCGCTGCGCGAAGCCGGCGTCAAGCTCGATTACGTCATCGAAGTCGATGTTCCCGAAGAAGAGATCATCGATCGCATGAGCGGCCGCCGCATGCATCCCGCCAGTGGCCGCACCTATCACATCAAGCACAACCCGCCCAAGGTCGAAGGTCTCGACGACGTCACCGGCGAGCCCCTGGTCCAGCGCGACGACGACCAGGAAGCCACCGTACGCAAGCGGCTGGAGGTCTATCGCGAGCAGACCCGTCCGCTGGTCGACTACTATCGCGACTGGGCCGAGGCCGAGCCGCAAGCGGCGCCGCGCTATCGCCGCATCGCCGGCGTCGGCTCGGTCGACGACATCAAGACGCGCCTGTTCGCCGCTCTCGATTAAACGGCCAGCCTCGTCTTTTCTTCTTTTCCCAAGGAAGTTCCATGGAAATCGCCAATAAGGTCTTTATCGTCACCGGCGGAGCCTCGGGTCTGGGCGCGGGCACCGCGCGCATGCTTACCGAGCACGGCGCGAAAGTCGTCATCGCCGACGTGCAGGACGCCCTCGGCCAAGCCCTGGCCGCCGAACTCAAACAGAGCTTCGTGCATTGCGACGTCACGTCCGAGGCCGATGGCCAGGCGGTGGTCGCCAAGGCCCTCGAACTCGGCCCGCTGTTCGGCCTGGTCAATTGCGCCGGCATCGCCACCGCGCACCGCACCGTCGGCAAGAACGGCCCGCACCCTTTCGATCTGTTCCAGAAGACCATCATGGTCAACCTGGTGGGCACCTTCAACATGATTCGCCTGGCCTCCGCCGCCATGAGCGAGAATGCCGCCGAGCCCACCGCCGAGCGCGGCGTGCTCATCAACACCGCCTCGGTGGCCGCCTACGACGGCCAGATCGGCCAGGCCGCCTACTCCGCCTCCAAGGGCGGCGTGGTGGGCATGACGCTGCCGATCGCCCGTGATCTCTCCAAGCTCGGCATCCGCTGCGTGACCATCGCTCCCGGCATCTTCCGCACGCCCATGATGGACAGCATGCCTCAAGAGGTTCAGGATTCGCTGGCGGCCAGCATCCCCTTTCCCTCGCGCCTGGGCACGCCGCAGGATTACGCCAAGCTGGTGCACCAGATCATCACCAACGAGATGATCAACGGCGAAACCATCCGCCTGGATGGCGCCATCCGCATGGCGCCGAAGTAAACCGGCAAGCCGGGCATGGCCCGTTTCCGTGCCCGCCCATCCGCATCGGCGCCCACCCTCGGTGAGCGCCGATGTCGTTTGGCGGCGCGCCAGGATGGCCGCGCCACGCGCCCCAGGGCCAGCCTGCGGCCCGGCCGTCGGCCCGCGGACTGCCGCAACGCCCACGGCCGCGCCAGGCATCGCGCCCCGCCAATAGTGCCCGATCCCGCCTTCGGCGGAAGATTCTTTTCATGAGCCTGCTGCGATCCTCGGCCACCATCAGCGGCCTCACTCTACTGTCCCGCGTCACGGGGCTGGTGCGCGACATCCTCATCGCCCGCGCCTTTGGCGCCGGTCCGCTCACCGACGCTTTCTGGGTGGCGTTCCGTATACCCAACCTGCTGCGCCGACTCTTCGCCGAAGGCGCCTTTGCCCAGGCCTTCGTGCCCATCCTGGGTTCCGCCCGGCATCAGCATGGCGACGATGGCGTGCGGCCGCTGCTCGACCGGGTGGCCATGCTGCTGACCCTCGCGCTTATGGTGGTGACGCTGCTCGGCATCATCGGCGCGCCGGTGGTCGTCACGTTGGTGGGCAGCGGCATGCGCGATGCGGCCCGCGCCGACGATTTCGGCGCGGCGGTCTGGATGACGCGGGTGATGTTTCCCTACATCGTCTGCATGTCGCTGGTGGCCTTTGCGTCGGGCGTGCTGAACACCTGGCAGCGCTTTGCCGTGCCGGCGTTCACGCCGGTGCTGCTGAACCTGGCCATGATCGGCGCCAGTCTGTGGCTGGCCGATCGTTTCGATCCCCCCATCTACGCCCTGGCGGTGGGCGTCATGGCTGGCGGTGTGGCGCAGTTGGCGGTGCAGTGGGCGGCCCTGGCGCGCCTGGGCCTGACGCCCCGGTTGCGCTGGCAGGTGCGCGACGCCTGGCGCGACCCCACGGTGCAGCATATCGCCCGGCAAATGGTGCCCGCCATCATCGGGGTGTCGGTGGCCCAGGTTTCCATCATCATCAACACCAACATCGCCACCTGGCTCACCCCCGGCAGCGTCACGTGGCTGTCGTTCGCCGATCGCCTGATGGAATTTCCCACGGCCCTGCTGGGGGTAGCGCTCGGCACCGTCTTGCTGCCCAGCTTGTCGCGAGCGCATGCCGCGGATGACGGCCAGCGTTACAGCCATCTGCTCGACTGGGGCCTGCGCCTCATGCTGCTCACCGGCCTGCCCGCCGCCGTGGGCCTCGCCATGCTGGCCGATGCCCTGGTCGCCACGCTGTTCCATTATGGGGCCTTTTCCACCGCCGACGTCGTGCAAACCCGCACCGCCGTCATGGCCTACGCCGTGGGACTGGTGGGCCTGCTCTCCGTCAAGATCCTGGCTCCGGGCTTCTACGCCAGGCAGGATATCCGCACGCCGGTGAAGATCGCCATCGGCGTACTGGTGGCCACGCAGTTGCTCAATCTCGTGCTGGTGCCATGGCTGGCACATGCCGGCCTTGCGCTCTCGGTGGGCCTGGCGGCCTGCGTCAACGCCCTGCTGTTGCTGGGCGGCCTGTTGCGCCGGGGCATCTACCGGCCCGGGCCGGGCTGGGCGCTTTTTGCGCTGCGACTGCTACTTGGCCTTGCCGTCATGGCGGCCTTGCTGCTCTGGGCCGACGGGCGCTTCGATTGGCTTGCCCTGCAGCAGCAGCCCTGGCGGCGCGCGGGCCTGCTGCTGGCGGTGGTATTCGGCGCGGCGGCGGCGTACTTCGCCACGCTGGGGCTCACCGGCATGCGGCCGCGGCATTTTGCGCGGCGCGATTAGGGCCACTGGCAACGACCGCCTTGCCGGCTGCTGTGGCGCGGCCGGCCCGTCAGGCGATAACACGCCCGGATGACGGCGGCCTTGCCGTGCCCATGGGCGCCGATGGACCCCGCCGGGGCTACGGGCCTAGCCGGCCACCAGTTCGGGAGTTCTCAAGGGCTGCGGTGCGGCGGCCTGCCGGCGCATGGCCTGGCGTAGCTCGGTGGCGAAGCGCCGACGGAGCCGAGGCGTGATGTGACTCCCCACCCGCACCGCCTCGTGGCCATGGCAGAGCCAAAGAATGTCGCCCCGCCGTCCCCGCCATTCGAGCCGGGCCCAGGACGCCGAAAAACGATACTGGGTGACTTCGTTGGCGCGAATGACGTCGACCCGCAGTTGGCCATCGTGCAGCCAGACACACTCGCGATCGAGGGCGTGGCGCGCGTAATACAAGAGCGCCGCCGCCAGCAGAAGGTTCTCGACGATGGCAAACGGCAACACTACCCACAGCCCGAGCCAGGCGAACACCATGGCAATGGCGGACGCCACGAACGTGAGCGACAAATAAAACCACAACACCTGGCGCGGTGTGAACGAACAATTTTTTCGTAGAACCCAGTGCTGCACCGTTGGCCGCGCCGCACTTGCTTCGCCCATGGGACAACCTCGTTGCAAACCTCTTACCTCCCGCCAAGTATATCGTCCGGCCACGGTTGCGGCGCGGAACATCCGCTGCCACGCTGCGGGTCCGGTAGCGGAGACGGTAAGATGCCGCGTCCATTTTCAGTTTGCACCACCCACTTAGCCATGGAGGAGTTGCAATGACCATGCGCCCAAGCGCAGGCCCCGCCAGTCACGACGAGACCGAGCGAGGCCAAAAGCCGATGGAATCGAAGGCCGTCCCGTCTGGCGACGGCACCCGGGCCGGCAGGCCGGAACTTCTGACCCTGGCCCTGGATCCCGACCTCGACCAGCACGCCGACACCGATCGCGCCCTGCGCGGCGATATCCGCCTGCTGGGCAAGTTGTTGGGCGACGTGATCCGCGCCCACGAAGGCGAGCCGATGTTCGATACCATCGAAGCCATTCGACAGAATGCCGTGGCCTTCCGGCGCGACGACGACCCCGCGGCGGGGCAGGCGCTCGACGCCACGCTGGCCGAGCTCTCGCAGGAAGACGCCAACCTGGTGGTGCGCGCGTTCACCTATTTTCTGCATCTGTCCAATCTTGCCGAAGACCGCGACCAGCATCGCCAGCGCCGCGAGCGGGCGCTGGCCGGCGGCGAGCCCGAGCGCGGCAGCCTGCGACACACATTGCGGGAACTCGCCGACCAGGGCCACGAAGCCGACACGATTCGCGCCCTGCTGGCCGATGCCTGTCTCGTTCCGGTGCTGACGGCCCACCCCACCGAAGTCCAGCGCAAGAGCACCCTGGACAACCACCACGCCCTCGCGGGCCTGCTGCCGCGGCTCGACCAGGATCTCACCGCCGATGAGCGCAAGGCGCTGCAGCGGGCTCTTCTGGGGCGCATCACCACGCTGTGGCAAACCCGCCTGCTGCGCAATATGGGGCTGCAGGTGGCGGACGAAATCGACAATGCGCTGACCTTCTATCGCCAGACCTTTCTGCCCGAGATCCCCGCACTGTACGCCGATCTCGCCGAATGGCTGGAAGGCGCCGCCGCCGATGGCGATGCCTTTGCGCCGCCGCCGCCGCCACTGCCCCCGTTTCTGCGCATGGGCAGCTGGATCGGCGGCGATCGCGACGGCAATCCGAACGTGGACGACACCACGCTGGAGCATGCCGCCCGCCAGCAGGCGGCGACGGCGCTCGATCACTATCTCGAAGAGGTTCACGCCCTGGGCGCCGAACTCTCGCTCAGCGCCCTGCTCGGCCCCATCCCCACCGATCTGCGCGAGCTTGCCGCCGTATCGCCGGATACCTCGCCGCATCGCCAGGACGAGCCTTATCGCCGGGCGTTGATCGGCATCTACGGTCGCCTCGCGGCCACCGCCACCGAGCTCACCGGCCAGGCCTCCACCAGACGCCGCGCCGCGCCCGGCACCCCCTATCCCGACGCGGAGGCTTTCGCCGCCGATCTCAACATCATTGCGCAGGCCCTGATAGCCCAGCGGGCCGCGCCCATCCTGCGCCTGCGCCTGGCGGCTCTGCAACGGGCGGTGGCCGTCTTCGGCTTCCATCTCGCCACCATCGATCTGCGGCAAAGCTCCGATGTGCACGAACGCGTGGTGGCCGAGCTGTTCCGTACGGCCGGCACCCACGGCGACTACGCCGCGCTCGACGAAGGGCAACGCGTCGAGCTGCTGCGCCAGGAGCTGCGCCAGACCCGGCCGCTGGTTTCGCCCTGGCTCCCCTATTCCGACGAAACCACACGCGAGCTCGCCATCCTGCGCGCCGCGGCGCAACTGCGCCGCCGCTACGGCAACGACGTCGTGCGCCACACCATCGTGTCGCACACCGAAACCTTGTCCGACCTCCTCGAGGTCCTGGTGCTGCAGAAAGAGTCGGGCCTGATCCCGCCCGGCGCGCCGCCGGCCGCCGAAGACGGCCTGATGGTGGTGCCGCTCTTCGAAACCATCGCCGACCTGGAGCACGGGCCGGACATCATGGCCCGCTGGCTCGACCTGCCCGAGGTGGCGGCCCGCGTAAGCGCGGCCCAAGCGGGCACCCAGGAGGTCATGCTGGGCTATTCCGACAGCAACAAAGACGGCGGCATCCTCACTTCCAGTTGGGCGCTCTACCAGTGCGAGCGGCGGCTGGTGCAGATCTTCGCCGAACGCGGCGTGCGCCTGCGGCTGTTCCATGGCCGGGGCGGCACGGTGGGCCGCGGCGGCGGTCCGAGCTACGACGCCATCCTCGCGCAACCGCCCGCCACGGTGGCCGGCCAGTTGCGGCTGACGGAGCAAGGCGAGGTCATCCAGAGCAAGTACAACGATGCGCAGACCGGCCGCTGGCACCTCGAGCTGCTGGTGTCGGCCACGCTGGCCGCCAGCCTGTCGCCGGCCAGTGTGGACGACGACGATGCCGCGCTGCAGCAGTACGGCGAGCTCATGCAGGAGCTGTCCGATCACGCCTTCCAGGCCTATCGCCAATTGGTCTACGACACGCCCGACTTTGCGCGATATTTCTTCGAGTCCACGCCCATCAATGAGATCGCGGCGCTCAACATCGGATCGCGGCCGGCCTCGCGCAAGCGCAGCGCGCGCATCGAAGACCTTCGCGCCATTCCGTGGGGCTTTTCCTGGGCGCAGTGCCGCCTCTTGCTACCCGGCTGGTATGGCGTGGGGGCGGCGATCCGCCATCATCTCGATGCCATCCCGTCGGAACGCGAGGCACGACTGGCGCGCTTGCGCCAGATGGCCCGCGACTGGCCTTTCTTCCGCAACCTGATGTCGAACCTCGAGATGGTCCTGGCCAAGACCGATCTCGCCCTGGCTTCGCGCTACGCCGCCCTGGTCGGCGATGACGGCCTGCGCGAACGCATCTTCGGCGCCATCCGGCGCGAGTGGGAGTGCAGCGTGGCGGCGGTGCTCGACATCACCGGCCAGCGCTATCTACTGGAAAACCAGCCACTGCTGGCGCGCTCGATCCGCAACCGCACCGCCTACATCGACCCGCTCAATCACCTGCAGGTCGAGTTGCTGCGCCGCCACCGCCAGCGCATCGATGAAGATCGCGAACCCGATGTCCGCGAGCGCAATGGTCTGCACATGACCATCAACGGCGTCGCGGCGGGCTTGCGCAACTCGGGGTGAGCCGGGGCCGCCCCCCGGCGGGCGGCGCCACGCCCGCTGCGCCCGCGCCGAATCCCTGCCGAGGGCGGGCGCGCCCCTGGGCGACCCGCCCGGCCAGCCTGGTCAGTCGCCCTGGCGGCCGGCTTCGGGCAGCAGGCAGGCTTCGCTGGTGACCAGATCGTTGTCCCGGCCGAAATCCACCGCGAACTTCCAGGCCAGGGGCTCGATATCGCGCAGCCGCTCATCGATGACCACGCACTTCACGCCATCGATCAGCGTGGGCACGGCATAGGGCGAATAGGTGTAGGGACTGGCCGCCGCGCCGGGCGGCCGGAATCGGGCCATGACGCCCGCCAGGCGCTCGGCCCAGTCGCTGGGCCGAAAGCGCGCACCCTGGCGCGTCGTGCCATAGAGAATGAACTGCCGGACCGTGTTTGTCATGTTGCTGGTGTACGGGCGCCTGCTGCCGTTTGAACTCCAATAAACGGCCCTCGGGCCGGCCGCCCCGGCGAATCCGGCAGCGGCCGCCGGTCTTCCCGCTGACGCGCTGCGGATTGTAGTCGATTGCGTCGCCGCCCTCCGGGTAATCCCGCAAACACCGTAGGAAGCCCCCGCGTGATACACGCCGTTATGTGCGGAATTCTCAAGTATCATTGGCGTTTTCCGTCCGTCCCGGCAGTGGCGCGCAGCGACGCAGCCGGTGGAGTCATCGCCCGCGCTGGAGTCTTCTGCATGTCCTCGGTACTTGCCAATATCTTCGCCCGTTTGCCAGTGGCATTCACGCATGGTCAGGGAGTCTGGCTGTGGGATACCGAGGGCCGACGCTATCTCGACGCCCTGTCGGGCATCGGCGTTTCCAGTCTGGGGCACAATCACCCGCGGCTGGTGTCGGCCATCGCCGAGCAGGCCGCCAAGGTGCTGCACGTCTCCAACATTTACCAGATTCCCCAGCAAGAAGCCCTGGCCCGCCGCATCACCGAGCTTTCCGGCATGCAAGAGGTCTCCTTCAGCTCCTCCGGTTCCGAAGCCAACGAAACCGCGATCAAGCTCGCCCGCCTGTACGGCCATAAAAACGGCAACACGCACGCCCACATCGTCACCATGGAATCGTCGTGGCATGGCCGCACCCTGGCCACGCTGGCGGCCACCGGCAGCGCCAAGGCCCGCGAGGGCTTCGAGCCCATGCCCACCGGTTTCATCCAGGTCGCCTTCAACAGCATCGATGCCATCGTCAGGGCCGCCGAGGCCGAGCCGCGGGTCAACACCGTGATGCTTGAAACCCTGCAGGGCGAAGGCGGCATCCGGCCCGCCGAGATCGATTACCTCAAGGCGGTGCGCAAGCTGTGCGACGAGCGCGGCTGGCTGCTCATCATCGACGAAGTCCAATCCGGCATCGGCCGCACCGGCAAATGGTTTGCCCATCAGTGGGCCGACATCAAGCCCGACGTCATGACCCTGGCCAAGGGCCTGGGCGGCGGCGTGCCCATCGGCGCCACCGTGATGGCCGGCCGGGCCGCCGGCGTGTTTACGCCCGGTAGCCACGGCACCACCTTCGGCGGCAATCCGCTGGTCTGCCACGCCGCCCTTACCGTGCTGCAAACCCTGGCCGACGACAAGCTGCTCGACAACGCCCATAACGTCGGCAACCACCTTCAGGCACAGTTGGCGCAGGCGCTGGCCGGTACCGCCGGCGTGGTGGAAGTGCGCGGGCGCGGCCTGATGATCGGCGTCGAACTCGACCGCCCCTGTCCCGCCATTCCCAAGCTGGCGCTCGACGCCGGCCTGCTGATCAACGTGACCCGCGAACGCACCGTTCGCCTGCTGCCACCCCTCACTTTGCAACGCGGCGAAGCCGATGAGATCGTCGCGCGCCTGGTACCCGTGATCCAAGGCTTCCTGGCGGGTGGCTGAGCCGAATGGAGCCCGATATGTCCCCAACTTCCACAGGCCCGCTGCGGCACTTCCTGCAACTCCGCGATTTCAGCCGCGCCGAACTCCAGTATATTTTCAAGCGCGCACGGCTGATCAAAGATAAGTTCAAGCGTTATCAGCCGCACCATACGCTGCACGATCGCACCCTGGCGATGGTCTTCGAAAAAGCCAGCACGCGCACCCGCGTGTCGTTCGAGGCCGGCATGTACCAACTGGGCGGCTCGGTGATCCATCTCACCACCACCGATAGCCAGCTGGGCCGCAGCGAACCCATCGAAGACACCGCGCGCGTCGTGTCGCGCATGGTCGATCTCGTCATGATCCGCACCTTCGAGCAAACCCGTCTCGAGCGGTTCGCCTCGCACTCGCGGGTGCCGGTGATCAACGGCCTTACCAACGAATACCACCCTTGCCAGATCCTGGCCGACATCTTCACCTGGATCGAGCATCGCGGCAGCATCCAGGGCCGCACCGTGGCCTGGATCGGCGACGCCAACAACATGGCCTACACCTGGCTGCAGGCGGCCGAGCTGCTCGATTTCGTCGTCCATGTTTCCGGCCCCCCGGGCTACCAGCTCGACCCCGATCGCGTGCGCGATCTCGACCCGGCACATTTCAAAGTGTTCGACAGTCCCGACGACGCCTGCCGTGGCGCCGATCTCGTCACCACCGATGTCTGGACCAGCATGGGCTACGAAGCCGAAAACGACGAGCGCCGCCGCGCCTTCGCCGATTGGTGCGTCGATATGGACATGATGGACCACGCCGCGCCCAACGCTTTGTTCATGCATTGCCTGCCGGCGCATCGCGGCGAAGAGGTCACCGCCGACGTCATCGACGGCCCGCAGAGCGTGGTCTGGGACGAAGCCGAGAATCGCCTCCATGTGCAGAAGGCGCTGATGGAGTTCCTGATTCTCGGCCCTCAGGACACCCCCGCGGCCTGAGCCGTGCCCGGCTTATTGTCAGCCCGGTTAGCCTATAATTTCGGGCTGGCTTTTTTACACGGCGCGAGCCGATGCGAAATCATGCACGCGTCCGGTTTCCAGCGGGAGCGCAGCCATCACGCCGTGCTCCCGGCCGCCTCTTGCGAGGTCGCGCCAATGCGAACTCTCGCCCTTTTGTCGGAATATCCCCATGAGTGAAGTCAAAAAGGTCGTCCTAGCCTACTCTGGCGGGCTCGACACCTCGGTCATCCTGAAATGGCTGCAGGACACCTACCAATGCGAGGTCGTTACTTTCACGGCCGATATCGGCCAGGGCGACGAGCTCGAACCGGCGCGCGCCAAGGCGCTCAAGTTTGGCATCAAGCCCGAGCACATCTTCATCGACGATCTGCGCGAAGAATTCGTGCGCGATTTCGTCTATCCGATGTTCCGCGCCAATACCGTCTACGAAGGCGAGTATCTGCTCGGCACCTCGATCGCTCGGCCCCTGATCGCCAAACGCCAGATCGAGATCGCCCGCCAGGTGGGCGCCGACGCGGTCTCGCACGGCGCCACCGGCAAAGGCAACGACCAGGTCCGCTTCGAGCTCGGCTACTACGCCCTCGAACCGGGCATCAAGGTGATCGCGCCGTGGCGCGAGTGGGATCTCCTCTCGCGCGAGAAGCTCCTGGCCTACGCCGAAGCCGCCGACATCGCCATCGACATGAAACACAAGCAAGGTGGCGCCCCCTACTCGATGGACGCCAACCTGCTGCACATCAGCTACGAAGGCCGCCACCTCGAAGACCCCAAGGCCGAGGCCGAAGACTCCATGTGGCGCTGGACCGTTTCTCCCGAAGCGGCGCCCGACACCCCCGAATACCTCGATCTCACCTTCGAAAAAGGCGACATCGTCGCCATCAATGGCGAGGCCCTCAGCCCCGCCCAGGTGCTCACGCGCCTGAACGAAATCGGCGGCAAGCATGGCATCGGCCGTCTCGACCTCGTCGAGAACCGCTACGTCGGCATGAAGTCGCGCGGCTGCTACGAAACCCCCGGCGGCACGATCATGCTGCGCGCCCATCGCGCCATCGAATCCATCACTCTCGATCGCGAAGTCGCCCACCTCAAAGACGACCTGATGCCGCGCTACGCCAGCCTGATCTACAACGGCTACTGGTGGAGCCCCGAGCGCCGGGCGCTGCAGGTGCTGATCGACCACACCCAGCAGGCCGTCACCGGCTGGGTGCGCCTCAAGCTCTATAAGGGCAATGTTTATACCGTGGCGCGCGATTCCGACAACACGCTGTTCGACCAGAATATCGCTACCTTCGACGACGACGGCGGCGCCTACGACCAGGCGGATGCTGGCGGCTTCATCAAGCTCAATGCGCTGCGCATGCGCATTGCCGAAAACGCCCGCCGCAAGCGCGGCGGCTGATCGCCCGCCCAGGCCCGTTTGGCGGCAAGGTTCCGGCTCATTGCCCGAAGGCCTCCCGTCCACCGGGCTCCGCAAAAAAATCCAGCTCTTCCCACCACAGCCGCCTTCGGGCGGTTGTGTCGTTTCTGGCGTCGCCGAGCACCGAGGCCGGCTGTTGCGTAACGACAACACTCCTGATGAAAATATCCATATTCATGGATACCTAGGGTTTACCCCATGACAGGGCTTGCTATTGCCTAGGGTTTTCCCTATAATAGGGTTAACCCTAGCAAATCAGCTAGACAACAACCCCGCACAGGAGCACACCATGAACAATCTCGTTTTGAACGCCGACTTCCGCCTGACCGATGCCGCCGAGCGCCAACTGCTGCGCCAGATGGTGGCTGAACAGCAAACCCGGTTCTATCCGGTTACCGGCGTGATCAACTTCGTGGTTGACAAGATCCGGGGCCTCGCCGAACTCGCCGCCGAAACCCGCGCGGTGATGGATGAAGTCGGCCAGCGCTACCCGCGTCTCAACCACTACCTGTAATGCCGCGCGCCACAGGGTAAACGGGCTAGTCTCCTCCCGTTTACCCGCGGCTGCGGTTTCTTATGCCTTGCCGTCGCGCCGAACCTTTCTGTTGAAAATGCCGGCCCCCTCTTACGACATATCGCCCACCCTTGCTTCAGCCAGGTGATTTCGTCGCCTCCTTGGACGCTTTCCGTCCGCCCCCCTCCCAGCTATACGGTCCACTGCCTTGACGCTCCGGCTTTCTGCGCGGAATATCGCCGCCCTGACGCCGTGTTGCCTTGTGTCGTCTGGTTTCGCGTGCCACGATGGCGATTGGTCATCCCAGCAACAAGGCGTCATCCGACAGTTTTTCGCCGCGAACGCGTTCGAACATCTGCAGCAGGTCGGGTACATCCAGGCCCTTGCGCTCGGCGCCCGAGACATCGAGCACCACCTTGCCCTGGTGCAGCATGACGGTGCGATCGCCGACGTCCAGCGCCTGGCGCATGCTGTGCGTCACCATCATCGTCGTGAGACCGGTTTCGGCCACGATCTTGGTGGTGAGATCCAGCACGAAAGCCGCGGTTTTGGGATCCAGGGCGGCGGTATGCTCGTCGAGCAACAAAATGCGCGAAGGCTGCAGCGCCGCCATCAGCAGACTCACCGCCTGCCGCTGGCCTCCGGAGAGCAGGCCGATGCGGTCGCTCAGGCGGCGCTCCAACCCCAGGCCCAACACCGCCACCCGTTCGCGGAACAGTTCGCGCAATGAACCGTTGAGCGCGCGCGGAAAACCACGCTTCTGGCCTCGCGACCAGGCCAGCGACATGTTTTCTTCGATCGTCAGGTCTTCGCAGGTACCAGCCAGCGGGTCCTGAAACACGCGCGCCACGTGCTTGGCCCGCTCCCACACGGGTTTGCGAGTGACGTCGATGCCATCGATCTCGATGACGCCGGAATCCACGGACAAGTCACCCGACACCGCATTGAGAAAGGTCGACTTGCCCGCGCCATTGGAGCCGATCACGGTAACGAACTGACCGGAAGGAATCTCCAGACTCAGACCACGCAGCGCCCGCGTCTCGATCGGAGTCCCCTGATTGAACGTGATGTGCAGATCTTTAGCGCGTAGCATGTCAGCCTCCGGAGCGTGGGGGTAGTTTCATCTCAGGACTCCTTGGCGGCCGGCGCCGCCCGGCGCTTGAACCGGCTCTTGAGCTTGGGCAAGACGAGCGCGATCACCACCAGCACCGCCGTAATCAGATTGAGGTCTTGGGCTTGCAGGCCGATGAAATCGCTATTGAGCGCCAAGGTGATGAAAAAGCGATACAGGATGGCGCCGAGGATCACCGACAGGGTGATGATGACGAAGCGCCGCGACGGCAGCACGCTTTCGCCTACGATCACCGCCGCCAGGCCGATCACGATGGTGCCCACGCCCATCGAGATATCGGCACTACCCTGCGTTTGCGCGAACATCGCGCCCGCCAGGGCCACCATGGCGTTGGAGATCGCCATGCCCACCAGGATGGAACGGCCGGTGGCCACGCCCTGCGACCTCGCCATGCGCGGGTTGGAGCCCGTGGCGCGCATGGCCAGGCCGCTGCGCGTTGAAAAATACCAATCGAGCACCAGCTTCGCCGCGATCACGATGACGAACAGCAACAGCGGCCGCTCGACGTATTCGGGCATCCATCCGGGCAGGGTGATCGAAAAAACCGTGGGTTCGGCGATCAATGGAACGTTCGGACCGCCCATGATGCGCAGATTGACCGAATACAGCGCGATCATCACCAGGATACTGGCCAGCAGATCCATGATGCCCAACCGGACGTTCAGCCACCCGGTGACGATGCCGGCCAACGCTCCCGCCAGCATGGCAATGAAGGTGGCCAAAAACGGGTTGACGCCGTTGACGATAAGTATGGCGGCAACGGCCGCCCCCAGCGGAAAGCTGCCATCGACCGTGAGGTCGGGAAACCGCAGCACCCGGAACGAGAGCAGGACCCCCAGCGCGACCAAGGCGAAGATCAGCCCGATCTCGAAGGCGCCCATCATGGAGAAAAAGGACATGGCGGGATGCAGATAGGATGATGTCAGGATCCGCTCCGGCGCGGCACACCATGGTACCGCGCCGGACGAAGTGAATGGCCCCACGCTTGCCGCCTGCGCCGCGATGCCGCCCAAAACGGGAGCGTTTCGTGTGGTGCGCGGCCCGGCGGACAAAAATGCCCCGAGGTTTTACGTTGCCTCGGGGCGGCAGTATGGCGGTGAAACGAAACTGGCCAGACAACCCCATGGGCTGGCTGGCCGGCGCTCAACGAATCACCTCGGTGGCGGAGTCGATCACGGCTTGCGGGATCTCGACGCCCTGCGCTTCGGCGGCCTTGAGGTTGATGAAGAGATCAAGATTGTCGCTGCGTTCCGACGGGATCTTGCCCGGCTCTTCGCCTTCGAGGATGCGGACGACGATGCGACCCGTTTGGCGGCCGATGTCGTAGTAGTTGAGGCCGAGGGCTGCGATCGCGCCGCGCTTGACGCTGTCGGTGTCGGCGGCGATCAGCGGGGTGTCGGTCTCGTTGCCGACCTTGACCAGGGCCTCGTAGGCCGACACGACGTTGTTGTCGGTGCTGGTGTAGATGACGTCGACGTTGCCCACCAGCCGGCCCGCGGCCGAGCTGACGTCCACGGTACGCGGCGCGGCGGCTTCGACCAGGGTCATGCCGTGCTTGGGCAGGAGCTCTTTCATGCGTTCGACGACCACCGCCGAGTTGGCTTCGCCCGGGTTGTAGACCATGCCCACGCGCTTGGCATCGGGCAGGATACGCTTGATCAGATCGATCTGGTCTTCCAGGGCGAGCTCATCCGAGACTCCGGTGACGTTGGTTCCCGAGGCGTCGAAGCCGGGCACCAGCTTGGCCACGACCGGATCGGTGACGGCCGAATACACCAGCGGCACGGTTTTGGTGGCGGCGGCCACGGCCTGCGCGGTAGGCGTTGCAATGCCGACGATGGCATCCGGATTGCTGCCCACGAAGGTGCGGGCGATCTGGGCGGCGGTGCCCACGTTGCCTTGGGCGCTCTGGTACTGCCAGCGCAGATTTTCGCCCTCCTTGTAGCCCGCCTCGGCCAGTTCATCCTTGACGCCGTCTCGTACGGAATCGAGCGCTGGGTGCTCGACGATGGCCAGGACGGCCACGGATTTTTCCTGGGCCAGGACCGGCAGCGCGCACATGGCGCTGAACAAGGCCGCTCCCACCAGAGCACCGAACTTTGCAGGTTTAAACAGCATGGAAGGTCTCCTGACAATCTTCAAAAAGGAAGCAACACCGGCGCAACCAACGTTTACCGGGCGCATGACGCGCTAGTCTACCCAAGATTGCCGCTCGCGGCACAGGCGGGTAAATACCGGAGATAAAAATTCTGGTGGCGCTTCCGTCCCCCTGGCTGCCGCGCGCCGGCCGCCGGCCCGAAATCCGGCCCTTCGGCAAGATGAGGGCGCCGTCCATAACCCTCACGGGAGTGCCGGCCTTGCTAAGATCGTGCCCTCGACTCGAGGAGAATGCCGCCATGAACTCATCCCGCCCACTTGGCCGCTCCGGCCTCACCGTAGCGCCGCTTGCTTTTGGCGGCAATGTGTTCGGCTGGACCGCCGACGAAGCCACCACGTTCGCCCTGCTCGACGCTTTTACCGACGCCGGGCTGAACCTGGTGGATACCGCCGATGTGTATTCGCGCTGGGTTTCCGGCAACCACGGCGGCGAATCCGAAACCCTGATCGGCCGCTGGCTACGGCAAACGGGCAAGCGCAACCATATCGTCCTGGCCACCAAGGTTGGCAAAGACATGGGCGGCGGCCGCGTAGGACTCCGCCCCGATTACATCCGCCAGGCCGTGGAGGCTTCGCTGCAACGTTTGCAAACGGATGTGATCGACCTTTATCAATCGCACGCCGACGATCCCGATGTACCGGTGGCCGACGTGCTCGGCGCCTACCAACAGTTGATCGACGCGGGCAAGATACGGGCCATCGGCGCCTCCAACTTCACGGCCGGCCGATTGGCCGAAACGCTGGAGATCAGCACGCGCCATGGCCTGCCTCGCTACGAAAGCCTGCAACCCGAATACAACCTGTACGCCCGCACGGGCTACGAGGCCGAACTCGAACCGCTGGTGCGCGCCAACGAGATCGGCGTGATCACCTACTATCCGTTGGCCAGCGGCTTTTTGTCGGGCAAGTACCGCACTGCCGAAGACGCCGGCAAAAGCGTGCGTGGCGCCAAGATCTGCGAGCGATACCTCAACCCCCGCGGCTTGCGCATCCTCGACGCGCTCGACGACGTTGCGGCACGCCATCAAGCCACCGCGGCCCAGGTGGCGCTGGCCTGGCAGATCTCGCGTCCCGGCATCACCGCGCCGCTGGCCAGCGCCAGCCGGCCCGAACAATTGCAAGAGCTTCTGGGCGCCGTGCGCCTGCAACTAAGCCACGACGATATCCAGCAACTCAACGACGCCAGTGCGGAAACCGCCACGAAGTGACCACGCGCCCAAGCGCAAGCCTCGCCGCTCATGGCAAGGTTGGCGATGCCTAATCGGATGGCACCGACGGCTTCCCCGACCCCGCATCAAGCTCGGGCTTCACCGTCAGGTGAAGTGAAGAACTCCGCCCTCCCGGCCAGAGGTCATCAAGTGCGCTGGCGGCCGGGCCCCGCCCTGCCGCCGGATCTCACAGCGCGCGGCGGATCAATGGCCGCGCCGCGCGGTGCGCGATGCCCTGCTGGAGCGGTTGCCGGCTCCTCCCGCGTCTTTGGCGGCCTTGGCGGCCTTGGCGGCTTTGGTTTGCTTGGCGGTTTTGCCGGACGAGCCGGTCTTTGCCACCGTCACGGCGGCGGCTGACGGCTTTTGCTCGCTTTTACCGGGGCGTGAAGACTTTCCCGCCTTGGCGGTCTTGCCGGTGCCGGAAATCGCGCCTCCAAGCCGTGCCGGCGGCGGTGGCAATGACATCAGCACGGGCGGTTCGCCGCCCGCATCGTCGGTCGGGCGCCGCCGCTCGGCGCCCGTGGAGGCCAGCTCGGACTCCAGCCGGAACTCGATGCGCCGGGTATCGAGATCGACCCGCGCCACCTGCACCCGCACCGGCATGGTGAGGCCGTAGCGTTTGCCCGTGCGCTCGCCCCGCAGCTCGTGGCGTTCCTGGACATAGTGAAAATACTCGCTGCCCAGCTCGGAAATATGCACCAGTCCTTCGACGAACAGGGCATCCAGGGTCACGAACAAACCGAAGCTGGCCACGCCGCTCACGGTGCCGGCAAAAATCTCGCCCACCCGCTCGCGCATGTACCAGCATTTGAGCCAGGCTTCGACGTCGCGCGAGGCTTCGTCGGCGCGCCGCTCGCGGGCCGAACACAGCAGGCCCAATTGTTCCCAGGTGGCGTTTTCCTGTTCGGGAGAGCCCCGGCTGGCCACGGGTTTCTCGCCGGCGATCGACGGTACATAACGCTTGCCTTCGACCAGGGCCTTGATCGCCCGGTGCGTGAGCAAGTCGGGATAACGCCGGATGGGCGAGGTGAAATGGGCATAGGCGGGATAGGCCAGACCGAAGTGGCCCAGATTGCCGGGGCTGTAGACGGCCTGCTGCATCGAGCGCAGGCACATGGTTTGGATCAGGCCGAAATCCGGCCTTTCCCGCGCCTGCTGCAGCAGCTTGCCGTAGTCGATCGCGTCGGGCTTATCGCCGCCGCCCAGAGTCAGCCCGATCTGGCGCAGATACTCGCGCAGTTTCTCCAGCCGCTCTTCGCTCGGGCTATCGTGCACGCGGAACAGCCCCGGATGCTTGCTGCGCAACAGGAAATCGGCGGCGCAGGTATTGGCCGCCAGCATGCATTCTTCAATCAGGCGATGGGCGTCGTTGCGGTAGGCCGGCACGATGCGTTGGATGCGCCCGTCGGCGTCGGACTCGATCCGGGTTTCGACCGTGTCGAAGTCGATCGCGCCCCGCCGGCGCCTGGCCTCGGCCAGGCATTCGAACAACTGATGAAGATGCTGCACGTGGGGCAGCATCAGCGGCGGCAGCGGCGGCGCTTCCGGCATTTCACCCGACAGGGCGTGCCAGACTTGATCATAGGTGGTGCGCGCCTGCGAATGCATCACCGCGTTATAGAACTGGTAGCCCGTGACCTGTCCCGCCTTGGCACCATTGGCCGGCACGACCATATCGCACACCAGCACGAGGCGATCGACGCCGGGGTTGAGCGAACACAAGCCGTTGGACAGCGACTCGGGCAACATCGGGATCACGCGGCGCGGAAAATACACACTGGTGGCGCGCTCGAGCGCGTCGTCGTCCAGCGGCTCGCCAGGCTTGACGTAATGGCTGACATCGGCAATTGCCACCAGCAAGCGCCAGCCGGGGCGCTTGCGCGCGCCGTTGCCCAGTTCCACCGGCTCGCAATACACGGCGTCGTCGAAATCGCGGGCGTCGGCGCCATCGATCGTCATCAGCGGCACATCGCGCAGATCCACCCGCCCCGCCAGATCGACACGGCGCACCGCATCGGGCAGCTTGGCGGCAAAGGCCTTGGCGGCGGTCGAGAACTCGTGCGGCACATCGAATTTGCGCACCGCGATCTCGATTTCCATTCCGGGGTCGCCCGCCTCGCCCAGAACCTCGACGACCTTGCCCTGTGGCGGCGAATGCCGCGTCGGCGGCGTGATCAGCTCGACCGTAACGACCTGGCCCGGCCGCGCCCCCGCTTCGTCGCCCGGCGCCACCAGAATATCGTGGCGTACCCGCGGATCTTCCGGCACGATGATGGTAATCCCGCGCTCTCGCTCCAGACGCCCGACCAGGCGCCGCGACGAGTGCTCGATGATCTCCACGATCTGGCCGTCGGGCTTGCCGCGGAACTCGCCCGACTGGCGCGCCAGGACGCGGTCGCCATGCATCACCTTGAGCATTTCGCGCGGCGATAGAAAGAGATCCTGTCCGCCGTCATCGCGCACCAGGAACCCGAAACCATCACGATGGCCTTGTACACGCCCGGCGATGAAGTCGAGCTTGTCGGCCAATAACAACACCCCTTTGCGATTGGGCAATAGTTGCCCATCCCGCTCCATGGCAGCCAGGCGACGCTCGAATCCCACCCAGGTGGCGGCGCGAACGACACCCAGGCGTTCCGCCAGCGCCTCTTGGGACAGCGGTTCGGGAGCCTCGCGCAGCACGCGGAGGATCTCCTCGCGAGTGGGGACGTCGGGGTCGAAATCGTTGGGCACCGGGGAGTGGGCCGGCTTACGAGGGCGAGTTGTCAAGGTCAAAAAATCCCTTTATAATTTCGTTCTTTCGTGAAACTTGCACTGTACCGCAAGTGAGTTCCGGGCGCCATGCGCATCGGGGCATGCTTCAGAAGGTGTGGTTTTAAAAGGTGTAGTTTTAACACCGACGAAGTTAATGCTAACCAAGCAACACCAGCCAAGCGGCTTGCAAGGTTCAAAAAACCTCGTTATAATGCCTGGCTTGAGTTAAGAAATGCCCAGATGGCGGAATTGGTAGACGCACTAGTTTCAGGTACTAGCGCCGCGAGGCGTGGAGGTTCGAGTCCTCTTCTGGGCACCACGATTTACAGCTCTCTTGATTCACGGGGAGCCTACTCAAAAAGCCTTGGCCAAGCCGGGCTTTTTTTGTTCAAGACGCATCGTTCGCAAGCCATCTTGTCTACCCTTTGTGTGGCACGGTACAATGGTTGGCTTTGCATTTAACCTGCCTTTACCTTAGTCACCGGATATCCATGGCCAATTCAGCACAAGCTCGCAAGCGCGCCCGCCAGGCCGTTGCGCTCAACAAGCATAATTCCAGCCTGCGCTCGATGTATCGCACGTCGATCAAGCGTGTTCGCCAGGCTATCGCGGCAGGCGACCAGACCGCCGCCAACGAGATCTTTCAAAAGGCCTCCAGCGTGATCGACCGCGTTGCCGACAAGAACATCATCCACAAGAACAAGGCGGCGCGCCATAAAAGCCGTCTTTCGGCCGCCATCAAGGCGCTTGCCTGAGGCGTCCACCACGCGGAATGCCCTTCCGAATCCCCGTCTGCCGCCCTCGCGCGGCATCGGGAATTACCCCAAAAAGATCCCGGCAACACGCCGGGATTTTTTTTGCCCGCTTACCGGGCGATGCCTGATGATCCACAATATTTACGGGGCCTTTCACAACAAATCAGAACATTCCATCACTGTTGGCAGACCATATTCTGTCATTATGCTTTCAAAGATGACGGGAAAGCACTAGGTGTCCAAAGCTCTCGAAATCCCCCCTTTTGATCCATGAATCTTCTATCATTGCGGCCGCCATTGCCATCTTCTCGGAAAGACCTACGCGTCCTTAGCTTGGGTTGTTACGGTGATGGGCGCATTCTGCAACGTAGGAGCACTCTGTATCATGCTTATCAAATCCCAGAAGGACTTCTGGTCGGGGGTGATGTTCATCGCCATCGGCCTGTTCTTCGCCTGGTTCGCCACCGACTACCAAATGGGCACCGCCGCTCGGATGGGGCCGGGTTATTTTCCCTTCTGGCTCGGGATCATCATTGCCGTGCTTGGCGCGCTCATCGGGATCGGCGGTCTCCGTCGCTCGACTCCGGCGGATAAGGTCGGAAAGTTCGATTTCCGCGTCAATATTCTCGTACTCGGCTCAGCAGTCCTCTTCGGGCTCCTCCTGCGCCCCCTCGGCCTTTACGCTTCGCTGTTCGTCCTAGTCGTGGTCAGCAGTCTGGCCAGCCACGAGTTCGGCTGGAAGGTCACTCTCGCCAATGCGGTGTTCTTGATCTTGTTTTCCTACTTCGCCTTCATCCGCGGCCTAGGTCTGATCTTCCCGCTCTATCCCTGGTTCATCGGTTAAAGGACGACACGACTCATGGAGCTCATCGATCATATTATGTTGGGGTTCTCGGTGGCGGTATCGCCCGAGAACCTGTTCTACGCCTTCCTCGGCGCCCTGCTGGGCACCCTGGTCGGCGTGCTGCCCGGTATCGGCCCGCTGGCGACCATCGCCATGCTGCTGCCCATTACTTACGTGCTGCCCCCCATCGCTGGCCTGATCATGCTGGCGGGCATCTATTACGGCTCACAGTACGGCGGCTCCACCACCGCCATTCTCGTCAACCTGCCTGGCGAGATTTCGGCGGTGGTCACCACGCTCGACGGCCACGCCATGGCCAAGAACGGTCGCGCCGGCGCCGCCCTGTCGATTGCCGCCATCGGCTCGTTCTTTGCCGGCACCGTGTCCACCATGCTGATCGCGGGTTTCGCGCCTCCCCTGGCCGAAGTCGCGTTCAAGTTCGGCCCCGCCGAGTATTTCTCTCTGATGTGTCTGGGTCTGATCGGTGCCGTGGTGCTGGCTTCGGGCTCGCTGCTCAAGGCCGTCAGCATGGTACTGCTGGGCTTGCTGCTGGGCATGGTCGGCACCGACGTGAACTCCGGTGTGGCGCGCTTCACTTTCAATATCCCCGAGCTGCAAGATGGTCTCGACTTCGCCGCCGTCGCCCTGGGCGTGTTCGGTTTCACCGAGGTTATCCGCAACCTCGAGCTGAAAGACATGCGTCAGGAAGTGGCGTCCAAGATCGGTTCCTTGTACCCGAACAAGCAAGAGTTCCGTGAATCGGCGCCTGCCGTGCTGCGCGGTACCGCCATCGGCTCTGTGCTGGGTATCCTGCCCGGCGGGGGCTCGGTACTTGCCGCCTTTGCCTCATACACGGTCGAGAAGAAGCTGGCCAAGGATCCCGAGCGCTTCGGCAAGGGCCACCCGGCCGGTGTCGCAGGTCCCGAGTCCGCCAACAACGCCGGCGCGCAGATGTCGTTCATCCCGCTGCTCACCCTGGGGATTCCCGGCAACGCCGTGATGGCGCTGATGGTGGGTGCGATGATGATCCACAACATCCAGCCCGGTCCGCAGGTCATCACCTCGCACCCCGAGCTGTTCTGGGGCCTGATCGCCTCGATGTGGATCGGCAACCTGATGCTGGTGATCCTCAACCTGCCGCTGGTGGGCATCTGGGTCAAGCTGCTCAAGATCCCATACCGGATCCTGTTCCCGATGATCATGGTGTTCTGCTCGATCGGGGTGTATTCACTCAACTACAACGTGTTCGACATCTTCCTGACGGCAACCTTTGGTTTCATCGGCTATGTCTGGTCGAAACTCGATTGCGAAGGCGCCCCGCTGCTGCTCGGCCTGGTGCTGGGGCCCATGATGGAAGAAAACTTCCGTCGCTCCCTGCTTCTTTCGCGCGGCGACTTCATGACCTTCATCGAGCGTCCGCTCTCGGCCACCCTGCTGGGCCTGGCTCTCTTCCTGGTCCTCATCGTTACCTTGCCGGCCATCCGCAAGAAACGCGAAGAAACCTTCGTCGAAGAAGATTAATCTCATCGCATGATCGGCCTGCCCTCCGGGCCGGCCACCCTCTTCAAACCGCGCCCTCTCCGGCGCGGTTTTTTTTTGCCGCCGGGCCGTCCCAAGGCAAAAAAGCCCCCCGGGGGCAGCGCCGCCGCGTAGCGGCAAGCGTGGGGGCCCTTTTTCACCGCCGGGCCGTCCCAAGGCAAAAAAGCCCCCCGGGGGCAGCGCCGCCGCGTAGCGGCAAGCGTGGGGGCCCTTTTTCACCGCCGGACCGTCCCAAGGCAAAAAGCCCCCCGGGGGGCAGCGCCGCCGCGTAGCGGCAAGCGTGGGGGCCCTTTTTCACCGCCGGGCCGCTCCCAGGCAAAAACGGCGTCGAAAGAACAGCCTGCCCCGCAGGCCAGGCGTACACTTAGCCATCTTGCCTGGGGGCCTTCGCCATGTCCGACAACCGCCGCTTACAACACGATATTCGATCGATGCCGCGTGAAGAGCTCGGCCTCATGCTGGAATGGGCTCGCGCCGAGGGCTGGAATCCCGGCCTGCACGACGCCGAAGCCTTTCATGCCACCGACCCGAATGGCTTCCTTCTGGCGGAAGCGGATGGCCGGCCGGTCAGTTGCATCTCGGCCGTGCGCTATGGCAGTCACTTCGGTTTTGTCGGGTTCTACATCGTGCCTCCCGAGCTGCGTGGCCAAGGCCACGGCGCCGCGGTCTGGCATGCGGCCCTGGCACGCCTGGAGGGACGCCTGATCGGCCTCGATGGCGTTCCCGAGCAGCAGGATAAATACCGTCGATCGGGTTTTATCCTGGCTCATCGCAACATCCGCTACGAAGGCACCGGCTTCCCTTCTCATACCGCAGCCGCCGACCCGCAGCTCATCGACCTTCAGCGGTTGCCGCTCGCCACGGTGGTCGACTACGATCGCGCTTTTTTTCCGGTTCCACGTGCCATGTTCCTGGAGCCTTGGCTACAGACGCCGTCCACCGTGGCTCTGGCCAGGTTGCAAGGCCAAAGCTTGCGCGGCTATGGCGTGATGCGGGCCTGCCATCAGGGCTGGAAGATCGGCCCGCTGTTCGCCGACACACCGCAAGACGCCGAGGCGCTATTCATCGGCCTCGCCCGCCGCAGCGCGGGGCAACCGTTCTATCTCGACGTTCCGGAGAGCAACCCGGCGGCCCTCGCGCTCGCCGAACGCCACCGCCTGCGCGAGGTTTTCGAGACCGCGCGCATGTACACCGGCCCGGCGCCCGAGCTGTCGCTCGACCGGACCTACGGCATCACGACGTTCGAACTGGGCTGACGCCCGCTTTCCTTCCCGACTCCGTTACGATGCGGCAGATCATCAAGGCACTCTGGCTCGCCCTGGGATTCATCAGCCTGGCCCTGGGCCTGCTCGGCGCCTTTCTTCCATTGTTGCCCACCACGCCGTTTTTGCTGGTGTCGGTCTGGGCCTTCACCAAAAGCTCACCTCGCCTGCACCGCTGGCTGCTCGAACATCCCCGCTTCGGTCCGGCCATCCAGCAATGGCAGCAACACGGCGCGATTTCGCGGCGCGGCAAACTCCTGGCGATGCTGGCCATAGGCGGCACCGTGATCGCCAGCCTGCTGCTCGGCATAGAGGGCCGCCTGCTTGCCGTTCAGCTGGTCGTTTTGGCCTGCGCCAGCGCCTTCATTCTCAGCCGGCCCAGCGGTCCCCGGACGGAACCCCGGCGCCGGCGATGAAGAGCTCCGGCCTTTCGGCCGGAGCTGCTCCGCCACCCTTGACGAGCGCCAGCCGGGCTGGATCGGTACGCGGGTTGGTTCGCCCACCTTCTTGCTGCCTACATTTCTTTCTGGATACTTACGGCATCCGCCATCTTGAAACCCGAGAGATGTACGCTTGCCACATGACGATGCTGAAATCCGGTGAAGATCTCAGCTAAAGAGTGATAATGCCTACGGTTATCCAGTGTTGCCTCAGATCGCGGCAACACCGGCATCGCGATTCATTACAACGTCATAGGAGCGAGACATGGTGGATGATCTGGTGGTGGATCTCTCCCGCATACAGTTCGCGGCAACGGCTCTCTACCATTTCCTTTTCGTGCCTCTTACGCTGGGCCTGACTTTCCTGATCGCCATCATGGAAACGGTCTACGTCAGCAGCGGCCGCGAAGTCTACCGACGCATGACCAAGTTCTGGACCAAGCTGCTGCTCATCAACTTCGCGCTCGGCGTCGCCACCGGCCTCACCATGGAGTTCCAATTCGGCATGAATTGGTCCTTCTATTCCAGCTTCGTGGGCGATACCTTCGGCACCGCCCTGGCCATCGAAGGCTTGATGGCGTTCTTCATGGAAGCCACTTTCATCGGACTGATGGTGTTCGGGTGGGACCGCCTGAGTAAAGTCCAACATTTGGTGGTCACGTATCTGGTCGCGCTGGGCAGCAACTTCTCCGCGCTCTGGATCCTGGTCGCCAACAGTTTCATGCAAGATCCACACGGCGCGGTGTTCAATCCGGTGACCATGCGAATGGAGCTCGATAGCTTCTTCACACTGTTCTTCAACCCCGACGCCCAAGCCAAGTTCGTCCATACCGTGCTCGCGGGCTACGTCACCGCCGCCATCTTCGTCTGTGGCGTCAGCGCCTACTATATGCTGCGCAAACGCCATCTCGACGTCGCCACGCGCTCGTTCCGCATCGCCGCGCTGTTCGGCGTGCTCGGCACCGGCGGCGTCCTGACGCTGGGCGACGCCCTGGGCTACGTCGGCGCCCATGCGCAGCCCACCAAGCTGGTGGCGATGGAAGCCCTGTGGGAAACCGAAGAAGCCCCAATGGCCTTCAATGCCATCGCCATCCCCTCGCAAAGCGAGCAGCGTAATTTGTGGGCCATCCAGGTGCCCGCCATGCTGTCCATTCTCGTCACCCACTCGCTCGATGGCACCCTGCCCGCCGCCGACGTCCTCAAAGAAGAAGCCAAGGCGCGCATCCGCAACGGCATCCCCGCCGTGCTGGCGCTCGAGCGCCTCAGCCGCGACCAGCACGATGCCGAGGCGCTGGCAACCTTCGAGGCGCACAAGGCCGATATGGGTTATGCCTTTCTGGTCCAGCGCTACGCCCCCGAAGGCGACCTCACCCGCATCGGCGACGCCGAGATCGAGAAGGCCGCACTCGATACCATTCCCGAGGTCTGGATCGTGTTCTGGGCATTTCGGGTGATGGTCGGCCTGGGCCTGCTCATGCTGGGCTTCTTTGTGCTGGCGGTGATACTGACGCTCACCAATCGCGTCCAGCACAGCCGCTGGTTCCTGCGCGTTTGCGTGCTCATGATCCCGGTGCCGTTCATCGCCAGCGAGATGGGCTGGCTGGTGGCGGAGGTCGGCCGCCAGCCCTGGACGGTGTTCGAGGTGCTGCCCACCTGGCTCTCGGCCTCCACTCATACGGTGAGCTATCTGGTGTTCTCGCTCGCCGGTTTCATGCTGCTGTATACGGTTTTCGCGATCGTCGAGGTCTTTCTCATGCTGCGCTTTATCCGCCAAGGCCCCGATGCGCCTGAAGGCGAAGCCGGACCGCACACCCCCACCACCGCCCCGGCCGCCGCCTACTAAGACCGAGGAGATCCATCATGGAACTGTATTTCACCCTGAAAGTGGTCTGGTGGCTGCTGCTCGGCGTCCTGCTGATCGGCCTGGCGGTGATGGTCGGCATGGATATGGGTGTGGGCACATTGCTCCGTTTCGTCGGCCGTACCGATACCGAGCGCCGCATCGCCCTCAATATCGTCGGCCCCCACTGGGACGGCAACCAGGTCTGGTTCGTCCTGGGCGGCGGCGCCATTTTCGCCGCCTGGCCCTTGGTCTACGCCACCGCCTTTTCCGGCTTCTACATCGTCATGGCGCTGCTGCTGTGGAGCATGATCGTCCGCCCCTTGGGCTTCGAATACCGCAGCAAAATGCCGTCGGAGCGCTGGCGCAACACCTGGGATTGGAGTTTGTTCATTTCGGGCTTCGTGCCCATGCTGGTGTTCGGCGCGGCGGTTGGCAACCTGCTGCAGGGCGTGCCCTTTCATTTCGACTGGCGCCTCGTTTCCTACTACACCGGCAGCTTCATCGCGCTATTCAACCCCTTCGCCATCCTGTGCGGCCTGCTGTCGGTGGCCATGTCACTCTACATGGGCGGTGCGCGCCTGATGAGCGGCAGCGCCGGCGTGGTGGGCGTGCGGGCCCGACAAGCGGCCCTGGTCGCGGGAGTGCTGGCGATCGTACTGTTCACGCTCGGCGGCATCTGGGCATCCCAGCTCCTGGGCTACCAGTTGACGCAAGGGCCCGAGCCCGGCGCGGTACAAACCCCGCTGCACCAAACCGTCATCCAGGTGCCCGGCGCCTTGCTGGCCAACTTTCATGCGCATCCCATTCTGTGGCTGGTGCCCGGTCTGGCCTACGTCGGTCTGGTGCTCGGTCTTTTCTCGTTGTCCGCCAGGCGCGCGGTGCTCGGCTGGTGGCTGGGCGCGCTGGCCTGGATCGGCATCATCGGCACCGCGGGCACGGCGATGTTCCCCTTCCTCATGCCCTCCAGTACCGAGCCATCCCATAGCCTGACGGTCTGGAACTCCGGTGCAACCGTACTGACGCAAAGCTGGATGCTGATCTTCGTCGCCATTTTCATGCCGCTGATCATCTGGTACACCAGTTGGGCCTTCTGGATAATGCGCGGCAAGGTGGATGCCCATCATCCCGAATCATCGGAACGCTCTTGAGGAGTACCGGATGTCCATTCTTTTACGTTTTATTCTGGCCATGATTCTTGCGGTGATCGCCATCATTCTGGCGATCATGCTCGGCGATTACGGACCCTGGTATCTGGCCTGGGTGCTGGGCACGGGCCTGATGGTACTGGCGGCCGCCCTGGGGGCGGTCCTGTTCGAGCAACAGGAAGACGCCGCCAGGCAGGCCGAGAGGCAGCCAGCCGGTAAAAAGCCACCGCCGCCCCGCGAGCTGGAATACTGAACAAACGGTGCAGCCTCGCGGGAACACCATGCAGGTGGGCCAGATTTCCACCTCCACCCCCGCCGCACGAACAAAGTGCGGCTATGAGTGCACAGGCCGGGCGGTCAGTTGCACGCCCAGCGCCGCACATACACGGGCAATAGTATCGAAACGCGGATGTGAGCCAGGGCGCAATGCTTTATAGAGCGCCTCGCGCGTCAGGCCGCTGGCTCGTGCTACTTCGGTCATGCCGCGCGCACGGGCGATAATACCAAGGGCATGAGAAAGTTCGGCGGGATCGTTTTCTTCCAGAACAGCTGTCAGATAGTTGGCAATGTCTTCATCCGTCTTGAGGATTTCGGCCATGTCGAACTCAGGCAGCTCGAAAATTTTGGTGGTCTTGGTCATGTGCGTTACTCCTGCAGCGACTTCGCCAGTGCAATGGCCTGCTTGATGTCGGCTTTCTGTGTGGACTTGTCGCCGCCGCCCAGCATGATAATCAGTACGTCCCCCCGTTGGACGTAATACATCCGCCAACCAGAGCCAAAGTGTTCACGCATCTCGCTGACGCCCTCGCCTACCGGCTCAACGTCGCCCAGGTTGCCGCGCTGTGCCTTGTCCAACCGCTTTGCCAGTCGAATGCGAGTCATGCCGTCCTTCAGACCGCCAATCCACTGCAGGAACTCGGACGTTTGCTTGATCGTGAACATAAACCAAATGTAATCACTTATTCACACCACGTCAACCTTTCCCCGCTGCCGACACCCCCCAAGGCAACCTCAAGGGCGCACCGCTCATCCTCCAGCGCCTATACGACGTTATACAAAAACCAAAAGAAAAAACCCGCAAACCTATGTGGAATGCGGGTTTCGTGCAGCGCCTGATACGGCGGTCGACAGACTTACATATTGTCGATCATCACCTGACCGAAACCGGAGCAGCTGACTTGCGTGGCGCCTTCGAGGAGACGGGCGAAGTCGTAGGTGACCTTCTTGGACAGAATGGATTTTTCCATGCTGCTGATGATGAGGTCGGCGGCTTCCGTCCAGCCCATGTGGCGCAGCATCATCTCGGCCGAAAGGATCTCGGAGCCCGGGTTGACGTAGTCTTTGCCAGCATACTTGGGCGCCGTGCCGTGGGTGGCTTCGAACATGGCCACGGAATCGGACAGGTTGGCGCCCGGAGCGATGCCGATGCCGCCAACCTGCGCCGCCAGGGCGTCGGAGACGTAGTCGCCGTTGAGGTTGAGGGTGGCGATGACGTCGTACTCGGCCGGGCGCAGCAGGATTTGCTGCAGGAAGGCGTCGGCGATGGAATCCTTGACGGTGATCTCGCGACCGGTCTTGGGATTCTTGAATTTGCACCACGGGCCGCCGTCGATCAGCTCGGCGCCGAATTCCTTCTGGGCCAGGCCGTAGCCCCAATCACGGAAGCCACCTTCGGTGAACTTCATGATGTTGCCCTTGTGCACCAGGGTGACGGACGAGCGGTCGTTGTCGATCGCGTACTGGATGGCCTTGCGCACCAGGCGCTCGGTGCCTTCGCGCGAGACGGGCTTGACGCCGATGCCGGAGGTGTTGGGGAAGCGGATCTTGTTGACGCCGAGCTCGTTCTGCAGGAAGTTGATGAGCTTGCGGGCGTTGTCGGACTCGGCTTCGAATTCGATGCCGGCGTAGATGTCTTCGGAGTTTTCGCGGAAGATGACCATGTTGGTCTTTTCCGGCTCTTTCACGGGCGAGGGCACGCCCTTGAAGTACTGGATCGGGCGCAGGCAAACGTAGAGGTCGAGCTGCTGGCGCAGGGCGACGTTGAGCGAGCGGATGCCGCCGCCGACCGGGGTGGTGAGCGGGCCCTTGATGGACACGACGTAGTCGCGCACGGCGTCGAGGGTTTCTTCGGGCAGCCAGACGTCGGGGCCGTAGATCTTGGTGGATTTCTCGCCGGCGTAGACTTCCATCCAGTGGATCTTGCGCTTGCCGCCGTAGGCCTTGGCCACGGCCGCATCAACCACCTTGAGCATCACCGGGGTGATATCGAAACCGGTGCCGTCGCCCTCGATATAGGGGATGATCGGCTGATCGGGAACGTTCAGCGAAAAATCGGCGTTGACGGTGATTTTTTCGCCCTGCTCGGGCACCTTGATGTGTTGATATGGCATGAAGCGTTCCTTCTGGATAAAAACGAGACGTATCGCGACCGGGACACCAGCCGCGCCATGAACCAGGCACGCCCGGGAGCCCCGGTAGGGCCCATTTGGGCAAACAGCATATTATCCCGCATTCTGGCAAACTTTGTGCGGCAGCGTAGCAGGAGCGTGCCGCCGGCGTTTCCGGAAACCTCGCTTGCCCGCTCGCCGCGCCCTTTGGGGCCATGGAAAGCCATGCCCCGCGTCAACGGCCCTCGACGCCGGAGGCGGCTGGATTGTTCCCGGCTGGCCAAGGCTGCCAGCCCAGGCCTATACCCGGCTCGGTCCGAGGCAGGTCGGCCTGTTCGCCGAGGCCGGCCACCCAAATGAGCTGCCCATCGCGCCATAACCTGGGCAGGCGCTCACGCTCCCATGGCGGCACGCCCCGCTCTTGAAACCACGCCTTGAGGCCGCGCGCGGGGCCGCCCCACGCCAGCCGCAAACGCCCGCCCTCGGCGCGCCAGCTCAGGCGCAAGGGTTGGGCGGCCAGCCAGGCCGGATCCAGGCCGCTTTTGGTGGTGCGAAACGATAAGGTTCCCAGCGGTGCGCAATCCCAGGCGGCTTCACTTTGCCACGCACGGCGCAAATCCGCCGGCACACCCTCCAGGGCCGGCGGCAGGCGTTGGCAATAGCCTCGATAAACACCGAATATCGTGCCGGCATGGCGCCAGCGCAAGCCACGATCGGCCGCGGCGGTGAGCAACTGCCGTTCGAACTCGGCCAGCCTGGCCGCCGAGGGCATCCCCAGGCCCTGCCCGGCCAGCCAGGCACGCAAGACCAGGCGCCGCCGGATTCCCGGCACCAAGGCCCGCCAAGCGGCCACATCGAGCCGGCGGCCGTCGTCCTGGAGAGCCACGAGGTCACCGGCGGCCTGCTGGGCCAGCCAATCGGCGACTTCGGCCGCCTGGTCGGCATGGCGTGCCAGGGTCTGGCGATAGCCTGGCCAATGCGTCGCCAAAGCAGGCAGCACGCTGGCCCGCAGCAGGCCGCGGGCCAGCGAGGGGTCGAGGTTGCTGGGATCGTCGGCCAGTGTGATTCCATGGGCGGCGGCCAGCGCTTGGGCCGCAGGCAGAATCTCATGGCGGGCAACGGACAGCCAGGGGCGCCAGGCTTCGATCGAGGCCTGTTCCCAAACCGCATGAGGCCGCATGCCCGCCATGCCGTCGAAACCGGCGCCACGCAGCAGGCGCATCAGCACGGTTTCGGCCTGATCGTCGAGGTGCTGGGCCAGCAGCAGATGGCGGCAATCGTCGGCCCGGGCCAAGGCGGCGAACGCTCGGCGCCTCGCCGTTCGCGCCGCGGCTTCGAGCCCCTGCTCCGCGCGCAATGCGGCAGGCACTTCGACACGCCGCACCCGGCATGGCACGCCGAGGCTGGCGGCCAGCCGTTCGACCTGCGCGGTCCAGCCATCGGCCATCGGCAGCAGGCCATGATGTACGTGCCAAAGCCGGGGCTGCAAGCCGAGCTCGATCGCCAGCGGTACCGCCAGGCCGGCGAGCGCCACCGAATCCGGCCCCCCGCTCACCGCCACGGCCACGGCGGCACCCGCCCGCCGGCTCGCGATATCGGCCAGACATCGCCGCAGAGGGTGCAGCAACTTGGAACTGGGCTCGGGCATTACCTCAGTCTCTCCAGAGAGACGGCGGACAAGGCGGGCTCGGTTCTCGCAGCCCTACTCCATACCTCGGCCCGCCGCCGCCATGGCTGGGTCAGGCTTTCGCCACCTTGAAATTGCCGTAGCCCATGAGGCGTTCGAGGCGGCGCTCGAGCAGGGATTCGACCGGGAGATCCTGAACGTGGCGCAGGCTGTCGGTAAGAGCACGCCGCAATAGCCGGGCCATCACCTGGGGATCCCGGTGGGCGCCGCCCACCGGCTCGTTGATCACGCGATCGATGAGGTTGAGTTGCTTGAGCTGAGGCGCCGTGATGTTGAGGGCCGCGGCGGCATCCGGGGCTTTGTCCTGACTACGCCAGAGAATGGAGGCGCAGCCTTCGGGCGAGATCACGGCATAGGTGGCGTACTGCAGCATGAGCACGCTGTCGGCCACCGCGATCGCCAGGGCTCCGCCCGAGCCCCCTTCGCCGATGATGGTGGTGATGATGGGCACCTTGAGCTCGGCCATCGCATACAGGTTGCGGCCGATGGCTTCGGATTGGCCGCGCGCCTCGGCGTCCACGCCGGGATAGGCGCCGGGGGTATCGACGAACGTGAAGACCGGCAGCTCGAACTTCTCGGCCAAACGCATCAGGCGCAGCGCCTTGCGATAGCCTTCGGGCTTGGGCATGCCGAAATTGCGCATGGCGCGCTCTTTGGTATCGCGGCCCTTCTGATGGCCGATCACCATGCACGGAAAGCCGTTGAAGCGGGCCAGGCCGCCGACGATGGATTGATCGTCGGCGAACATGCGATCGCCGTGCAACTCGTGGAAATCGGTGAAGATCGCGCGCACGTAGTCGAGCGTATAGGGGCGCTGGGGGTGCCGGGCCACCATGGCCACCTGCCAGGGGGTGAGCTTGGCGTAAATCTCTTTGGCCAGCGATTGGCTTTTTTGCTGCAGCCGGGTGATTTCCTCGGAAATGTCCACGGCCGAGTCCGCCTGCACGTAGCGAAGCTCCTCGACTTTGGCTTCGAGCTCGGCCAGGGGTTGTTCGAATTCGAGAAAGGCGTTACGCATCAATACTCCACGGCGACAGAATCGAGGCTGCGCCACAAATACCAGGTTGCGACCGTACTCCAGGGTTTCCAGGCCTGCGCGACTTCTCGCGCTTCGAAGCGCGAGACGGGCTCGCCGCTGAAATAATGCACGGAGATGGCCTTGAGCAGCCCGACGTCGTCGAGCGGCAGGATATCGGGACGCCGCAAATTAAAAATCAGGAACATCTCCGCTGTCCAGCGGCCGATGCCGCGGATGGCGGTGAGTTCGCGAATGATGATTTCGTCTTCCATCGACGCCCACTGTTCCGGATGGACCAGGCCATCGCGGAAGTGGCGTGCGATGTCGACCACATACTCGACCTTGCGCCGGGACAGCCCGGCGCCGCGCAGCTCCTCGGGCTCGAAGCCCAGAATGCCGACCGGCGTGGGCAAACCGCCGCAAACACCTTCGAGCCGCCGCCAGACAGCGTCGGCGGCCTTGGTGGAGATCTGCTGGCCCACCACCGCGCGCAGCAAGGTGACGAACGGCTGGCCCTGCGAGGCGAGGTGAAGTTCGCGATGTTCGGGGATCACGCGGCGCAGGATGCGGTCGCACTCCATCAACGCCTCGACGGCGTTCTCCCAGTAATCGGGTTTGGCATGGTGCGGCATCAGGCGCGCCGCCACTCGGTGAGGCCGCCGGGACGGTCTTCGAGCATGATGCCAGCCGCCAGTAGTTCGGCCCGGATGGCGTCGGCACGCGCGAAGTCGCGGGCGCCCTTGGCTTCGGCCCGGCTGGCGATGTGCGCTTCGATTTGTTCGGCGCTCAAGGCGCCGGCCATGCCGGTGAGATCGCGCAGGAAGGTTTCGGGCATCTGTTGCAGCAAGCCGAGATGCGCGGCCAGACCGCGCAACTGCGCCGACAGCCGCGGCGAGCGCGAGCGATGGGCGGCGCCGGCCAGCTCGAACAATTGCGCCACCGCCTCGGGTGTATTGAAGTCGTCGTCCATCGCGGCGGCAAATGCCTGGGCATGCGGCTCGTTCCAATCCACGCCGAGTTCGTCGGGCGGTACTTCCTTGAGGGTGGTGTAAAGGCGCGCCAGCGCGTGGTCGGCGTCTTCGAGGTTGGCGTCGGCGAAATTCTGCGGGCTGCGGTAATGGTTGCGCACGATGAAAAAGCGCACCGACTCCGGCCGATGGCGCTCGCAGGCCTCGCGAATGGTGAGGAAGTTGCCCAACGATTTGGACATCTTCTCGGCATCCACCAGCAACGGGCCGCAATGCATCCAGATATTGGCCAGCGAGCCGCCAAACGCGCCTTCGCTTTGCGCGATCTCGTTCTCGTGGTGCGGGAACTTCAGATCGGGGCCGCCACCATGGATATCGAGCGGCAGGCCGAGGAGATCGCGGCTCATGGCCGAGCATTCGATATGCCAGCCCGGGCGGCCTTCGCCGAACGGGGAGGCCCAGCGCGATTCGGCCGGTTCGGTTGGTTTGGCGGCCTTCCAGAGCACGAAGTCGAGCGGATCGCGTTTTCCGGCGGCGACTTCGACGCGCTCGCCGGCCCGCAGATCGTCGAGCGACTTGCCCGACAACTTGCCGTAACCGGGAAAGCGGCGCACAGCGTAGTTGACGTCGCCATCGTCCGCCCGATAGGCCAGGCCTTTTTGTTCCAGGCGGCCGATGATGTCGAGCATGCTGGCCACGTGCTGCGTGGCGCGCGGCTCGGCATCCGGCGGCAAAACGCCCAGCCGGGCTTCGTCGGCGTGCATGGCCTCGATGAAGTAATCGGTGAGCTCGCCGATCGGACGATTGGATTCGACGGCGCGCCGAATGATTTTGTCGTCGATATCGGTGATGTTGCGAACGTAGGTGACCCGATAGCCGCGCTGGCGCAGCCAGCGGGCGACGACGTCGAAGCCCACCAGCATGCGCGCATGCCCCAGATGGCAATAGTCGTAGACCGTGACGCCGCAGACATACATGCGCACGTGACCGGGTTCGACAGGCTGCAGCGGTTGCTTGCCGCGGGCAAGCGTATTGTAGATGGCGAGCATGGGAATGGCGCGGAACGGGCGCCCGAGCGCCCCGAGGCGTTGATCGGGCTAAAATCCCGACGTTCGGAGTTCAATCTTTTAGTATAGCAAGCCAGCTTCCCGCGCCGATGCCTTCCTCTCCTTCCTCCGCTTCGCGCCGCTTCGGGCGGCGCAGCGCGCCCGCCCTGCTGTTGGCGGCCGCACTGGGCCTGGCCGGCGCGCCCGCCGCCGCGGCCGACGACCCTCCTTATGGCTGGCCGTGGCTGCGCAACGCGCTCGACGCCTTGCGACCCTCCGTCGACACCCGGCTGCCGGAAAGCTCCACCCAGGCGGCCGAACGCCTCGAGCGCCAGATCGATCAGGGCGACGCCGCCGGGGCGCTGGCCGAAATCGATCGCCGACTGGCCGAACGCAAGGCCAGCACGATCAGCGGCACCGACGTACGCCTGGTGTTTCTCCGCGCCCGGGCGCTGGCCGCGCTCGGCCGGATCGACGATGCCGCCGGTGTCTATCGGCAAATGACGATCGATTTTCCCGAATTGCCCGAGCCCTGGAACAACCTCGCCGTGCTCCTGGTCTCACAAAACCGGCTCGAGCCCGCCGCCGACGCCTTGCACATGGCGCTGCGCACCTGGCCCGACTACCCCGCGGCCCAGGCGAACCTGGGCGATGTGCTGCTGCTGCAGGCTCGCGCCGCCTACCAGCGTGCCGCCGAACTCGGCATGAGCGGCGCGGCCACGCAAGTCCGTCACCTCGATTCGATTCTCAGTCCCGGAACGCAAACTCCATGAACCGTCTGCTCCGTCCCGCCCTGCTGCTCTGTGCCAGCGCGGTCTTTTCCCTGGCCGCCGCCACCAGCGCGGCAGCCGCCACTTCTCCTGAAGGTAATGCCATGAATCCTCGCGTCAAGATGCAAACCACCGAAGGCGACTTCGTCATCGAACTCGACGCCGCCAAAGCGCCCAATACCGTGCAGAACTTCCTCGGCTACGTCCAGGACGGCTTCTACGACGGCACCATCTTCCACCGCGTGATCGGCAATTTCATGGTTCAGGGCGGCGGCTTCGAGCCCGGCATGAAGCAGAAAAAAACCAAGGCACCGATCGACAACGAAGCCGCCAACGGCCTGAAGAACGACAAGTACACGCTGGCCATGGCGCGCACCAACGATCCGCATTCGGCCACCGCGCAGTTCTTCATCAACGTCACCGACAACGACTTCCTCAACTTCACCGCGCCCAATCCGCGCGGCTGGGGCTATGCGGTATTCGGCAAGGTGGTCGAAGGCACCGAGACGGTCGACAAGATCAAGGGCCTGCCCACGGGCAGCAAGGGCGGCCACCAGGACGTCCCGGTCGACGACGTGGTGATCACCAAGGCCGAAGTCCTGGCACAGTGATGCCGGCCGCCGCGCAACCCATCGCGCTGCCGGGCACGATCTGGCTGGCGTCCGATCTGCACCTGCAGGAACAGACGCCGGCCACCGCCGAGGCTTTCGGCGCCTGGCTGCTGGAGGCGTCGCAACAGGCCGAGCACATCCTGCTGCCGGGCGACATCTTCGATGCCTGGGTGGGCGACGATGCCCTGGCGGTGGCGCCGCCCTGGCTGCGCGCCGTGGTCGAGGCCATGGCCCGGGCCGGCGCCCGTACCGACCTCTGGCTGGGGCATGGCAATCGCGACTTCATGATGGGCGCGCAACTGGCGCAGGCCATCGGCGCCCGCCTGCTGCCCGAGCAGGCTCTGCTCGACACCGATATCGGCCGCGTGCTGCTGCTGCATGGCGACGAACTCTGTACCGACGACCTTGCCTACCAGCAGATGCGCCAGATCGTGCGCGATCCGCAGTGGCAAGCGGGCATGATGGCCAAGCCGCTGCCCGAGCGTATGGAACTGGCCCGGCAGCTGCGGGCGCAAAGCGAATCGGGCAAGGCCGGCAAGAGCCTGGAGATCATGGACGTGAACCCCGACGCCGTCTGTGCCATGATGCGCCGCCATGGCGTCAGTCGACTGCTGCACGGCCATACCCACAGGCCCGCCCGGCACACCTTCTTGCTCGATGGCAAGCCTGCCGAACGCTGGGTGCTGCCCGACTGGGATCTCGAACAGGCGCCGGGGCGCGGCGGCTGGCTCCATCTCGACCGCGACGGCCTCGCCCTGAACGACCTCACGGCCTGAGCCTCTCGCGCCAAGAAGCCTTGCCGATGATCCCGCCCTGGCGCGGCCGCGCTCTCCGGCGGCTGGCCAAGGCCCCGGCCGACCGCCGTGCCGCCGCGCACGCGCCCGGAGACGGCTTGCCGCCACCGCTTTCTCGCCCGGCGCTTTTGCATCCGCTTAAGGGCTACAATCCCGGGCGTCAACCGAATTTTTCCTACCACCGCATGCCCTCTCCGCAGCCCCGCCATGTCTCGCCCTGCCGGCCGATCGCCTCGATCGGCCCGGTGGCGCGCGTGCGCGCCGCGCTAGGGGCACGCCACACGCCTCCCCTGGCCCCCGCCTCGGGCCCGCGGGCCGTGCTTGGCCCGGCCGTGCGGGACGCGGTCGGCAATCGCTGACCCCCGCACGGCGCCAACAGGTCACGGATGCTTCGAGCATCCCGTCTACCATGCGGCCAGGCAGCTCCCGTTTCCGATTTCTAGGGTGATTCCGCTTGCCACTCCCGTTCCGGGCAGTGGCCCTTGCGCTCAAGCGCGTTGTCATAACGCCATGTAGCGCCCGGCCTGGCTTTTTGTTTCGCCTTTCCGGATCGCACCATGGATCTCACCAAACAATTCGTTAAAGCCAAGAGCCCCTGCGCCGACGGCTTCCGCTGGTTTCTACGCCATTACCAGCAGGGCGGCAATTATCAAGAATTGCTCGACGCCCTGGTCGAGGATGGGCGGGTCGACGATGCCTTCTGGCTGCTCGACCAGTTCGGCCCCACCGATGCCGTCCTGCGGCTGGATCACCTCGAAGCCACCGCCCTGGTGTTTGCCGGCACCGTGGAAGTGGCTGGCAACGTGGACGTCTCCGACCGCGTGCGCACCGGCCGGCACTTGCACGTCGGCGGCAGCCTGCGCGCGGGCCAGACGATCATCGCCGGCGAGGATCTTCGGGTGGGAGCGGGCCTGCGCGCCGAGGGCGAAGTGCGTGCGGGCGGCGACTTGCGCGTCGCCTGGAACGCCGACGTCGCCGGCGCTCTGACGGTTGGCGGTTTTGCCCGTATCGGCTGGGAACTCCAAGCCTCGGCCCAAGTGCGCATCGGCAGCGATCTGACGGTAGGCCACGATCTCGTGGCGGCCGCCGCGATCGACTGCGGCCAGGGCTTGCAGGTGGGCGGTGAGCTGCGCGCGGCGGGTACCGTTACCACCGGCCACGGCATAGCCGTCCAAGGCGACCTGCGGTGCGAGGATCACCTGAACGCCGCCTGGGGCATCCGGGTCGGCGGCAGCATGGCGGCGGCGGGATCAATCCGCGCCGGCGAGAGCCTCCAGGCGGGAGGCACCATCCAGGCGGGCGGCGACTACGGTATCTACGCCGGCCTGGCCGTGCCGCGCCATGCCTGGGACAGCTGCGCGCTGGTACGCGCCCAGAACCTCCCCGAAGGGCTGCTCAGCGGCTGTTGGAGCGGCCCGGCAGTGGCGTGAGCGCGCCGAGCCGCCTCAAGCGCGAACCCTCCCTTGGGGAGGAAGTCGCGAAGCGACTGGAGGGTAGTCCCTGCAGCGCGCCGAGCCGCCTCAAGCGCGAACCCTCCCTCGGGGAGGAAGTCGCGAAGCGACCGGAGGGTAGTCCCTGCAGCGCGCCGAGCCGCCTCAAGCGCGAACCCTCCCTCGGGGAGGAAGTCGCGAAGCGACCGGAGGGTAGTCCCTGCAGCGCGCCGAGCCGCCTCAAGCGCGAACCCTCCCTTGGGGAGGAAGTCGCGAAGCGACTGGAGGGCAGGCCATTCGGTGCGCCGGGCCGCCCCAAGCACGAATCCTCCCTCGGGGAGGGAGTTGCGCTTGGGCGAACGCAGCGTCAGGAGGTGTGATCGACTTCGATCCGCCATTGACCGCCCATGCGGCGCAGGATCAGCGTCACCTGCCCGGTGGCCGGGTCGGCCTCGGCCTGGGGCGGCTGGAGATGGTAGCGGCCCACCAGCAGGGCATGCTCGGCTCCTAATGGCCGGAGTTCCAGCACATCGAAACTCAAGCGCCCGAGCTGCCCCGGGATGCCGCCGAACCGGCCGGCATACATTTCGCGGATCGCGGCATGCCCCAGCACGTCGCGGCCCTGGCTGCGATAGCGCGTCTGGGGCGCTTCCACATATACCTTCATGAACGCATCGAGATCTCCGGCCCACCAGGCCCGGGCACTGGCGTCCAGCATGTCGCGCACGCCGCTCTCCAGCGCCGGGTCTATTGGGGCCTGCCCCATCGCCGGGCTTGCCAACGCACTCGCGAACACCGCCGCCATCAGCAGCCGGCGCAGATAAGGATGCCGCATTCGGTTCACCTCGCGGGAAGGTTCTGACGCCGCCATCCGGAAACCGCCAGGCCGCGGCCGGATGGCGGCTTTGCATGGGCGGGCCCCGGCATGGGCCGAGCGTCGCCAACCGGCTGCGTTTCAAGCTCCAGCTGGATCAGCCAGTGCATCGCCGCTTCGCGGCTATCGCCGCACATCGCCGCCTCGGGCTGCAATGAGCCACAGACTTGCGGCCGCTCGGGCCGGCCGAAGAGGCGGCAGCGTTCGTTCTCGTCCAGTTGCACGCACCTCTCGCCGGCCGCCTTGCCGAATGGCATGCCCGGGATCGGGCTGGAAATGGAAGGGGCGATGCAGCACGCCCCGCAATCCGGACGACAAATCATGGGCACGACACTCCACAGGAACAACAATTGCGTGGCCGCCACCGGCCTGGCGGGCCACTACGCCATTTTTTTGCCGCCGGGCCGCCCCAAGGCAAAAAAGCCCCCCCGGGGGGCAGCGCCGCCGCCCAGCGGCAAGCGTGGGGGCATCTTTTGCCGCCGGGCCGCCCTACAATCGCGGACATCTGGAATAGGGAGCGGCACAGGATGAAAATCGCGATCATGGGAGCGGGGTCGGTCGGATGCTACTACGGCGGCATGCTGGCGCGCCAGGGCTGCGACGTGATGCTGATCGGCCGGCCCGCCCACGTCGACGCCATCGATCGGCAAGGGCTGCGCCTGCAATCGCAGGCCTTTGATGCGCTGGTGCCGCTGCGGGCCAGCACCGAGGCGGCGGCGGTGGCCGGAGCCGATCTGGTGCTTTGCTGCGTGAAGTCCCTCGACACCGCGGCGGCCGCGCACGCCATGGCGCCCCACCTGGCCGGTGCGACCCGCATCCTCAGCCTGCAGAACGGGGTGGACAACCTCGATACGCTGCAAGCGATCCTGCCGCAAACCGTGGCGCCCGCGGTGGTGTACGTTGCCACCGAAATGGCCGGGCCGGGGCATGTCGTCCATCACGGTCGAGGTGAGCTGGTCGTGCCGCCAGGCCTCCTGACGGCGGCTGAGCAGGCGGTTTTCGCGGCCGCCGGCATCCCGCTGGAGCTGTCGGATAACGTCGTCGGCGCGCTGTGGTTCAAGCTTATTCTCAATTGTGCCTTCAATGCCATTTCGGCCATCACGCAGCGGCCTTACGGCGAACTCTGGCCCGCTCCCGGCGTACGCGACAGCGTGAAGGTGCTGGTCGACGAATGCCTGACGGTAGCCAAGGCCGAAGGCGTCGTCCTGCCGGCGGACCCCTGGCCCAGCGTGGAGGGGATCGCCGCCAGCATGCCGGGCCAGCGCTCGTCCACGGCGCAAGATCTGGCCAGGGGCAAGCCCACCGAAATCGATTATCTCAATGGCGCCATCGTGCGCCGGGGCCAGGCCCACGGCATCGCCACGCCCGCCAACCTGATGCTGCATACCCTGGTGCGCAATCTGCAAGCTCCCTGATACCGAGCGGAGCCGACGGCGGCCCCGTTCCGGCCAGCGCGAAACGCGACTGGCGATGGCGCGCCCGGGTCGGAAAAGCGACACCCCCCCTGCCCCTTACTCACGAGGCGGACTGGCCCATTTGAGCATCGCGGTACACACGCCGCGCATCATATCGACCTCGTCTTGCGTCAGTTGCACCCGGGTAAACAGATGATGCATGCGCGGCATCAGTTTCTTGGGATGCTCCGGATCCAGGAAGCGCACCCCTACCAGAGCACGCTGCCAGTGTTCCAGGAAGGCTTGTACCGCCTGACCGGAGGCCGGCGGCGCGATCGGTGGCACGTAGCCCCCCGGAGCGGGAGACGCCATGCGGTCGGCGATGAGGGCGTAGCGCATTTCCCAAGCCATCACCTGCAGCGCCTGAGCCACATTGAGCGAGCTGTAATCGGGGTTGGCGGGAATATGGCAGATCCGGTGGCAAAGCGCGATGTGGGCATTGGTGAGGCCCGAGCGCTCGGTACCCAGGACCAGCGCGATGCGCGGGCCCTCGCCGGCGTTCGGCAACGATTCCAGATGCCGGCGTGCGAGCAGCGCCGCCTCCCGGACATCGCAGGCGGGAGGCCCCAGATCGCGGCCTCGGGCCGTGAGGGCGAAGGCCAGCGTACTGCGCGCCAGGGCCTCGCGCAGCGTGGGAAAGACTTCGGCCCGCTGGAGCACATCGGCCGCCCCGCTGGCCAACGCGATGGCGGCGGGGTCGTTCACGGCGTTTTCAAGCTGCGGATTGACCAGCAGCAGGCGATGAAAGCCCATGGTTTTGAGCGCACGCGCCGCCGAGCCGATATTGCCGGGGTGGCTGGGCTCGACCATGATGAAATCGAAACGGGAAAACCAATCGGGAGCCATTCGGCACTCTTGGAAAAGGGGTTGGGACTCTTGTCTGCCTAGGGGCTGCGGCGGCGCGAGGTGCGTCGCGAGGGGCCGCCGGCACAGCCTTGCCGCCCCTGTGCTTTGGCACGCGGGGCCGCCTTTGATCAAAAAACCGGCGGCCTGGCCTAAAATGCCAGGTTCACACACTGCCAGATCCGCTTTCATGCACCCCATGCTCAATATCGCCGTCAAGGCGGCACGCCGCGCCGGCAACATCATCAACCGCGCCAGTCTCGATCTCGAAAGGCTGCCGGTCGGGCGCAAAGGGCCACGCGACCTGGTGACCGAAGTCGATCGCGCCGCCGAAAGCGCCATCATCGAGATTCTACAAGCCTCCTTTCCCGACCACGCCATCCTCGCCGAAGAATCCGGCGCGCACGGCCCGACGGGCAAACAGGCCGAATTCCAGTGGATCATCGATCCGCTGGATGGCACGACCAACTTCGTGCATGGATTCCCCGACTACGCCGTCTCCATCGCGCTGGCCCAGCGCGGCGTCATCACCCAGGCGGTGGTCTACGACCCCACCCGCAACGAACTCTTCACCGCCACCCGCGGCGGCGGCGCCTTCCTCAACGATCGCCGCATCCGGGTCTCCAGCCGCCGCCGGCTCGAAGAAGCCCTGGTGGGCGCGAGCTTCCGCTCCACCGACGACGCCGAACTCGTGCGCTGGGCGCGCATTTTCAGCGAGATGTCGGTAGCCTGCGCCGGTACGCGCCGCATCGGCTCCGCCGTGCTCGACCTGGCCTGGCTGGCCGCCGGCCGTCTCGACGCCTGCTACGGCGCCGGTCTCAAGCCCTGGGATCTCGCGGCCGGCAGTCTGCTCGTGCTGGAGGCCGGTGGCCTGGTGGGCGATTTCGAGGGCGAACAAACCTGGTACGAGCACGGCAATCTCGTCGCCTCGGCACCCAAGCTGTTTCCGCCCATGTTGTCCTTGCTCGAACCCATGCGAAAACGTCTGCCGAGTACCCCCGCCCCCTTATGATGGAGTGGATATTCGAGCCGACCGCCTGGGTCGGCCTGCTCACCCTGATCCTGCTCGAGATCGTTCTCGGCATCGACAACCTGATTTTCATCGCAATCCTGGCCGACAAGCTGCCGCCCGCGCAGCGCGACCGCGCGCGCATCATCGGGCTGTCGCTGGCACTCATCATGCGGCTGGGCCTGCTTTCCGTCATTTCCTGGATGGTTACCCTCACCCGGCCGCTCGTCGAGTTCGCCGGGTTCACGTTCTCGGGCCGCGATCTGATTCTTCTGCTCGGCGGCCTGTTCCTGCTCTTCAAGGCAACCACCGAATTGCACGAGCGCCTCGAGGGCTCGCACCTTCAGAACACCGGTCCGCGCGCCTATGCCGGCTTCTGGGTGGTGGTGGCGCAGATCGTGGTGCTGGACGCCGTGTTCTCGCTCGACGCCGTGATCACCGCGGTAGGCATGGTCGAACACCTGACCGTCATGATGCTGGCGGTGATCATCTCCATCGGGGTCATGCTGGTCGCCTCCAAGCCTCTTACCCGCTTCGTGAATGCCCACCCGACGGTCGTCGTGCTGTGTCTGTCGTTTCTCCTGCTGATCGGCTTTTCGCTGGTGGCCGAAGGCATGGGCTTTTATGTGCCCAAGGGCTATATCTACGTGGCCATCGGCTTTTCCATCGTCATCGAGTTTTTCAACCAGGTGGCGCGGATGAATATGGTCCGGGCCCTGGCCGCCCGCCCCCTGCGCGCCCGCACCGCCGAAGCCGTGCTGGCATTGCTGGGCGCCAAGCCGCAAAAGGAAGAGCCGGACCAGCCCGCCAGCCCCGCCACCGAACCCGAGGCGCGCGTGTTCGCGGTGGAAGAACGCAATATGGTCAGCGGCGTGCTGAGCCTGGTCGATCGCACCGTGCATTCCATCATGACGCCGCGCAACGATATTTCCTGGGTCAACCTCGAAGACGACCCGCTCGTGATCCGCAAGCAGCTCACCGACAGCTCGCACAGCCTGTTTCCCGTCTGCCGCGGCCACCTCGATGAGGTCGTGGGCATCGGCCGGGCGCGCGATCTGCTGGCCGACGTGCTGCTCGACGGCAGCATCCAGCCCGACACCCTGCGCCAGCCGCTGATCGTGCACGAGTCGATCCGCATGCTGCACCTGATGGAAACGCTCAAGCAATCGCGAGGGCAGCTGGTGCTCGTCACAGACGAGTTCGGGGCCATCGAGGGCCTGGTCACGCCCATCGATATTTTCGAAGCCATCGCGGGCGAGTTTCCCGACGAAGACGAACTTCCCGACATCCTTCCGGAAGGCGACGACCAATGGCGCGTGGCGGGCGCCGCCGACCTCCATCATCTGGAACAGGTACTGGGCACCGATGGCCTGGTGAGCGAAGACTACGCCACCCTGGCGGGTTATTTGCTGGCGCACTTCGACCAACTTCCGCTGGAAGGCCAGGTTTATGCCACCCCCGACGGCCGCTTGCGCTTCGAGGTGCTGGAAGTCACCGGCCGGCGTATCGTCGCGGTGCGCGTTACCCGCCATCTCCCCGAGCCTCTGGCCGAAACGGGCGATGCCGCCTGACCTTCCGCCCGGGGCGGCCAGGCCGCCCCGGGAACCGGCGGTTCCCTGAAACACGGCGCGGCCGCCGTGGCGTCAAGGGCGGAGCTGCGTGCCATGCCCGAAGCCGAACGGCACTTCAGCACGTAGGCAAACAATGGTATACCCACAACATTTGGAATGAATCACGAAGCGGTGATACACTCCTGTCTCACCGGATTCCAAGCCTGGGCGTCCCCACCCCGGCGCCCGCCGCCTTCGCGTTTCGTCCCGGTCCCTTCCAGAGATATCCATACCCATGCCTCGTAACTTGATGATGCGCCGGTTGCCCATGGTGGCTGCCGTCAGTTTGCTGCTTGCGGCCTGCGATCAGGCCCCCCAGTCCAACGGCCAATCCGCCGCGCCGCCGATCCCTGTCAGCGTGGTCACCGTCAAGCCCGAGAATTCTCCCTTCGTCACCGAACTTCCTGGCCGGCTTGCGTCCACCCGCGAAGCCGAAGTGCGCGCCAGGGTGCCCGGCATCGTTCAGGAAAGGGTGTTCGTCGAAGGTAGCGACGTCAAGGCCGGCGACGTCCTGTTCCGCATCGATCCCGCGCCCTTGCAGGCCGCACAGCGCGCCGCGCAGGCCAATCTCAAGGTGGCCGAAGCACGCCTCATCGAGGCGCGTCAGGTGCAGCGTCGCTACGAGCCACTGGTCAAGGCCCAGGCGATCAGCCAGCAAGAGTACGATCAGGCGGTATCCAGCCTGCGGCAGGCCGAGGCCTCGGTGGCCCAGCAACAGGCCCTGCTCGTGGAAGCCCAGCTCAACCTCGGCTATGCCACCGTCGAAGCGCCGATCAACGGCCGCATCGGCAATGCGTTGGTCACCGAGGGCGCGCTGGTCGGAATGGGCCAGGCCACGCCGATGGCCCTCATTCAGCAGATCGATCCGATCTACCTCAACCTCACTCAATCCACCAACGAGCTGCTGCAAATGCAGGAGGCCGTCCTGGCCGGCCGGCTGAGCACCGATGGCGCCAATGCCATGCCGGTGGAACTGGTGTTGAGCAATGGCCAAACCTACACTCACCAGGGCAAGCTGCTGTTCTCGGGCATCAGCGTCGACCCGGGCACCGGCCAGATCATGGTGCGGGCGGAGTTCCCCAATCCCGACGGCCTGCTGCTGCCCGGCATGTATGCGCGCGGCCGCATTATCCAGGGCACGGCCGAGAACGTGATCACGGTGCCCGCCCAGGCCGTGCAGCGCACCCCGGAAGGTACGGCCTACGTTCTGGTGGTCGGCGACGACAACACAGTGGTCAACCGCCCGATCACGGCCGGCGCCATGATGCCCACCAAATGGATCGTCGAAAGTGGTCTGCAGGCGGGCGACCGCGTGCTGATCAACCGCTTCCAGCAGGTTCGCCCCGGCTCCAAGGTTCAACCCCAGGAAGCCGGCGCGGCAGGCCCGGGCAGCGCGTCCGCCAAACCTCAACCGTCGCAGCAGCCGCAGGCCAACCCGGCCTCTTAATCCCGATCGCAGGCCGATTCCATGCCGCAATTTTTCATTAGCCGACCCATCTTCGCGTGGGTGGTGGCGCTCTTCATCATCCTGATGGGGGTGCTGGCCATCCCCAATCTGCCGGTCGCGCAGTTCCCCGACGTGGCGCCGCCCAGCATCACGATCAACGCCACCTACCCGGGCGCCTCGGCCGAGGTGGTCAACGAATCCGTGACCAGCCTCATCGAGCAGGAGCTCAACGGCGCCAAGGGCTTGATGTACTTCTCGAGCCAGAGCGACTCCTACGGCCGCTCCACCATCACCGCGACCTTCGAGCCGGGCACCGATCCCGACCTCGCTTCGGTAGACGTGCAGAACCGCATCAAGCGGGCGGAGCCACGGCTGCCGGTGGCCGTGATGTCGCAGGGGATCGACGTCGAGCAGGCCAGCTCCAACTTCCTGCTCATCGTCACGATCTCGTCGCCCGACAACTCGGTGCCCACCGAAGACCTCGCCGACTACACCACCCGCAACATCCTCGACGAACTCAAGCGCGTGCCCGGCGTGGGCCAGGCGCAGCTGTACGCTTCGTCGCGCGCCATGCGGATCTGGGTCGATCCGGCCAAGCTGGTGGGCTATCAGCTGTCGATGAGCGACGTCAACGCCGCCGTGAGCTCCCAGAACGTGCAGGTGCCGGCGGGCTCGATCGGCGCGCCGCCGGTTCCTGGCGACCAACAGGTGTCGGCCAGCATCATCGTGCAAGGCCTGCTGGCCACGCCCGAAGAATTCGGCAACATCGTGCTGCGTTCCAATCCCGATGGTTCCAAAGTGTATATGCGCGACGTCGCGCGTACCGAGGTCGGCTCCGAGAACTATCAATTCTCGTCGCGCCTGAACGGCCAGCCCACGGTCGCCGTCGCGATCCAACTCGCCACCGGCGCCAACGCGCTGGCAACCGCCAATCTCATCAAAGAGCAGATGACGGGGCTCGAACGCTACTTCCCGGCGGGCATCGCCTGGGAAGTCCCCTACGACACCTCGCCCTTCGTGCAAGCTTCGATCGAAAAAGTCGTTCATACCCTGATCGAAGCCGTGGTGCTCGTGGTGCTGGTGATGTTCCTGTTCCTGCAGAACTTCCGCTACACGCTCATCCCCACCATCGTGGTGCCTATCGCCCTGCTGGGCACCCTGGCCGTGATGTACGCCGTCGGCTTCTCGATCAACGTGCTCACGATGTTCGGCATGGTGCTGGCCATCGGGATTCTGGTCGACGACGCCATCGTGGTGGTCGAGAACGTCGAACGCATCATGGCCGAAGAGGGCCTCTCGCCCAAACAGGCCACGCGCAAGGCCATGCGCCAGATCACAGGCGCCATCGTCGGCATCACCCTGGTGCTCTCGGCGGTGTTCCTGCCGCTGGCCTTCATGGGCGGCTCGGTGGGCGTGATCTACCAGCAGTTCGCGATCTCGATGGCGGTGTCCATCCTGTTTTCGGGCTTTCTCGCGCTCTCGCTCACGCCCGCGCTCTGCGCCACCTTGCTCAAGCCGCTCGACCCCGACGCCCACGGCGAAGAGAAAAAAGGTCCGTTCGGCTGGTTCAACCGCGGCTTCAACCGGGCCACCCATGGCTACCAGCGTTCGGTCGGCGGCCTGGTTCGCCGCCCCAAGCGCTTCATGCTGCTCTACCTGGTGATCGTCGGCTTCCTGGCGTTCACCTACCAGCGCCTGCCCTCGTCATTCCTGCCGGTTGAAGACCAGGGCTTCACCATTACCAATATCCAGTTGCCGCCGGGCGCCACGCTCAATCGCACCTTGCAAACGATGGAACAAGTCGAGAAGTTCTATCTCGCGCAACCGTCGGTCGAGCGCATCGTCGGCATCCTGGGCTTCAGCTTCTCCGGCGCCGGCCAGAACATGGCCCTGGCGTTTGCCACGCTCAAGGATTGGTCCCAGCGCGACGTCTCGGCCATGCAATTGGCCAATCAGGCCACCATGGCGCTGGCGGCCTCGGCGCCCGATGGCCAGATATTCTCGCTGATCCCGCCGGCCATCCCTTCGCTCGGAACCTCCAGCGGGTTTGAGTTCCGCTTGCAGGATCGCGGTGGCCTGGGCCACCAGGCCCTGGTCAATGCCCGCAACCAGGTGCTGATGCAGGCCAACCAGGATCCGGTCATCGCCTATGCCCGCCCCGAAGGCCTCGAAGACGCCCCTGTTCTGCAGCTCAACATCGACCGCGACGCCGCCATGTCGCAGGGCGTGCCGTTCAACGCCATCGCCAGCACGCTTTCCACCGCGCTGGGCTCGGCGACCATCAACGACTTCGCCAACTTCGGCCGCATGCAGCGCGTCATCGTCCAGGCCGAAGGCCGCGACCGCGTCGACCCCGAGAAAGTGCTCAGCCTCAACGTCATCAATACGGTGGGCGAAGCCGTACCTCTGCGCACCTTCACAGACTACGTCTGGACCATGGGCGCCATGGGCATCAACCGCTACAACGGCTATCCGTCCATGAGCATCAGCGGCGATGCCGCACCCGGCTACAGTACCGGCCAGGCGATGAACGCCATGGAACGCATCGCCGGCAATCTTCCCGCCGGCTTCGGCTACGAATGGACGGGGCAGTCGCTGCAAGAACGCATCTCGGGCAACCAGATGCCGCTGCTCATCAGCCTGGCGCTGCTCTCGGTGTTCCTGGTGCTCGCCGCCCTCTACGAAAGCTGGACCATCCCGCTCTCGGTGATCCTGGTGGTACCGCTCGGCCTGATCGGTTCGGTGCTGGCGGTCACGCTCGTAGGCATGCCCAACGACGTGTTCTTCAAAGTCGGCCTGGTGACCATCATCGGACTATCGTCCAAGAACGCCATCCTGATCATCGAGTTCGCCAAAGACCTGTACGCCGAAGGCCGCGGCCTGCTCGAAGCCACCATCGAAGCCGCACGCCTGCGCTTCCGGCCCATCCTCATGACCTCGCTGGCTTTCACCCTGGGGGTCACTCCCCTGGCGATCGCCACCGGCGCCAGCGCGGCCAGCCAGCGGGCCATCGGTACCGGCGTGCTCGGCGGCATGATCTCCGGCACGATCCTTGCCATTTTCCTGGTCCCCGTGTTCTTCGTATTCATCATGCAATTGTTCCGGGTCCGCTCACAAGACGTCAGCCTCCACGACGACGAACCCGCCACCGAAGGAGCACCCCATGTCAACCCTTAACGTCCCCGTGACGGCCGACGACCCGCGCCCCCGGCAGCACCGGTGGCCGCGCCTCGCGCCCCTGCTCGCGGCGTTGGTGCTGGCAGGCTGCTCGTTCGCTCCCACCTACGAACGCCCGGCCCTGCCGGTTGCCACCGACTGGCCCATCGCCCCGTCGGGGGCGGGAGTCATTACCCCCGCCGAGTTATCGCCGGGTGATGCCGCCGGCGTCCCGGTGCCGGCCGCCGCGGGAGTCGGGTGGCGGCAGTTCTATCGCGATCCGGAACTACAACGCCTGATCGAAACCGCGCTCGAACATAACCGCGACTTGCGCATCGCCATCCTCAACATCGAAGTCGCGCGCGCGCAGTACAACGTCCAGCGCTCCGAGCTGACGCCCTCGGTGGGTGCGGGCGCCACCGGCCAGCGCCAGCGGGTGCCCGCCGGCCTGTCGCCCACTGGCGAATCCACGATCAGCTCGCAGTACCAGGTGGGCGTGTCGATGCCCAGCTTCGAGATCGATCTCTTTGGCCGCATTCGCAGCCTGAGCGACGCGGCGCTGGCGCAATATTTCGCCACCGAAGAGGCGCGGCGCAACGTCCAGATCACCCTGATCGCGCAGGTGGCCGAAGCCTGGTTCAACCTCTACGGTACCGCGGCCCTGAGCCAGCTCACCGAGCAGACGCTCGCCTCGCGCCAGGCTTCGTACGATCTCGTCAAGGCGCGCTACGACGCCGGCGTGGGCTCGGCGCTGGATCTCAACCAGGCCGAAACCTTGCTGGATACCGCGCGCAGCAACCAGGAGGCGCTGCGGCGGCAAGGTCTGCGCGCCCGCAATGCCCTGACCCTGCTCACCGGCATCCCTTCGCCGGCGCTGCCCGACGATGCATCACTGTTGCGCAACCGGCCGGTGCTGGCCGAGATCCCCGCCGGCCTGCCGTCGGCGGTGCTGTTGTCGCGCCCCGACGTGCTGGCGGCCGAACAGCAGTTGCTCGCCGCCAACGCCAACATCGGCGCGGCTCGCGCGGCGTTCTTCCCAAACATCTCGCTCACCGCGCTATTCGGCACCGCCAGTGCGCAGCTCTCCAACCTGTTCAGTAGCGGCACGCACACCTGGAGCTTCGCGCCGCAGATCGCCATCCCCATCTTCAGTGGCGGCGCGCTGCGCAGCCAGCTCGAACTGGCCGAAGTCCGCCGCGACATCGGCGTGGCCACCTACGAGCGCACGATCCAACAAGCCTTCCGCGAAGTCAGTGACGCCCTGGCCGGAACCGCCACCTATCATAGCCAGCTCCAGGCCGAAACCGATCTCGTGGCAGCCGCGCAACGATCACTCGATCTCGCGCAGCTGCGCTACGACAGTGGCGTAGACAGCTACCTGCAGTTCCAGGATGCGGAACGCACGCTCTATAGCTCGCAACAAGGTTTGGTACAAACCCGCATCGAAGAACTGCTCAACCGCGTGGCGCTGTACAAGGCGCTGGGCGGTGGCTGGCTGGCCAATACCGACGGCCCGGCCCCGGCGCTGGAGGACGCGGTGCCCGAGGCGGCCGACCGTTCGGAGCGCCAGCGGAACGGGTCGGCAGGCACGGGCGACACTCCCCCCGCCGCCGGTTCCCACACCGTCGCTCCGGCGCCCCCGCTGGCCACCACTCCCGCGGTGACGGAAGCGGCCCCGCCGCCGGCCGCACCTTCGCCGGCCGACGCCTCGCGACCCGCGGCTCAAACGGGCGCCGCCGTCCCACCAGCGGCCACCAACACCGGCGGCGCCGTCACCATCGAACGCAGTACCTGGCGCGACACCGTCCGCGGCACGGCACCCGCTCCCTGACCACGCGCCCGAGCGCAAACCGCCCCCTCCACGCGCCGACTCCGCACAGGAGCCGGCGTTTTTTTGCCGCCGGGCCGCTCCCAAGGCAAAAAGCCCCCCCGGGGGGCAGCGCCGCCACGTAGTGGCAAGCGTGGGGGCTTTTTTTCCGCCGGGCCGCTCCCAAGGCAAAAAGCCCCCCCGGGGGGCAGCGCCGCCACGTAGTGGCAAGCGTGGGGGCTTTTTTTCCGCGGGGCCGCTCCCAAGGCAAGAAGCCCCCGGGGGGCAGCGACACCGCGTTAGCGGCAAGCGTGGGGGCATTTTTTTACGCTAGCCGCGCCGCGACACATCAGAAGAGTCATTTTCCGTTCGGCTCGATGGTGCGTTCACTCAAAAAAGAGCAGACTGGCACTCGAGCGTTCGGATCGCACCGGACAGCTTTTGGACAAGGATGAGAATGAGAACTATTATTCAAAATAATATTGACCTTGCCTCATTCTTCGCCATGGTTTTCCGTTGCGTGTCGTTCCGTTGCGTGTCGTTCCGTTGCGTGTCGTTCCGTTGCGTGTCGTTCCGCTCTCTGGCTTCGTTGTGGCTCTGCCTCTGTCTGGCAGGCTCGTCCGCCGCGCTCGCCGCCAACCCTCATCCCATAGCCGTGGTTGCCACCACCAGCATGCTGGCCGACGCGATGCAGCGCATAGGCGGCGACCGGGTGGCCGTCACCGCCCTTATGGGGGCTGGCGTCGATCCTCATAGCTACCGCCAGACGCGCTCGGACATCGTACGCATGGTACGCGCCGATCTGGTCGTCAGCCACGGCCTGCATCTCGAGGCCCAACTCGAACCCTTTCTTGCACAACTGGTGCAGCGCACCCCGGTCGCCGCGTTAGCCGAACAACTGGATCCGGCCAAGCTGCTGCACGACGAAGACTATCCCGAGCGCCACGATCCGCATGTCTGGATGGACCCGCGGCTTTGGGCCGACGTCGTGGCCGCCGGCGCCCAGACCCTGTCGCGGCTCGACCCGGAAGGCCGGCCATACTACGAGGCCAATGCCGATCGCTATCTGGCGGAACTCGATGCCCTGGCCGCCGATTCCGGCCGGATGCTGGCCGGGGTACCCCCAGGCAAGCGCGTGCTGGTTACCGCGCACGATGCCTTCCGCTACTTCGGCCGCGCCTACGGCTACGAGGTCGTGGCCATCCAGGGCATCTCAACCGAAAGCGAGGCCAGCCTGAACCGGATCGAACAATTGGTGGAGCTGGTGGCCAGCCGCGGCATCGGCGCGATCTTCGTTGAATCGTCGGTACCGCAGCGCAACATCCAGGCCTTGATCGAGGGCGCCGCCGCGCGCGGCCACGAGGTGCGGATCGGCGGCGAACTGTTCTCCGATGCCATGGGTGCGCCTGGCACGCCCGAGGACACCTACATCGGCATGTTCCGGCACAATGTGTCCACCATCGCCACCGCCCTGGCCGGCTCCGCGCCGCCAGCCCAGGCTCCGGAAAACTGACCATGGTCTCTCCCGCCGCCACTCCCAAAGCCACCGCTCCCTTGTCGGTCACCGGTCTCACCGTCAGCTACAACCGCAAGATGGCGTTGTTTTCCCTAGACTTCACGGTTCCACCCCAAGCCATGGGCGTCATCGTCGGACCCAATGGCGCCGGCAAGTCCACCTTGCTGAAGTCCGTGTTGGACATCGTGCCGCGCGTCTCGGGCGAGGTCAGGGTGTTCGGCTCGTCGTTTGCCGCCAATCGGCATCGCGTGGCGTATGTCCCCCAGCGCGCCAGCGTGGATTGGGAGTTTCCGGCCACGGTGTTCGATGTTGCCGCCATGGGCCTGTATCGCGAGCTCTCTCCGCTGCGCCTGCTGGGGCGCGCGCATCGCGAGCGCGTCATGGCTTGCCTGGCGCAAGTGGGCATGTCGGATCTCGCCAGGCGCCAGATCGGCCAACTCTCCGGAGGGCAGCAGCAGCGCGTGTTCTTTGCGCGCGCGCTGGTGCAAGGCGCCGATCTCTACCTGCTGGACGAACCCTTTGCCGGCGTGGATGCGGCCACCGAACGTACGCTCATCCAGGTGCTGCACGGTCTGAACGCTCTCGGTAAAACCGTCCTCTGCGTCCATCACGACTTGAGCACCGTGCCGGAGTATTTCGATCACGTCCTGCTGCTGAACGTACGCCACGTGGCCAGCGGCCCGGTGGCCAGCACCTTTACCGCCGCCACCCTGCAAGAAACCTACGGCGACCGCCTGGCCGAGGGTCATTTGCAACGCCTCGCGGCCATGCTGGCGCCGTCGCCCGCCTCGGTGGCGGTGGCAGCCGGCGCGCTTGGCGCAGCGGCCCCCCAAAGCTCCCTCTTGCCGGAGAGGGGCGCGCGCCCCGCTTCGCGCCGCCCCTGACGCCATCGCCATGCTTTCCGCTTTCGTCGACGCGTTGGTACTGGGGGCGGGCTACAACACAACCGTCGTGACCCTGGGCGCCGCGCTGCTGGGCGCCGCCGCCGGCGCGATCGGCGCCTATGTTCTGTTGCGACGCCGTTCGCTGCTGAGCGACGCCGTTGGCCACGCCACGCTGCCGGGGCTGGCGCTGGCTTTCATCCTACTGGTCGCGCTCACCGGCGACGGACGCTGGATGCCGGGCCTGATGGCGGGCGCCGCCCTCAGCGCGGCCCTGGGCCTGGCCACCGTAGAGGCCCTCGCGCACCGCACGCGCCTGAAGGAAGACGCCGCCATCGGTATCGTGTTGTCGGTGTTCTTCGGCGCGGGGGTGGTCTTGATGACGATTCTGCAATCGTTACCCACCGGCCGCCAGGCGGGCATCTCGACCTATTTGCTGGGATCCGCGGCAAGCATGCTGCGCAGCGAGGCCGAACTGATCGCGGTGCTGTCGGCTGTGCTCGCGCTGGCGGTATTCCTATTCCGCCGCCGTCTGACGCTCGTGTGCTTCGACGCCTCCCATGCCGCGGTATCGGGAATCTCCGTGCGCGCCACCGATATGCTGCTTTCGATCATGTTGCTGGCCGTGGTGGTCACCAGCCTGAAAGTCGTCGGCGTGGTGTTGAGCGTGGCGCTTCCCATCCTACCGGCGGTGGCCTCCCGGTTCTGGACCGATCGCCTGGATAGCATGGTACTCATCTCCATGGTGCTGGGCGCGACCGGCGCCTATGCCGGCGCCGCCTTGTCGTCGGTGGCTCCCGGCCTGCCCACCGGGGCGTTGATCGTGCTCGCGCTGTTCCTGCTTTTCCTCTTCTCTCTGCTTCTGGCTCCTCGGCGAGGGCTGTTGGCGTCGCTCTTGCGCCATCACGCCCTCCGGCTGCGCATTCACCAGCGCCAGGGCTTGTTGGCGCTGGCCCGGGGCGAGCCCATTTACGACGGCTTGACCCTGCGCGTGCTGCGTCGCGCCGGCCTGATCCGCCGCGACGGCGTGGCGACGGCGCGCGGCGTGGAGGCGGCCGAGGCCACCGTGGCCGAGGAGCGTCTTTGGGGCGCCTACCAGCGCTGGTATCCGGCCGAAGCCGCCGCCGCCATGCCCGAGCGGGCCCGCCCGCTGAACGAGTTGCTGCCGCCCGACATGCTTGAGGAACTGACGCACCGCCTGGCTCGACAGGAGGAGCCATGACTCACGAGGAATTCGTCCAGCTCAGCCTGACACCCCTGCTCATCGGCTGCCTGGCCAGCGTGTCGTGCGCTCTGCTGGGCAGCTTTCTGCTCTTGCGCCGCCAAAGCCTCATGGGCGACGCCATCAGCCACGTTGTGCTGCCCGGCATCGTCGGCGCTTTCCTGCTCACTGGCGCCACCTCCGCCCTGGCCATGATGGGGGGCGCCCTGGCCGCGGCGCTGGTGGCGGTTGGCCTGATCGAAACCATCCGCCGTTTCGGCCGTGTCGAGCCCGGCGCCGCCATGGGCGTGGTCTTCACGTCTTTGTTCGCCGTGGGCGTACTGTGGCTCGAGCGCTCCGGCGCCAGCGGCATCCACCTGGATGTCGAACATGTTCTTTACGGCAACCTCGAAAGCATGGTCTGGCTGGCGGCCGACGGGTGGCCGGCGCTGTGGGATCCGGCGGCCCTGGAGCTGCTGCCACCGCAGTTGCCCCGCCTGGCGGGGGTGCTGGCGATCGTCCTGGTATTTCTCGCCCTGGGCTGGCGAACGCTGGTCGTGGCCACCTTCGATGCCGACTTCGCCTCCAGCATCGGGGCCCGTCCGGGCGCCACCGGGATCGTCCTGCTGATTCTGGTCGCCGCCAGCACGGTGGCCGCCTTCGAAGCGGTGGGCGCGATCATCGTGGTGGCCATGTTCATTTGTCCCGCGGCCACCGCGCGCCTGCTCACCGACCGGCTGCTGCCGCAACTGCTATGGAGCACCCTCTGCGCCGTGGTGGCCGCCGTGAGTGGCTACTTATTAGCCGCTCACGGGCCATTCTGGCTAGGCTACGACGCCAGTGTCAGCGCGGCCGGCATGATCGCCGTAATGTCGGGCCTGCTGCTCGCGGCGGCCTGCCTGTGGGGCCCGCACCGCGGTGCGGCCCAGGGCTAGCGCCGCCACCCTTCGGGGAGCCTTCGATTCCAGGGAATGACAGCCCCACTTGACCCCGTGCCGAAGGAGAAGCCCGGACACCGGTCAGCCCCCGCGGACCGGCCGGTGCCTGACGCATCCGAGCGGCATGCAGGCCGCGAGGTGGACCGGGGCTTGCGCTTTGGCGCGTGGTCAATCGAACACGCCCGTGGACAAATAACGATCGCCGCGGTCGCAGGCGATGAATACGATGGTGGCGTTCTCGACTTCTTCGGCCATTCGCAGCGCCACCACCAGGGCGCCTGCCGACGAAATGCCGGCGAAGATGCCTTCTTCGGCGGCCAGGCGGCGCGCCATGGTTTCGGCGTCGGCCTGGGTCACGTATTCCAGGCGATCGACAGCCGCGGGATCGTAGATGGCCGGCAGATAGGCCGGCGCCCACTTGCGAATGCCCGGGATTTGCGAACCCTCGGTAGGCTGGGCGCCGATGATCCGGATCGCCGGGTTGCGCGCCTTGAGCGCCCGCGAGACGCCGGTAATGGTGCCCGTGGTGCCCATGGCGCTGACGAAATGCGTGATGCCGCCCGCGGTATCGCGCCAGATTTCGGGGCCGGTGGTTTCTTCGTGCGCGAGCGGATTGTCGGGATTGGCGAACTGATCCAGCACCTTGCCTTTGCCGTCGGCCTGCATTTGCAGGGCGAGGTCGCGGGCGTATTCCATACCGCCTTGTTTGGCGGGGGTCAGGATGAGCTCGGCGCCGTAGGCCTTCATGGCGGCGCGGCGCTCGACCGACAGGTTATCGGGCATGATGAGCACCATGCGGTACCCCCCCATGGCGGCGGCCATGGCCAGCGCGATCCCGGTATTGCCGCTGGTGGCTTCGATCAGGGTGTCGCCCGGCCGGATCTCGCCGCGCTCCTGGGCTCGGCGGATCATCGAGAGCGCCGGGCGGTCTTTGACGGAGCCGGCTGGATTGTTGCCCTCGAGTTTGGCAAGTATGAGATTGCCGCGGCTCTGGTTGGCCGATCCGGGCAAGCGCTGGAGGCGGACCAGCGGCGTATTGCCGATGGTCTGTTCGATCGTGGAGTAGGCAGGTGCGTTCATGCCGGAATCATACCGCGCAGTTCAGCGGCCTGGCATCCCCGCCGGTGCTGAAGAGGCGCTGGAGCTCACACCGACTCCCTGCGCGCGCAGCGCGGCCGCTTTTTTGGGGCCGATGCCGCGCACCCGCTCGGTGAAATCCTGGAACGACGTAAACGGCCCCGCTCTTTCGCGCTCCTGCACGATCAGGGCCGCCGTTTTAGGGCCGATACCGCGCACGGTTTGGAGTTCGGCCAGGTTCGCGATGTTGACATTGACAGGCGCGCCGTTCGGCGCCTGGGCCAGGGCCAGGCCGCCCGCGAGGCCGAGGCCCGTGGCCAGCGCCAGGCGGCTGGCCGCCCGCCGCCAATGCGCCCGGCGCAGATCAGCCGGCCGTGCAGGCCCGGCCGACAAGGGCGGCAGCGCCTGGGGTTGCGCCACGGTGGATTCGAGAAAGGGATTCATAAGACACTCCTGGAGAGAAACCCTGGCGACCGGCCACCCGGGATGATGGCCCACCAGTGTTGTCCAGCATGCCGGCCGGCGCTGGCCGCCGCCAGTCGCCCGACCCGGAAATGTCATACGAAGAACTACGGAAGCGCCGGGCCTTCCCAGGGGTGGTCAGGCCGGACGCTGCGGTGCTAGCCGGCGCGGCGATCGCCGCCCAGCCATTCACGCGCGTACTCGGCCACCCCGGTGGCGACATCGCGGAAGGGCTGCTCGTAGCCAGCCGCCCGCAAGGCGGTCGTATCGGCCTGGGTGAAGCTTTGGTAGCGCCCTTTCAGGTCGTCGGGAAAAGGTACATAGCGCACCAGGCCCTGGCCCACCAGTTCGTCGAGCGGCAGCTCAGCCTCGCCACGCTCGGCTCGCAGTGTATTGACCACCGCCATCGCGATATCGTTGAAGGGCTGCGCCCGGCCGGTACCGCAGTTGTAGATACCCGAGGGACCCTCGTGTTCGAGAAAATGCAGGTTGACCGCCACGACATCGGCCACCGAGATGAAATCGCGCTGCTGCCCGCCGTCGGCGTAGCCATCCCAGCCACCAAACAACCGGACGTGGCCTTCGGCCTGGAATTGCTGCATGTGGTGATAGGCCACCGAGGCCATGCGGCCCTTATGCTGCTCGCGCGGCCCATAGACGTTGAAATAGCGCAGGCCCACCACGGGTGCCCTCAGGCCTTCCGTCATGCGCCGGCGCAGGACCTGATCGAACAAGAGCTTGGAATAGCCGTAGACATTCAGCGGCGCTTCGCAGACGGGATCTTCCCGATAGTCGGGCCCGGCGCCATATACCGCCGCCGACGAGGCGTACAGCAGCGGTAGGCTGGTCTGCTGGCAGTACTCGAACAACTCCAGAGTCACGCGGTAGTTGTTGTCGAGCATGTAGCGGCCGTTGCGCTCGGTCGTGTCGGAACAGGCGCCTTGATGCAACACGCCCCGCAGACGGGGCAGTTTTCCCGTCGCGAGTCGTGCCCTGAAGTCGTCTTTATCGAGATAGTCGGCAATGGCGCAATCGGCCAGGTTGACGAATTTATCGCCGTCGGTGAGATCGTCGACCGCGATGATGTCGGTCACGCCACGGGCATTGAGGCCCTTGATCAGTTGGCTACCGATGAAGCCGGCGGCACCGGTGACGAGGATCATGGCTGCAACTCCTGAGGGGTAACGATGGATGTGCCCAGTTTGCCGACGACGATGCCGGCGGCCCGATTCGCCCAGGCCACCGCCTCGGGCCAGGGCAGACCGATGGCGCGCATCACGGCGGTGGTGGCCAGCACCGTATCGCCGGCGCCGGAGACGTCGAACACCTCGTGGGCCAGGGCGTCGATATGGTGGCGGCCATCGGCGGCATAAAGCGTCAGGCCCTGCTCGGAGCGCGTGACCAGCAGAGCTTCGAGCTCGAGCTCGCGCCGCAATGCCTCGGCACGCCGCTCGAGGTCGTCTTCGTCGCGCCAGCGGCCCACCGCGTCTTGCATTTCGGCGCGATTGGGGCTAACCAGCGTGGCGCCGCGATACCGGCCGTAATCATCACCCTTGGGATCGACCAGCACCGGCAAGCCGGCGGCGCGCACCAGCGGAATCAGCGCGGCGACGTCGTCGAGCACGCCCTTGGCGTAGTCGGAGAACACCACGATATCGTGCCGGGCCAGTTGCGCTTGCAAGGCTTCGTGAACGCCGAGCAGTGCCGCGGCCTGAGGCCTGGCTTCCACATCGACCCGCAGCAACTGCTGCTGACGGCCCATGACCCGCATCTTCACGGTGGTGGGAATAGCGTCGCGCACCAGCAGCGGCGTCATGCCGGCTTCGCTGGCCAATCGTTCGCAGGCCTCGCCGGCATCATCGCGCCCCACGACTCCGATCAGCGTGGCCTGCGCGCCCAGTGCAACGATATTGCGGGCCACGTTGGCGGCGCCGCCCAGGCGGTCTTCGCTGCGCGACACATGCACCACCGGCACCGGCGCCTCGGGTGAAATCCGATGGACGTCGCCGAACCAGTAGCGGTCGAGCATGACGTCGCCCACGACCAGGACGCGCGCGGCCGTGACGGCGTCGGCGGGAAAGGGTTGATTAAGTGCCTTCAAGTTCTTCCAGTCGCTTGGGGAGATAGGTTTCCCAGGAATTGCAGCCGGGGCACTGCCAATAGAACCGGCGTGCCCGGAAACCGCAAGCCTGGCAGGCATAGCGGCCCAGCCGTTGCGCCGGCCGCTGAATGATGCCATGCAGCAGATGCGCGTCATCATCGCTGATGCCGGAGGCGGTGGCTGCCCCCGCCGCCTCGATCTGCGCCTGTAGCAGACGCTCGAGGCCCGATAGCGACGGGTGGTGCCGCAAGGCCTCGCGGGCGAAGCGCCAACTCGCCTCCGGCCCCTGGGCCGCCTGCAGGGCGCGAAAGATCGCGTCGAACAGATCCTGCGACGGTGTTTGACGATAGATGGCCTCGAGCCGCTCCAGCGCCTGGCTTGAAGCCGTCCCGCCGGCGTGACTGGCCAGCCAGGGGCCGGCCACCAGACCGGCGAACTCGGGGTAGCGCTGCAAAACGCGCTCCAGCGTGGCCCGCGCCAATCCCGGTTCGCCGTCCAGCATGGCCAGTTGCGCCCGCAACAGCGCCACCCGTACGCTGCCCTGTACCGACGGCGCGGCCTCTTCGTCGCCCAGGCCCTGGGTCGCGGCATCGAGCGCGGCCTGGGCGGCGTCGCGATCGGGCGGCTGCGCGGCCAGCGCGGCCTGCGCCAGTTCGCAGTGATAGTGCACGGCCTGGGGCACCGGCTCGTCGATCAGCCGCTGCAGCGTCTGCATGGCCGCGATGGCCTTGGGCCAATCGTGCTCCGCTTCGTAGATGCGAATCAGCGCCCGCACGGCCTCGGTCGCGAAGCGCGAGGTTTGCAGACGGATGAACCCCTCTTCGGCCCGATCGAGCAGACCGGCCTTGAGATAATCCTGCGCCAACTCATGCAAGGCCTGCTCGCGCTGCGGCGCCGGGAGATCGCTGCGCTGAATCAGATTCTGGTGAACACGGATCGCCCGCTCGAGCTCGCCGCGCCGGCGAAACAGGTTGCCCAGGGCGAAATGCAATTCGATGGTTTCGGGGTCGAGCTTGACGACCTCGATGAAAGCATCGATGGCCCGGTCGGGCTGTTCGTTGAGCAGGAAGTTGAGGCCGCGGAAATAGGAATCGGGCAGCCGGCGGGTTTCGGACAGCATCTGCCGCACGTCGACACGCGCCGCGATCCAGCCCAGTCCGAACAGGATGGGCACCAGGATCAGCCACCAGGGATCAAAATCCACGCGATTGACTCAAAAAAAGGAATCGGACGGTATCCGCCGCCGGCCCACTAGCGATCGGCCTTCAGGGCGCAACGGAGCGCCCGGGCTCGCGCCCCGCCGGTACGCCGGCATGACGCTCGGCCGCTTCGCGAAGTTGCGCGGCCTCGGCACGCAGGCGTTCGAGCTCGCGGCGCTGCCGCGCCGACTCGCGCCGCCGGCGCACACCGGCCGGCAGAGTCATCAGCAGCCCCAGGAAAGCCCCGATCACGAAAGTGGCCAGCATGACGACGATGAGACCGACCTCGGCCTGATAGTCGCCAAAGAAATTGACCGTCACGGGCCCGGTGTTTTTGAGGGCAAACAGAAGCACCACCACGAACACCAGCAAACGCAAGGCCCAGACGACGTATCGCATATCGACGCTCCAACGCAAAATACCAGCCGAATTGTACGGGGATTTCAGAGGGGTGCGCACGAAACCCGTGCGGAATCGTTTCTGGGATGGCGCCGCGCAAGCGGCGCGCTCACCTCGCCAGCCCTCGCCTCGGCGGGGGACCTGCGTACAAACGAAGAATCAATCCGGGCTGTCGGTTAGGCGGCCGTCGACCTGCTCGCGCAGGGCTTTGCCTGGCTTGAAGTGCGGTACCCGCTTCTCGGGCACGAGAACCTGTTGCCCCGACTTGGGATTGCGCCCGATACGGGGCGGGCGGCTCGACAGCGAAAAGCTGCCGAAGCCGCGAATTTCGATGCGCTGGCCGGCCCCCAGGGCCTGGGCCATCGCATCAAGGATCGTCTTGACCGAATCGTCGGCATCGCGCACCGCCAACTGCGGATGGCGGGCGGACAACCGGGCGATCAGCTCAGACTTGGTCACGGCTACGCTCTCGAGCGATCAGTTGTCGCGCTGTTCGAGCTTGGCCTTGAGCAGGGCACCCAGGTTGGTGGTGCCCGACGAGGCGCTGGCATCGGACATGCGCTGGATCGCGGAGGCGGTCTCGGCGCTATCCTTGGCCTTGATCGAGAGCTGGATCGAACGTGTCTTGCGATCGACGTTGATGATCATCGCATCGATGTTGTCGCCGGCGTTGATCACCGTGGTGGCATCTTCGACACGACCGGCCGAGATCTCGGAAGCCCGCAGATAGCCTTCGACGTCGACCGACAGCGTGACCACGGCGCCCTTGGGCTCGACGGACTTGACCGTACCCGGCACCACGGCGCCCTTGTCGTAGGTTGCCACGAAGTTGTTGAACGGGTCGCCCTCGAGCTGCTTGATGCCCAGGGAGATACGCTCTTTGTCGGTATCGATGCCAAGCACCACGGCCTCGACTTCGTCGCCCTTCTTGAAGTTGCGCACGGCGTCTTCGCCGGTTTCGCTCCAGGAGAGGTCGGACAGATGCACCAGGCCATCGATGCCGCCGGGCAGGCCGACGAACACGCCGAAGTCGGTGATCGACTTGATGGCGCCGCGGACTTTATCGCCACGCTTGTGGTTGGACGAGAATTCTTCCCACGGGTTGGCGCGGCACTGCTTCATGCCCAGCGAGATGCGGCGACGGTCTTCGTCGATCTCGAGCACCATGACTTCGACTTCGTCGCCCAGGGTCACGACCTTGCGGGGATCGACGTTCTTGTTGGTCCAGTCCATTTCGGACACGTGGACCAGGCCTTCGATGCCGTCTTCCACTTCGACGAACGCGCCGTAGTCGGTGATGTTGGTGACCTTGCCGAACAGGCGGGTGCCTTGCGGGTAGCGACGGGCCAGGCCGATCCAGGGGTCTTCGCCCAGTTGCTTGACGCCCAGCGAGACGCGGTTCTTTTCCTGGTCGAACTTGAGCACCTTGGCTTCGACTTCCTGGCCGACGGACAGGACTTCGGAGGGGTGGCGGACGCGACGCCAGGCCATGTCGGTGATGTGCAGCAGGCCGTCGATGCCGCCGAGGTCGATGAACGCACCGTAGTCGGTGATGTTCTTGACCACGCCCTTGACGATGGCGCCCTCGTGCAGGGTCTCGAGCAGCTTCTCGCGCTCTTCGCCCATGCTGGCTTCGAGCACGGCGCGGCGCGACAGCACGACGTTGTTGCGCTTGCGGTCGAGTTTGATGACCTTGAACTCGAGGGTCTTGCCCTCGTAGGGCGTGGTGTCTTTGACCGGACGGAGGTCGACCAGCGAACCCGGCAGGAAGGCGCGGATCGCGTTGGTCATGACGGTAAGACCACCCTTGACCTTGCCGGTGATGGTGCCGGTGACCAGTTCGCCCGACTCAAGGGCGTTTTCAAGGTTGAGCCATGCCGACAGGCGCTTGGCGCGGTCGCGCGACAGAACCGTATCGCCGTAGCCGTTTTCGAGGGAGTCGATGGCGACGGAAACGAAATCGCCTTCCTCGACCTCGAGTTCGCCCTGGTCGTTGAGGAATTCTTCGAGGGGGATCAACGCTTCGGACTTGAGGCCGGCGTTGACGACGACGAAGTTGTGGTCGATGCGGACCACTTCGGCGGAGATGACCTCGCCGGACTTCATCTGTTGGTTCTTGATGCTTTCTTCGAACATCGCGGCAAAGCTTTCGGCGAAGCCGACGTCAGTGCCGATGTTTTGGGTGGAAACCGAAGACATTAAAATGGGATCCAAGGCCAGGATTGGCCGGTTACACACCGCCGCCAGCGGGATTGCCGGTGCGGTGGAGTTGCTGAAATCCGGGCGGCGTGCCCGGGACTCAATCTGATGCGCGCCCTGCTGCCGGCGCACACTGAATGCCGCTGCTTGCTGGCAAGCCGCGGCACGCTACACTGCTAGCCCGCGAGTTCGTCGGGCGAATCCATCGGGCGCCCCGCCGTTTTTTGGCCATGCCACCGCAGCACTTGCTGCACGGTTTGATCGATGCTCAAAGCGGAGGAATCCAGCTCGAAGGCATCGGCGGCGGGTGCAAGCGGGGCAATCGAGCGGGAGGCATCCCGCGCATCGCGCGCTTGAAGATCTCGCAGAAGGTCTTCAATATTAGCCGAAATCCCTTTGCTGATCAACTGTTTATGGCGGCGTTCGGCCCTTGCTTCGGCACTGGCGATCAAAAACACCTTGAGCCCGGCGTCGGGAAAGACCACGGTACCCATATCACGACCGTCGGCGACCAGCCCGGGAAGTTTGCGGAACGCCCGCTGGCGCTCGAGCAAGGCCGTGCGCACTTCGGGCAGCGCGGCCACCCGCGATGCAAGATTGCCCACCGCCTCGGTGCGGATGGCGTCCGTCACGCGCTCGCCATCCAGCCAGATATCGGCATTGAAGCGCACGTCCAGGCTGCCGGCGAGGCGCGCGACCAGCGCGGGATCCCGCTCCGTCGCGCCCCGCCGCATGCAGGCCAGCGCCGTCAGGCGGTACAGTGCGCCGCTGTCCAGCACATGCCAGCCAAGCGCCTCGGCCACGCGCAGCGCCACGGTTCCCTTGCCGGAGGCGGTGGGGCCATCGATCGCGATCACCGGCGCCGTGTGCGGCCCCTGGCCCGGCGCGTGGGGTGGACTGCCCTCCAGTCGCTGCGCGACTTCCTCCCCGGGGGAGGATTCGCGCTTGGGGCGGCCCGGCGCATCGAATGGACTGCCCACTGGTCGCTGCCCACTCATGCCACCAACTCCGCATATACCTCGAAGTAGCGCGGGAAGGTTTTGGCGACGCAATCGGGGTCGAGTATCGTCACCGCCGCCGGGCCAAACGCCGCCAGCGAGAAGCACATCGCCATGCGATGATCGTCGTAGGTAGCGATGGCCGCGGCGTCGCGCCAGCCCCCCGCCAGTTCGGGCGGGGTTACCGTCAGCCAATCGTCGCCGGATTCGACGCCGGCGCCCAAACGCCGCAGTTCGGTTTCCATGGCGAGGATGCGATCGGTTTCCTTGACCCGCCAACTGCCGATGTTGCGCAGGCGGCAAGGCCCATCGGCAAACAACGCCAGCACCGCCGCCGTCATGGCCGCGTCGGGAATAAGGTTGAAATCGGCATCGAAGGCACGCAGGCGCTCACCCTCGGCCACCTTGACGCCGCTGGCCACCAGCCGGTATGGCTCGCGCGTGATGCTCGCGCCCATGGCTTCCAGCGTTTCGGCGAACGCCACGTCGCCCTGGATACTGTCGCGGCCCACGCCCTCGATCACCATCGGCCCGCCGCCGATCGCGCCCAGAGCCAGAAAATAGGAAGCCGACGACGCGTCGCCTTCGATCCGGAATTCACCCGGACTCACGTACCGCGCATCGGCCGGCACTTCGAACCGCTGCCAGCCGTCGCGCCCGACCACCACGCCGAATCGGCGCATCAGGTTCAAGGTCATCTCGATGTAGGGCTTGGAGATCAAATCGCCCTCCACTTCGATGCGCAATGGTTGCCGCGCGGCGCGGGTAGCCAACGGCCCCGCCAGCAGCAGCGCGGTGAGGAATTGGCTGGAAACCTTGCCCGACACCCGCACCGGCTCTTCCAGCCGCCAGGCGGGACTGCCGCTCAGCCGCAATGGCGGGTAGCCGGGCGTTCCCAGATCCTGAATCTTGGCGCCAAGCGCCCGCAGCGCCCGCACCAGATCCCCGATCGGCCGTTCGTGCATACGCGGAATGCCCGATAGGGTGTAATCGCCGCCCAACATGGCCAAGGCCGCCGTGAGAGGCCGGAACGCGGTGCCCGCGTTACCCAGAAAAAGCTCGGCCCGCCGATTGGGCCAGGGCAGGCCGCCCGCGATTTTCCAGCTATCGGCGACGTCGCCCGGCGCCACGCCGACGCCAAGCGTGCGCAAGGCCTCCAGCATGACCCGGGTATCATCGGACTCGAGTACGCCGTAAAGCGTGGTTTCGCCGCCGGCCAGAGCCGCGAGCAGCAAGACCCGGTTGGAAATGCTCTTGGAGCCGGGCAGCGCCATCGAGCCTTGCGCGCGCCGAACGGAAGGCAAAACCAGCGATTCGCGCCGCGCCGCGGAAGAGGAAGAAAAAGTCATCGTCAACGATCCGAGGAAGTGTCCGCCCCAAAAGCCCGAATCCATGCTAGGTTTAGCGGATCGCGGCGGCACGCTGCGGATCGTAACACCCGACCGTGAAGACAACCGTTTCCTCCCCCGCTTTCCGCCTCCTCACCCCCGAAGAACGCGCCACCTCCATGCAACGCACCCTGCGCTCGGGATGGGATGGCACCCATGATCTTTGGATCTTCGGCTATGGCTCGCTGATCTGGCGGCCCGAGTTCGACCATAGCGAGTCCCGCCTCGCCACCCTGCGCGGCTACCATCGCTCGCTGTGCCTCTGGTCACGCGTCAATCGCGGCACCCCCGAGATCCCCGGCCTGGTCTTCGGCCTCGATCGCGGCGGCTCCTGCAAAGGCATGACGTTCCGCCTGCCCCGCGCCAAGGTCGAATCCGTGTTCCCGCAACTCTGGGAGCGCGAAATGCCCAGTGGCGCCTATCTGCCGCGCTGGCTCGGTTGCCAGACCCCCGAGGGGCCCGTCACCGCACTCGCCTTCGTGATGGACCGGCGCAACTCCGGCTATGCCGGCCGTCTGCCCGAACATGAGGTCGTCCAGATCGTCCGCCGCGGCATCGGCCGCTACGGGCATTGCGTGGAGTACGTGGCGGAAACCGCGCGCGCGCTACGCCACCACGGCATCATCGACTCCCGCCTCGAAAACCTCGTGCACCGCCTCGAACACCACACGGAATGACACCGGTGCGGCAGCCCGAACGCCACGGCGTTATCATTGCCACGCTGCGCTATCTGGCCGGCCTCGGGTCGGGGCTGCCGCCCGATGCCAACGTCGCGGTGCCATCATCCCTCCAGGCTTTGGCCCTCCTCGCGCCGGGCGACATCCCAGCCCGCACGCCGCTGGCGCCGCCTCCTGGGGCCACCTTTCCAAACACGCCATGTCATTAGCCGATTTGCGCCAACATTACACACGCGGCGAACTCATCGAAAACGCCGTCGCCGCCTCCCCGTTCGATCAGTTCGATCGCTGGTTCGCCGAGGCTCGCGCGGCTGCCGTCCCCGAAGCCAACGCCATGACCCTGGCCACCGCCGACGCCAGCGGCCAGCCATCCGCGCGCACCGTCCTGCTCAAAGGCGCCGACTCGCGGGGTTTTGTGTTCTATACCAATTACCAATCCCGCAAAGGCCTCGAGCTCGCCCGCTCGTCCCGTGCCGCCCTGCTGTTTTTCTGGCCCCAGCTCGAGCGGCAGGTGCGGATCGAAGGCCATGTGGTCACGGTCAGCGCCGAAGAATCCGACGCCTACTACCGCAGCCGTCCCCTGCCCTCGCGCATCGGCGCCTGGGCCTCGCCGCAAAGCCAGGAAATCGACAGCCGGGCCGTTCTCGACCAGTTCGAAGCCGACGCCGCCGAGCGTTTGGGCGACAACCCGCCCCGCCCGCCGCATTGGGGTGGCTATCGCGTCGTGCCGCACGCCATCGAGTTCTGGCAAGGCCGGCCCTCACGCCTGCACGATCGCCTGGTGTATCGGCGCCAAGACGACGGCAACTGGCAACTGAGCCGCCTGGCCCCCTGAACGATCCGCACCATGCCAGTTGACACGCCGCCCGTCCGAACCCCTGATTTTGGCGACGACGCCTTTCGCACCGCCCTGGGCCGTTTTCCCACCGGGGTGACCATCATCACCGCGCGGGCGCCCGACGGCGCCCCGGTAGGGCTCACCGTCAGCTCCTTCAACTCCGTGTCGCTGCACCCGCCGCTCGTGCTCTGGAGCCTGGCCCTCAAGTCGCGCGCTCTCGAGATCTTCGAAACGGTCGATCGCTACGCCATTCATGTCCTGGCCGCGGGCCAGGCCCGCATCGCCCGCCAGTTCGCCATGCCCGGCGTCCCCGACCGCTTTGCCGACGTCGCGTGGCAAGCCAACGAACATGGCACGCCACGCCTGCTCGAAGGCCAGGCGGCCTGGTTCGAATGCTACAACCGCAGCCGCTACCGCGAAGGCGACCATCTCATCCTGATCGGTGAAGTGGAGCGCTGCGGCCACAGCGGAGAAATGCCACTGGTCTTTCACGCCGGGGGCTTCGACCTGACCCCGGGCACGCCGACAGGCTCGTCCAACGAATCTTGAGCGCTGATGCAATCACGCAAACGCAGGAGATCCTTGGCCGGCCTCTGTGCCAGCTGATTTTTTGCCGACCCTTGCTTGACACGGTTTTTTTTCCACGTTATAGTTTTGGCCTTGCAGCAACACACCAGTTGCCAGCAAACGCGGGAATAGCTCAGTTGGTAGAGCGCAACCTTGCCAAGGTTGAGGTCGCGAGTTCGAGCCTCGTTTCCCGCTCCAATTCTTACGCTGCAGACATCCTTCAACGTCTGCAGCGCCTCGATTCCACAGGGTTTTCTCCTTGTGGAGCATCCAGCAAGTTCTGCTGAAATCCACTGTCAAGCACGCCGTTCTAGCCCATAAACCAGCACATGGAATCCGGGTGCGCGGCAGTGCGCCTTGTTTGCCGAGTCGCCTCCGACAATCGCGATACACCTCCCTCACCAGAAGGAGATGTACCCCATGGCACTCACCGACGCAGTCGTCCGGCAGGCGAAGATCACCGCCAAGAACGACACCCTCAGCGATACTGGCGGCCTGCTGCTGTGCGTCAGCAGCAAAGGCGCGAAGAAGTGGCATTTCCGCTTCTCGTGGCTAGATAAGCAGCAGCGTGTCGCCCCGGGCGCCTATCGCGATCTTTTCCTCAAGCAGGCACGCGAGCAGCGTGACGATCTGTGCGCGCAGATCGCCCAGGGGAAGCTGCGGACTCATCTGTGGCGGCGCTGAAAGGCGACCCCGTTTAGGAAATTGATCATATCCGAGTCCCCGTCCTGCGTTTGATTAACCGGGAGGGCTGACCCTGTCCCAGATCCAATCAAGTTCAAGGCCCTCTGGGCTACCAATCATTCACCCATTCGCCGCCACGCAGGCGCTTTCAGAAAGGACGAGTCCAGGGATTGCATGATGCCTTACAGTCGGGCCGGCCGCGTAGCCATGACGACGAGCAAAATTGCCGAGCTGCTCAATACTGCATACCTGCGCCAGCCCAAGGGTCAGATTCATTGGACCGTGCGTGCCCTTACCGATGAAGCGGGAGCCTCCAAAAGTCCTGTGCAACCCTAATTTATACTGTTCGGCGTGCAACCCGCTCCCATCCATCCATCCATCCATCCATCCATCCATTCATTCATTCATTCATGCTGTCCAACGATCCTTTCTTTATCGAGAAGGTGTGCGATATTGTGGAGCTGTATCTCAATACGCCAGAACACACCCTGATGCCGGCCACCACGCACCTGGTTTCGGGAATAGTTCAAAAACCACGACATCCAGTCGGGCACGCCAAAGCCGCGCGCTACGGCAGCAACTAACCGCGCCAGCGCCGTCTCGGTACCAGCTCGCATGTCCAGGAGCTCGGTGGCCAAATCGAGGCGCCGGCGCTGCTCCCCAAAACCATCATCCAGGCACCGCAACGCTGTACACTGCTCGCCACCGCCCGGGGCAAGCGATGATTACCCACATTTCTCACCGCTACACGGATCAAGAGGCGCTGGAGGCACTACTCGGCGACGGAAAGCTTCTGGACGCCGTGTCGGCCTCCTCCTCCATACTGATTCAGATTTTCTCGGCGGACACCAGCGCCAGGCATCTGCAAACCGTTTCGGCGTTGGTCAGCGCCAGGCTGCCAAAGGCAACGGTAGTGGGCGCAACCACCGTTGGCGAAGTCTATGAAGGACGATTGCTGACGGCTAGCACCGTGCTGGGAATCACCTGCTTCGAGAACTCAACGCTCTCCGTGATGGCGATGTCTTGTCGGGATGCGGATGCACGCCAGGTGGGCGCCGAACTGGGGACGCGCATCAGCCGGTGCTCGGGGAACATCGCGGGCGTCATTCTGCTGGCAACCCCATTGAGCATCGATGCCGGCGCCCTGCTGCAAGGCATCGAATCCACCGCGGGCAACTTTCCGGTTTTCGGTGGCGGGGCCGGCGATTACGCCGCCATGACCCACTCGCTGGTATGTGCCGGCGACCAGCAATACTCGCAAGGCGCAGTTGCCGTAGTGCTCGCCGGAGACGAGCTTCACATCGAGTCGAGAACCTACCTTGGCTGGAGACCTCTGAGCAGATCGATGCGGGTAACCGGGGTTGATGATCAACTACTGGTCAAGACGGTTGACGGCAAGCCCGCTTTCGATGTTTATCGGCGCTATCTCAACATTCCCAATGACGAGAATTTTTTCCTGAATGCATTGGAGTTCCCCTTCCTCCTGGAACGGTCCGGCGAACTCTTGGCAAGGGTGCCGATCGCGGCAAGCCGCGACGGCGCATTGAAATTCATCGCCGACATCCAAGAGGGCGAGCATTTCCGGATCGGCTACGGCGACATGGATCTGATTATCAACGACGCCCTGCACATCCATCGGTCTCTGGCTGATTTTTCTCCGCAAGCGATATTCCTGTATACCTGCGGGTGCCGCCGTTTCTTGATGCAGAACGATGTCGACCTGGAAACCCGGCCATTCGAAGACCTGGCACCGACATTCGGTTTTTATACGTACGGAGAGTTCTTCTCCTTGAGCAATCCCAGCTTGCTGAATTCGACCATGGTTGCCGTCGGATTACGGGAAGGCGAACCCAAGGCCAACCCGAACCGGACGCCGGCTCCACAGGCCGACCCGCAAGCGCAGAGCAGCGATCCCTATGCGCATAAGCACACCCGTGTCGTATCGCGCCTGATGCGCTTCATCGATGCCGTCACAGCGGAGCTCGAAGCCTCCAACCGGGAAATCACCAAGCTTTCCCGAACGGATCGCCTGACCCAGTTGGTCAACCGGATTCAGCTGGATCATGTGCTCGAGGAGAATCTGCAGCAGGCGCTTCGCCATGCCACACCCTTTTCGATCATCCTGATGGATCTGGATCACTTCAAGCAGGTCAACGACGCACATGGCCACCTGGTCGGCGATGAAGTGCTGGTGAGTACCGGCAAGATCCTCACGGCCTGTACGCGCATCGCTGACACGGTGGGGCGCTGGGGAGGGGAAGAGTTCCTGATCATTGTGCCGCATGCCGACTTGAACGGCGCGGCCCACCTGGCGGAGAAGCTGCGCACCGAGATCGAGGCCCATGCGTTCCCGCCTGTCGGGAAAATAACGGCAAGTTTCGGCATCACGAATTTCGTGCCGGGCGATGATGTCGTGAAGATGATCATGCGAGCCGATGTCGCCCTCTATGCCGCAAAGCATGGAGGACGAAATCGCGTCGAGCTGGCGAGCACCTAACCGAGCGGCGCCAAGCGGCAGGACGGCAAGCGCGTGGTCAACGCCGTTTCAGCAGGCGCTTCCAGTAACGCCCAATCCGCCGCAGCCGAAATCGGCTCCACCATCGCAGCAAACCATAAGACAAATGCACTTTATCGTCGCCCAGCGCCATCTCGGGCCTGAAACGCAGCCAGGAGGTTTTGGGATAAGCCACGAGTTGATCGGGATAGACGCTTCGGTGGCCGATGATCAGGTAGGCGGCAATGCAAGGCCCGGCCACATAGACCGCCCCCAGGCTGCCGCCAAATAGCTCAACGCCCATCAGGATCGCGGCAATGGGCGTGTTGGACGCCGCCGCCACGACGGCTACCAGGCCCACCGCCGCACCCATCGAAGGACTGACTCCGAACAGAGGCGCAAAAGCGTTACCGGCGATCGCACCGATGACGAATTGCGGCGTTGCGACACCGCCATAAAAGCCCGAGCCCAGCGTGATCGCCACCAATAGCGTTTTCCAGAGGAATCCGAGATACGGCATGGTCTCGCCCTCCAGAGCCTGGCTGATGAGCGGCAGGCTCAATCCCAGATATTTGGTGGGGACGACCAGAATCAACGCGGCAAGCAAAAGGCCCCCCATCACGGGCAGCAGGGGCGGCCATAAGCGGAGCCGGACACCGACCCTCAGGAAAATACCTCGCGCCAAAGCGATCATATCGACAAAAACCCAGGCGACGATCCCGCACACGATCCCGATGGCGATGGTTTTAAGAAATAGAATCTCCGAGAATTCGGGCAGCGGGAGCAGATGGTAGAACGTATACGGCACGCCCCACCATTTGCTCACTTCGAACGAAACAACACCGGAGACGATGGCTGGAAACAAAAAATCATGGCGAATTCGCCCGATCGTGAGCACCTCGACGCCATAAATCGCTCCCGCCAACGGCGTGCCGAATACGCTGGCAAAACCGGCGCTGACGCCACACGCCACCAGGCGGGTCTGCAGTTCGCTATTCAGCCGGAAAATCCGGCCGATGCCGGAGGCGAGCGAACCGCCAAGATGCGAGCAAGGGCCCTCCCGTCCCGCCGCGCCGCCGGATGCCAAAGTGATGATGGCCGCCACTGGCTTGATCACCATCGTTTTAAAGGGCATCCGCCCGGCCTGCTTATGCACGGCCTCGATGACCGAATCCTTGAGCCCGGTTTTGTTCAACCGATAGCCATAATGCAAAAGCAGGCCGTTCAGGAAGCCGCCCGCCGGTAATAGCGCCATCTGCAACCATAGAGGCACCGTAGCCGTTTGGCTGGTAAAGAAATTCAAGCCATGCAGGAAGAGACTGGTGCCGCTGCCGACGACCGCTCCGGTGATGGTGGCCAGCACCAGCCACTGCACCACCGTCGCCAGCATGACGACCGGTTCCACGAGGTTCAAGCGGGGCAAGGACATCGAACTTATCTGATACGTTGCGTGCGATGGCGCCGTCGATCACCATGTCAGGCCCAGCCCGGTGGAAAGACGTTTTTCGTTGAGGCTCTGCCGGCCACCGCGCACCTGGTTGCGAGAATAACTCAGGAACCATGATACCCAGTCGGTCATGCGATAGCGGACCCCGACGATCGCATCGAGGCTCACGTTGGCCGCATTGTTCAAAGGTCGCAACAGTTCGCCGGAGGCAAAGAGCTCGAAACGCTTGTCACCCAGGTAGCGGTTATAGTCCCAGCGCAGGCTGACGGCATAGAAGCCTTCCGACGCGCCGTCGCTGTAGTTGTAACGCCCGCGTCCGACCAGGCCCGCCAATGAAAAAGCCCCGGTTTCGTCATCCCAGAACTGATAGCCGGGGCCAGCGCCTACGGCCATCTGGCGCGATAGCTCCTCGATTCCGTCCCAGCGATAAAAAGCTCGCCCTTGCCAAAAGAATTGCTCGGACATAAATCGGTCACTGGATAGACTCGCACCATAATGATGAGAAGTGGTCACGGAGTTATCGGTGTTGCGCATATAGCCGGCATCGATCTTGTGCCGCCAGCGCCCTTGTCGTAATTCGCCATCGAGCTTGGCGGCGTAGTCCTCGGTGCGAGTCGAGGCGGTTTTGTGATTCAGGCCGAGGTCCAGGTTGCCCTTCCAAACCACATCGCCCAATGCCAATGATTGTTCGGCGATTGGCTCCGGCGCTCCCGGTTCGTTTAGGGGAACCCCCGGTACGGATAGGATGGCGACTTCATCTGCGCCCCTGAGACGCGCCAGGTAATCCCGGCGCATGGCTTCATTCGGGATCTGGACGTCGGACGCACTGTCCACCGCCTTGACCTGGCTCCAATCGAGTTGCATGGTACCGCCATAGCCGGTGACGAGGATGAGCTTGCCCGCCTCGAGCTGTGTCACACGCCCCGTCAGCCGATCGCCGTTTTTCATCCACACGGTGTCGGCATGGGCGTCTGGAGCCAATAGAACGCATAACGCCCCAAGGCACATCAAACATAATTTGCAGGTTTGAGAAAAATTTCTGGCTCGAGAAATGACGTCAAGCTCACCAACGCTCATAAAATAACGATTTGCGACATAAAACGGCAAAGCCGGAGAGCGCCGTCGTCCCCGCCAGAGCTTCCCCGCCCCGGTTGCGGGGTCTTCGGCTGGAGAGACTTTCGGTCCGATCACAATGCCATCGCAAAACGGTAACCGACCCCGCACCCCCGAGCCTTCCGCATCTTACGAAATAAGCCGCCCGCTCCTCATTCCCGCCCTCTACAGAATCTCTATATTTGTAAGGAATTCGAGCGCGTCCGCGCACGGGATCGACTGCGGTCGGCGCGCGATACCCTGGGGGGCGCCCGGGACATGCCAGCGGTCTTGCAAGCGAAGAACGATTGCATCTCGACTCATCTCGGACGGCTGCCGGACAAACGCCGCTGCCCGGATTCGTCGTAGCCTTGCAGTTGCAGGCATGCCGCTCGCCGCCATGCCGCTGCCTCACCTTTGCCGGAGAACGCGCCATGTCTCCTATTTTCATCGACCGGGAAGATGCCGGACGGCAGTTGGGCGCCGCCATGCCCTTGCGCTACCGGGAGCGCGACGATGTCATGGTGCTGGGCTTGCCGAGAGGCGGCGTTCCCGTGGCGTGGCAAGTGGCCGCCGCTCTGCAAACGCCCCTGGATGTACTGACGGTGCGTAAGCTGGGGCTACCCGGCAATCCGGAGTTCGCCATGGGAGCCATCGCCCCTGGAGGCATCACGATCCTCGATGAGCGCGTCATCGGCGGCATGGGGGTATCGCGCCAAGCCATCGACACGGTACGCGATGCGGAGCAGAAAGAACTCGATCGGCGCCAACAGCGCTACCGCGGCGATCGCCCTCCCCTGGCGATGGCGGGCAAGATCGTTGTCTTGGTGGATGACGGCCTGGCCACCGGTTCGACTATGCAAGCGGCGGTGGCCGCTGCGCGCCAGGCATGCGCGGCTGCGGTAGTGGTGGCCGTGCCGATGGCCTCAGTGGAAGCCCGCGACGCCCTCGCGGCACAGGCCGACGACATTATCGTACTTGCAACCCCGCAGCGATTTCAGGCCGTCGGGCAATGGTATGCCAAATTCCCGCAAACCAGCGACGAGGAGGTCGATCGCCTGCTCGCCGGCCATCCATAGGCTACGTAAGCACGGCATCATCATACTGGGAAGAAACCGCGCCCTTGTAGCGCGGCCAACGGCAGGGAATACGAGCGGCCTGTAGCGGCTGCGTGTACGGCGCCCTGCCCGCGCAGGCCTTCAGGCCTCGCACAAGAAAACGCTGAGATCCGTCTGCGGCGGCTTGACGCCGAAATCGAAAAACATCTGGCTCACCCAGCCACGATGATATGTCTTGTGATTGACGACGTGCAAAAACATGGCGCCACGGGCGAGCTCGCCCGGTTCGCCCGAGACGAAGTTGAACGTGATCCGCTCGGCCAGACTGGCGGGATCCTGCCGGCGAGCCCAGTCGATATACCACTGATTGGCTTCCAGTTGCGCCCGCGCCAGTTCCTCGAGCGTCGGGTGCAGTATGTCGCTGCGGCTGGAGAAGCCATGGCTTTCACCCATCAAATGAGCGCGCCAGATCAGATCGACCTGGTAGTTGTGGTTCAGCGTGCCGAGCATGGAACCGAACAGCGCCCGGCCTGGCTGATACGCCGCGCCTTCGGGCAAGCCGGCCACGGCGTTGAAGAGTAATTGGTCGGCCCATTGGTTGTACTGAGCCAGCATGAGGGCGGTGGCGCCGTTCAGGAGCTCCCGCCCGCGCCGGCCGTGCCCGGCCTCGCCTTCAGGCCCCAGGTTCGCACCATTACGTTCGCTTGGCATAAGGAAGACCCCTGGACGATGCGGTACTCGCGGGTGGCCGGCCAAAGCGGCAAGCCTGGCGCAAGCCCTTCAGCATTATAGGAAGGCTTTATTGCCGGGGCGCGCGCAAGATGATCTCGGTGATCTCCGATGGCCGCCCTACGCGCAGCGGCAGGCCGTTCCACAAACCCGCGCCGCTGCTCACGTATAAACGCATGCCATCAACATCGTAAAGGCCGGCAACATAACCTTCGTTGGCCCATTGCGTAATCCAGTGCAGGCCAGCGATCTGGCCGCCATGAGTATGACCCGACAATTGCAGCCGCGCGCCCGCGCTGGCATGCGCCCCGGCCCCGGTAGGCCTGTGGCTGAGCAGGATCACCGGCTCGTCGGCGGCCACGCCGGCCAACGCCGCGGCAATGTCGGGCAGCGGTTCGCCAAAGCGCGAGGCCGCGGGATCGGTAACGCCCGCCAGCACCAGCGTTCCACCTTCCATCTGGAGCACGGCATGTTCGTTGAGCAGTAGCCGCAGATCCAGTTCGCGAAGGCGGTCCAGCCACTGACGATACTCGGTGTAGTACTCGTGGTTGCCCGGAATGGCATAGACGCCCTGCGGCGCGGTGAGCTTGCGCAGCGGTTCGACATCATCGGCTCGTGCCCGTACGCTGCCGTCGGCCAGGTCGCCGGTGAGCACGATCAAATCAGGCTCCAGGGCATTGGTGGCCTCAACCACCGCCGCCATCCAATCCTGCTGCAAGAGGCGGCTGGCATGCAGGTCGGTCAGTTGCACCAAGCGGAAGCCATCGAGGCCGGCCGGCAAACCCGGCAGCACGATTTCCACCGTGTGTATGTCGGGCAGGCGCACGGCTTCCCGCACCCCGAAGGCCGCCAGCAGCATCGCCGCCACCGCCACGCCCCAGCGCAGCGCCAGGCCACGGCGCGGGCCGCGCGATTGCCGGGAGCCGGCCACCGGCCGGGGCAGGCCGGCGGCGGACCCCAGCAACCGGGCCGTGCGACCCGTCATGGGGGCCTCGGAATCGTCGCCCGCCGCATCGCCTGGGCGCGCCTGCGCCAGGGCCCAGGCCACGCCGCTGGCAATCCCGCTCGCGACGTCGACCACCAGCAGCAGGCAGGCCGCCATCAGAACGCTGCCAAAGGCCCAGCCCCCCAACATGATGACGACGCCGGGGACCTCCGGCGACGCCATCGAACCGAAGAACGTCCGGTTGATCAAGTGATGCTGGGTGAGCAGGAGCACGATCGCGGATACCAGGGTTTTGGCGGGCCAAGACCAATCCAGGCACCACACCAGGCGCCAGAGAACATAGAGGGCGAGCAGCCCGGCAAACACATGAAACACGGAGGCACGATCCTCGAAGATGATTGGAGGGACCCGGAAAACGGCGCCATTGTGCCATCTCTCCCGTCCAGGCTGGGGCCGCCATGGCCGCTGGCCCATCTTGGCGAGCATGAGCCCGCTTCATAAACCCACGATGAACGGACAGTGCGCGTTTGCCCCCCGGGGCCGCGCTAAAACCAAAAGTCTCCCGGCAACCCGGGTTGTAGATCCGGAGTCGCCTTGCAGGCACGGCCGTTGCTGGCATACGGGTGTTCCACTTCTGCCGGGAACCACGCCATGTCTGCTTTATCGTCGATCGGGGGATGCCGAAACGGCGATCAGACACGGCCAACGGCCTTGCAAGCATCCCGGCTCATCGCCTTTCCGTCACGGAGGCTCCCATGCCGAATCTGTTATCCGCGCTTCGCCAGGCAGCCCTGCCGTTGAACGGTGCCGACGACCTCGCGCCCTTGCGCCATGCCATCGGCGATGCCCGTTACGTTCTGCTGGGCGAAGCCTCGCACGGCACCCACGAATTCTATGCCTGGCGCTGCGCCCTGACTCGACAACTGATTCAAGAGCAACGCTGCGCCTTCATCGCCGTCGAGGGCGACTGGCCCGATTGCTACCGCGTGAATCGCTACGTCAAAGGCTATGCCGACTCGGGTGAAAGCGCCGAGCAGGTGCTGCATGCGTTCGAGCGCTGGCCCACCTGGATGTGGGCCAATCGCGAGGTCGTGGAGTTTGTCGAATGGCTGCGCGCGCACAACGAAACCCTGCCGGTCGCGGAACGTATCGGCTTCTACGGGCTCGACGTCTATTCCTTGTGGGAGTCGATGGAAGCCGTCGTCGAGTATCTGGACACGCTGGATCCCGAACTGGCCCGCGCCGCGCGCGCCGCCTATCAGTGTTTTGAACCGTACGGCCGCGACGCGCGAGCCTACGCCACGGCGACGCTGATGGCTCCCGAAAACTGCGAAGACGAGGTGGTTGGCGTGCTGCGCGAGCTGAGGTCGCGCGTGGTCGAGTACCAGGACGATGCCCGCGAAGCCTGGTACAACACAGAGCAAAACGCCTGGATCGCCCGCGGGGCGGAACAATACTATCGCGCCATGATCCGGGGCGGCCCCGCCTCCTGGAACATCCGTGATCGCCATATGATGGAAACCCTGGAGCGGCTGATGGCGCATCACGGCCAGCGAGCACGCGCCATCGTCTGGGAGCACAACACCCACGTGGGTGATGCGCGCCATACCGATATGGCCAACGCGGGCATGTTCAACCTCGGCCAACTGGTACGCGAAAGCCACCCCGAAGCCGGCCATACCTTCCTGCTGGGATTCGGAACCCATCGTGGCACCGTCATGGCCGCCGATGAGTGGGGCGCGCCCATGCAGCGCATGCGGGTACCGCCAGCTCGCAGGGGCAGCCTGGAGGACCTGCTGCATCAAGTCCTGAAATCACTGCGCGAAGCTACGAAAAACAGGGCGCCAGAAATGCTGATGCTGATTTTCAACGGCACCCGCAACGGCGGAATCCCCGGCCTGGACGCCGTGCTCGACCATCGGGCGATCGGCGTGGTGTATCACCCCGAGGCGGAACGCTGGGGCAACTATGTGCCCAGCCTCGTGCCCCGGCGTTACGACGCGTTCGCCTTCATGGATAGCAGCCGCGCACTCGATGCGCTGCATTGGTCCGCCCACTCACACGAACAGCCACCGGACACCTGGCCCAGCGGCCTGTAGGCCTGCCCGCCCTGGCGGGGCAGCGCCATGGCCGTCTTCCGACCGATTGGGTATGCTGGCCGGCCGGCGGCGCGATCTGCGCGCCGCTTTCAATATCCAGGAGTCAAGCCATGACGCAAGCCGCATCCGTTCGTCTCAGCAACCCCAGCGGTCTTTACGATAGTTCCGTGAATGGTTATTCGCACGTGGCCGAAGTGCCCGCCGGCACGCGCCTGGTGTTCGTTGCCGGCCAAAGCGGCGAAAACGAGCAGGGGCAGTTGGAGCCCGACTTCCAGGCCCAGGTGGCCCGCGCATTCCAGAACCTGCGCATCGCGCTGGAAGCCGTGGGCGGGACGCTGCAGCATATCGCCAAGCTCACGGTCTATATCGTCGACCACTCCGAAGCCAAGCTGCCCATCTATGGGGCCGAGTTGCAACGTGCCTTCGGCCAGGGGCCCATGCCCACCTGCACGCTGGTGCCCGTGCCGCGGCTGGCCTTGGACGCCATGTTGTTCGAAGTGGACGCCGTGGCTTGCCTGCCGGCCTGATCAAGATGCCTCAAGGCTTGAATGCGAAGCCCGATCTGCTTCCTCACGCTCTAGACACCATATGGTCGATAACTCGTCTCGCCCGCTGACTACCTGGCTGCAACAGCTGGCCCGCCTCAAACCCGCGCCCTGGCACTGGCCGCGCGCCGTTCGAGCGGCGATCAGCGTCGGCCTGCCCTTTGCCGCCGGCCTCGCGCTCGATAACATCATGACCGGCATGTGGATCGCCATGGGTGCGCTCATGATGACCACGGCCGAACAAGCCGGACCCGATGCCATGGTGCTCCGCCGCCTGGCCATCGCCGCGCCCATGGGCGCGGTCGGTTACCTGGCGGGTTATCTGACAGGGATGCCGTGGGCCGGCGTCGTCGTCGCCATGGCTGGTCTCGCTTTCGGCGCGGGCATCGTCAGCAGCTACAGCGCCACACTCTCGATAGGATGCCTCCAGTTTCTGCTCACGGCCGCCATCGCCGTAGGTGTACCCGCCATTGCGCCCTTTTGGGAGCCCGCCCTGCTGTATCTGGCCGGCGCCCTGTTCTATGCCTTGCTGCTGGGCATCGAAGCCTGGTTCTGCCGACAACACCCCCAACGCGATACGCTGGCCACCCTGTTGGCCGCCCTCGCCGACCTGGCCGAGGAACGAGCCGAGGGCCGCCCCACCACCCTCCATCGACGCGCCGTCACCGACGAACTGGCGGTTCTGGAGGCGGCCTTGCCGCCCGGGGCTCGTGATCATCGTGCTCTCCAGTGTTTCGCGCTTGCGCGGCAACAATGCGACGCCGCTTTCGCCATCATCCTCGCAACCGACGACACCGAGACATTGCGATCCGCCTCTCGCCAGTTGCGCCTGCTGGCCCTTGCCGCGGCCGGGGCGAAGACTTTTCGCGCCGACTCCAATCCGGATGGGCCGTTGGCCGCGCCCTTGCAATCGCTCGCCACGCTCCTGGCCGGGCCAGACTCCAAAACCTCGCCACGAGCCGAATTCCGCCACGCCCTCGCATCCGGCGACTCTCTCGGCCGGCGCCCATCCAGGATGCCGGATCGCGAGGCCGTCCTGTCGGCGCTGGCCTTGTCGCTTTGCCTGGCCCTGGCCTATGCCAGCCGCTGGATCAATCCGGGGAATCACTGGTTCTGGGTGCCCCTGACGGTGGGGTTGGTGATGAAGCCCGACCTGGGATCCATTTTTGCGCGCGCCCTCCTGCGCAGCATCGGTACCCTGGCTGGCGTGCTGGCGGGCGCTCTCATCCTGATCCTGGTTCCCAAGAACTTCGGCTTTGCCCTCATCATGGCCATCCTGGCCGGTATTCTGCCTTGGGCCATGCAAAGCTCCTATGCCCTGCAGGCCGTCGTGCTCACGCCACTTGTGCTCATGCTGGTGGATATCATCGTGCCGGGAACCGGCGACGCCAACTACGCCTTCCAGCGACTCAGCGACACCCTCATCGGAAGCGCCATCGTCATGGTGTTCGGCTACTGGCTCTGGCCAAAACACCGAACGCGTTACTTCACGCGTGATTTTGACGACTGCCGGCACGCGGTCGCGAGCTATCTCCTGGCCGTGCTTTCCACAACGCCCGCCGGCGGCGTGGCGGATACCGCGCCAATCCGCGGCCGCGTCTACGCGCGCCTGGCGACGCTGCGCGCCCAGATCCTCAGATCCCAGGCCGACCCGCCACCCGCCAGTGCCGAGGCCGCTCTCTGGCTGCCGCGCCTCGCCAGCCTGGAGCGAATGGGCGATGCCATCACCGCCTATACCGCCACGCCGGAACGCTCGATGACGCCATCGCCCAGCCTTGCCGGTCTGGCTCGAGCCTTGGGCGGCGGCGGCTCCTTTCAGCTATCCGATTCCGCGTCCGACTTGCCCCCGGCAGTCCGGAGCGGCGCCTCGCAGCCAGCCTCTCGCAGGAGATCGAATCGTTGCCAAGCAACGCCAGAGCGGGGGCGGTACCGCAACCCGGAGGCTATATTTGACAAGAGCCCATCGGCAAGTCATAATTTAAAACCTACTCGGCTTGGCCTTTCCAGCGCTTACGGCGTATTGATAGGCTTTCCGGCTCGTCATCGGCACAGGGCTGGTGCATGCTTGGCGCAATGGCAGAGTGGTTATGCACCGGATTGCAAATCCGTTGACCTCGGTTCGATTCCGGGTTGCGCCTCCAGACAATATGCGGCTCACAGCGATGTGGGCCGCTTTTGTTTGCTCTGCAATGGCAGGCTGTTAACCACCCTTAGCGTCCCCTTCCCGCTCCGCCTGCCTGAGATCTTCATCGCTCAGGATAGGAACGTCGGGATCCTTGGAGCTCGCGTCGCCTGGTTTGAACTTCAATCCATCCATATAGGGCGTGGGTTTCTTTCGGCGATAGTCCAGGAACTCTTTGCCATAGTACGCGCGGGCTTCATCCACGGTTTTAGCGCCCCTGACGATATCGTGCATGAGGTTGAGCGCCAGGAAATTGGCCTCTTCATCATGGCAGCGCGCAGAGACTTCGCCGACCGTTCTTTCCACGATGATACTGCCATCGAAGCGAGCGATATCGTCAAACTTGTCGACCGGGACGCGATAATCGATGAACGATTCGACGCTGTCCATGTGGGGCGTGGGAAAGCGATGCTCGTAGAAAACCCGTGAAGCCACGATGCGTTTCCAGGGTCCGGGCTTGTGCCACACCAGTAGCGTCGCGGTGGTCTCTTGCGGTTCGCCATACTTGTCGATAACGAGTTGCGCGGCCTCCCGTGACTCCTCTGGCCAGCCTTGAATGATTTCCGTAGCGGTGCTTCCAGCCATGACGATCTCCTGCCGAGTGGGCGAATGTGCTATGAGGCACACTGGGCAGCACGCATCATGCCCGCCGGCTTCCAGCAGATGTTTTAGGGTCGCCCGCCCGGCTTATCCGCATCGTGGCGATCGGCGCCGTTCGGCCCCCGGGATGCGGGCGCAGCGGTGCCGTTCCTGCCCTCTTTGGCCTCCTCTTTGTGGCGCGTCACCGCGCGCAACTCTTTCAGTTGGCGCTCCTCCATTTCCTCGGCGGCTATCAGTCGCTCATTGGCGCCCTTCAGGGCGCGAAGCAACTCGTCGAGTTTCAGGTGCACCGCCTGGCTGTCTTTATTCTGGCTATGCTGAATCAGAAAAACCATCAGGAACGTCACGATGGTGGTTCCGGTATTGATCACCAATTGCCAGGTGGACGAAAAATGGAATATCGGCCCCGCCAATGCCCACACCCCCACCAGAAACAAGGCAGTGGAAAATATCCAGGGCGACCCGGCCCATTGGGCCACCTTCGACGCCAACGAATCAAAATAATGATCGAAGTCGAAGTGGCTTGCAGGCGGTTGGACAGCTCCATTTTCCGAACTGGGCGGGCTTTGATTCTGTAGCATCTCGATCTCCAACAAGACGCGCCCACTGTACGGGAAGCGGTTCCGCCACCTTGTAATTCAACGTAAAATTGCGCAACGGACGCAGGCGCAACAACCCATTCGTCCCACACTCCGCCAATCTCGGTCGTAGAAAGTAACGTCGCCCTTCGCTCCAGGTCGCATAATCGGCTTCGACTTGCATACTAAAAACGCCCTCTCAAGGGCAGCGGAGTCAAGAATGTCGGCCTTGGCAATAATCTGGCAAACCATGGTGAGCGAGTTCTCCGATATGGCAGACCTGCGCGAAGCCACGATCATCGTTCTGCGCCTGAGCCTGGCAACGCTGCTGGGCGCGGCCATCGGCTACGAACGCGAGCGCCGCGGCAAGGATGCAGGGCTGCGCACCCATATGCTGGTCTCCCTGGGCTCGGCGATCTTCGTATTGGTGCCCACCACCAGCGGCATGGGGGAAGACGCCATCAGCCGGGTCATGCAGGGCTTGGTCACCGGGGTCGGCTTTCTTGGTGCCGGCGCGATTCTGAAACAGGAAAAGGCGCTCGAAGTCCGAGGGCTGACAACGGCCGCCAGCCTCTGGATCGCCGCCGCCGTGGGATTTTCGGTGGGCTACGGCCGGGAGGCAACCGCCGTGGTCAGCACGCTCATCACGTTATTCGTCTTGGCCATCATCGGACGCTTGGAACAAAAATGAAGCTCCCTGTTTCCGGGGCGCCCCCGTAGGCGACTCAGCGCACACTTTATCCCAAAGCGCCTCGAAATCCTCCTGCGGCAGATCGCCGCCATGCTCAAGAACCACCAAATCCTTGGAGCCGGCGATAAAGTGCCGATACCCGGTATATCCACTGGTGCGGTCGATGGTATTCACTTCGCCGCAAATTCCGTATTGGTTACGAAACTCCGCGCTTTTCGGATCGAACATCCCCTCTTTGACATAATCACGCACCATCCGGTGCAGCCGGATCTCTTTGATTGCCGCGGTTTCGGCCGACGACAGCTCCGGGGCCGAATGGGCCTGGCCGTCTTTTTCCAGCTCGGCATCCACCCGGCGCCGGATCTCGTCCATATCAAATAACGAGGCCACGCTGTCGACCCTGGCACTCCAGGCGGCTCCAGGCTCTTGCGGCGCCTCCGGGCCGTGGCCGGCGACAGGGCCGACCACGCCTCCGATGGCCAGCATGACCGCCACTCCCCGCCGATAGAATTTCATACCGCCTCCGCTTGCGCAGCCGTCGCATCGCTCGCGACCTGCTCACTGGCCAAGCCGTCGCCAGGGGCCTGGACTCACTCCGGCGCAATCCGCACCGGAACCGATTTTGCAGCCGGTGTCTTGCTTTCTTCCGCGAACTGCCAGAGCGGAATCAATGCATTGCATTCCGGATAGTAAGCCGCCACCGTTCCCTTCGGAATATCGAAATCGATCGCGCGGAATCCTCCAAGGCTGCGCACGATCCCATCGTCCACGGCGGTCGTGAGCCGCGCCATCCCGCCTTCTGCGATCTTCAGTCGCAAACGGTCGTCGCGATGGATCATCAGAATCATGCGCGAGCCATGAATGCCTCGCAGCCGATCGGCGTAGCCGTATACGGTGGTATTGAACTGATCGTTCGAGCGCAAAGTCATCAGGCGCAGGACCTCGGGATCGCCGCCCTCGTCGAAACTGGCCGACAGTCCTTTGGGCAGCTTGAAGTTCGCCCTGCCGGTATCGGTTTCCCACCGGCGTTCTCGGGCGGCAATGGGACGCGGAAAGCCGCCGGGCTGGTCCAGCCGCGCATTGAAATCGCGAAAGTCGTCGGGCAAGGCAAACTCGATCTCATCGCGCACCAGCGCATAATCGCCCACCCAGTCGTCCCATGGCACCTTGGGGTTGACCGCCAGCGCGGCCCTGGCGATCCCGGCGATGATCCGCGGCTCCGACAACAGGTATTCGCTCGCCGGCCGGTGCTTGCCGCGCGAAGCATGGATACAGGTGGTCGAGTCCTCCATCGTCGTGATTTGCGGGCCGCCGGCCTGCTCATCGATCTCCGAGCGCACCAGCGTCGGCAGAAGATAGGTGGTGCGCGCCGTGATCAGGTGGGTACGATTGAGCTTCGTCGCCACCTGTACCGACAAATCCAGGGAGCGCCATTTGGCTTCCATCAATCCGCGCTCGGGCACGGCCCTCAAAAAATTGCCGCCCAAGCCGATGAAGGCGCTCACCCGGTCCTCGATCACGGCTTCGCAAGCCTCCACCGCGTTCAAGCCGTCCTCGCGCGGCGGCTCGAAGCCATAACGCTCCGCCATATGATCCAGCGGCACAAGCTCCGCTTTCTCGGCGATCCCCACGGTGCGCTGACCTTGCACGTTGGAATGGCCACGCACCGGGCAAATGCCGGCGCCCGGCTTGCCGATATTGCCGCGCATCAATAACAGGTTGATGAGCATCTGCACATTGTCCACGCCCAGCTTATGCTGGGTCAGGCCCATGCCGTAGATCGCGATCACGGCGCGCGCCCTGGCATAGGTTTGCGCGGCGGTCTCCAGCGCTTCGCGGGGCAGCCCGCCACCTTCCGTGATTGCGCTCCACGAGGTTTGGCGCACCTTCGCGGCGAAGGCATCGAACCCGTGCGTATGCCGGGCGATGAAGACGTCGTCGAGTACGCCGGGGCGCCCGGCGGCCTTGGCCTCGTCATCCAGGGCCAGCAAGGCTTTCGCCACGCCCATCAGCGCGGCGATGTCGCCGCCTGCTCGCACTTGATAATACTGAGTGGCGATCTGCGTGGCCTGATGCGTCAACATCTGCTTCGGATGCTGGGGGTTGACGAACGACTCCCACCCTCTTTCACGCAGCGGATTGAATACCACGATGGGCACGTCGCGCTTGCGCACCTTTTGCAGCTCATGAAGCAGGCGTGGCGAATTGGTACCCACATTCTGCCCAAAAGAAAAGATGCAATCCGTCTCGATGAAGTCTTCCAGCAGAACCGTACCCACCGAGGTGCCGATGCTCTGCGGCAACGCCACCGAGGTGGTTTCGTGACACATATTGGAGCTGTCAGGCAGGTTGTTGTTGCCGTACAGGCGAGCCAGCAACTGGTACATATACGAAGCTTCGAGCGAGGCGCGCCCCGAGGCATAGAACACCACGCTCTTCGGGTCGTAGCTTTTCAGCTTGCGGCCGATATCCGCAAACGCGTCCTCCCACGCCACCGGCACGTAGGTGTCGCTGGCGGCGTTGTAGCGCATCGGGTGCGTCAGCCGCCCTTCGTTCTCAAGGTCGTAATCTTGCCACTCCAACAGCTCGCTGACCGGATGACGGGCAAAGAAGTCGGGTGTGGTGCGCTTGGACGTCAGGTCCCAGAACGTCGCCTTCGCGCCGTTCTCGCAGAACTCGGCGGGATGCGGCTCGGCCGGCTTGGCCCAGGCACAGCTGGTGCACATGTAGCCGCCCGTCTTGTTGTGATCCCGCACCAGGCTCACCACGCTGTGAACCGCCCGCTGCCGGGTCGAATGCTTGATGAGCGATTTCACGGAGCCCCAGCCGCCGGTGGGCTGGTCATAGGGCTTGTAGCGGCTTCGTTGCGGCATATGGCGTCTCCCCGAGGTTCCTGTTCCCTCTATGACGCTACCGGCAGCGCCACGCCTGCGTATGTCGAAGGATGTCGAATTCGCACCAGATCCAGCCAGTTCCCGGGCATTCGGGCCAAACTGCGCCCTCTGCCCCGTGGAGCAGAGGCGCCCAAGGTGTCAGTTACGTTTTGCATCAGATACCGGGCGCGGCTGGCCTGCGCGGTCGTCAGGCGGCCCCAAGCGACTACCCTTGGTCTATTTGACACCAGGTATTTTCTTTTGCTATAGTTCGCGTCTTTCCTGATTCGCATACTTTTGCGCATCAACAGGATACGCGGGAATAGCTCAGTTGGTAGAGCGCAACCTTGCCAAGGTTGAGGTCGCGAGTTCGAGACTCGTTTCCCGCTCCAAGTATTTTGGGCTCTACCCCATAACCGGGGGATGGGCACTCGCTAGACACGGTTGATCACACCGTTCCAACCGCGCTGGGCCAAGACCCTCATGCGGTAATTCTCAAAGTTCCTGAACCCATACGCACGGTGTGAGAGCATCTCCATTTTCGTGTGGAAGCCCTCGGTGATACCATTGGATTTGGTGAAGCACCACATCCGCGCGATAGGCTCCAGCCATGACCTGAGCGTCTGAGCCAATGCTCTGGCCGGACTCTGTTCAAACTGCTGGGTCAACGCCAGCAACTGGGGCATCATCTTCTGGGCTCGCTTTCTTTTGAGGTTCTTCATCACCAAGAAGCCCTTCAACTGCTGCTTGGCGAAGTACAGTGCCCGAAGCACCGGCTCTTGAGCCAAATACTGATGCAGATTCTCCTTCTGTCCCGCACTGAGCTTCCAGTGATGACGGCGCATCAGGCTGAGCAGCCCACGGTTCTTACGGCCCTCGGGGTCATACTGCTGCCACAGCTTCAGAAAGTGCTGGTTCACCAAACGCACCACATGGAAGCGGTCGGCCACGATCATGGCATTGGGAAAGTACTGCTGAGCGATCCGGCGATACGTCTCAGACAGATCCATCACAATGACCCGCACCTTCTCCTTGCCCGGCACGCGCTTCAGATAGCTGCGCAGGCTCGCCTCTGAGCGGCCCAGCACCACATCGAATACCTTGTGATTCTTCAGATCGACCAGCGTGGTGGCGTAGCCCTTCTTGCGTGTGAAAAAATGCTCATCAATCCCGCGCACCTGCGGGCAACTGCGCCCGGAGATCTGAGCCCTTTTCACCGGGAAGTTGTCGCCGATTTACTAACCTTCTTGAAAGTAAAGCCACATATTGAGATAATGTGGGATGAAATCGAAACGTGACACAGACGGTCGAAAGCTGGACCACCATACGCTGCAGGCGATGCGTCAGCGGGCCGTGAAAGC